>WNGB01005971.1_pt1 | contig 18061 bp, 20 predicted proteins | sample 5400681 | NCBI WGS metagenome assembly WNGB01 (sample SAMN13153367, study PRJNA577476) | soil metagenome | isolation source: 115 cm soil or saprolite under grassland replicate 2 | place: USA:California | collected 2016-06-15 | reverse complement strand
CAATCGCGAGCAGGGCACGACGATCCTGCTGACCAGCCACTATATGGACGATATCGAGGAGCTGTGCCCGCGCGTGCTGGTGATCGACCACGGCCGGCTGCACTTCGACGGCGCGCTGGCCGGCCTGGTCGAGCGCGCGGCGCCCTACAAGCTGCTGAGCGCGGTGTTCGCCGAGCCGGTGCCGCCCGCGGCGCTGGCGGCCGCGCTGGGTGAGCTGGAGCCGCGATCGACCGACCCTTCGACACCACTCAGGGCAGGCGACCCGCTGCGGATCAGCCTGGCAGTGCCGCGCGATCAGGTGGCCGACGTGGCCGGCCGGGTGCTGCGGCTGGGGCGCGTGGTCGATCTCAGCGTCGAGGAGGTTCCGGTGGAGGAAATTATCCGCGAGATGTTCCGCGTTCCTGGCCGTATCGGGGCGGGATCGTGAGGCCGCGGCTGTTCTGGCGTATGGTCGTCATGAACGTCATGTCGACGATTGAATATCGCGCATCCTTTTTGGTCTATATGGTCAATGTGGTCGCCACGCCGCTGATCTCGCTGCTTGTCTGGCTGACGGTCAGCGAGCAGGGTGTGGCGCTGCCCTACGACCGCAGCCAGTTCGTGACCTACTACGTGCTGCTCAGCGTGGTCTCGATGCTGACCTCGACCTGGCTGGCGCCGTTTGTGGCCGAGCAGATCCGCCTGGGCGGACTATCGCCCTGGCTGCTGCGACCAGCGCCATATATCGCCAACTTCGCCGGCAATAACCTGGGCGAGAAGATCGTCAAGCTGCCGCTGCTGCTGCCGCTGGTGGCGCTAGTGGCGCTGTTCTTCCGAGCCGACCTACGCCTGCCCGATCAGCCGCGCGACTGGCTGCTGTTCGCGCTGGCGCTGCCGCTGGCGGCGGCGGTGGCCTTTCTGCTGGATTTTGTGATCGGCTCGCTGGCCTTCTGGATGCAGGATGTGAGCGGGCTGGTGCGCCTGAAGAATCTGGTCGGCGCGCTGCTGGCCGGCCAGCTCGTCCCGCTGGCGCTCTTCCCACCTGCAGCGGCCGGCTTTCTAGAGGCGCAGCCGTTTCGCTACACGCTCTCGTTTCCGCTGGAGCTGCTGACCGGCAGCTTGACCCCGGCCGCGATCGCGCGCGGTTTCGCCTGGCAGATCGGCTACTGCGGGGGGCTGTGGGCCTGCTACCGGCTGCTGTGGCGCTATGGGCTGCGTTCGTATGCGGCGACGGGAGCGTGACAGCGTAGGATACAGGAGACAGGGTACAGGCAACAGGATCGATACGATGACATCCTTACTGTACCCTGTGCCCTGTCTCCTGTTCCCTTGACTGGAGACAGGGAATGATCCGCTACCTACGCCTCTGGCGACAATTTGTGATCACTGCCTTCATGCGCGAGGCCGAGTATCGCATGAACTTTGTGATCGGCGTGGGCGAGGGCCTGGCGCAGCTGGCGCTGGCGGTGATCAGCTTCCTGCTGCTGTACCGCTTCACCGATCAGGTGGCAGGCTGGACGCAGGCCGAGGTGCTGATGCTGGTGGGAGTCTATCGGATTGTGGAGGGGCTGATCAATCTCCAGATCGCGCCGAACATGCAGGCGATCTCGGGCTATATCCGGCACGGCGAGATGGACTTCATGCTGCTGCGGCCGGTATCCAGCCAGTTCCTGGTCAGCCTGCGCACGCTGGCGCTGCCCGAGGGCGTCAACGTGCTGATCGGCCTGCTGCTGCTGGTCTATGCCGGCGGCGCGGCCGGCGTGCGCTGGAGCGCGGTGGGCATGCTTGCTGCCGGCGCGTTTGGGCTGTGCGGGCTGCTGATGCTTTACGCGCTGTGGCTATTCATGGTCACGTTCGCGTTCTGGCTGGTGCAGATCGATAATTTGGACACCTTTTTCTACAGCCTGTTCGAAACCGCGCGCTACCCGGTCACGTTCTTCAAGAGCCCGCTGCGCGCGCTGCTGACCTTCGCCTTCCCAGTCGCCTTTGCGACTACCTTCCCAGCCCAGGCGCTGCGCGGCCAGGCCGACCTGCGGCTGCTGCCGGTTGGCTTTGCGCTGGCGGCAGCGCTGCTGCTTGGCACGCACCTGTTCTGGAACTACGCCGTGCGGCACTACAGCAGCGCCAGCAGCTAATTTCCTTCTTCAAGCATCCAATAGCCTTCGGCAGAGCGGTACTTTTCCTCTTTTGTTCGCTGATTGTCCAGTCGTGGCATGCCACGACTGGACAATCAGCGAACGAATCTATCTTGTCAGTCATTTTTCGCCCTGCAGGGTGAAAAATGACGACATAAAAAGGAAAGTACCAAGCTGCCGCAGGCTAGTGGCGTTCGTTAGCGCGGCCTGCCGCATCCCAAAAAGTGGTACAATCTTCGAGAATAACCTGTAAAAGAGAGAAGGGAGACCACATGCAATACACGCATTTGGGCCGCACCGGCCTGCACGTCAGCCGGCTGTGCCTAGGCACCATGAACTTCGGCCCGCAGACCAGCGCAGCCGATAGCTTCGCGATTATGGACAAGGCGCTGGAGCTGGGGATCAACTTCTTCGACACCGCCGATGTGTATGGCTGGAAGCTCGGCGAGGGCATCACCGAGCAGATCATCGGGCGCTGGCTGGCGCAGGGCGGCGGGCGGCGCGAGCAGATCGTGCTGGCGACCAAGGTGTACAACAAGATGGGCGAAGGCCCGAATGAGCGCGGTCTCTCGGCCTACCACATCCGGCGGGCCTGCGAGGACAGCCTGCGTCGGCTCCAGACCGATCATATCGACCTGTACCAGATGCACCATATCGAGCGCAGCACACCCTGGGAGGAGATCTGGCAGGCGATGGAGCAGCTGGTGCGCGAGGGCAAGATTCTGTATGTCGGCAGCAGCAATTTCGCCGGCTGGCAGATCGCGCAGGCCAACGGCCTGGCCGCAGGCCGCCACTTCATGGGCCTGGTGGCCGAGCAGAGCCTGTACAACCTGAACGCCCGCACGATCGAGCTGGAGGTCATCCCGGCCTGTCGCGCCTTTGGGCTGGGAGTCATCCCATATAGCCCATTGGGCGGCGGGCTGCTGGGCGGCGCGCTCCAGAAGGCCAGCGCCGGCCGGCGGGCCGACGAGCACACGCAGCAGAACATCGAGAAGAATCGCGCCAAGCTGGAGGCCTACGAAGGCTTCTGCCGCGAGCTGGGTGAGCAGCCCGCCGATGTGGCGCTGGCCTGGCTGCTGAGCAACCCGGTCGTCACCGCGCCGATCATCGGGCCGCGCACGATCGAGCAGCTCACCGGCAGCCTGCGCGCGCTGGAGATCGCGCTGTCGGATGATCAGAAGCAGCAGCTCGACCAGATCTGGCCTGGCCCCGGCGGCGCGGCACCCGAAGCGTACGCCTGGTGATGAATTGCAAATTGCAAATTGTAAATTGCCCGACGCAATGTGCAATTTACAATTTGCAATTAGGAGATCGTTGTGGCCCCACGTTTTTCGCGCGCGCGGCTGATCGACACCAGCGACACGCAGTATCGCGCCTTTATGCGCCAGATCATGATCAGCAAAGACAACCAGCGCGCCACGCGCCTGCCGCTGCCGCGCGAGCTGTTCGGCGGCGAGGCCGAGGCGGCGCTGCGCGACTGGCTGGCCCAGCGCTTCACGCTCTCGGATCGCCGGATCGTCGAGTACCTGGAGCATCGCGGCCGATCGGCGATCAAGAAGTATCGCGAGCTGGACGCGGTGGTGCTGTCCGACCAAAAGACGATCGAGGTCTTCGAGATCAAGGCCAGCCAGAAGGCCACCAGCCTGCGCCGCGCGGCTCAGCAGCTGGCCGACACGCGCGCGATCCTGGGCATGCTGTTTCGGCGCGTCAACACCACCATTCTGCTAGTCGACACCGGCATTCCCACCGCCGATAATGTGTTTGAGCTGATGGCCGCGGAGGATGCCCCAATCGTGCCGCCGCCGACTCTGGCCGAGGTGCTGGCCCTGCTGCCACGGGTACACCTGGCCGCGTCGCTCGATGCGCGCGACCCCGACCCCGAGATCGTCAATTTGCTGCGCTTCAGTGTCGAGGATATCATCGCGCTGGCCGGCGCCGAGAACCTGCATCTGAACTGGGACGAAGAGAACGAGGAAGACCAGGAGACGATTGAGGAGCCGGATGAGCCGGCCAAACCAGCTTACGCCTACACCACCGACGCGCCGCCGGTGGCCGAGGAGCAGGCGGACGATGATAATCCGCTGGCGGCGGCGCTACGCAAGGCGATGGAGGGGCGCTAATGTCAGCGGCGTTAGCAGAACGGTTTGGCTACCAGCATTGATCCGTTGCCCGCAGCTATAGCGAGGAAGATCGGCATGTCGGACGCACACCAGAGTGATAATAGCCTGAGAACAGCGGAGTTGCTGGCTTCGCTCTCCCTGGCGATCGATCTGGGCGTCGGACAGCCGATGGAGTGGGTGTTACGCTCGTGCCTGCTTGCGGTACGCCTGGGTGATGTTCTAGGCCTGAGTGAGCGCGAATGCCAGGATGCATACTACCTCTCGTTGCTACGTCATGTCGGTTGCACCGCCACAGCGGCAGGCGACGCGGCGCTGTTCGGCGACGAGCTGACAGTGGCCGAAGGCATGAACCTGGACATGGATGATATGGCGCAGGTGATGGGCTTTGTGTTCCGCAATGTCGCTAAAGGCAAGTCGTTCTTCGAACGCGCCCGCACAATTGCGCAGATGTTTGCCGCCGGGCCAGAGGGCGCTGCCGCCAACCATAACGCACATTGTGAAGTTGCCACACAGGTTGCCCAGACGCTCGGATTCAGCGCGAACATCCAACAAGGACTATGTCAGATCTACGAACGTTGGGATGGCAAAGGAACCCCGAAACATCTCAAGGGCGAAGATCTGGCGGTGCCGGTGCGGGTCATTCATCTCGCACAGGATGCAGCCACCTTTTACCAGATGGGCGGTGTCGATGCGGCCGTGACAATGGCGCGTGCCCGGTCGGGTCGCTACTTCGATCCTGCGATGGTCGAGATGTTCTGTCGCGTCGCGCCTGATCTGCTTGCATCACTTGCCACAGAAACGACCTGGCAGGCGGTGCTGGCGGCCGAACCAGGTGAGCGCGCATGGATATCCGGTGCGCAGATCGAGACTGCCGCAGAGGTCGTGGCCGATTTCACGGATCTGAAGTCACCGTTCACCATCGGCCACTCCAGGGGAGTCGCTAGGCTGGCGGCAGCGGCAGCCCAGCAGTATGGTTTGCCCAGCGCCGATGTGGTAGCAGTGCGGCGGGCGGGGTTGCTCCACGACCTTGGGCGGGTCGGCGTCTCCGCCAGTATCTGGGGCAAGCCGGGGCCGCTAACCGATAGCGAGTGGGAGCGGGTGCGCTTGCATCCCTATTATACTGAACGAATCCTCGCCCGTTCTGGCGCGCTGGCACCGTTGGGTGCGCTGGCCGCTCTCCACCACGAGCGGCTGGACGGCTCGGGCTACCATCGGCAGGTTCTACCCGCGCAGCTGACGCCGGCCGCGCGCATCCTTGCCGCCGCCGATGTCTACCAGGCGCTGACCGAGCCGCGCCCGCATCGCCCTGCATGTACACCAGAAGCCGCTGCTGATGAGGTGTGCCGGGAGATGAAGGCCGGACGGCTCGACCACGAGGCTGTCAACGCGGTTCTGAACGCAGCCGGGCATCGCGTGCAGACTGTGCGGCGTGCGTGGCCCAACGGCCTGAGCGAGCGCGAGGTTGAAGTGCTACGCTTGCTAACCCGCGGTCTCTCCAATCGCCAGATGGCACCGCTCCTCTCGATCTCCGAGAAGACGGTGAGCCACCACATTCAGCATATCTACGACAAGATCGATGTCTCCACCCGTGCGGCGGCGACCCTCTTCGCCATGCGGCACGACTTGCTCTCCGATTTCGACCCCCAACCGTAGCTATTAGACATTATTGGAAAGAGGGATTCTTGGGGGCCGCAGGCCCCAAACCCCACCACTCTTATTTCCCAGGACTTAAGCAAGCGGGAGGTTTGGAGGGCCGCAGGCCCTCCGAGAATCTTACCTTCTGCTCCGCGTGGGCGGCAAAGCCGCCCACGCGGAGCAGAAAAGAACGTTTGTGGGGAAGGTGTAACCTTCCCCACGCCCCTTTGTGTAAGTCCTATAACTATCAAGCGAACCAACACCTTGTCAAAATAGGGTGATCATCCGATGCTGGCCTGTCATAAGTTCCCTATACTACGATCACTTCGATCCACACGGAAGCGCAATAAGCAACGGAGGTCAAACAATGTACACACAAAGGAGCATCATTCTCAATCGTCCGGCTGCCGATGTGTTCGAGTTCCTCGGCAACCCGGAGAACTGGCCGCTGATCGAGGCGGGCTTGCTGGAGTATCGCCATCTCTCGGGATCGCCCGGCGATCTCGGCGCTGTCTACCTGAGCCGACAGGAGCGGTGGGGGCGAATCGCAGAGACCCGTATGCAGGTGACGGAATACGTGCCCAATCGGAAGATCACGGTAGAGGGCGATTGGGCGAACTCGGTCAAGCCCGGCGGTGGCTTTCTGGTCGAACCGGCCGCAGTCGGCACGAAGGTAACAACGTTTGTAAAGGCCGGCGCGCGTGGCATTACGCGCCTGATCGTGCCGTTGATGACTCCGATGTTCAACCGCTCGCTTGATGACATTCTCAGCAACCTAAAGCGCGTGCTGGAGCAACAGGGCGCACATGCTTGATCGTCTTTGATCCTCAGCTACAAAAGGAGTACCAGTATGTCGACCGAACAAAACAAAGCCACTGCTCGCCGGTTCCAGGAAGAGTTCAATGCCCGCAATTGGGAAGGGTGCCTCAGCCTGCTGGCCCCTGACTGCGTCTCGTACCAGCCCGGTGCGCCTGGCCCGATCAACAACGACCAATTCATGGGTGTGGGCCAGGTGTTCGCCTCCGCGTTCCCTAATCTCAACGTCACCATCCACGATCAGGTTGCCGAGGGTGGTAAAGTAGTGTCGCGCATGAGCTTCGCCGGTACGCACCAGAATGACTTTCAGGGCATTCCACCGACGGGTAAGACCATTAACCTCGAAGGTTATATCCTGGATCGCTTTGTAGATGGCAAGATCGTCGAGCATCGGGCGATGTTCGACGTGATGACGATGATGCAACAGCTCGGCGTCATTCCCACGCCGGGGCAGTAGGCTAACCGAGCGGCGGCGATCACGGGCCGCGCGATCAAGCAGCTGACCGACAGGCTGCGCCGCGCGGCCCAGCAGCTGTCCCACCATCCTGTTGGTCGACACCAGCATCCCCATCGCCGATGCTGTCGCTGCCGCTGGACGATGGAGGGGCGCTACCACAGCTCCTTTCGGATGACGAGCTTCAGGCCCGACCAGACCTCATTCACGGCGCAGACCTTGACATCGACAAAGCCCAGCGGAAGCGCGACTTCGCGAATGGTATCTTCGGTAATGTCGGTTGGCACTCTGGCCGATTTCTTAGGCCATGACACCCAGACCACTCCAGTTGATTTGAGCTTGGCGCGGCAGCTTGAGAGCAACTGTTGAAGCTCGGCCCTTCGAACTGAGAAGACCTGGACGATGTCTGTGGATTCCGAAAGCTGTGTGCCGAATTGGACTCCTTCCGGCAGTGGCTCAAGCAGCGCCACGTACTGATTGGGCGCGCCGACCAGCAGCAGCCGGCAGCCGGCCTTGATGCCGAGCTTCTGCGCCAGCGGTGTGCCTGAGTAGCCGTCCATACGCGCTCCTTTGCGACAATTACAACTGCGCGCTCACCTCTCGGCCAGTACGGCCGCCAGGCTGAGGATCGCGGCCGGCTCGCGCGCGACCAGCTGCCACGAATGGCCGCGATCGTCACTGCGCAGCAGCGCGCCGCTCGCGGTGCCAGCCCAGGCGGAATCGCGGCGATCGGCGGCCGGCACAATCGTGGTCACGCGCCCGATCGTGTCGTCGTCGATCCGCGCGGCCTGCCAGTGAATCCCATCGTCCTCGCTGCGGAACAGAAACGAGCCATCGGCCCCCGCGCCAAGCAACGCCGGCGGCTGGCCGCCCAGGCGCGCGTAGGCGGTTGCGCCGCTCAGGCGCGCGTAAGCCACCGGCATAGCGCCGTGGCGTGTGGCCACCTGTACGCCGATCGGCGCGGGCGGCGACCCAGCCGCGTCGCTCCATGTCGCGCCGCCGTCGAAGCTCTGCTGTGGCGGGCGACCATCGGCGGCGACCAGCAAGGTCAACGCGTCGGCGGCGACGATCGCGCGCACGGCAGCGCCCGCCAGGGCATGGCCCACCCGCCGCCACTCGCCGCGCCTGGCAGCCCAGTAGATCGCCAGCCCGTCGGTAGTGCCGATGAAGAGCACGCTGGTTTTTGCTTGGCGACTGTTAGGAGGTCGTACGTTCATAACTTTCGTTTTTCAAGGGCGATAGACGATAGACGATGGACGATGGACGATGGTCTATCGTCATATTCAGCCTTATTCTACACCAGCGATAGTATGCATGCCGTCCGCTGACAATTCACTAATCCAGCGGCAGTACCCACGACGGACGCGCAGGGAATAGCGCCTCCATCAATGGCCGCCCCGTGTCGTCGGCCCAGACATCCGGAGAACATGGCGCAGTTCGTCCAGGCCGCGGCGGCCAAATAGCAGCTGCAAGAACACCAGCGGCGGAAAGCCGGCTTGCCGCTCGGGCCGCCATCCCTCGGCACGATAGTCCTCGGCTGCCGCCAGCCGCCCGCCCACGAAGGCCAGCCTTAGCCCGCCGCGGTAGAAGTCGATCTTCAGATCACCGGTGTAGCGGCCATCATCGACGCGGCCAGGCGGCGCTCCAGCGCCGGCGCGATGTGGCGCATGAACAGCGGCAGGTCCGGCACGCGCACGTACCAAGCATAAGGCTGCTCGAGCGCCGCAGTTATGCGCTGGCTCAGCACGTCGTAGACTGGGTGGCTGCCCCAGAGCGCGAACGTGATCTTCGCGGCCGGCGACGCGTCCGGCGTGCCGGCTGGCAGGGTCAGCGCATGTGTCTGGAGCAGGCGCAGCAGGCTCGGCAGCAATAGAGCAGGCCGAGCCCTTCAATATCAGCAGCCGTGGACCAGCGCAGCACCAGACCGCCGCCGAGATCGCGGCGATAGGTCGGCTCACTCATTGCGTGTCGCCATTGATAGCACATCTTACGTGCGAAGATTCCCCATATTAAGAACCAACTCTCCGGACTTATTGAAACGTAACCTCAGCTGTGCAATCTACCGCACCCGCACCTGGCCCTGCCTTTCCCCATAGCCGGTCAGCTCGACGTAGCCATTGCCGCCGATCGGCGCGCCGGCGGCGCTGCCTTCGATCCTGACCGCACCCTCCCAGTAGGCGGTGGTGAGCGCCAGCTCTTGATCGGCCAGGTAGGGCGTGAGCGTGAGATCCAGCGCCTGCGACGGCACGCGCAGCCGCCAGCCCGACGGATAGCGCCCGCCACTGCGCGGGCTGGTCCATTCGCCACTCGCCTCTAGCGCTACCTCCGACGGGGCCAGTCGCCGCGTGCCGCCGGCTGGATCGACCAGCGTGCCATCGGAATAGATTGTGGCGCCGGCGGCATTACGCAGCCGCGCGTAGGCCAGCTCGCGCCCATCCGAAAGCTGCACCGCCAGCCAATCCCAGCCCACCGCATTCGGCCCAAGCGCGCTGGTGCTCCACTCGCGATCCATCCAGCTCAGCCCGCTCACGTCGCTGGTGTCCGCGCCGACGCGGATGGTGCCGCGTGTGGGCATGCGCGTCAGCGAGTAGTAGTACGAGGCGTTGCCCGGCTCGTCGCTCTTCTGGCTCAGCCCGTGGTCGCCCTGCAACACGATCGGCTTGCCGCCCGCCAGCGTCAGATCGATCACCACGCCGTCCTGCGCGGCCTGGAGCCGCATCGGCAAGCCATCCGCGCCCGCGCCGGCCACCTCCCAGTCCTCCAGCCAGACCCGGAATGGCTGGCCTTGCGCGCCGGCCAGCCCAGCCGCGCCGCGGCTGAAGCGCTCGAAGGCGTAGAACTTCTGGCTTGCCACATCGGTCAGCGCGAAGTGGGCCATGTAGATATTCGAGGTGGCGAAATCCGATGTACGCGCGGCCGGCGTGGGTGTCAGCCCGATCCGAAAAAAGGTCAGCTGGTAGCCGAAATGGCGGCCCTGCGCGGTGTCGAGGTTGCCGGTGTAGTACCACCACTCGATCGCGTACTCCGGGTGCGGCCCGTGATCCTGTGGGAAGACGAACTCGCGTGGGGCGGTGGCGCGGGCGAAGCCCGCCGTCGCAATGCCGCCGGCCGACTGGACTGCGGAGGATTGGCCGGTGGGCAGGGCGGCGGGTGTGGCGGGGGAGCAGGCGGCAACTAGCAAGATCAAAGACCAAAGACCAAAGACCAAAATGCGCTGACATATGAAACCAATAAGCAATCCTCGCTGCCTTCTTTTGGCGAATCGTACCGTCTCGTTCATATATCACTCTCGGGGCCCAAGGAGTAGTTCTCTTGAGCTTCTCTCACCTGATTTCCTTCGGTCAATAAGGTTTTTCGGAGTGTATGCAGACTCGCCACTAACGCTTCGGCATCCTTATACGCGCGGCGAAGCAACTCTTGATCCGGCAATATCTGCCGCCGATTCATGATATGCTGACACGCGACGGTCTCAACAAGCGAACGAATTGCCATGCTGAGAAAACCTGCCTGTTCCGCATTGCTTTGGCTGATCGAGCCTTCGGCGATATTCAGAGCTACGGAAGTTGCTGCTCTCGTGATCTGCGATTTGAGATTATATTCCTCACTGCGCGGCAATTGGCTCGCAAGCTCATAGATCAGATCGATGTAATCGAGCGCCTGTGTCCATACTCGCAGTTTCTCAAACTTGAAAGGCATCGCACTTGCTCCTTTGCACTTGATTATGGCCTTTTGGTCTTTGGTCGTTCGTCCTTGGTCAGGCCTCACTCCTCCCGCAGCGCCAGCGCCGGCGAGGTGCGGCCCATGCGCCAGGCCGGGTACAGGCCGGCCAGCAGCGCCGCCACGATCGCTACCAGCAGTGCCTGGGCGAACAGGCGTCCATCCAGCCGAAACAGCAGAGTCCAGCCGAACGAGCGCTTGTTGATCACAAACACCAGCACCGCGGCCAGCAATACGCCGACTGGGATGGCCAGCAATCCGGCTGTTACGCCCATCAGCCCGGTCTGCGAGAGCACCATGCCCCAGAGCTGGCGCGGAGTCAGGCCGTTGGCGCGCAGCATGCCCAGCTCACGCGTGCGTTCCAGCTGGAGCGCCATCAGCGCCGCTAGAATGCCAACGAACGCCACAATCGTGGCCAGCAGCTGCAAGACGGTGGTGATCGCGAAGGTGCGGTCGAAGACCACCAGCGAGGCCTCACGCAGGGCGCGGTTGGAGCGAATAGTGATCACCTGATCGGCGCCGACCAGCCCGCGCAGCTGTTGCACCAGCGCGTCGACATCCACACCGGGCGCCGCATACAGTCCGAGCGACGAGATTGCGTGGTCGTTCCATTCGGCCTGATAGCGCGCCAGATCCAGCATCACAACGCCTTGATCCGATCCGTAGTCAGAATAGACCCCGGCGATCGGAAACGCGTGCGGGCCGGTCTCGGTCAGCAGTGTGACGCTGTCGCCGGGGTGCAGCCCGTAGCGATAGGCCAGCGGCTCGGATACCAGCGCCTGCCCCCGCGCAAAGGCCGGCCAGATCGCCGCCGGGTCGCCTTCGAGAAACTGGAACGCCGCGTGATCGGGCGGCTGCACCTGGATGCCCACCACAATCGTCGGCCCGTACTGGCCCTCGACCGTGACATTGCGGTACAATCGCGCGCGCTCGACACCGGGCGCGCTGCTGAGCTGCCGCACCAGCTCAGGCGGCATCCGCGCATCGGTGCGGGTGCCCGAAAAGCCGGGCGCCGAGACATACACATCGGCGCGCAGGGTCTGATCGAGCCACTGGATCACCGTCTGGCGGAAGCTGCCGACCATCAGGCCGACGCCGATTGTAACCGAGATGGCGATCATCAGCGCGGCGATCGCCACCGAGGTGCGGCTGAGCGTCGCCACCACATCGCGCGCTGCCATGCGCCCGAGCATGCCAAAGGCCGCGCCCAGCGCCGGCCGCGCCACCCGCATCAGCAGCAGCGTGACCAGCGGAGTTGTGGCCGCCGCGCCGATCGTGATCACGAATAGCGCGCTGAAGCTCAGCACCAGGTTTTTGCTGGGCACCAGCAGCAGCGCGCCGCCGAGCGCCAGCATGCCCAGCCCGGCCACGCCGGCCAGCGGCACGATCCGGCGCGCGCGATCTTCGTAGGAAGATCGCCGCAGCACCGTGCGCGGCGGCGTAAATGTAGCCTCGAAGGCCGGCACAGCCGCGGCGACCAGCGTCGTCAGCAGGCCCAGCAACGCGCCCTTGATCAGCGGGCCGGCGCTGAGCGCAATCCCGCGCACCGAGACAGTGAAGTACAGATCGTTGATCGTCTGCGTCACCAGGCCGATCAGCCCGCGCCCGAGCAGCACGCCCAGCACCAGCCCGGCCGCCGCGCCAATCAGGCCGACAATCAGCGCCTCGCCCAGCACCAGCGCGAAGATCTGCCGGCGTGTAACGCCCAGGCAGCGCAGCGTGCCGATCAGCCCGCGCCGCTGCACCACCGAGAAGGTGATCGTGTTGTAGATCAGGAACATGCCGACGATCAGCGCCAGCAAGCTCAGCGCTGTCAGGTTCAGCTCGAACGCGGCGGTCATCTGCTCGATCGCCTGCGTGCGCAATGCCGGGCGCGTCAGCTGTGCGCCGGGTGGCAGCGCTGCTGTGATCTTTTCGGCCAGCGCCTGGCCGGCCGCGCCATCCGGCAGTATCAGGTCGATCTCGGATAGCTTGCCAATCGAGCCGAGCCACTCCTGCGCGGTCGAAATATCGGCGATCAGCAGCCCATCGAGCGCGCGGCGCGCGGTCTCGTCGGGCGGCTCGATCAGCGCAATCAGCGTGGCGCGCTCGACCCGCGCCCCGATCCGGATGCGCAGCTGATCGTTTTGTTTCAGCCCATAGGCGCGCGCCGTATCGGCCGACAGCAGCGCCGCGCCGGGCTTGGTGAACAGGTCGGCCGGCGATCCCAGCGCGCCACTCGATCCACCCGCGCCGGCGTTGAACGACCGGAACGGCGCATCGACCAGCGGATCCATTCCGAGGATGTGCAGTGTCAGGCCGGGGTGATCCGGCGCGGCAGCGTAGCCTTCCACCAGCGGCGCGGATTGACGCACGCCCAGGCCGAGCCGCACCGTGCGGTAGACCGACTCATTCAGCCCGTTCGGCCCACCGACGATCTGGTGGGTCGCGCGGCCGGCGATCGTCTCGGTCGAGAGCGCGAAGGCGCGCTGCGCGCTGCTGTTGGTCAGGTCGATCGAGACCACCACCGCCACGCCCAACGCCACGCCCAGAATGGCCAGGCCCACTTGCCAGGGGTGCTTCAGCAGGTGGCGGAGAGAAGTTTTGAGTAGGATAGGTGTCATGTTCGTTCGGGTTACGGGTTACGGGTTACGGGTTAGAATCATTGCTCGCATTGAGATGCCAATTAACCCCTAACCCGTAACCCTTAACCGCTCCTCGATCAGGTGCCCCTCAGTCATGCGAAACACCCGGTCGGCCTGGCCGACTACATCGGGGCTATGCGTAACCATCAGCAAATTCTTGCCGGCGCGGCGGGTCAGGCCGTCAAGCAGATCGAGCACCTGCAGACCGGTCTCTTCATCCAGGTTGCCGGTCGGCCCATCGGCCAGTACCAGCAGCGGGTCGTGTACCAGCGCGCGGGCCACCGCGATGCGCTGCTGCTCGCCGCCGGAGAGCCGGTCGGGGTAGGCGTCGCGCCGGTCGGCCAGGCCCACCTGCGCCAGCAGATCGAGCGCCGCCGCGCGGTCGCCGGCACCGGTGCGGCCATTCAGCTCCAGCGGCAGCAGCAGATTCTCCAGCACCGTCAGTGTCTGCACCAGGTTGAAGAACTGGAAGATAAAGCCGACATTCCGGCGGCGAAACAGCGTGCGCTCATGCTCGGATAGCCGCGTCAGCGCCTGGCCTGCCACCCAGACCTCGCCGCCGCTGGGCATGTCGATCCCGCTGACCAGGTTCAGCAGTGTGCTTTTGCCCGATCCGCTCTTGCCGATCAGCACCACGAACTCGCCTGGATCAAAGGCAGCGCTGACCTCATGCAGCACCACACGCTCGCGGCCGGCCTCCATAAAGCTCTTGCTGATCCGATCCAGCTGGATCAATGGCTCATGCTCGCGGCCATTCAGGGAAACCATCGAAGTCATACATATCCTGACGCTGGCTATGATTTCTTATTGCATAAGACTTACACAAAGGCTGCTCTAGCCTGCCCTTCGACCCTTCGACACGCTCAGGGCTGGCAGGCTCAGGAGAGCCGGCAGCATGGTACTTTTTATTTTCATGTCTGTCGTTTTTTGCCCTATCGGGCGAAAAACGACAGACGTGGGGTAAAATCCGTCGGCTGCGTAAGGCGTGTCTATTATACCCGATTGTGCATTTCTGAACATAGTCGCTTGCCGGCTCGCCAACGGCTCAGCGTATCAAAGCGCCATACAGATAGCGAAGCCCCCAGCCTTTAGGGCCGGGGGCGCCTCACAACCGAAGCATAGCGACTACCTATATCGAGAGCAGCCGGTCGAAGAACGACCGATAGCGCTGTAGAGCGAGACGAAGATCCTCGGTCGAGACGTTATCGCCGCGGCTCCATTGCCCTTCGAGCTTGCTACGCTCCTCGGCAAATGTCTCGGCGAGCCGCTTCATGACCTCGGCCACCAGGCTATCCGCCTGCTCGACCGAACGCCGCGGCTCGTCCACGAAGCCTGTCTGGATCGCATCCCAGCGCGACCGAAACGTGTGTGTCTCGTCGGCGACAAGCAGCGCGGTCGTCTGTGCCGCAGCCCGATCCTGTGTGGCTGGCATGCTCGGGGCTGCCGGTGTGGACTCGACTGGTACAGCATCCTCGAGGATCTGTTTTGTCTCTTCACCCGGCGCGGCCGCTTGCCCTCCGGCGGCGGCCATGTCGGCTGTGCTCAAACCGGCCTGCTGCCGATCTGCGTCGGTCGCCTGGCGTTCCTTCTGTCGCTCGGTCATTGTGCTACCTCTTTCTCACGGGTTTCGAGGAGATCCTCGAAAAGTGCCCGGTAATGAACGATCGCCTGCCTGAGATCCTCGGTGCCGGCCTGCCCGCGCTCGTTCGCGAGCGCGATCGCACGCGCGGCGCGGTAATTCTCCACCACGATCGGATGATCGACTGAGACGTCGGCCGCGCGCTGCTCGAAGTCGCCAACCGGATAGCCGCGCGCCTGCATAACCTCGGTGACAAGCTGATCGGCATCTTTGATCGCCTCAGCCGGCGCATCAACGAAGCGTGCCTGGGTCGCTCGCCATGCCTCAATGAACCGCTCGCGCTCCGCCAGCTCGATCGGATGGATGTCGAGCTTGTCCACGCGTTTTTGCCGCGCGGCCAACTCCGACTCGGCCTGGCGCGCGTCGCCCCGCTCACTTATAACGCGGTCGTACTCAGGGCCGAAGCGCTTGCGAAGCTCCTCGGTCCGCCGCTGCATCATGATCCACGCCACCGCGCCAACCAGGACGATGACGACAATAGCGAGGATAATAGCTGTTGAGGTATCCATAGAAGATCCCTTTCTTTATGGCGCTTGATATAGTTCAGACATTGTCATCGAGCACGACCAGGGCAAATTCCGTGCCATTGCCGTCGAAATGTCTCAGCACGTCGCCCCTTTTTTTCCAACCAGTTGCATACCTCCATGTCGCCGCGCCACTGCCGGCCGGGCATGGAACTGCTGCGACATGGCGCTGCTCGTCACTCTTCCTCAATCTCAACGCCATGCTTCTTCGCGGCGCGCTTGATCCGGCTCTTGATCTGCCGCACCTCGTCGGCATCGTACTTGCCGGCATTGTCCTTGTGATTAATATAGGACCAAGCGGCCCGAACATGCTCCGGCGTATCGACTGGATACTTATTGTTCACTGGGTCGGCGAACTCGACATCGCCATATTTGTGCTCGCCCTCTTTGGGATTCACGTCGTCGCGGCGATCGATTCGCTTCTGTTTCTCGTGGCCGGACATGGTGTAGCTCCGTTTCACTATTTGTTCTACTAGCCTGTCTTAGATTAGCATACACCGTGCCATACGGCCGGCTGGGCCAGCTGTGGCGCGGCAGGGAGGTTTTCCTACTTTTCTTTCGGCGCATGCTCCTGTATACTATGCACCATCAGCCACCGTTCCAGCCAGGGCATCTTGCGGCGAACGGCTCTCCACTTGAGCAAGCGGGAGTTGTCGGGCTATCCCTGGCGAAGGAGTGTCGCGCGATGGAGCAGACCAGCCTACAGCAAGGTATCGAGGCCGCGCAGCGTGGCGATCACGAGCGCGCATATCAGCTGATTCGCCAGGCCATCCTGGAGGACTCGCAGGACGCCCCGGCCTGGTACTACATGAGCTTCCTGCTCGACGATGTCGAGCGGCAGCGCGAGTACCTGGAGTGGGCGCTGAAGCTAGAGCCGAACTACACTGAAGCGCGGGAAGCGCTCGACCAGCTGCATATTCGCCAGGTGCTCGCATCGGCGAGATCGATCGTCGCGCCGGAGCACCGGCTAGCGTCGCGCAAAATCGGCGATTACCTGGTCGATCAGGGGCTGATCAGCCCCGCCCAGCGCGACGAGGCGCTGGCCGAGCTATCCAAGATTGAGCCGCGCACCAAGCGCCGCACGCTGGAAGACGCGAAGGCCAGACGCCTGGGCGACATCCTGCTTGCGCGCGGCTGGCTGACTCCCCAGCAGCTGGCGGCCGCGCTGGTGCGCCAGCAGCAGGATCGCTCGCGCGATGGTCAGCGGCCGGAGCGGCTGGGCGAATATCTGATGGCGGCGGCGATCGTCAGCGGCGACCAGCTTGGGACCGCGCTCGCCGAGCAATCGTGGCTACGTATGCGCGGCAAACACATGCGGCTGGGCGAGCTGATGATCCGCGGCGGCGCGCTCGCAGCTACGACTTTGAGCAGCGTGCTCGAACAACAGGAGCAGGATTTCAGCAGCCGCTATGGGAATATCTAGCTTGGACAGCGCAGAGTTGGTCATGGCTCCACTTCGAAAGCCGCCACTATGAATGGCGTGAGCAGGGCCGCATCACGAGACCGGTTCTCATGATACTCGACTAGCGTACTGCCCCTCCACGATACTCAATGTCATGTTAGCCCGCAGCTCATCAATCGTAGTGCTCGAACAGAAAATGAAGCTTTCCCGATCTATCGAACTTGTACTTCAGGGGCGGCGGCTGAACTTGACCGTTCGGCCTCCGTCCATCACACACTCGCGCCGAGAGAATGCAGCGAACTTCCCCGTCACGACCTCGCTGACGAAAGATCGAACCGCGCCACGCCCGCCCTACCTGTGCTATCATACAGTCGGCACACGAAAGGAGGCCGCAATGGTTCAGCACAATGTGATTAGTCGCGATCGTGAGGTTCTGGGTGGGACACCGGTCTTCGCCGGAACACGCGTTCCGGTTCAGACCCTGCTGGACTATCTGGAAGGCGGTCAGTCGCTGCAAGAGTTCCTGGATGACTTTCCGACGGTGGAACGTGACCAAGCCATTACGATCCTCGAACAACTCAAGCACATCTTATTGATCCAACCCGTATGAACGTGCTTCTTGACGAATGCTTGCCCCGCAAACTGTAATATGACCTGCCAGGACATACTGTCTCAACCGTCCAGAAATGGGTTGGGCGGGAACCAAGAACAGCGCACTGTTGCGCTTGGCCGAGACCGCCTTCGGGGTTTTTATCACGGCCGATCAGAATGTGGAATATCAACAGAACCTCCGCTCGACGGTACTAGGAATTGTGGTGCTCGTCGCGGCCAACAATCGGCTGGAGACACTTCGACCACTGATGCCAAAAGTCGCACTGGTGTTGCCGACAATCTCGCCTGGCGAGCTTACGCACATCACCCCTTAAGATGTCGTTTACCGCTTCCTAATCATAAACGCGCTGGCGTGGACGTCCAACATCGTTGGGTTGAGGCACGAACGCCGTCTGTTCTCGGTG
>WNGB01008876.1_pt1 | contig 18063 bp, 14 predicted proteins | sample 5400681 | NCBI WGS metagenome assembly WNGB01 (sample SAMN13153367, study PRJNA577476) | soil metagenome | isolation source: 115 cm soil or saprolite under grassland replicate 2 | place: USA:California | collected 2016-06-15 | reverse complement strand
CGGCGGCACGGGCTCGGGCGGATCCGCAGGCGTGTTTGCCGAGCGCCGGATCAGGACTGACACGGTGCGACTTCGGTATCCCTCGCGCGAGTAGGCGCTTGCACGTGCGACGTCCGGTGGGGGCAGGAAGTCGGCGTACTCGATCTCTTTACTCCCTGACACTCCGCGGATCTTCACCTGCTGGGTCGTCGGTGTCGCGCGCGGATCCTCTCCCGCTACGACGGAGACGAGCATCGCGACGGGGCGACAGTCGTTGGGCAGATCACGAAACGACCATTCAAGGCGCGTCGTGTGCTTGGTAAGAGCGATAGCTCGAAGCCCCGGTGCCGGGGGAACGACGACCGGCCGTTGCGGCGGCTGGCTACCGTCGTGGAAGGTCGCTATCTCTCGCTCACACGTCGGACTCGGTTCCACCTCGTACGTAGTCGGAAGCGCGGGCAGCCGCACGACGGATCCGTTGGGCAGCGTGACCGGCTCGCGCGCCTCCGGTTGTTGGTGCTCAACGAGCGGATAGTCCTGAGCACCGCCTGTACTCCTGGAACCTCCGCACGCTGTGACGCCGATGAGGATGAACAACGCCACGCCGGCGCGCAGCGGTAACAGCGACCTGCCGACCCCGACCACACGGTCAGTATCGGCCGAGGACGCCGACCGCTCAAGATGAGCACCATCAAGGCGCACGGCTGAGGCCGGGAACCGCAAGACCAACCGCTCCAAGTCATCATGGCCCGCGAACGCGGGCCGGACTTCCAGCGGAAGGTGCGCCGAACCGAGCATTGTGCGAACCACGCGGACGTCGCGGAAGTCTGCGGGGCCGATCTAGTCATCTAGGGGCTGCCGGGCGCGCCGACCCAGGACAGGTTCCTCTCAAAAGCAGTCAGCGGTAGTTCGCGTCGCTCTCCTCGTAGTGCTTCCGAACGATCGCGTGGCAATCAATAGGGCTTCCCAACAAGCTTCGCAACGAACAGGATCCTGAAGCCGAACGTTCGCCGGGGGATCCTACGGCTGGATCCCCCGGCGCTCGCTTTATGGACAGCCTGCGACTTTGGCTGTTATGGACAGCCTGCGACGTTGACGAACCTCTTCGAGACGCTAGCGATGCTCGTCGTCACGTTGTTGGTCGTGTCGGTCAGGGTGATGTTGGTGTAGGCAACACAGGCAAGGACGAACGTCTGCCCCGAGGGGCAGGTGAGGTTCGACGGCAGCGGGCCAGCGGAAAGGCCGTTGGTTACGGTCACGCGCCCGTTGTCCGGCTTGAACGTCCCGCCGCTCACGGGGAGCGGCCCGTTCACACTCTCCTTGTTCTTCGCCGACGGATGGTTGCCACCGCCGTTGACGCAGGCGTACGTGGCGGATGCACCGATCGGGTTGGTCGTGCTGCCGAGCGTGTAGTTGACCGCGGCGTTTCCGACGCCCGCCTCGTCCCAACTCACCTGGAGCGCGCCGTTACTGGCGACGCTGCCGGTGGCCGAGAAGAAGTGGGCGCCGTTGAATCGCGCTGCGTCCCCTATCTGGCCTTGCCCTTCGATCTGATCCCCGATTTCATCCCGGTCGCGGGGCAGCTCGACGACGCGATCCTCGTCGCCGCGACGATCGCCTACGTTGCGCGGCGCTCGGGACAAGAGGTGATCGAGGAGCTCTGGCCGGGCTCCGAACGGGGCCTCCGCGTCGTGCTCGCGCTCGCATAACTCGTTCGAGGGTGGGACGTGTAGGGCGCTCGCTAAGGGCAGGTCCATGGAGACGCAAACTGCGCAGGTCGGGGGCGTAGCCCTCTTCAGTAGCCCTGGGACTACGCAGCCGTGACGTTCGCGGCCTGGGAGAGCGCTGATTGCGCAAGAAGAAGGGCCGGAGCCTGGAAGGCCCCGGCCCTTTCTTCGTCGTCTTCTTCGTCTTCTAGCGGCTCACTCCCATCACGGGCCTGTGATCGTGATGTACGCCCCCGAGAAGCCGTCGAAGGTGAGCGTGTACGTGTAGCTGACGAGCGTCGGACTCCCGGCAGCGAAGGCGGCCGTCCAGTTCCCATTCGGGCAGGACCCCGCCGGTGGCGACGCAGGTGGGCTCACTGACGCCGTCCCCACAAGCATCCTCCCATTCTTCGCGGCGGTTGCCGGGAACGTAGTGTTGACCGAAAAGCTCGTCGCCTGGGCCTCAACGTCATTGTTCGGGTTCGTGCCCTTGTTGGAGCATGTGACGTTCGCCGTGTACTTGGCAGTCAAGCTCACCGTCGCGTTCGTGTGACCGACGCCCGCGAGCTCGAACGAGGTACACGTGACGGCGAGCGAACCACTGCATCCGATCGCACCCGCCTGGAGATGCGTACCCGACGGGGCATTCGCGGGGTCGATGGTTGTGATGACGGTAGCCAGAGCCACTGAAGCCGACAAGGCCATCAGCAACATCGACAATGCTGTGACTATCCCTACTCGTCTCATTTTTTCTCCTAACTTCCCCAGTCTGCTACGACTGATTTCTAAAAGCTTCTTCACGGGAAAGGCGGACTGTGCGCAAGATGCTCGCGCGTATGCGTTCCGCCGCTCCCAGGACTGTGCGTAAACTCAGGAGTACTGATCACCTCCTCTCGCGTTGCGTGATACGGCGAGAGGTTTGGTCGGTGGGTGCTCCGCCCCGGCGACGCGTGCAAGCTAGTCGGGGCGGGGCCGCTCAAACCTCGTACCGATGCTGCTGAGTCAGGATGTTTCTAGTGCAACACCCCCTTACGGGAGAGGCTCCAAGTCGAGAACGCATTCGGGAATAACGGAATCGCGGTGCCCCGTGCGCCCCGCCGCGGGATAGCTCGGAGCGATTGGATCCGCAAGGCTAGGCCGCAGAACCTCCTCCCTCCTTGGCCCGAGGACACTAACAAAGATCTTTCCACAGTGCGCCAACACAAAGGGCGATCTACCAGGCATTTTTATGCGTGTCCAATTGTGGACAACGCTCTGAGTGTTACCTCCTTTGGCAATGCCGATGAACTCCCCGGCCCTGTAGATACTCGTCCACAGGGGCTGTGGAAGGTTATGAGTTGCTCGTCGAGGCCACAAGGGAACTCGCGTTCATGCTTCTGAACGTCGTGGTGACTGCCGGACGTCGGGATCATCTGCCCGCTGGAAGAGCGATCAAGCCGAACGCCGTCGCGGTGCGAGCGCGGTCACCAGCTCCCTCCTGTTTCGGTGACCGATCAGCCGGAGCATCTCGCTTACCGACTGTGGCTCCACGACCGGGTCACCAAGCGGGAGGTCAGAATTGACCCGATAGACGTTGCAACGTCCGTGACGGACCCGATCTACATACCCCGCGTCCTGCAGATCCCTTAACAGGCGGTATGCATACCGCTCGGTGATGCCCACATCCTCTGCGATCTCTCTCACCCGCAAATCCGGGTTCTGAGCAACGGCAAGCAACACCTGGGCATGATTCGTGATGAACGTCCAGCTCCGCGTGGGGAACTGGTCTACCGGATCCTGCTTCCTCGCTTCCACCACCGCAGTGCTCCCCTCGACGTTGCCTTCCTGTCACCTCAAGACGTCCAACCCCAGCCCGGCTTTCCTCCGTCGGATGGCGGGGAGCCGGGCACTCTCTGCGTGCGGCTGCAGAGGCAGCTGGCAACTACTCAGCCTGGGGAAGTCGACCCATCGACGCAATGGGTCGCACGAACCAGCTGTTGTTGAGTTTCCTCAACGCGCTTAGCCAGCCTCCGTCAGCCCGTGGGCCCGTGATCGGTCTACCGCGTTCCGGCGGCGGTTCGCGGAATACCTCGTAAGGTGAGCTAGCCGGACTCGAACCGGCGACCTCCTGGGTGCGATAACGAGCAGAGGACGTGCGCTGTGCTCGCTGAGGCTTGTTCAAGCCATCCTCGTGCAGCTCCGTTCGCTGAGATTCCCTCAGTTCGGTAGCACGTAGGTAGCACGGCCTGGGAAGGCGGCGCCTGGCGAGAGCACCTGGCGTGTGTAGGAGCCGTCGCTGGTTCGACGATCGCTTTGCCGCCGCGTTCAGAACGTTTGCGGGCGCAGTCCGAGCAGATGTGCAAGCCGCGGTTCGACGAAGTCGCGCTCGTCGGGATCGAGGATCTGCTCCTCGAGCGTGGCGTGCAGCTTGGCCTGCGCGGACGCCGGCTCCTCGTCCTCGGCGATCCCGGCAACGCATGCGCACCATGTCGGCGAGCGCCCAGTAGGTCACACCTTCGCCGTACGAGAGACAGCGTCCGCGGGCCAGTACACCGTTTCGGCGATGCCGTCGAAATACTTGTAGAACTCCCAGACCAGGCGCGACTTGCCGATGCCGGCGATCCCCGTGACCGACACGAGGTGCGCCTTGCGCTCGTCGGCGCAGCTGCGGAAGAGATCCTTGATCTGGCGCAGCTCCCGATCGCGCCCGACGAATGGTGCTTCGAGACCGGCCAATTTGAGCGAGCTCGCGCAACCCCGACACGACGCGCTGGGCCCGCCAAAGCGGCTTCAGCCTTTCCTTGCCTTTGAGCTCGAACGAGCCCGCTGCCTCGTAGACGATCGTCTGCTCAGTCGCCCGGCGCGTCGACTCACCCACGTAGAGTGCCGTCGGCGAACCGACTGCACACGCGCGGCCATGTTGTCGAGATCGCCGGCGACCATCCCCTGCTCCTCCGCTCCGTGACAGCGGCCTCGCAGGTGAGGATGCCCGCGCGTACCCGAAGCTCAGCCGCGCCGAGCTCGTCGCCAAGCGGCGAGATAGCGGTGACAAGGTCCAGTGCAGCGCGCACCGTCCGCTCGGCGTCGTCCTCGGTCGCCGTCGGCGTCCCCAGACCGCCATCACCGCGTCGCCGATGAACTTCTCGACCGTGCCGCCGTAGAGGCTGATGAGCTGGCTGCAGGTGTCGAAGTAGCGGGAAAGGAGCTCCCGCACGTCGTCGGCATCTCGCGATTCAGTGCCGGGTCGAAGTCGCGTCGGACGCGATCGTCCGCGACCCTGACGCCGGCGACGCGGATCGTCGTGCGCCCGCGTCGGCGTCTGACCAGCCGGGAGAGGCCGGCCTGCCGAATCAACCGCTCGACCCGTTTGCGCGAAACGTGGACACCGTCGAAGCAAGCAGCCTGGGTATCGGCCCGGTCGAGCGGCGGTGGCGGCCGCCTCGAGACGGTTCCCTATCCCGCTATCTTCAGCAGGCTGCCGTGCGGCGAGACGGCATAGACGGCATCGCGGCCGACCGCCAGATTGGTCACTTGACCTTCATCGCACGCCCATTCTGCGCGCAGGCGACACTCGCTGATGCCGATCGCAGCGCCGAGCGAGCGCGCTTCCGATCTTTCCGACACCAATGATCCGCCCTCCGCATCAGGGTCGCCACCTGGCGCAGAGCTAACTCCATGCTCAGCGGCCCGTGATCTAGATCCCCTACCGGCACGCCCATTGACAAAGGTTCGTCCGGAAGCTTAGGTAACTCCACGGCAACCGGGAGGGCCTACCGCTCGTGAGGGCACCGGCGCGAACGTTGCTGCGGCTCATTGAGCGTGCCTGGTCGCACAGCTGGCTTCCGCACGCATGATTCGCGTCCATCTGCTCAGCGACGTTCGTCTCCACCGCGAAGGGATCGCCGCGCTGCTCGCGCTCGACGAACGCCTCTCTGTCAGCACCTTCGTAGTGCCCGACGAGGACTTCGAGAACTGGTCGACGCGGCCGGACGTGATCGTGGTCGACGCGTCGACCGACCGGCGGCCGGAGACGATCCGCACCATCGCCAGGACCCATCCGGAGCCGATCGTGGCGCTCGGTGTGCCCAACGACGAGAAAGACGTCATCTCCTTCGCCGAGGCAGGCGTGCTGGGATTCGTCGAGCGCGAGGCACCGATCGATGACCTCATCGCGAGCATCGTGAGCGCCGCGCGACGCGAGGCTAGCTTTCCGCCGCGGATCGCGACGACGCTGCTGCGCAGGGTGTCGGCGCTCGGCGCCTCACGGGCTCCCGACATGGACGCGCTTACCGTCCGGGAGCGGCAAATAGTGGAGCTGATCGCCGAAGGGCTCTCGAACAAGGAGATCGCCGTCCGCCTGTACATCGAAGTCGCGACGGTCAAGAACCATGTGCACAACATCCTCGAGAAGCTCAAGGTGAGCCGACGTTCGGAGGCGGTCGCGCGCCTACACCTCGTCGAAGGTCCCGAGACCAGATCCACCACCCGGTCCAGGCCGGATGAATCCTCGAGGTCCACTCGCACGTCCACCTTGCGCTGAGCCGAATCTCCACCCACGCGGTCCATTCCAAGTCGTCTCCCGCCGCTCGACAATCGAGGCTGCTCGCGTGAACAAAAGGAGGCTCGATGTCGACGACGGAGACCGAGAACGGGACTGTTTCGCAATACGTGCCCTTCACACCCTTCCAAGAGAGCTACGTGTTCGAGGCCGAGCCGTCGACCGTCGAGCTCTTCGAGCAGTTCGACGTCGCTCCGGCGGCGACACCGTTCATCTCCGAGTACGCCGGCGTCGAGACGGAGAGCCCTCAGTCGGCCGAGCTTCAGGACCTGCTCTTTCAGCTCTACGACGAGGAGTTCGACGAAGTTCTCGCCGAGCTCGCTGACGAGGCATGGGAAGCGGTGACCCAGCGCGCCGAGCCGTTCGGCGAGACAGGCACCACGGAGTCCGCGGAGCAGTTCCTAGAGGCGTGGAGCGCGCCCGTGCGGCGCGAGGCGGAGACGATCCTGGGGAACATCGCCCAAGCAGTCTCCGAGCACGACGTGGCGGCGATGAGCGATCGCGAGTTCGACGCGTTCTTCGAGCGCTTCGAGCCGCGCGCGACAGGGCTCGAGCAGTACTTCGAGGATTTCCTCGGCGGTCTCGTCGACAAGGCGAAGAAGCTCGCGCAGAAGGCCGTCAGCATCGCGAAGAAGGGCATCACGCTGATTCCGGGCCTGGCCGGCCTGATCAACAAGCTAAAGGCCCTCGTTCACCCACTTCTCAACCGCGTGCTGAAGACCGCGATCGACAAGCTGCCGGCGACGCTGCGGCCGGCCGCGCGGCAGCTCGCCCAGCGCGTCCTCGGCGTCAAGGCCGAGATCGAGGGCGAGGACTTCGAAGCGGCACCCGCTTCGCCGGACGTTTCGGCCGTCCAGCAGCAGTTCGACTTCGAGACGGCGATGGTTTTGTTCGCCTCGGATGAGGCGGAGCAGGAAGTCGTCGTCACCGAGGCAGCCGACAGCGCGGAGCGCGAGGAGGGCGCCGCCGTCGCGCAGCTGCACGAGGCGCGGGCGCGGTTCGTCGACGAGCTCGAAGCGGGCGTCGATCCCGAGCAGGCGCTCGCGCAGTTCATCCCGGCGGTGATGGCGGTGCTCCCGGTCGCGCGGATGGTCATTGGCGCGCTCGGACGCAAGCGCGTGGTCCGCACGCTCGCGAAGTTCCTCGCGAGCTTCATCTCGAAGTACGTGTCCCCGGAAGCGGCGATCCAGCTCTCACAGTCGATCGTCGACACGGGATTGCGAATGCTCAAGCTCGAGGCTCCGGTCGAGGGCGAGGCGCGGACGCCGCGACTCGCCTGGGAGACGATCACGCAGGCGGTCGAAGACACCGTACGGCGCGTCACCGAGCTGGACGAGACCGTGTTCGAGGAGCCGGCGATGCTCGAAGCCGCGCTCACCGAAGCGTTCCAGGAAGCGGCGGCGGAGAACTTCCCGCCGCCGATGATCGTACGAGAATTGCACGAAACACCAATCCACGCGACGTGGGTCGCGATGCCGACCGGCAGGCGGCGGAAGTTCTACAAGCGGTACACGCACACGTTCGACGTCGAGATCACGCAGCAGATGGCCGACGCGATCACGACCTTTGGCGGGACGAAGCTTGCCGCCTTCCTGAAGGACCAGCTCGGCGTCGTTCCGCCGGTGCGCGCGAAGGTACATCTGTACCAAGCGATTCCGGGAACGACGCTGCACCGGATCGCACGACTCGACGGCAACGCGCAGCGCGTCGCCGGCGGTTCGAAGGCGGGCGCGATGTGCGCGTGCCACCAGTTCCACCCGCTGACGGTCGAGGCGGCGGCGACGCTCCTCCAGCATCCGAGGCTCGGCCGGAACGTGCCCGGCGACTTCCGCTCCTCACGACGGAAGATCGCCGTCGGCGCGCGCTTCTATCGCCTCGAGATCGCGGGAGCGCGCCCCATCACGGTGACGAACGGCGCCGGGAAGGTCGCCGTCCGGCGCACGAGCGACGTGAACGTGACGCTCGACTTCCCTAAGGACGAGTTCCGCGTGTTCGTCTACCTCGGCGAGTCGGACGCCCAGGAGATCGCGTCGAAGATCCGCAAGCAGGACCTCACGTCCGTGCTCGTACTCGCCAAGCGTGTGTACGAGGCCGGCGTCAACGTCGCCCTCGGCGGCGACATCCAGCGCCACGTGAAGATCCTGACCGAGACGGTTCCGCAGGACGAGTTCTTCGGAAAACAGCTCAAGCAGCTCGCCGAGCAGGTGAAGACGCGCCTGGTAAAGAAGGTCGTCGGCTGGGTCGGCAAGGCACTCGCTGACTACATGAAGGCCGGCGCCGGCGAGTTCGTCACGGCGAGCGAGGATCCCGCCGACGGAGTCACCGTCGTCGTGCAGATCGGGAATCCCCCTGGCGCACCGTTCGTCCGCAAGCTCCTGCGCGGCGAAGGGATCGGAATCGGCGCGCTCGCGGATCTCGACTCGCTCTTCAAGGGCGACCCGAAGGTCAACGTCAAGGCCGTCTCCGGGTTCCGCTTTGACTGACGACACCCCAGCGCTTCGAACCCAAGTAGCCCGCCAGGTCGCGCACTGGCGCGCTGCAACGGTGGGGCTCCAGGATCCGGAGAACTTCGCGTCGCTCGCCGCGTGGCGGACGCTCGAGGGCTACCTCGGAGTGGCGCTGCGGCATCATCTCGCCGAGGCCGCCGATCGTCTCGAACGGGAGGCCGATGTCCTGGCCGCCGAGCTGCGGGCGGCGTTCAGCGCGGAGCAGCTCGAGCAGCTGCGTGTGCACGTGATCCGCTTCCGCCAGCAGTACCTGCGCGTGGAGACGGCGCTCGATTTCTACGGCGACGCCGTGAATTCCAGGACGAGCTCACGGCTGGCGGGACTACTCCGCGCGTGCGACGCGCTCGCCGTGCTGAGCATGCAGCCGGTCCTCGAACCACTCGGGCGGCAGATCCCGCCCGTGCTGACGTACGTGGACAAGGGTCTCGGAGCATCGATCCTTCGGGCGGGGCTGCGGCTGTGGGACGGAGGTTCGGTGAGCCCGGCCGCCGCGCTGAAGATCACGCGCCAGAACCTGTATCGCCCCACTGCTCTCATTCACGAGACCGGGCACCAGGTCGCGCACGTCGTTGGCTGGAACGAGGAGTTGGCGGCGCTCCTGGAGCGCGAGCTTCGCGGAGCGCGGGCCGACGCGGCGTCGACGTGGGCGTCGTGGTCGTCGGAGATCGCCGCCGACACGTTCGCGTTCGCTCACACGGGTTATGGGTCGATCGCAGGCCTCCACGATGTCGTCTCGGGCGGGAGCACGGTGTTCCGGCTCGCGCTGGGCGACCCGCACCCGATCGCCTACCTGCGCGTGCTGCTCGGCGTGCAGATGTGTGTTCGCTTCTTCGGTGCGGGGCCGTGGGACGATCTCGGCCGCGCCTGGATCCGTGCGTATCCCGTCGAGTCGGCGCCGCCCGGGGTGAGAGCGCTGGTCGAGACTTCGGTGCTGCTCCTGCCGCGCATCGCCGAGCTCTGTCTGCTCGCACCGATGCGCGGGTTCGCCGGACGGCCGCTCGTCGCGCTCGTCGATCCGCTGCGCGTGCGGCCGGACGCGCTCACACGACTCGCGCAGGAGGCCGGCGGAGCACTGACGACGTCGTCGCACTGGGTCCGCCTCGAGGCGCTTCGGCTGTTGGCGCTGACGAGCTTCCGGGCGGCGACGGAGCCGGAGCGCTCAGCCGAGATCGCAAAGCAGTACGAGAACTGGATGCTTCGCCTGGGCGCGCCGACGGCAATCGCGGCGTGAGCAACGACACGAACAGGAGGCCGACGTGACGGGACCCGATGAAATTTTGAAGGCGGCGGAAGAGCTCGAAGCCGAGCTGGCGAACGCTCACGTCCAGCAGAAGGTCGTCCAGCCAAGGACGCAGGAACAAACGGAGCGCATTCTCGCTCTCGCCCGCAAGTTGATCGACGACGTCAAGTCCTGGGAGCAGACGCAGGCTCGGGACGAGCGGTTCCTCGCGATCGTCGAAGAGCTTCGGTCATACACGGCAATGGCTCACGAGCGGCTCGCGCAGGTCGAGGGAGCGCTCGGACACGACGGCACGTCGCCGTCGTCTCCCGTCGACGAGGCGATCGTCGACGAGGGTCGCTGGCTCAGCGCGATGCTAGCCGGCCCGCCGACCCCGGCGGCCGCGCGCCGCCGGCTCCGGGACGGATCGACGAAGCGAGAGCCGACGACGCTGGAGAGGCTCGTCGAGACGCTTCGCGACGACGCCCGGCCTCAGCAAAAGCGCAGGACGGGAGTTGATCAGAAGTCCCGGAGAGTGTGACGGCATTCGACCCATGAAGGAGCGATGACGCGATGTTCCGACAGCTAGCACGACTAATGGTTGCGCCTCCCCCGCCCGCAAGTCCCACGGGCCCGGGCCAGCCCGCCGCGGAGGCGGTCTTCAAGATCCATCCGATCCAGATCTCGCGTTTCCTCGAGGAGGTCTGGGTCGCCCGCAACACGAGCCTGCCCTTCCTGAGCCCACCGGGCCTGGAGATCCCGAACGAGTGGCAGCTCGACCTCGAGCGCGACTCCGGGCTGTCGGCGCATCCCGACATCGTGAGCGTCGGGGGTCAGTACCCGCCGGACGTCTGGAACCATCTCATCTACGCGTACATGATCGAGAACACCCGCGCCTACGAGATCTTCCGGCGGGTGCTCGAGGAGTACGCATACGGCGAGCGACTCGGTATCCCGTCGCCCGAGAGCCAGCGCTGGCTACGGACGACGGAACAGGTCTTCTACCGCGACAACCCGCCGTTCCAGATCTACACGCTCGCAAGCTGGATCCGTCCCGACATTCGGGCCGTCCGTCGCAACGCATACCACCGCATGTTCGGGATGGACCTGAATCACGGCACGGACGACAATCGCCCCTACCCGTACCCGCGGGCCGCCGCGGCGAACACCGACTTCGTGCAGACGTTCGAAGAGATCCTGCGTGAGTGCTGGCGCGGTCTCGAGAACGTCAGAAATGCCGTCGGGCCCAATCAGACGGACAGCACGACGCTCGCGACCCTCACGAACGCGCTCTACAACATGCTCCGCGTACGGCGTCAGGACGACAGCGGGAACCTCGGGCGCGACGAGCTCTTCCACGTCTCGACGATGAGCTGGCTCCACCTGACGCTCGAATTCGACACGCCGATCGTCGTCGACCTGAAAGCACAGGCAACGTCGCCGGCGGAGCGGCTGCAGAAGATCGGCGAGCGTGTCGGGCTTCCCGCGCACTCACGATCGGACAGCTACTTCCAGCTGGCCGGCAGCATGTCGCTCCTCCTTCGAGAGATCGAGATCGGCACGTTCAACGACGCCAGCGCCGTACCGGCGCTGTTCACGCCCATCAATCCGCCGAACCCGCCGAATCCGTTCCAGGTCGCGGTGCAGCAGAGCATCACCCACTGGTCGGTCGCGACCGGCCGCGATATCAAGGCGCGCCCCGTCTCGGTCGCACCTCAACAGCCAGTGCCGATCCGTCCCGCCCCACGCCCGATCATCGGCGCGACGCCGCCGAACGGTCGCGCGCCGGTCGGCCGCGAAGTGATCCCGACGTAGCAGGCGGAACCAAGGAGAGATCGCCATGGATGCAATCAGCCCGTTCCGTGAAGACACTGACTCCCACGTCGCGTTCGAGACCGTCCCGCTCGAGCCGTTCGAAGCCGAGGCGTGGTACCCGCTGGGCTCCGAAGAGGTCGCACAAGCGACTCCATTCGCGGCCACGACTGAGCTCGACGAATCGGAGCGACCGGCGTGGGAGGAGACCGCCGAGGTCGACCGCGACGCCGAAGAGAGCGAGGCCGAACGCGGCGGCCGTATGCCGTGGGACATCGCCGCCGAGTCGGACGACCCGGCTCTTCAGTCCGAGGGCCTCACCTTCTACGGAGAGGAGCATGAGTTCGAAGCGCCTCCCGAGGAGCAGCACGAGGACGGGGCGGCGGGCTCGCTCAAGCAGCTGCTCGCGAAGGGCTACTGGTCGGCGGCGGTGACGCTCGCGATCATCCTGGGTGAACGCGACAGGAACAAGCTCACCAACATGTTGTTCTGGGCACGCCACCCCGAGCTCGACGGTAAGAAGATCCCGGCGGGGAACAAGAAGCTCGCCGAGGAGTGGAAGGCCATCTACAAGCTGCTGGTTCTCCCCCCGCTTGGGCCGGTGTCGCCCTCGACCGTCAGTCCGACCGCGGTCCCGAGCGAGCAAAAGAGCGTCGACACCTTGGTCATCGACATCTTCAACTCGGAGCAGCAGGTCCTCACCGCCTGGAGCGGCGCGCTGACCCAGTTCCAGGTCGTGATGAACGCGCACTCGGACGCCGAAGGAGTGCCCGACTTCGTCGGAGCCGTCATGAAGCACGTCGGCGAGCAGGTGATCAGCAAGATCGCGGGGCAGGTACCGGGTCTCTCGTACGCCAAGGGGGTGCTCGACACGGTGACGAAGGAGTACGAACGCGCGCGCGAGGCGAGGACGTCAGCGCAGCTCCGGGACTTCCTGGTCAGGTTCAGCGCGGCGTTGACGGACGCGATGAACGACCTCGGTCGCGGCTTCGGCGACTACAAGCACATGGTCGAGACCGCGTACGCGAAGGCGGGGCCCGACGACAAGAAGCAGTACCAGAAGGGTCTCGCGGATCACCTGGACTCATTGGATCGGAACTGGACGAACGTGAACAACGTCTTCCTGCTCATCTGCCAGGAGTGGATCCGCAACACGACGTACGGGAAACCGGCGGGATGGATCACGTCCGCCACAGCGACCGCGCCTGCCTTGGTCCGCATCTCCGTGAACAAGGACTACAGCGTCCGAGGCGTCGAGCTGCTCTGTCACGGCGGCCAGAAGATTGCGGAGCAGTTGCTCAAGAATGCGGGCGGCGCGGGCCTTCGTCCGCACGCCTGGCCGGTGCCGCGGATGTTGTTGTACTTCGTCGACAGCGGCAGCTGGCCGAACGCGTTCGTCAAGCTGACGTCCGACGGGCGTTGGGTGCAGCAGGGCTCGATCGCCGAGAACTCGAGCGCAGGAAATGCCCTCCTCGAGCGCATCCGCAGGTACGGGCTGGATGCGACCACGAAGGTGAAGGGCGGCTGAGCTCAAGGCACAAGTTCAGTGGTTACGCGCCGCGGGAGCGCTAACTGTGAGCCGCTGGCCGAGACCGACGTGTTACTCGAGTAAGCTCGCCGAGCTCGGGGTAACGTCCTTCGCTCCCAAGAGGAGTCGAGGCCCGCGACTCCAAAGGCTGACAGAACTCGATTACGAGATCGACATCTCGGACTCGCGACGCGCCGCAGCGTCGCGTCGAGTCACACTCGCTTCGTATCGGTGGTCAATGTTGTGTGCGGATGAGTCGCGAGGACTCTTCCACCGCCGAACCGAACGTCGCCCCGATTGACGCGCCGCGAACTACTGCCACCACGGGGGACCGCCTCCGACATGCGCTGTTGTGCCTTTTCAATTCGGCGCCATCGGAGTCCCAAGGGGGGCTCCGCCGCCGCCCACTAACGGTGCTCTTCGCGGAGCCCTCGGCGCCGCGATGGGGCGAGCATTGCGCCGCCGGGGCGCATCACCGTCTCCTTTTGGGCACCGCAATCAGCCGTCGGGCGATCGTGCTCGCGGAACCCGGGCGTGGGGAAGACGACCCTCATTGTCGAGCGAGCGGTTCGGCGTCTGACGCTTGTTTCGTCCCCTTGCAGCACCAACCCCGCCACTGTTCGCGTCGACTGGCTTTTGCGCCGAGCGGAATTGCTGCGTCAGGCGTGCGACCAAGCCGTAGGCCATTTCAGGCAAGCGTTTGGTAGACCGTAAGTAGATCGGGTGCGAGCCTTGCGGCCTGGATCGCGTCGACAGCATCGCAAATTGCAGGGGTTTCGCGCGATGTGGAGCTAGCCGGACTCGAACCGGCGACCTCCTGGGTGCGATCCAGGCGCTCTCCCAACTGAGCTATAGCCCCGCGGTGGGCGCAGTGTAGCGGGCGCCTGGGCGGGTCCAGACCAACTCGAAGCGCAGCAACACCGGATGCGTCAGCCGTCGCACGACGCCCTGCCTCGGGTGACGAAAGCGGGCCCAGTACGCGTCCACGTCCAGGAATGGATCGCGTTCCTCGCTCGTGCATCAGTCCGGCAAGCCGAACTCGGTGGCATAGGGCATCTCACCGGACGACGTCGCGTCCCTCGGCGGCGAGGGCGGGTCCCCATCGCGAACGAGCTCGTGGTCGGAATGGCCGTCGATCGACGCAGGCACGAGCACACGCACGTCGCGAAGGAGATCTTCTCGGACCGTATCGAGGATCTGCGCCGTCGTCACCCCGGCCGGATCAGCTCGCCCCGGAAGACCGGGGCGAGCTCCTGAACCGCTGTTGCGTCCGGCGTCAGCGTTGAGACGACGCTAGCCACAGGCCGCGTGGTCGACGTTCTCGACGACGTCACCCACGCCCGGTTGCCCGTCGTCCGCGACGGCGAACGAACTCACGATGTCTCCAAGGTTTCGTGCATCCGGGAAGCCGAAAGCGGCCGGGTCGTGGCCAATCGCACGATTGATGTGTCCGAACTCTTCGCAGCCGCCTTGATGGCCCCCTTCATGGGCGAACGCGGGCGTCGCCGCGAGCAAGCCGAATGCTGCCGCAAGCGCAGCGACCATCGAGCACTTCACCTTCATCGTTCTCTCCCTTCTCCTTGTGCCACAGGAAAGACGGCGACAGCCGGGACGATCCGGTCGAACGGCGCGCGCGCCCGCCGGTTCGCCGCGGCCACTGCCACCTCCGACGGTCCCTCGAACTGGCAGAAGCAGGCTTCGTCCTCGAGGACGATCGTCGAGCCGAGATAGCGCACCTGCGCTTCCTCACTTCGCCCCCGCGTGGCCTTCCTCAGGCGGCCGAGAGCTGCCAGCAGATCCGAGCGGGACAGCCCCGGGAGGTATCGCTCGACGACGTACACCACGCCGTCGAGGCTAGGCCGAGGAGTCCTAGGAAGAAATCCTGGAAATCCCTAGACTTTCGCGCCAGCGTCCATGCGCATTGCCTCGTTGGAGCCGGCGAGCCGGTGGCCGAGCTCGGTCCGCGAACGGACCCCCAGCTTGCGGTAGATGCGCGAAAGGTGCGCCTCGACCGTGTGCACGCTCATGTAGAGCGTCGCCGCGATTTCCTTGTTCGAGAGGCCCTCGGCCGCGTGCGAGGCAACACGCTGCTCCGTTTCCGTGAGTTCCTTCGCGGGGGATCGCCTGCCTCCGATCCGTGCGAGCTCGTCGCGCGCCTTCGCCGCCCACAGGCGCGCTCCCAGCTCGTCGAAGAGCACGAGTGCTCGTTGCAGCGACTCGCGCGCCGCTCGCTTTTGCTTGGCACGTCGCTGGGTCGCGCCAAGCGCGAGCAGCGTGCGACCCCGCTCGAACGACCCGTGCATCCGTCCGTGCTCGGCGAGGGCGCGCTCGAAGGCCTCGAAGGCGGCGGCGAAGTCTCCCTCCGTGCCGGCGAGAAGACCGCGGCAGCGCGCGGCCGCCGCCAGGGGCCACGGGCCCCCGAGGCGCTGCGCCCGCTCCTCGAACTGACCGAGGTACGAACGCGCTTGCGTGAGTTCCCCAAGGGCGATCAGGACTTCGATCGTGTCCGGCCAGAGCTCTTCCACCGGATCGTCCCAGCCGAGCGAGACGAGGCGCGCGGGCAACGGTCGAAGCCAGCGTCCGGCAGCCCGCAGATTTCCCAGCGAGAGCTCGACGTGGCCGAGCACGGCAAAGTCCCAGATGCGGAAGATCTCGTTCCCGGCCCCGTCTGAGATCGCCCGAGCCTCGTCGGCCGCCGCGCGAGCCTCGTTGATCCGGCCAAGGTGCGCGTCCACCGTCGCCCGCGCAGTCAGGGTCAAGCTGCGGAGCTGCTCGTCTCCCAGTTGCTCAGCGAGCTGGGCGACCGTCTCGGCGTGCTCCAGCGCGCGCTCCCAGCGTCCTGCGAACCACTCGAGCCAGGTGAGATTGAACAGCAGGTGCGCCCGCGCGCCCTCATCGCCACTCGCGACAGCCCTCGCCTCGGCGTCCTGGAGCACGGCGCGCGCCCGGTCGAGCTCGCTCAGCGAGATCAGGAGGCGAACGTGCGCGATGCTCGGACTCTCGTGGAACTCGAGCGAGCGCCCGAGGCGCTGCTCGATCTCCACGCCCCGCTCGACGAGGCCGGGGGTGATGTCGCATGCGAACGTTTCAGCGGTCGCGACTCGCGCGATCGCCCGCGCGAGAACGACCGGATCTCCGACCCGCTCGGCCTTCTCGAGCTGGGCCCTCGCATGCACGAGAGCGCCGCGGATATCGCCCTCGCGCACGCGCATCCAGCCGAGGAAGGCGATGATCTCAGCACTGGCGGCTGCGTCGTCTTCGGCTTCGAGCAGCGCCTCCTCGCAGAGTCTCGTGGTTGCCGGAAGGTCTGCCCGCTGTAACAGGGCGAGCGCGAACAGAACGTTCGCACGCTCCCTGCCCCGGGGAACCTCCGCGAGGAGCTCCTCGAGAATCGCGGCCGCCCGGTCGCGATCGCCGGCGAGTCGGTGGAAGTTCGCCGACGCGAGCCGACGCCGCCGTCGATCGTTGGGCGAGTCCGGCAGCGTCAGCTCTGCGGCGAGCTCCGAGAGCTCGGCCGCAGCAGCCGTCGCCCCGCGCGCTGCCGCCTCGTCCGCCGCGTCATCCAGGGCCGACGCGACGCCCGTATCCGGTCCTTCGGCCGCGAGCGCGAGGTGTCGAGCCCGCTCCTCGACCTCCCTGACCGCTACCGCAAGTCGCCGGTGTGCGGCTCGGCGCCTCCAGAGCGGCGCTTCCTCGTAACAAACCGAGGCGAGCAAAGGGTGGGAGAAGCTGACCCGCGAATCTTCGAGCTCGAGCACGCCCGCGCGGGCGGCCTCCTCGAGGGCCTCCAGCGTACGCTCGCCGTGTGCAGCGGCAAGCACTTCCACCGTTGGCGCCGCGACGGCGGCCGCGGTGAGGATCACCGATCGCGTTTCCGCGTTCAGGCGGGCGAGGCGCCCGCCGACAAGCCTCCGTAGGTTCCCGGGAACCGGCAGCGGGCGGCCCGGGACGAGCCTCGCTCGCGCGCTGGCGAGCTCCCTACCCATCTCGAGCGCGAAGAACGGGTTGCCGCCTGTCACTTCGTGAAGGCGGACAAGCTCGGGACGCGTGAGCTCGAGGCCAAGCCGCTCCTTCAGCAGGCCGTAGAGCACGCCCCGGCTGAGCGAGTCGAGGGAGAGCCGCTGCGCCCCGTCCGCGAGCGATCGCACGACGTCGAAGGCGACCCTCGCGCCTGGCTCGATCCGACTCGCAGCAAGCAATCCAACGGGCTCGCTGCGCATACGACGGAGGGCGAACTCGAGCAGGCCGGCAGAGGACGGATCGAGCCACTGGAGGTCGTCGACTGCGACGAGGACGGGGCTGGACTCAGCGAGCGTGCGGAGGACGTCGAGGAAAGCGAGCCCTATCGCGCGCGGGTCGGGAGGTTTTTCGCCCGGTTCTCCAAGCAGAAGCGCGACCTCGAGCGCGCGTCGACGCGGTGTCGCAAGCATGGGCAGCATCTCGTCGAGGACGTCGACGAGCAGTTCCGAAAGGGCTGCAAACGAAAGCCTGGCCTCGGTCTTCCCGGCGCGGTGGGAGAGCACTCGGTAGTCGCACCTTGCCTGCTCGAGGCCTGCCTCGAAGAGGATCGTCTTGCCGATGCCCGGCTCACCGGAGAGAACGAGACTGGCCGGCCCGCGCCGGACCTGCTCGAGAAAGGCCTGGATCGTTCCAAGCTCCTCCTCGCGCCCGAGAACCGTCGCTGCCATCAGCCTGCACCAGATTGTGAAGTGGCGGCGGCCGGATTACGAGTCGCCGAGGACGCGGGCGAGTATAGGTTCCGGACTGATGGAGAC
>WNGB01009455.1_pt2 | contig 18064 bp, 13 predicted proteins | sample 5400681 | NCBI WGS metagenome assembly WNGB01 (sample SAMN13153367, study PRJNA577476) | soil metagenome | isolation source: 115 cm soil or saprolite under grassland replicate 2 | place: USA:California | collected 2016-06-15 | reverse complement strand
CGTTTAGCACACGTCCGGCGGCAACGCGAACACGGCGCTTGTTGTTTCGCGCAGGCCATTGCGAGATCATGTTTCGGTGTTTACTTATCCGCCGTGACAAACCGAGCTGCGTGGATCGCGATAGTCGTTCTCACCCTGACTCCGCAGTTCTCGTTCGCTGGCGACTGCAACGACCTGGTCCTAGAGCAGGTCAGGCAGATGCCGAAAGGCGGTCGTTACTCTGTTTCGCATTTTGCAAAGATTCGTTTGCAATCGTCGGCACATTTCGAGTCAGGAAAATTCTTTATTATCCCTGCGGGGCCGAGTTTCTGTTCGGGCGCGACCTATCTGGTGTTTATCAGAACGATCGAAGCTCTGCGCGAACGTGGTCAGCTTCGTCTGGACTACGGCACGCTTGAGCGCTTGATCATTCGCGACCAGCGCGATGGAGAAGGCGTCTGGGGCCGCTGGAATGCAAATGGCCCGGGCACGGCGCGTCTCTTTCACGAGCTGCGGCTTGGTCGAAATTTCGACAATATCGATCAAGCCAAACCGGGTGATTTCATGAAAATTTTCTGGTCGCGGCAAGTGGGAAGAAACGAGCACGGACACTCCACGATTTTCCTGGGAACGGAGAATCGGCCGGACGGACAGTACATTCGTTATTGGTCGAGCAATATTCCCTCGGGTTACGGCGAGAAAAGCGTGCCGCGAACCAAAATCGCGTACGCGATTTTCTCCCGTTTCGAAACACCAGCTAATTTGGCACGAGTCACTAGCGCGCCTCTTGTTGACACATACTTGGCCTCTCTTCTCCGAAGTCGCTCTAGCATTTCGGAAGCTGGCGCGAAGTGCGGACTGTAGCGGCCTGCTGCTAAAAGCGTCGTCCCGGGCGGGAGCTCTGGCACACGCAACAGGTACGGCAGCGGAATGTGCTTGCCTTTCGAAAGGCTTGTCCCTAAAACGGCCGCATGCTTCTCGAAACCTTAAAACGTCATTGGTGGGTTCCAGTTTTACGGGGGGTCGCTGCAATTATCTTCGGAGTAATCGCGTTCACTCATCCGGTTATGACTGCCGCCACGCTTGTGCTGTTCTTTGGAGCCTGGGTCTTGATTGACGGTATTTTTCGCATCGTAGGCGCGATTGGGCATCGTGACTCGGATCCGGACTGGGGATTCAATCTGATCATCGGAATTCTCGGAATCATCATCGGCTTGCTTACTTTCCACGCGCCGGCAATAACCGCGCTTGCGCTGGTCATTTACATCGCCGCCTGGGCCTTGATGATCGGTGCAACTGAAATTGCGCTGGCAATCAAAATGCGGCGGGAGATCAAAGGCGAGTGGTTTCTGATTCTGATGGGCCTGGCTTCGATCATTTTTGCCGGTCTTCTTTTGTGGAACCCGCTCGCTGGTGCGGCGGCGCTAATCTGGATTGTCGCCTGGTACGCAGTGATAGTGGGCGTTCTGGCGATCATTTTTGGCTTTCGCTTGCGCAGCTTACCGACACTGGCAACCCGTTGATCAGCGGCAAAACGTCTTCAGTCCTGCCATCCGAAGAGGGTGGACTGTTTTGCGTGTCATGAAAGTGGCATCGTCCGGTTCGCAAACTTTTTGTGCGACTAAACCCAATGGCGGCGGGTTTATTGAAGAAAAAATGCGGCCTGGAGCGATTAATTACCCGATTACCGTACGGCGCTGGAATATGATCGTTCCAATATCAAGCCTCGATTTCGCGATGGCGCGTAGAAGACCATTTTTGCGAGGACCACTCTATGAAAAAAGCTCCCCTTACTAAAAAGACGCGACAACGAAATCGCGCGCCATCTAACGGAACTGATTTCGACACGAGTCAACTGCTTTCAGCATTGATGGCGTTCAAGCGCGGCGATTTTTCTGCCCGACTGCCGGATCACTGGACAGGCGTAGCCGGCAAGATCGCCGACACGTTCAACAATGTGATCAGGACCAACCAGCGGATGACGCAGGAGCTGGAACGCATCGTATGCGTGGTGGGAAAGGAAGGCCGAATTACGCAACGCGCTTCGTTGAGCGACGTTTCGGAGTCTTGGGGCGACGCCATCGGATGCATCAATGTATTAATCGAGGATCTGCTTCGCCCGACGAGTGAAGTGGCGCGGGTCATCGGTGCCGTCGCGAAGGGAAATCTATCCGAAACGATGGCTACACAGATCGACGGGCAACCGCTCAAAGGAGAGTTTTTGCGCACCGCCAAGACTGTCAACTCAATGGTGGAGCAACTTGGCGCTTTTGCTTCGGAAGTAACCCGCGTCGCACGCGAGGTCGGGACCGAAGGAAAGCTGGGCGGCCAGGCCAAAGTCAAAGGCGTGGCCGGCACCTGGAAAGATTTGACCGACAACGTGAACCTGATGGCATCGAACCTCACGTCGCAAGTCCGTAACATCGCGGCAGTCACAACGGCGGTGGCAAATGGGCACCTCGCAAAGAAAATTACCGTCGACGTCCGCGGCGAATTTCTCGAATTGAAGGACACCATCAACAAAATGGTGGATCAACTCCGTTCGTTCGCGTCGGAAGTGACCCGCGTCGCCCGCGAAGTGGGCACGGAAGGGAAGCTCGGCGGCCAAGCCAAGGTCGAAGGGGTCTCTGGAACTTGGAAAGATTTGACCGATTCGGTCAACTCAATGGCCTCCAATCTCACGTCGCAAGTGCGCAACATCGCCGCGGTGACAACGGCTGTCGCGAATGGCGATCTCTCGAAAAAAATCACGGTCAGGGTAAAAGGGGAAATTTTGGAACTCAAAAACACCATCAACACGATGGTCGATCAGCTTTCATCATTCGCCTCAGAGGTCACACGCGTCGCGCGCGAAGTCGGCACGGAAGGAAAGCTCGGCGGGCAGGCCGATGTCAAAGACGTCGCCGGCACCTGGAAAGATTTGACCGATTCAGTGAACTCGATGGCGTCCAACCTTACCGTGCAGTTGCGCGACATGTCGAAGGTGGCAACTGCAATCGCCAGCGGTGACTTGACTCAAAAAATCACCGTTGATGTGCGCGGTGAAATTTTGCAGATCAAAAATGTGATCAATACGATGGTGGATCAACTTTCCTCCTTCGCCTCGGAAGTGACGCGCGTCGCGCGCGAGGTCGGCACCGAAGGAAAACTGGGCGGGCAGGCCGATGTCAAAGATGTTGCGGGCACATGGAAGGATTTGACTGACTCAGTCAACTCGATGGCATCCAATCTTACGGCCCAAGTTCGCAATATCGCTGGGGTCACGACCGCTGTGGCCAAAGGTGATTTGTCCAAAAAGATCACCGTCGATGTGCGCGGCGAAATTCTCGAGCTCAAGGACACGATCAATACGATGGTGGATCAGCTGCGCTCGTTCGCATCGGAGGTGACGCGGGTCGCGCGCGAGGTCGGTACCGAGGGCAAGCTCGGTGGACAGGCCGACGTGAAAGGTGTCGCGGGCACGTGGAAGGACTTGACCGACTCGGTGAATTTCATGGCGTCTAACCTGACGGCACAGGTCCGAAACATCGCCGGTGTCACGACCGCAGTCGCCACGGGTGATCTCACCAAGAAAATCACAGTCGATGTTAAAGGCGAGATTCTTGAGCTCAAAAATACCATCAACACGATGGTGGATCAGCTTTCGTCATTCGCTGCGGAAGTGACTCGCGTCGCCCGCGAGGTCGGCACGGATGGAAAGCTCGGGGGTCAGGCTGATGTGCGCGGTGTGGCCGGCACCTGGAAAGACCTGACCGATTCTGTGAACTCGATGGCATCCAATCTGACCGCGCAGGTTCGCAACATTGCTGCAGTGACCACGGCCGTCGCCATGGGCGACTTGTCCAAGAAAATCACCGTCGATGTGAAAGGAGAGATCCTTGAGTTAAAGGGCACGATCAACACCATGGTGGACCAGCTTCGCTCGTTCGGATCGGAGGTTACTCGTGTGGCGCGGGAAGTCGGTTCGGAAGGCAAGCTGGGCGGGCAAGCTGACGTGCGCGGTTTGGCGGGCGTGTGGAAGGATCTTGGTGACAACGTGAACTTCATGGCGTCGAACCTCACGACACAGGTGCGCAACATCGCGGGCGTGACTACTGCAGTTGCCAGGGGCGATCTGACTAAGAAAATCACTGTCGATGTTAAGGGCGAAATTCTTGAGCTGAAAAACACCGTGAACACGATGGTGGACCAACTGTCGTCGTTCGGCGATGAAGTCACTCGCGTGGCACGCGAAGTCGGCATGGAAGGCAAGCTGGGTGGTCAGGCAGTCGTAAAAGGCGTTTCGGGAACGTGGAAAGATCTCACCGACAACGTGAACGTCATGGCCTCCAACCTTACTGATCAAGTGCGTGGTATAGCGAAGGTGGTGACGGCGGTCGCCAAAGGCGATTTGAAACGCAAACTGTTCCTTGAAGCCAAGGGCGAAATTGCTGAGCTGGCCGAAACGATCAACAACATGATCGATACACTGGCCACGTTTGCGGATCAGGTCACAACCGTAGCGCGCGAAGTAGGCGTCGAAGGAAAACTTGGCGGTCAGGCCAATGTTCCTGGCGCCGCGGGCACCTGGCGCGACTTAACGGACAACGTTAACCGGCTGGCAGCCAATCTGACTACACAGCTTCGCGCTATCGCCGACGTTGCGACAGCAGTCACGAAAGGCGATCTCACCCGCTCAATTCAAGTGGAAGCACAAGGCGAGGTCGCATTCGTCAAAGACAACATCAACGAAATGATCGGCAATCTGAGGGACACGACGTTGCGGAATAAGGAGCAAGACTGGCTTAAGACGAATCTCGCCAAGTTCACGCGAATGCTGCAGGGGCAGCGCGACTTTCTGACAGTTGGCAAACTGATTTTATCCGAGGTGACTCCGCTGGTTTCAGCGCAGCAAGGCGCCTTCTACATCATGGATAATTCCAACGGAGAATCGGAGCTGAGGTTGCTGGCAAGCTATGCGCACGATGGAGGCAATGGCGCAAAGAACCGCTTCAAAATCGGTGAGAGCCTCGTGGGACAAGCGGCGTTAGAGAAACGGCGCATTCTTGTAAGCGACGTATCCGACAACTATACAAAAGTGAGTTCTGGCCTGGGCGAATTTCGTCCTGCGAACATCGTTGTCCTGCCGATTCTCTTTGAAGGCGAAGTCAAAGCGGTCATGGAACTATCGTCAGTTGAGCGTTTCAGTCCCGCGCACCAGGCGTTCTTGGATCAATTAACCGAGAGCATCGGCATTGTGCTCAACACGATTGAAGCAAGCACGAAAACAGAAAACCTGCTCAAGCAGTCGCAATCGCTCGCGGCGGAGTTGCAGAAGACCAACTTGGAGCTCGCAGAAAAGGCGCGCTCAAATTTGGCGAAGGACCAATTCCTGGCCATGCTCAGTCATGAGTTGCGCACGCCTCTAACGCCGGTACTCGCTTCAGCTCTCGCGCTCGAGAGCGAGCCGGATTTGCCGAAGGGCATTCAGGAATCGCTGCAAATGATTCGCCGCAACGTGGAACTGGAAGCGCGGTTAATCGATGACTTGCTCGACCTCACCCGCATCGATCGCGGCAAGGTGCAGCTGCATTTTGAAGTCGTTGACGCGCACACGTTGCTGCAAAACGCCTTGGAGATCTGTCAGGCGGAAATCGATCGCAAGCACCTGACGCGTTCGCTCAATCTCGAAGCAGAAAAAGTGCATATGCGGGCAGACCCGGCCCGCTTGCAGCAGATTTTTTGGAATCTGATAAACAACGCAGTGAAGTTCACGCCGCCCAACGGACAAATCATCATTAGCACGAGCAACGATTCCAAAGGCCACCTGCGTGTCGAAATTGCGGACACAGGATTAGGAATTGAATCTGGAACGCTGCCGAAGATTTTCGATGCCTTCGAACAAGGCGGCCGGACCCAGCTTGGCGGTCTGGGTCTCGGACTGGCCATCAGCAAAACGCTTGTGGAAGCGCACAAGGGAATGATCACCGCGCAAAGCGCCGGCCGAAATAAAGGCTCAACATTCACATTAGTTTTCCCGACTTGCGAAAAAACCGAAGCGCACATCGCACCGGCACTTTCGCCGAGGCTGCCGGAACGCCAAGCCCTGCGGATCCTACTCGTTGAAGATCACGAGGACACGAACCGCTCACTGACGAACCTGCTTCGGAGACGAGGGTATCATGTGCAATCAGCGCTCAATTTTCAATCGGCCCTCGACCTAAGCGAAAAGGAGGAGTTCGACGTGCTTGTCAGCGACCTCGCCTTGCCCGATGGCAACGGCATTGATCTGATGCGAAAGCTGTCCTCCAAGCAAGCGCTTTTCGGAATTGCCCTGACCGGCTTTGGGATGGACGCCGACATCCGTAGGAGCCACGAGGTCGGCTTCAAGCATCACTTGGTCAAACCGATTGATCTTAACAAGCTGGATGCATTGATCCAAGAAAGCGCAGCGGCAGTGCCAACGATGCGACATCCACAGCCCGTTTAGGGCCTGTCGGTTCGAGTAGTCTGAATCTTTTCGGTCTTGGTTAACCGCAGTTCGCATGGTTAGTTTTGCAGCAGATACGGGCCTGTAGCTCAGCGGTTAGAGCAGGGGACTCATAATCCCTTGGTCCCAGGTTCGAATCCTGGCGGGCCCATTTTAATTTTCGATTTTCGATCGTCGATTTGTAATTGTCGATCCTGTGCAACGCATCGGACGTTTTGGGCTGATCGTTTTCGAGATCACGCTCCTCAGCGCCTTAATCCTGGCGACACGCTGCGAGAATTATCGGGACGTTTTTGTCGCCGGGAATGTTTACTTCATTGATGCGGATTGTTACGCGCGCATGACGCGCGTCCAGATGGTCAGGGAAAAGCCGGGGCTGATCATCCGGCATCATGCGTTTGAGAATTTTCCGCAGGGGACCACTCCGCATACGACTGCGCTGTTGGACTATCTCATCGTCGCATTGTCGCTTTTCCTAAATCCGTTCACGGCGCATGCACTCGATTTCGCCGGCGCGTTTGTTTCGCCATTGCTCGCGCTGCTTGGAGGCGGGTTTCTTTGGTGGTGGTCGCGACGAATGAAATTTCGGTATCGCTGGGTAACGCTGATTTTGTATGCGATCAGCCCGATGCTCGTTCATGGCACGGAGCTTGGCAGACCTGATCATCAATCGTTGCTGATTCTGCTGATCGGGATCGCGATTTGCGCAGGCTGGAGTTCGCAAACTCTGCAGGCTGCCAACATGGCGAGCGCGTGGCGGCTCACGAGCGCTGCCGCCTGGGCGCTGGCGATCTGGGTTTCGGCTTACGAACCGCTTGTGCTGTTTCTGATAGTGACGGCCACGGCCCTTGTGTTGAATCGCAGCGCGGTTTTCGTGCGTGATCGTCGCGCGGGATGGATTTTGTTCGCAGCGATAATTGCCATCGCATTCGCAGTCGAGCTGCGTGTTCCGTCTTTCGAGATCCTTCAGTCCAACGGGCATTTAAAAAATTGGGCGAGCACTGTTGGGGAACTCGCGCACGTTTCACCGATCAATCCAGTCTGGTCGAACTGGTGCGGGTATCTGCTGTTCCTCGCACCGGTTTTTATCTGGATGAGCATCAGAACGCCGAGAAACGGCGCGCCCGGGGATCACGCCCTACTCATTTACGTACTTCTCGTCGCCACATATTTCCTGACCATCTGGCAGGCGCGCTGGGGATATTTTTTTGTTTTGATTTTTTCGCTGGCGCTTCCGACGTTGCTCGTGCCGATCAAATCAGGCGCCGCGGTCTGGATTGCATTCGTGTTGTCGATGTTTCCGATTTTGCGAGACTGGGACGAACGGCTCTGGCCAAACGAAGCGCAATTGGCTAATCGAGTGGAACGACGGATTGAATCCGCGCAGATTCGCGATCTTTCGCTTAGTCTGCGATCGCCTAAGGTGCATCCGTTTCTTGCACCATGGTGGCTTTCGCCCTCGATTGCCTATTGGTCCGGGCAGCCTGGAGTCGCAGGAAGCTCGCATGAAAGTCTTACCGGGCTTGAGGAGAGCGCGCGATTTTTTGCTTCGGAAGATTTGCAAAAAGCGCGCGAGATTCTTGAAAAACGCCACGTGGCGTGGGTTTTCGCCTACGATTCCGACCGCGTAACACAAAATTCCGCAGCCATCCTGAACGAGCCACCTCCTCGACAACCGCTCTGTCGCGTTTTAGATCGAACGCCCAGCCAGGCGCCACCGTTCCTCGTTTTTTCTGCACAAACTCCGGCATGCAAGCTCTACGGAGTGGCTGTTGAACGATAAATCGATAAAAAACTTTTCACTTACAAAAGAGAATCCGTTGACAGGCATCGGCGAGTGTCACATTACTAACAGATGCTCAAAAGATTCGTCCCTCAAAAACCGGCACCCCCGATTCGAGAAGAACCGCGGATTCCGGTTCCAGATGAGAATAATCATCTTGCGAGTCGCGAAGAGGCACCACCAAAACCAAACATAATCGATAATCCAAATCCAAAACCTAATCCTATGGCAGACCACGGAGGCAAAGACATCCTCTCGAGCGATGTCGAAATCAAAGGCTCGATCAAGTTCCAAAAAGAACTGCTCATCGACGGCAAAGTCGAAGGCGACATCAACTCTGACGGCGTTTTGACAGTCGGTGAAAACGCCGAGATTCGGGGTGAGATCAAAACCAAATCGATCACCGTCTACGGCAAGGTGCACGGCAATATCACAGTTGGCGAGCGCTGCGAACTGAAATCCAAATGCGTGTTGCAGGGAGATCTCAAAGCGGCGCGTCTTGTAATTGAAGAGGGCGCAACTTTTATCGGGAAATCGGAAGTCACCACCGGTGCCGTAAAAGCTGCACCGCGCCCTGAAGTTGTGCGGCCCAGCGAGCCGATCAAGGCGGCATTCGGAGTGCGAGCGTAAAAGAAAGGTTTCGGCAAGCGTACAGTGGCCAATCCATCGCCTGCAAAAGTCAGTGCGGAATGTCCGCACTGCGGCTTCAAGCAGATGGAATACGCGGCGGCCAAGAGTTCGATGTGCCGCCAGTGCGGCCGCTCTTTTACTCCGTTCGTACCGAAACCGGCCCTGAAGCTGCGGACGATCGAAGAAGCGCCTGCGCCGGAGACTTCCTCATCTCTTTTCGGCAAACTCGAGGACTTTTGGAAGCGTCAAACCAGTTCGGTTGTCGAGTGTTTTGAATGTAAACGCAAACAGCAGGTTTCTGGCGCCGCGACATCGACAATCTGTCCGTCGTGCAGCGCGCACATTGATCTTCGCGATTACAAAATCACCAGCGGATTCAGTCGAAGCATTCGCACCCGCGGCAATGTACATCTTTCCGGAAAAGGTGATCTTGCCAGCAGTAGCGTAGAGTGCCAATCCGCTTTGATTGAAGGCAGGCTGCGCGGTAACCTGCATTGCGATACCGCGACGATTAACTACTCAGGGAAAATCCCCGGCCGCATCAGCGCCCGGCACGTAGTCGTTGATCGCAAAGCTGACGTTCACTGTTTTCGGAGGGTGCACGCGGAGCACATCGAAATCAAAGGCAGGATGTCCGGAGAGATTTTCGCTCAATCCGTAACGATTCATAGAAAGGGTTCGCTGGAGGGCGATGTCACAGCGAGGGCGATTAGCGTGGAGAAAGGCGGGATGTTTTCCGGCCAACTCGCCATCGGTCAGATCGACCTGGCACAAGGAGAACTGCTCGGGAAAGAAGAGCCGACCGTTTCGCGCCCGACGGAGCCCATTTTTCCAGATGCCGTAGCGCGCCCGTTGTCCGCCACATAGCAACGATCAGCTTCATGCGAAGACTGCATCCACGCAGTCCTTACCAGAAACTCGGCGGTTATGTCCATCTGCCGCGTTTGATTGACAAGGCAAGGCTGCACCGCAAAGGCTTGCTTGACGGTTACAATTATAAAACCGTCGGGTTCGACAAGCACTTACTCGCGTTTCTCAAAATCGACGGCGAAGCATTTGAAGAAATCGCCAACAAGCTGGATGACGACGAGGCAATTCTCGCTTGGGTGCAGAAAAATGGAGAGCAACATTCGCCCGAAGCCGTCGAACAATGGAATGAGGCCATGATATCACGGCATCCCGATACGGCCGCAAAAAAGGCGCGTTTCCTGCATTTTCTCAAAGAAGCCGGTGGCGATGGACGTAAAGATATTCGGACATATTTCGATCTGATTGAGTTCGATGAAGGAAGGATGAAGTAGAGAGCGTAATTCGTTAAACCGTTACATCGTTACATCGGCGTCACACGATTCAACGCTTTAACGATTCAACGTTTCAACGAGGCGAAGCCAGGATGCGGTCCGCTTTCTCGAGCGTTTCTTTGCTTCCGATATCGAGCCAGCGGCCTTTGATCTGGAACGCCTTGACCGGTTTGCGGGTGTAGAGCCACTGCACAAAACGGCCGGGCTGATCCGCATTATTCCCGGCAGCCAGATACGTTCTCAAAAGCGAGAGAACCGCAGGCGAGTAATAATAAAGGGCAATCGCGGCGAGTGTTCCCTGTGGCTTTTGCGGTTTTTCCTCAAACCGGGTCATGATTCCTTGGGCATCAACGGCGACGTTGCCATACTTCTTGATCGCTTCAGTGTCGCCAACATCGTAAACCGCAACGGTCACTTCGGTGTTCCTCGCGTTCGCCACGAAATCTGCCAGCGAACTGGTGAACAGATTGTCGCCGGCGGCAATTAACAAGCTGTTCTGGGAGAGGTTCTCCTGCGTCACGACAAAATTGATGTCTCCAATTGCGCCCAGTTTGTCATCATCGCTCGTAGAACCGTCATTAACAATCTTGAACTTAAATTCGGGATGCCGTTTTTGATAGCTCTGACTCCACGCCTGGAAGTCCGCCGTGAATTTGTTGTTGGTTACGACGTAAATCGTTTCCAAATCGGGAATGCCCGCGAGATTGTCCACCAGCCATTCGATGATTGGTTTGCCGCCGACTACGAGTAGCGGTTTCGCTTTGTTCAGCGTCAGTGGGTAAAGGCGGGTTGCGTATCCCGCAGCGAGAATCAGAACGTTCATGAGACCAAAAGAGTTCGCAGCAAGGCAGAAAAACGCTCGTCTTTTCGCTACGGTTTTCCCGAGCAGCGCAGAATCGTATCCTTCAAATGCTGCTGAACCATCCGAATCCGCTGCGAATCTGTGATCTTGGCATGGCTGGAGGCGTCCACCACGTACAGCGTGTCGATCGCCGCGCCAGCCTGCGTGTTAATTCGAGAAAGCGGCACCAAGACATTTTCGCGATCGAGGCAGCTGAGCACATCGTAAAGCAGACCGATGCGGTCCGGGGCTTGAAACTCAATGAGCGTGTAAGTCGGATGCGTCTTATTGTCGATCGCGATGCGAGTCGGAAATTCAATTCCCACTGCGGCGCGAGGGCTCGAGCGCTTCGCTTTTTCGATGGATGGACCGAAGTCAAAGCTCTCGTCCTCGAGTGCTCGGCGCAACGTTTGCTCTACAAGCTCGAAATCGCGCGGGTTGGAAACGGGCTGCGCTTTCGTGTCGCACACGCGGAACATGCCAAGCACTGCGTTATCGCCGCGCGGGAAAACATCGGCGCTTAAAATGTTTAACGGCACGACGGAAACTGAACCCGCTATTTTTGCCAGGAGCCGTTCGCGGTCCCACGTGCAGAACGTCATAACCGTATGTCCCTGGTCGGGCACGATCTTCCATTTCACTGCCGGAGCGAGCGGAAACTCCTTCCCGCTGGAAACGCTCTCAAGAAAAGACCGGAACAACTTCACGTGCTCGATGATCTCCGGCACGCTAGTCGAGCGGAAATAATGATCAGGCATATATTCGAAATGCGCTTCAATTTCTTCCGCGTAATCCGGTGAAAGGTTTTCGGTGACAGATGCGCCCAGGCTTTCACGCGCGATTCTGGTTTGTTCGTAATAAGACTTTTGGTCGGCGAGATAACGCGAGGTCTGGTGAAACAATTGCCACACCAGCGATTCCTTCCAGTCCGACCATGCGTCGGCGCTTGTGCCCTGGCCGTCAGCGAGAGTAAGCAGCATCAGCGCGTCGAGGTTTTTCTGGTCTTTCACAACTTGCGCAAATTCCATGACTGTTGCGGGATCATCGAGATTCCGTTGCTGCGCCATTTTGGACAAGGTGAGGTGATCATCGACGAGACGTATCAGCGATTTCCGCTGCTCGGAGGACAATTGCAGACGGGCCGCAACACGCTGGGCGAATAGCGCGCTGGCTTCGGAGTGCGGGCGGCCCACGGCCTTGCCGCTATCGTGCAGGAGAAGTGCGATATACAGAACCAGTGGGTCCGGGAGTTGTTCAAACAATTTGCGATAATGAATCAGCTTCGGATCATCGGTCTCCGCTAATGCATCAAGTTTGTCGATGCACACCAGGGTGTGCTCGTCGGCAGTATACCGGTGCAAGAACTCGTGCTGCACAAGAGAGGTGAGCTGGCCGAATTCGGGAATGTACCGGCCAAGAAAGTCCACCCGATGCATCATCCGCAGGATGCGTCCCACTCTGCCTTTCTGGGACAAAATCGATGTGAAAATCACACGGGGCCCGCGCGCATATTGATATGTTCGGGTGACATGGCGCAGGCTTCTGCTCAACAAGTCTTCCAGTTCCGGGCTGAGATCGATGTCACGCTCCTGCGCCAGTTGAAATGCGCGCATCATCTGCTCGGGGTTGTTGCGAAAAACATCGCGCCGCCCCGGATGCAGTTGTTTGTTTTGAACAAAGAAGGAATCACCAATCGGAGTCTTGTGGCCTCGTGTTAACGGGAGAAAACTGAAAAGAGCGCGCGTTTTGCTCGTAACATGTCCGCGCACGAACTGTTCCGTGATTCGCTCCGTCACCCGCAGAATATTTCGGGTGTGGTTGTAGCAGTCCCGCATCAGCGCCTCAATTCGAAGCTGGCCTTTTCGAGGTGAATACCCGAGCCGCATTGCGACTTGGTCCTGCAAATTCATGTGCAGTATGTCGGTGGCGCGCCCGGTCGCGTAATGCAAGTCTGTGCGCAAGCGCAGAAGAAAATCGTACGCACGCTCGATTCGGCGCTGGTCGCTTTCGCTCAGCCAGTCTTTTCCGACGAGTTGGTTTGTGCTCAGCAAACCCTCTTTGAAGTAGGTAATCCAAAGCAGATTTTGATAGTCGCGCAGTCCGCCACAGCCGCTCTTCAGGTTCGGCTCTTGCAGATAAACGCTGTCGCCGAATTTTTTATGCCGGGCGACTTGATCCTTCATGCGTAGTTCGACGTAGTCGCGTTCGTGTCCCACGACGCATTTAGAACGAAATTGTTCCCGAAATTGTGTCGCCAGTTCTGTGTTGCCGGCGAGGAACCGCGCCTCGAGCATGGCCGTCTTTGTGCGCATGTCGGTGTTGGCCTGCGCAATGGCTTCTTTAATCGAACGCGTGGAGTGTCCAACTTTGAATCCGCTGTCCCACAACAGGTACAAGATCTGGTTCACCATTTCCTCCAAGTGCGGCGAAACTTCGGCGCGCTGCTGATGCAACAGCATAACGTCAACATCGCTGAACGGATTGAGCTCGCCCCGGCCATATCCGCCAAGAGCAATCAGCGCCAGGGCACGTCAGCCTCGCCATTTCCACGAGCCGCTGCGGACGATGCAGCGCCAAAGGCATATCGCAGTAAAACATCAACCAGTTCCGCTCGAGCCGCGCAAATCTCGCGTCCGCCTCCGCCAGCCTGGTGCCTCAGTCGCAATCGGTGTTCTTCAACCTTCAGAAATTTCTTGTATAGCGGGAGGACTTCGGTGGGGCGGCGCGTGCCTGTAGGCGCAAGGCGGCTTTCGGCGTGCGCCAAAACTTTCTCCAGTTCTCGAGATACTTTCATCGTCCCCTTCTGTTGCGGAACAACTTAGAATCGCAAATCCAAAAGCCAAAATTTGCGTCGCGGCGGAAATGCGACCCGGCACACGCCCCAACCTGCGCCGTGTGAGTTACGTCAGTATTTGAGAAACGAAGTGACCGGCGTCGGTTCGAGTCGCTTTCGGCCTTGGAGGAATTCTAACTCGATGAGAAACTGCGCTTCGAGCAATTGTCCGCCCGCTTTGCGAATCAGGATGGCAGCTGCAGCAGAAGTTCCTCCAGTCGCGAGCAAATCATCAACCAGCACCACTCTCTCGCCCGGTGTCACAGCGTCGGTGTGCATTTCCACTTCCGCCTCGCCGTATTCCAGCGAGTACTTGGCGATTTCCGTCCTGTATGGAAGCTTCCCGCGCTTGCGAATCGGCACAAATCCAACTCCGAGTTCATAGGCAACGGCCGACCCAAAAACGAAACCGCGCGCATCGATCCCAACAATTTTGTCTATCTCTCTGTCGCGGCAGCGCTCCAAAAAGAGATCGATTGATGCACGGAACAATCTGGGGTCGCTCAACACAGGCGTTATGTCCTTAAACATGATGCCTTTTTTAGGGAAATCGGGCACATCACGCACGGCTGCCCGAAGCTTTTCAACTGTTTCAGAACCCATCGGCGCGAATGCTAGCGGGTTGTAGTCGAACGTCAATCGGCGTTGCTATCGCACCCCGGGCATGAATGATCCCAGGGCAATGATTGAGGAAGTGAGTGAGGGCGCTCGTTGCGCTTTAGCTGGTGTCTTACGGTGCAAAAGACGCTCGACCCCGTGCGCCAGTTAGGGCGCGGTTTGGACTTTGGCATGAAGCTGTGCCGGCCGCAGCCGGATTGGCATACGGCCGGTAGCCTAACGACAAGTGTGAGCTGGCGCGTTACTGTATCTTATCGAGGTTGATGGTCGCGTTGTCTCCCGCAGCAAGCGTAAGCGCCGCGCCGCTAACAACCAGTTGCACTGTGTTGCCAGCGTTAGCTTGGAACGTGACCTGATCACTCAAGGAAGTACCTGCGATAAGTAAAGGCGCAGTGGGACCAACACCGACCCCGTTGACTTGCACCTGAACACTACCCAATAGCGACAGGAGTGCCGTCCGCAGTGTATAGCTCACGCGATAAACACCGTTGGCGTGGAGAGTAAACGTTGTGTCATTGGTTTTGGTAATTGCTGTCCCGACAATAAGCGGTGCCTGATTGAACGGCACGGCGCCGCCGACACCAATAACGACGGTGCCATTGTTGTAGTCGAACAAAATCGCTGCCAGGCCACCCGCGGGAATTCCTGCCAGAAACGCTCGTGTGTGAATTGCCGGGTCGCCGATTCGAATGGTGTTGGACTCGTCATCCTCACCGAGATTGCCAATATAGATATTGTTACTGCCCGTCGTAATCGAACTGCCAGCGTCGCAGCCGATGGCGATATTGTTGTCCCCGGTGGTACTATTAAGAAGGGCGCTGTCACCAAGCGCTGTGTTGCAGTCACCGGTGGTGTTGCTAATGAGCGTATCGGTGCCAAGCCCGGAGTTGCTGTTTCCCGAAGTGTTGTTATACAGCGAAAAATATCCGATAGCCGCGTTGTCGTTGCCGTCACCATTGAAAACCATTGCGCCCGCTCCATTGGCGGTGTTTCTTGTGCCAGTGGTGTTCAGGAGGAGTGACGCCACGCCGGTGGCAGTATTTGCCTCCCCGGTGTTGAGGGCGAGGGTCCCGCCGCCAAGGCCGGTATTGTAGCTGCCGGTCGTGACGCTGAATAGCGAACGCCAGCCAAACGCGCTGTTACCAATGCCGGAGGTGAGGTTTTTAAGGGCCTGATGGCCTTCCGCCGTGGTAAAACCGGGATATCCGCCGTCCGGCGGCGGACTAACATCCGGCTCTGCATACGCCATCTGAGAAAACGTAAAACAGGCTAGGACGAGTGGACTTAAGAACAGGGTTGTTAGGATTTTTAGGGGTTTTTTCATAATAGGGGTTTGTTTAGGGGGTTGTTGACGGGGGGTTGTTGACGGGGGGTTGTGACGGGGGGTTGTTGACGGGGGGTTGTTGACGGGGGGGTTGTTGACGGCGTCTCTTCTGCCAAAAATGATTCTAGGTTGTCAAGATAAAACTTAAGAAAATACTTAAGAAAGCCCGGCCCTATCTTGGAAAAAGGCAGCCGATGTTCTCGGCGACATACAAAGCGGTGAAATGAGGGCGCTGAGGCGAGTGCTGTGCAAGATTGCGAATTCGGGGCCGGCGCTCTAAAATAGATCGTCCCGGTGGAACGTTATCTTCTCATCATTTCGACAATCTGTTTTTTCGCCGCAGTGATGCACACCGTCATCGAGCTGCGTGCGAAAGTGTTTCGCCGGATGCGATTCAGTTTCTTGGCCATCGGACTAGGCTTTATTTTTCAGACAGCTTTTTTGTGGATTCGAGGCCAGGCGTTGGGACGCTGCCCGATCACGAACCTGTTTGAGGTTTTTGTCTTTCTCGCTTGGTCGGTGGCGTTAGTCTACATGCTGGTGGGACCTGCGTATCGGCTTTCGCTGATGGGAGCATTCACCGCGCCGCTAGTGTTGTTGCTACAGGGTTTTGCTCTAATCGCTCCGATCGATACACGGCACCCGGTAACTGTTCCGGCGAATTCCTGGCTTGAATTTCACGCATCGATGTCCCTCGTGGCCTATGGTGTGTTCGCGCTCGCTTGCATCGCGGGCGTGATGTACCTGCTTCAGGAGCGCCAGCTGAAGACGCACCACTTACATTCGATCTTTTATCATTTACCCCCGCTGGCCAACTTGTTCGCTGCAATCACGCGCCTGCTCTGGTGGGGTTTTGGACTTTACACCGTAGGCATCGTGAGCGGCTTTTTTACCGGCCACCCATTACCCCGCATTCAGATCGTGGCGGCGATTGCGCTGTGGCTGCTCTACGCGGCAATCTTGCAGGCCCGTCACCTTAAATGGCTCGCGCCAAAACGTGTAGCCGCGTTATGCATTATTGGCTTCAGCGCTGCTCTGGCCCTTCTGTGGGGAATCACATTTACCGCGGAGCTGCACCACGTGCCATGAACCTGTTCTGCATCGGATTGAGTCATCACACCGCGAACGTGGCAACACGAGAGCAGTTCGCGGGTAAGGCCACAGCCGAATCCATAGCGCGCCAGGCCGGTTGTGCCGAAGCTTTGCTGCTGACGACATGCAATCGGATGGAGGTTTACGGAGTCTCAAACAAACGGATTTCAACCGACGAAATTGCGGGTTGTCTCATCGCAAAAACAAATCGCAATCCGGACAATTACGCGCCTCCATTTTATCGTTACGAGGATAACAAATGCGTCCAGCATCTCTTCCGGGTCGCGTCGGGACTCGATTCAATGGTCGTTGGCGAGAGCGAGATTTTCGGACAGACAAAGAAGGCATACGAATTGGCCAGGACGTCGGGAGCAGTCGGTCCATATTTGCATCGTTTATTGGCGCGGTGTCGGTTGGTTCCGTCGCGGTCGAATTAGCTCAACGAATTTTTGGCAAATTAAGCAAGTGCAAAGTCCTGGTGCTCGGCGCGGGTGAAACCAGCGAGCGCACGACACGTGCGCTTGTCTCGCGTGGCGTCACCGATCTTCGGGTCAGTAATCGCTCGCTGGATCGCGCGCGCGAGCTGGCGCAGGAAGTAGGCGGGCGCGCCGTGCCGTTCGATGATTGGGCGGCGCAATGTCGGGAGGTCGACATTCTGCTCACGTCAACAGCATCGGAGGCGCCGCTGCTGACATCCGGGATACTCGCGCCGATGTTGCGGCAGCGCTTGGATCGTCCGCTCTTCATCATCGATATCGCCGTGCCACGGGACGTCGATCCCAGGGTAAATGAACTGGAAGGTGTTTATCTTTACGACATCGATTCCATACGCTCTGTCGCGGAACGATCGCTCGAACTCCGCCGGCAGCAGGTCGCTGCGGCCGAAGCGATCATTGCCGATCATGTCACTGAGTTTGTCGATTCAATCCCAAGAGGGTTGAATCGTGCCTCCAAAATTACGGACCACCCCACGCTTAGCCAAGATTCGCTTCGCGCATCTGAACTGTAGCGGCGGTCTATGACCGCCGATGATCGAAAGGAGCGCCTGCATCGGCTTGAGTTGATATACGTTCGCTCACCTATCTACTTCGTAACCGCCTGTACGTTCCATAGACGAAAGGTGCTGGCGAACGGGGCAATTCACGAAGCCTTCGTCGAGTTCGCGCTACAAGGGCCCACGCATGGCGCGCGGGT
>WNGB01014100.1_pt1 | contig 18066 bp, 15 predicted proteins | sample 5400681 | NCBI WGS metagenome assembly WNGB01 (sample SAMN13153367, study PRJNA577476) | soil metagenome | isolation source: 115 cm soil or saprolite under grassland replicate 2 | place: USA:California | collected 2016-06-15 | reverse complement strand
GGCCAGTGGCATCATTTTATAAGGGTTATTATCACCGCGATGAAGAAACGCCGGGTCAACTGGGCTTTCGGTAATCCGACTTGCGCCGCCTGGGAGGTCGAGACGGCTGCGGGGCTACTCGTGGTTCGTCGGAATCACGGTGTTCCTTTGGTGGGCCGGCGTGCGTTGGAGAAAAAAATGTGAATGGGCCCATGACTCCTCCCAATCGATCGCCAGTTGTGGTAATGGTTGGCCGAACTGGCTGTCATTCCAAATGAAAAGGTGTGCGACCGACCATGGCCAAAGGGGACAAGACTCCGCGAAGCAATCCCGCCGAAATCGAGAGTCTGATCGAGCAGATTCGAGGAACGAATCTGGATCCGCGAGCCAAAGAGAAAATCGAGCGACTGTTACGAACTGTCTTAACCCTGGTGGAATTGCTGCAACGTAAAAATACATCGATCAAAAAGCTGCGCGAGATGATCTTCGGCAAACGGACGGAGAGACATCAAACGGGAAAGGCCGAAGGCCGGCAGAAAGCAGCTGAATCCGAGAAGGCGGAAGACTGTCGGCCGAAAGCGGTCGATGATCAAGACGTGCGTCCGGAATTGCGCTCAATTGAAAGCGGGGAGAAGACGAAGCGGAAAGGGCATGGACGCCGCGCGGCCTCTGATTATAGCGGCGCGAAGAGAGTCAAATGTCGGCATGAGGGTTTGAAAGCGGGCGACGACTGTCCGGCCTCATGCGGCGGTCGGCTCTATGATCTGAAGGAACCGGCGGCGCTGCTGCAGTTCACGGGGCAACCGCTGATCACGGTCACCAAGTTCGAACGGGAGGCGCTGCGCTGCGCCAAATGCCAGCAGCGTTACGTGGCGCCGTTGCCAGAAGGAGTCAAGGATGAGCGGTACGACGCGACTTGCGACGCAACGATCGCCCTAATGAGATATGGCGGAGGTCTGCCCTGGCATCGCCAAGCGGGGTTGCAGGCGATGGGAGGAATGCCGCTTGGGGAAGCGACGATGTGGGAACGGTGTGAGGCGACGACGGATGCCGCGATAGGAATCTTTCTGCGGCTAAAGCGCCTGGCGGCCGGCGGCGAGCTGATGCACACCGATGACACCTGGGTCAGAATTCTTTCGTGTTTGAAAGAAGACAAGGAAGAGAAAGGGCGGGCGACAAACACCAGCGGGATTGTGGTCAAGACTGGAGGGCGTAAGATCGCGCTCTATCTGAGCGGGCGGCGTCACGCGGGCGAGAATCTGGCGGAGCTGCTCGCGAAACGCGAGAAGGGGTTGGCGCGGCCGATTCAGATGTGTGACGCGTTGGCAGCTAACACGAGCGTGGAGAAAAATGTGATCCGCGCCTACTGCCTGGCGCACGCCCGAAGGAAGATCTTTGAACTGAAGGACGACTATCCGGCCGAATGCGCGGTGGTGCTAGACGCCGTCGGAAAGGTCTATGGATACGAAGCCGAGACAACAGAGATGAATGGCGAGCGGCGTCTGGGTTATCATCAGAAGAAGAGCGGGCTGGTGATGAAGGAATTGAAGCGGTGGATCGAGGCGCAGTTCTCCGAGCGATTGGTGGAACCGAACTCGAATCTGGGCAAGGCGCTGCAATATTGGCTGAGCCACTGGGAGGAGTTGACTGTGTGGCTCCGAGAGCCGGGCACACCTCTCGATAATAATGAGTCGGAGCGGGCACTGAAGCAATTTATCCTGATGCGAAAGAACTCAATGTTCTTCAAAACCGAGCATGGGGCGGCGGTCGGGGACGTCCTGGCCACAAACACACCGTGATACCCCTCAAGTTAATGAGATACCTGACCACATAACCATCACAGATCCACAGCATCCTCTTTACGGACAGACATTTTCCCTACTTCGTACTCGGTCGTCACGCCGAAACTCCAGAGTTGTCTTGATCCTTCCAAACGGACATACAAGAACCGTTTCACGGTCTGTAACGGATATTGATCGACCACCAGTGGCATCCTCCACCGTCTTGCCGATTTCGGCCGCCACTCTTCTTCCCCTCGCCCGCTATATTCGCGATAAGGTGCTTGCCAGGGAGGAACAGAGCTATGATGCAAGCAGCCCCGTTAACATCAGCAACCCATCCGACCACAGCAATTCAACCACAACAATCGATGAATGTTTCTCAGGTGACAATCTGGGAGGCGTTAGAAGAGAGCCGACGGATCCAACTAATCAAATCGTTGGCCGAACTGATTCGCCGGCTTCGAGACCCACAGACGATTGATGAAGGAGGACTCGATGAATTCCGCTAGTTTTATTCCCTCAAAGATCACAACCGCACACCGGGCGAAATTCGCCTGCGTCTATCTGCGTCAATCCACACTCGGCCAAGTATTACATAATACCGAGAGTACTGCCAGACAGTATGCGTTGGTCGAGCGCGCAGTCGCGCTCGGCTGGCCCAAAGACCGGGTCCTGGTGATTGATGAAGACTTGGGGCGCAGCGGCGCCTCGGCCGACTTGCGCTCCGGCTTTCAGCAGTTGATGACGGAGGTCGGCCTGGCGCAGGTCGGGCTGGTGCTTTCGATAGAAGCCAGTCGTCTTGCGCGTAACAATAGCGATTGGTATCGCCTGCTTGATCTCTGCTCGATCTTCGGCGCGCTGATCGCCGACGCCGAAGCTGTCTATGACCCACGAACTTACCATGACCGTCTGTTGCTCGGGCTGGCCGGGATGATGAGCGAAGCTGAACTGCACCAGATCAAAATGCGTCAGGAGGCTGGCAAACGCTCGAAGGCTGCGCGAGGCGAACTTCGCCAAGCGCTTCCAGTCGGCCTTGAGCGCTTACGCACTGGTGAAGTCACACTTCATCCTGACGAGGAAATACAGGCGCGTTTGCGGCTGGTCTTTGACAAGTTCCGCGAATTGGGCAGCGCCAGAGCCGTCATGCGCTATCTCTATCGCGAAGGATTGAAGGTTCCAGTCCGCTTGCTCAGAGGCCCCGCGCCGCACGACGCCATCTGGGTCGCGCCGAATGCAAGCAACGTACGCAGCATTCTCCAGAACCCTGCCTACGCGGGCGCCTACGTTTATGGCCATCGGAAAATTGACCCGACGCGCCGACGCCCTGGCGTGCGCCATAGCGGTACGGTGCGACTGCCTATTGACTCGTGGGAAGTGTGCTTGCAGGATGTCTATCCGGCTTACATCTCGTGGGAGGAGTTCGTGTCCAACCGGAAGCGTCTGGCAGCCAATCAGAATAATTACTATCAGAACAAACAGGGCGCGCCGCGTCAGGGACGAGCTTTGTTGCAAGGAATTGTTCTGTGCGGCGTCTGCGGATGCCACATGTCGTCCCACTATCATGGGCGTGGTGATCAGCCGATCTACAGCTGCGAGATCGAGACCCGCGAATATGGAAGTCCTCGCTGTCAGCAAGTCCAAGGTCTGGCTGTGGACGCGGAGGTCGAACGGTTGGTCCTTGAGGCGCTCAAACCGGATCGCATTGTGCTGGCGCTTGGCGCTCTGGAACAACTCGAAGGCGAAGCGGCGGCGCTTGAACGGCAGTGGGAGCTGCGCATTGAGCGAGCGCGGTACGAGGCGACACGCGCCCAACGGCAGTACCATGCGTGCGAACCCGAGAACCGTCTTGTCGCGCGAAACCTCGAGCGTCTCTGGGAGGAGAAGCTTCGCGCAGTCGAGGAAGTGGAAAAGGAATTTCAAGCTTGGCGCAAGCAACATCAAACTGTTTTTACGGCCGATGATCGCCGACAAATCCTGGCTCTGGGTGAAGACCTCCCAAGGCTCTGGTCGGCCCCGAGCACAACCAACGCGGATCGCAAACAAATCATTCGTCTCGTCATCAAGAATGTAGTGCTGGACCGCAACCGGGAGCGGGGGAAAATATGGTTCAAGATCAACTGGCAGACGGGGGCGACAACTGAGCATTGGTTCAAGCGGCGAATCGGAAGTTATCAAGAGCATGCTGACCTCGAGCAATTGCGTAGGCGAGTTGGAGAATTAAATGCCGAAGAGAAGACCGACCTGGAGATCGCCGCGATCCTTAAAGCCGAAGGGTTCCGGACGACACGAGGAGAAGAGATCAACAAAATCGCCGTTTGTTATTTGCGCAAGCTCTGGGGCATCCGTGCGAACCGCGCCTATGAAGGGGGACACAACCCGCAGAGATGGGATGACGGAACCTACTCAATTCAAGGAGTCATGGCGGCAATTGGCGTCCCCAAAAGCACGGTATATTTCTGGCTGCGACAGGGGCTTCTCGATGCTAAACAATCGGCCAAAGGCGCGCCCTGGAAAGTTGTCCTTTCTGAGGAGCAGATCTTGCGCTTGCGAGAATACGCTCAACAGCATAGACCTGCTAGGAAACAAGAAGAACAAGCTGCCCCGCCAGTCGAATAAGTCGAGATTCTGATTTGCCACGATGAATCGAAATTCACCGCTCGGCGAATAGAATGGGTAGAATCAAGCAATGGTTGACCTGATTAAGCAAGGAGGCATTATGAAGACATTACGGCTTCGCTGATCCGGACTTGCCGATTGAACGGCGTTAATGCCTGGGACTACCTGGTGACGATCGTTCGCAACAGAAAGGACGCACGAAGCAATCCGGATCGATATCTGCCCTGGACTTATAAGAGAGGAGAAACGGAATCGCTCGCGGCTTGAGTATCAACGCCGGATAACTTACGCCAGGTTGGCGCGAAGCCGGCCTGATCGGGTAAGCCGTTGTAAAGAAGGACCGAAAGCTGTTGCGCCTGGAGCGGATGGATCAGCGCGTCTTGATTTTCTGGCCACCAGCGAATGCGGCCTTGTGAAAGCCTGCGGGTAACCATCCAAAAGCCGACGCCATCGTAACATAAGGTTTTGAGTGCTGTGCCGCGGCGATTTCTAAACACAAAGAGGGCTCCGGAGATAGGATCCTCCGCCAACTCTCGTTTGCAAATCGCCGCAAGCCCATCGATCCCGCAACGGAAGTCGACCGGCTTGCAGGCGAGCAAAATCCTGAGCTGAGGAACCAGTTGAATCATTGACGCTTCAATCGCGCATGAAATCGGCGCAGAGTTGGGTGATGGATGCCAGGTCAAGTGAGGGCAGTGTCAGCACAAGGCGTGCGCCATCGGGCCGTTCAACCAAAAGACGACAGCCAGCGGCGAGCGAGGTCGCATGTGGTCTTGGCTCGGGGAACGCGATGTCAGGCGGCAAAGTGAAAAAGGCGGTCTGGGGCTTGCGATGAACGCGGTCAGGCCTTTTAGTCTCCGGCGTTTTCAATCGCCACAGATCGAGTTTGAGAATGCGGCGGACGAGCGAAGGCGAATAACGGCCAGCCATTTCTGCGGCGGCCTGGCGAAACTCGTCGGGGATCGGCTGGCGCGCGTATCTACGGGTTGCGCGCCAAGCCTCCAGTTGGGTTTTGAGTTTGAGCAGATCAGCCGGGACAGTCGAATCCATGAGAGAACCTCCGAAGATGAAATAACGATCTCGTAGGCGAGTATAGAGAGCGCAAGTCGCCGCCGTCACGCTGGCTCACCGAAAGAGGTCCCACCATTCAGCAAGAACCCGATGAGGAGAGTGATAAAGCCTGCGAAGAATTTGGCCACGTGTATCTTGGACTTAAGCTTCTCTCTCAACTCAGACGTTACTGTATTCGAAGACTCGCTCATGAGGACTGTTCCTCCTATCGATGAAGTGCGCCCTAACTCATAATTTGAATTGTGGCAGAATGGGAGCTGAGGGCAGTGATCTAGCTGCTTGCATTGTCCAGCGTCATAACGATTGTGATCTGCCCCTAAAAGGTTGATTTCGACTACTAATAGCTGAACGCTGCGAATTATAGTTCCGGTCCCCAGCCGAGGCAATGAATTGACAGCATTCTCTCGGAAGTTGTCACGCACCGACACGGCCACTCACCTAGACGAAGCGGCCGGCATCACGCGCGGCGCGGCGATCGAGGCTAACCGCATTCACATGATGGAGTCGGTCGTCAGGACCGTCGGCAGCAAGATCGCCAAGGACATCGAGGGAGGGATGGTATTGAGGTATTGATCCGCTGGCGTCGGCGGCTTCGAGGGACATGGCCGGATTTCGGATTGCGACTTTATGCGACGTGAAGACACAATCCTCGTTGGCGCTGATGCGATCGGCGCGCATCTCCCGCAGGGCCGCGAACAGAGCAGAAATACTAGCCGTAAATGCCGTCGCGATCACGCAACAGATACATTCAACCAATGACAACTGTATATGGAAGATCGAAACGGTCTTTCGCCGAATAGGAAATCAGACGATGGTCTGGGCATGAACTATGCCCCAGGGTCGTCCGCATACTTACTATTAATGCAGTTCTCCCGTTCGAAACTAAGCACTCCGTCATAAACATAAAATGGAACAATTCGTTTTTCCCTAGGAGGAAGAGGAGGTTGTGTCAGATCATAATAAAGTGAAAAATCTTCATCCATTCTCTCCGCACCAGTCCCAATCCGCAGGGATTTTTCGTGATAGATAGGGCGATTCTCGAGTTCTACTACAACCTCCGACTTATCTTTCCTGGGATGGAAAGCAATCCCAGAACTAATCTCATCGCCGAAGGGAACGCCAATCAAGGTCAGCGGACCTCGATCAACAGTGAATTCGAGAGTTACTTCGATCGCGCAATGCTGTTCATGAGATATCTTTGTGTAGGGGGGCGTCATTTGGCCAAATCTAAAATTCACAATCTGGCCTTGATGATCAATAGTAAGCTTAGTCGAAGAAAGCTTCCCGTGCCTCAATGGAACTCGAATAAGAACAAGGTTATTCGGAGGATGAGGGCCGAGGCACTCGGGATTGATTTTACTCGCGTCTGGGGAAATAGTAGCTAAACTTACGATCTGGTTAATGGTCGCAGTATCTAACTCAAAGTTTTGAGTTAAAGTGACATCAGGGGCAGGAAGGTAGCTTAGATCGAGATAACTTAAATACCAGATCCGTCCGTTGTGAGCAACATTAGTAATCTGAGGTAAAGGGATTTTCCACGGAGACTCCGTGACGTCTCGCGCATCGAAGCGGAATTCAGGCCTGTGCCGCTGTTTGTTGATTTCGAGCGCATTTATAAGGATGGCTCGCGCTCCGGAACGGTCGGGTCTAATGACAAACGCCGTGAGCCCGGAAAACTTAATCTGAAATTTCCATTTCTCCATATTGTTCTCCTCTGATTAGAGCGGATTGCAAATCAGTGTAGGGGCAGACCTGCGTGTGGTGCCCCGGTAGTCGTCTGTATGCCCATACCGGGGCAGACACGCAGGTCTGCCCCTACCGTATATGCAATTGCAATCCGCTCTAGTCCTCGATTCCAAGGGTCTATTGTGAGTCTCAGAGCGGATTTTATAAGTCTCGGTCTAAGACCAGCAGTCAGGGCAGGCTTGCGGTTGAAACGACCAGATGAGAAAGCCGCGCCCTCGCAGTTATTAACTAATCGGCGCCGCGAGCGGCAGCGAGCGTAGTTCGATGAAGAGCCAACTCATGGAAGCAAGATCGCCACCGCTCGCGGCGCTGATTCGCAAATCAAGGAAGGCAATCAAGGAATAACTATCGGGGAGGGAGCATGAAGGGTGTGCGTTATGGTCGTCTGTCGGACAAAACATAATCCGACAGACTTTGAAGAATATCAAGAGGCTTCAATCCCAAATATCTCACACCGGCGATTATAAATGATCGTTGCGCGTCCGGCGTCGGCGGAGATCGTGTGTAAAAAAATGAACGCTACACTCGTCTCCGGCAAGTACTCGCAATCCCTGCTCAACCGACGGTGAAAACTGGGCCTCGCTATGGTTCGCTCCATTACCCAATTTCGCGCTAACGCCAGAAAGCCTTTCACGCCCTCCGGATCTCAGCCGCCGACCACCTGGAAGGAAGCCCAGACCCAGGGCGCGCGAATTCTTGCATCCGGATGGGTGATCATTTCGAGTTGAGCCTGGCGAAGGGCTTCAGATGCGGAGGCGCCCTCGCGTAATTTCTGATGCAATCGGACCGAGATCAGCAGGGCGGCAAAGTCATCGACATCCCAGAGCGCCGTAACGACGGCCGGAACTCCAGCGGCTAGTAGGGGGCTGACAAGACCGGCCACTCCATCTCCGCGCCATCGACTGACCTGCCCAGTCCGGCATCCCGCTAAAACAACAATCCGCGTCTGGGGAAATCGCACAGCCTTGAGTTGATAGGCGAATAACTTGCCTCTGTCTTGTTCGCCTTGCTCCTTTGGTCCGGGCGAAAAGATTAAAGCCGAGAAATCCGGCGTGATATTCGCCAGAGCATGTCCGGCGAAATGTATGATTTCATTTTTGCTGGCTTCCCCTAAAAACTTCTCTTTGGTGGCCTGCGCGCCGAGAAGAAGATTTGCTTTTGGGTACAGTCCCGCAATACGAACCGCTTCTGCCTCTGCGCCCGGCAGAGGCAATAATTCCGGCAAACTTTCCCGATCGAAGGAGGGAGAGCCGACAATCAGCGCTGAGGTTGGCGCGTTCCCGCCAAGTTTTTGGCTTCGATTAGCTGCTACAAGAAAGAGATCTGCGCTCGGCGCGATCGATATAGACCAGATTTGAATGAGATAGCGTTGACACTGCGTGTCAAAAAGGGCGGCAAATGGGAAGCCTTGAAGAGGGCCGGCGGGGATGATCACTACTCGATCTGTCCCCGGGATTAGTCTTTCGATCGGACGAATCAACTCATCATAAAGTAAAGCGGATTCCGAAAGCGCCTCTCGGACCGACGCCGCTTCTTCAATGCTTGCCCGAAAGGATTTGACCATTGCATCCAGTTTCACCTTTCCCATGGGACGCTCATAACACTTATATTGACCGTGTCGGATCACCCATATATACAAATGATCCGCAGTCGGCGCATACTCGATAAGCGTAACTCCTCGAGGGAGATTCTGCTGGACATCAATCAGAGTCGCAGAAGGATATACATCCGATCGATTTCCCCGCAGTTGTAGACGAAGCCTTTGGGAGCGAGAAGCGTCGGCGTAATGAAAAGCGACGTCAGTTCGCCCACGATCTTTGACCTGTAAAGAGATCATTTCTTCAAAGACAGTTTCCGGATCATCAAAGCTGACGAGAGAATTGCCGTAGCCATAACTTTGTTTATCACGCGCCAACTCTCTCAGGACCGTTCGCAGGTCTTCCTCACTACCGTCCACATCTCCGAGTCTTCTACGCGCTCGTGAGCGGAGCAAGTGGGCTTCCCCAGAAAGATATCGGTAGCCTGACGTGTCGAGAAAGGCGCAAGCGCGATCGAGCGATTCGATCGCTCGTTCAGGATCAGACGCCAAATCGAGAGCTGCCTGGTCGAGTAACGCGTTTGCAATCATTTCTCTCCGCAATGTCCGATCGGGACATTGTTTGGCGAGCCGTAACGCCTCCGCAAGGTCCGCGCGGGCGCGCCCGACATCGCCGATCGCACGATATAGACCAGATCTGAGATAAAAGACGACCGGGAGCGTACTTGCATCCTGGGCGGTGACCGCTGTTTCCATCGCTTCCTGCACAAAGTTAAAAGCGATTCCCACGCGTCGGTTTCGGGCGAGTGCGACGGCGATGCCGGTCAGAACCCGGCAACGTCGATACGCCGAATTTACACGACCCAGATTTTCGAGAGCGACAAACCAATGTATATAAGCGACCCGCGTTTGTCCCAGCATCTCAATTGCATTGCCCAGCGCGACCGAAATATGAGAGTGTGACTCCCAATCTTCAGTTTGGCGATAAAGAGGAAGAGCCGATATATATGCGTAATTTGCCTCACGTGTCTTGCCCTGTTTGAGAAAGACGGTTCCTGCTATCCACCAGGTTCGCCCTAAAAGATTGGGATAGTTGCGCTGTTTTGCCAGAATCCGAACGCTCTCCATCGCTCGCAATGTTTTCGAATACAGATAGTGATGAAAGTCGCAACTCGCTGCGCCAATGACGGCATAGGATTCAAAGGCATGATCGCCGGCCTGGGCAAAGCCCGCCCGCGCCTTTTCAAATTGGTCCCGTGCGGACGCAAGATTCTTTTCCTCATAGAAAGTTTGGGCGCGCCGTAATGTCAGGTGCGCCTCGGAGAGCGACCTTGTGGTTTCCCTTGATCCTTCCAGCCTTTGGGCCGCGTCCAGGATGAAACGATCCTGGTGAAGACGCTCGAATGTCTCTCCGGCGACCTCGCAGGCGAGGCGAAGGTGTCGCAAAGTCGCGTCATCATCCCTCGCCACAGCCTCGGCCCATGTAGCAAAGAGTTCATCGCGCACAAAGTCCCGCGCCATTCCAGGAAACTGACCGATGAGATTCCTGACTGAGTTTTGATCGCCGTTCTGCGCATAGCGAAGAAACTCCTTTTTAAGTTGATTCCATTGAGCAGCCTCGGTTGGCTTGTCGAGCGCTGTGCGACGCGTGCGCGCTTCGTCGGCCCATGCTGAGTCGGCGTCCAATTTTAAATAGGCGTCCCAGGCGCGTCGGGTCTCGTTCGACAAATGTAGGGCTTCAATCGCGAGGGCATGGTTAAAGAGAGCTTCGGGAACATTTGGGCCGGCCTGCGCCGCCAGACCGGCGGTTTCAGCGGCGGCGAGTAACAGTTCACTGTCGCCGGTTTCCTGGGCAAACGCCAGTTCGGCTGCGGCAAGATCGTTCTGAATCCCGACTCGGCTTTTGTTCGCGGCGTTGGATGTTCGAGGTCGGCGGCGAATATCTCGGCCATCGCGCGCACCCGCTCCGAAGACTCCGGCTCCTCCTGTTTTGGGCGTGCAGTGATTGAACCACGAAGCCTTGGGCGCAATTTAAACGGCGTAAACGGAGCGTGTCGGATTTTACCGCTTAGTCGTCCCTGGATCGGACGCGACCGGGTAGTCATTGCCAGCGCGGTAACGCCTTTAGGTCGATCATGGTCGAGCAATCTCCAACCCAACATCGCTCCGCCGAAAATAAAAAAAAGGACAAAGGTCAGAATGGCCGTTACGCGCAATTTTCTTCCATAGCTCTTCCAGTCCCGCACAGCGTCTCCTATTGCCCCTTAGTCTGATTTAGCAACTCCGCCGCCCATGGGGAATTGGGCTCAATGGTCGCAAGACGCCTCTGGTCCTCCGCGACCTGTTCCGGCTTCCCGAGACGGACGTTTATGATTGCGCGGTTAAAGAGCGCTGCCGGTTGCCTTGGATCCTCATTGAGAATCGCGCCGAACTCACGAAGCGCGTCCTCAATGTTTCCAGTCTCTGCCAGAGCGACTGCCCGATCCGACCGCAGACCCAGGTCGCCCGGCTTCTCGTCAGAGGTCTGGCTCAAGATTTCCAGCGCGGCGGATGCGTCGCCCTTGGCCAGTAACACGCGGCCCAGAGCATGCCGAGCTTGCGGTGACGGTTCCTGAGAGAGCGCCGTCTGTAAAAGGAAGTGGGCCGACGTTAGCTGGCGTTGCTCGGCGTCCCCCCTCAGCCGCGCGTATGGGGCGTAAGGCGATTCAGTGATTCGGTACTGCAGCGGTCGTCTTTGGCTGACGCCAAGAAGATATGCCTCTTGTCCGCGCTCTAACATCGACTTCTTCGAGTTAATGACTATAACGAACGTCAAAACGAGTGTGGAAGCCAAGGCGACGGTGGCCGCTATAGGCAACCACCATCGTTTCAAAGCTGGCCAGGGGGAGCGACCCTTTAAATGTCGCTGAGGGCGTTTGGGGTATAAGGCTACGGCCGCTTTGATTACCGGCTGTTCGATCGAATTAATCAGTCGTTCTTCTTCATCCGTGACCTCTGGTTCGACCAGCCTGGCATAAGCGCTCAATACCTGCCGGCACGCGTCACAGGAGGAAATATGCCGCTCTATCGCCGCGTCATCATCGGCGCCAGGTCCTCCTTTGGCATAGACGATTGCCGCGGCGGTCCACGGGCAAGGAGTTAGCTCATGCTGGTCTTCGCGAACCCCCATCAACTATCTCTCCTTAATGACAAAGACGTGTTCTGAGTCATAATCCTTGCGCTCATACAAAATTCTCTCGTTTTTCCCTGAGAATCTTCCTGACTCGATGAATGACTCCTTCTACTAAGCTGACACTTAAGCCGAAACCGCGGACGCGCGCGATCTCGGCCGCAGACATCCCGTCAAGGAAGTACATCTGAACAATGAGCGCGTCGCGCTCCGCATTAGGCCCGGTCAGCACTGAACGTAAGATAGCTTGAAAACGCTCGACCTCAAGCTTTTCCGCGAGCTCAAATTCAGGCGACGCGGGCGCCTGGATTTCAGGGAAGGCAGACGGGTCCCGATCTACATCCTCGAGCGGAACGACTTGAGCTGCCCGCTTTGCGCTCCGAAGACGCCGCATCTCGTCCACGACAACGGAATGCGCCACTGACGCGAGAAATGCAAGCAAGCCCTCCTCAGTGATCGTCCGCAGTCTGCGGATCGTGGCCATGTCGTCGGCGAGAAGTTTGACAAATACCTCCTGAGATAAATCCCGGACGGTTTCAGCCACCGGCGCGCCGGGGTAAGCGCGAACAACGTAGAGGCTGATGCGCCGAGCATATCTTGAGACGAATATACGCCAGGCATTTTCATCGCCTTGAACACAACGACTAATGAGGTCCGAAACCGTAATCTGAGATTCGTCGCCTTCTACTGTAGTAGACATAGGCTCTTAACAGGTGATTATGATGTGAGTAATCAGAAATACTTGCTTACGGCGCCAGAAATACCACATCTTCGGAAACGACATTTCCGCTGAAGGTTTGGCACTTGGCTAACAGACCAGCGCACTTGAAATGGCGTTTGAGTAGGAGGAGGCGTAGTTAAGAGATAATATCGATTACTCCAGGCGCTACAAGAATCAGGACCTCAATAAACGATCATGGCGTCCTACTTTCGGTAAGCTGAGTAGAAAATACGGAAAACTTTGCAATCAGGCAATCTTCTCTCCAACATCTGAGGTAGATCATCCGTCATTTCTGACGCCCTGTCTCTAACAAAATTTCATCGACCGTAAAAGGATTCAACTTCCCTTTTCGTCTTTTCAGTTAAGCCCAGGATCTGACGTTAACTTCAGGACGGGCCTGGGGATGTGTATGTGCCGGATCAGCTTACACCTATTTATTGTCAGGGCGCAATGGGCCACGGAGTGGATCCGACCGTCGCAACCATCCCGGGCGCGGCGGCGCGAAGTGGAGACGCCTGGATGGCGCAATTACTTCTGGAAAGTGTCGCCGACCCGAATAACGGGAACAAGGTCGGCGTCCCGTCGCCGGTGTCAGCAAAGACGGTCAGAGAACTGGAGCGGTTTGCAATTCGATGTACGGCGAAGCGGTCCGCTTCGCCGTAAGCTTCATAGATAGAGCCTTTTGGGAATCCAACGTGCGGGTTACGGGAACAACGGCGAAGCGGTCCGCTTCGCCGAACAGTCACCCGTGATCCGATCTTATGAAAAAGGAGTTTAGCCATGACCATATCCAACAATTTCTTCTCTCGTCGCATCGCCCGACTCTTGCGCCTGACCTCGGCGTTGATTCTGGCCGGATGCGCGCTGTGGATGGGACATCGAGTCCCGGTCAACTACGCGAGGACCGGCGCCCCGGCAAATCCTCTGCCCAATTTGCGGGGGCACGCAGCCGTTGAACATCTCAAGCAAGAGGGGCTTTACAACACGCTCGCCGAGGCGGCGGCGGCGGCGCGATACAATGCGACCACTCTGGCCTTTGGCCAGAGTTCTCCGGGCGAACCGCAGAACATCGTGACCGTCGCGGGGGTTGGCCCTTACATTGGCGACGGATCGAAGGCTGATAAGGCCGGCTTGAACCTCGTCGAAGGCGTCGCCTTCGATAATGCTGGAAATCTCTGGATCGCCGACACCGGCAACAACCGTATTCGCATGGTGGATGCGGCATCCAACATAATCTCGACAGTCGCCGGCACGGGACTCGCCGGTTTTTCCGGTGATGGACGAATCGCCACGGAGGCGAAGCTCAACAGTCCATCCGATCTCGCTCTGGACCCTTCAGGAAACCTATATTTCACGGATGCCGGCAACAATCGCATCCGCAGGATCGACGCCGTTACGCACATCATCACGACCGTGGCCGGCTCAGGCGACCAGCCCGGATATTCGGGCGACGGAGGGGCGGCGACAGACGCTACCTTCTTCAGTCCAAGGGGTATCGCATTGGCGGTTGACGGCTCGAACGTCACCATTTACACGGCGGAACTTTTCAACCACGTCGTTCGCAAAATCAACCCGGCGGGCATGGTGTCGACGGTCGCCGGAAACCACATGCAAGGCAATTCGACTGACGGTGCCCTAGCCACTCAGAGTTCGCTCAACTTGCCTTTCGGCGTGGCCCTGGACACAGCGGGCAACCTCTACATCGGGGAGGGCGGCGTCGGCGCCAGCATGGGCGAAAACGGTTTCAGTAACCGTGTCCGTAAGGTGGACGCGGTCACGCAGAGGCTAACCACCGTCGTGGGCAAACTCGGCGCGTCCGGAACTTCGGGCGAGGCCGGAAATTCGCCCGACGGGACACCAGTGGCCAACGCACTGATCAACAGTCCCCGCGACATTGCTTTCGACGCAGCCGGGAACCTCTATTTTCTCGACAACGGCAACAACCGCGTTGTGAAGATCAACGCAGTGACTAACAAAATAGAAATCGTTGCAACGCAGCTTGCCCAGGCATTTTTCATCGCCATCAATGGGGGAGATCTCTATATAGGAGACCGGAACAACAATCGCGTCCGCAAGGTGGTATTAGCCACCCTGGCTGTCACCACTGTTGCCGGAGGATTTTCGCCGGACCCCGCTGACGGCGCCATCGCCATCGACTCCAACATTGGGAGTCCGGCCGGCGTCGCATTCGATAGCGCAGGCAACCTGTATTTTTCCGACAATTTCGGTAACAGGGTGCTGAAGGTTGACAAGAGCAACGGAAAGATTTTCAACGTTGCGGGAGGTGGATCGCTCGTCGATCCCGCCAGCGAAGGCGTGGCAGCAACGCAAATTAAACTCACCGGCCCGCAAGGTATCGCGTTTGATGCTATGGACAATCTCTACATTGCGGATTCCGGCGCTGGGCGCATGCGCAAGGTCCTCGCCTCAACGGGCATCGTCACCACTGTCGCCGGTCCTGGCGAAACGGGACCTGAAAATGAAGTCGATTCCGGCCCGGCCACGAAAGTCCAGCTCTCCAGAATTTTTCGGGGTATCACGATCGACGCGGACGGCAACCTGTGGATCACCGATGCCATGAAGAACAAAATCCGCTTCGTCAACCTGTCGTCAACGGCAAAGATGGTGGGGGGCCATTCCGTTGCCCCGGGGGACTTCATCACAGCGGCCATGCTCGCCATGCCCGCGGGTCTCGCGTTCGACCTGGCGGGAAATCTCTACGTCACTTCACAAAATTTCGTCCGCCTGGTGAATCTGTCGGTTTTCCCATACACCATCTCCACCGTGGCGGGAATCGGCCCTGGTGTGATGGACTTAGGAGATGGCCATGAGGCGACAAAAGTAGCGCTCAACGGCCCGCAAGGCATCGCTGTCGATCGCGTGGGGAATCTCTATATTGCCGATAACCTCAACAATCGTGTCCGCATCGTTGACACCGGTAGGGTGATCAATACTGTCGCCGGAATCGGCATTCCAACTTTTATCGGTGACGGCGGTCTGGCAGCAACGGCGGCGATTCAAGCCCCGCGATTCGTCGCGGTCGACCGGTCGGGAAATCTGCACATCAGCGAATTCGGCGGCAGTCGCATCCGCCGATTGAACGTTGCCGCCAGGAAGGTCTCTGTGTTTCGAAGCGGACAAGACTTCCATGCTCGCGTGGAACTGAATCCGGGACGGCTCGGAACCGACATCTCCCATCCGACACTGACCTCCATCACCGAAGTCGGACGGCCGCTTCAACCTGTGGGTGTGACCGGCCAGGCTCTCGACGCGGATCCCGATTCGGCGCTCTTCTCCTTCCCTGCAACGTCGGACCTGCTTTCCGGATTAGTCTTCCGTTTTGATGGCCAGTTCGACAATGGCCGAAGACTCTCGGGCGACGCCCCCTATTCCATCTGGGGACCGATGGACACCTGGCTGGGTCTCAAAAACAGCGACGATCAGGGAGCTCGGTTCGATGTTCGCGTCGAAGTGCTCCGGAACGACGTCGTTGTGGCGTCGGGACTAACGCGTTGTATCGACGGCATCACCCGAAATGCCGCCAACGCCAGGGAAGCGTTTATCGAGATCCACAGCGTGTCGGGTAACAATACGGTAGACATGCTCTCGCTGAGAGTGTCCGCGCGCATTGGCACCAATCCGGATGACACAAAGTGTCCCGGTCATAGCAGTGCAGTTGGACTGAGAATGTACTACGACAGCACGCAGCGTCTTTCCCGAATCGAGGCGGCGCCCGCTCAAAGCTCGGTGCGGAATCTGTACCTGCACACCACTAGCGCCGACATCATTGATGGCACCGCCCCGACCTCAGCGACGGCAAAGTTCAAGGATTCAACGTCGGTCAACTTTGCGGGTGGTAACGCCTGGAAAGTTATCGGGACATGGAGCATCAATATGAATTGAGATTCTGAATGAGCAACTCACGGGAAATAATTGAGGTGTGCGTCCCCGAAACTGAGGGCCCAAACAGCATCTAGACAACAGAAGCGCTTCGACGAAGTGGCGCACGCCTGTCGGACTCCACAAGACGGTGAACAGAACCGTGAGCCACTTCTTGGTCAGGGTTCAGCGCACCGCCGCGTGCATGCATTTGAATCCTCTGGCCCGGGGCTATTCCCCTGGCCCGCTCGGCGGTTCGACTGCATAACAGGCAATTGAGCATTCCCGAGACCTCCTTTATTTTACCTATGTCCTCTTGTCGCCCAATGGCCACGCCACGGTGCGCGGCACGACGCTTGGTCTTGTTCCAATCGTCGTCGTGTGGGCGGCGACCCTCGGGGCAACGGTGGGATACTTCGGCGGGCGCATGGGGCGACATTGGCCCCGCGCGGCTCCGGCGACCACGCGGCCCAACCCGCCGCTGCAGCCGACGAGCGGCGAAGACCGATCGTCACCACGTCGGAGCGTCCTAAGCGCCGCTCGCGGCTGAGCGGCAGGACGTTAGGCGTCGCCGAACCGTAATGAGGAGTTCCAACGGGGACAGGAACTGTGCACGCTGCAATCGTGAGGCAGCGGGACGCATTGGTGGTAGAAAACGAACACATCTTGAGGAGGAGCGATGTCAATTATTACTACTGTCCGCTGCAGACACATGAAGAGATCGATTGACTTCTATACTAGGGTACTCGACTTCGAGTGTGTCGAGGATGGTGGCGATGCTGATCCCACCGTCAGTGTTCTCATGAGGGGCGGGTCCTTGCTGTTAATCTCAAGCCACGGCGGGGACGGAGAGTTTGGGCAGGCGATCCTCGTCACGACGGACAATGTTGATGCTTTGTTTCGCAAGTTCCGCGAGCGTGGGCTGAAAACACCCGGGAACCCAGACGATCCCGCAGAGGTTCACGAGGGACCCATCGATCAGAGCTGGGGGACACGCGAGCTGTACGTCGACGATCCGGATGGCAACACCCTGCGGTTTACCGAGGGCTTCGGCATCAACCCGAGCGCGGAAGGCGGGGCCTAACATCCATTCCACCGGAGCCGCTTCTCGTAGCCTGGCAGCTTGTGGCGGAAGCGTGGCTCGGTGAACACGGCCGTTCGGCCGCCTTCAAATACTGTTGAGCAAAATGCTAAGAAGTCTATCAATCTGTTTAGGAATAGTTCTTTGGACCATTAGCGCTTCCGTTGCGCAAAGCCCCATGCCTCGCTTGCGGTTAAAGCCGCAACCCGTCAGCACGAATCTGCCGACATATCCACCAATCGCACTCGCCGCATGTGCCCAAGGCGCAGTAGCTGTACTGGTTGAAATTGACAGGAAGGGCAAAGTCACTTCGACTGATGTCTTGTACGGTCATCCGTTACTGACGCGAATTGCGGAGACTGCTGCGCGCGATTGGACATTTGATGTTAGCAAAGAAGACTTGGGCCCTCGGCGCGAGGTGATTCGTTTTCTATTTGAAATAGCGCCATTCGAGATCTCCGAGAAGGAGCTAAAGCCGATTTGGAA
>WNGB01021691.1_pt2 | contig 18071 bp, 16 predicted proteins | sample 5400681 | NCBI WGS metagenome assembly WNGB01 (sample SAMN13153367, study PRJNA577476) | soil metagenome | isolation source: 115 cm soil or saprolite under grassland replicate 2 | place: USA:California | collected 2016-06-15 | reverse complement strand
GCTAGTGTCCCGTAATCATGGTTCGCGACATTTGTTGCGCGGCCCGGGTATCTGCGGTCCGCTGGGCGAATCGAGCGATGCTCGCGAGGATCTCGTCGGCGGATTTCGTCCAGACGAACGGCTTCGGATTGTCGTGATGCGCATCGATGAATTCCTGAATGCCGGCTTTCAGCTGCGCGACACTGCGATACGCGCCGCGACGGATCTGTTTGATCGTCAGCTCGGCGAACCAGCGTTCGACGAGACTCAGCCACGATCCGTACGTCGGCGTGTAGTGCACATGGAAGCGCGGACGTCTCGCAAACCAATTGCGGATCAGCGCCGTCTTGTGGGTGCTGTAGTTATCCATGATGAGGTGCACGTCGAGCCGGCGTGGCACCTGGGCGTCGATCAGATCAAGGAATTCGCGAAACTGCGCCGAGCGGTGCCGTTGGTGAAACTGCGTGATCACCTCGCTGGATTTCGCGTTGAGCGCCGCGAACAACGTCGTCGTTCCATGCCGCGTGTAGTCGTGCGTCCGGCGCTCCACCTGGCCCGGCTGCATCGGCAGCAGCGGCTGGGTGCGGTCGAGCGCTTGAATCTGCGGTTTCTCATCGACGCAGAACACCGCCGCATGGGCGGGCGGATCCAGGTAGAGCCCGACAATGTCCCGCACTTTCTCGACGAGCAGCGGATCGTTCGACAGCTTAAACGTCTCGGTCCGATGGGGCTGCAGGCCAAACGTGTGCCAAATGTGACTGATCGCCGTGTGACTGAGCCCGACGGCTTTCGCCATCTCGCGCGTACTCCAGTGCGTTGCGCCGCGCGGCGTCGTTTCCAACGTCCGGATGATCACCTGCTCCACCTGCTCGTCGGTAATCGTGCGCTTCGCACCCGGTCGCGGCTCATCGTAGAGGCCATCCAATCGATGCCTGAGAAACCGACCGCGCCATTTGCAGACCGTGCCAGGCGTGACATGCAGCCGGCGCGCGACCGCTTTGCTGTCCGCGCCTTCAGCACACGCCACGATGATGCGTGCTCGGCGCGCGAGCGCCGGAGCCGATCGCGATCGATGCGCCAGCGAGTCCAGTCGTCGCCGTTCGTCTTCGGTCAGGACCAACGCAACCTTGGGGCGTCCCGTTCGCATGCTCGCCTCCTTGTAGAGCAGTACGAGCGGGCCGCGCCATTTGTTTCAGTTTCTACGTTGACAGGACACTAGGTGCTGGGTGCTAGGGGCTCGCTGATTGCTGAGCGCTGAAAGCTGAAAGCTGAAAAGATGCCGAGCTTCGCATATTCCGGGCGCACGCGTGGGGGCGAGACCGTGAGCGGCGAGCGAGTCGCCGACTCGATGGATGCCGCCGTCTCGGCGCTGCGGCGCGAACAGATCATGGTGACGCGGATCACTCCGGCCAAGGCGAAAGCGGAGGCCAAGAAGGCGGGCGTCACCGGCAAGAAAGTGGCGGCGAAGAACCTCGCCGTGTTCACCCGGCAGTTTTCCGTGATGATCGACGCCGGCCTGCCGCTCGTGCAGTGCCTCGACATTCTGGGCACGCAGGAAGAGGACAAGAATTTCGCGGCGGTCATCCTTCAGACGCGGACCGACGTCGAATCGGGTGCCTCGCTCGCCGACGCCATGCGCAAGCATCCCAAGACGTTCGACCCGCTCTTCACGAATATGATCGCCGCGGGCGAGGCGGGCGGCATTCTCGACACCATTCTCAAGCGGCTCGCGACGTACATCGAAAAAGCCGTGAAGCTGTCCGGACAGGTCAAGTCGGCGATGATCTATCCTGTCGCCGTCGTCGTCATCGCGGGCGGCGTCGTCGGCGTGATTCTCTGGAAAGTGATTCCGACGTTTGCCGCGCTGTTCTCGGGACTCGGCGCGGACCTGCCGCTGCCGACGCGGGTGGTGATCGCGCTCAGCAACAACCTCGTGCGCTTCTTCCCGTTTCTGCTCGTCGGCGTCGGCGCGCTCGTGTACGGATTCCGCCAGTATTACTCGGCGCCGGGCGGCCGGCGCGTGGTCGATGCCACGATGCTCAAGGCGCCGGTCTTCGGCAACATTCTGCGGAAGATCGCCGTCGCGCGCTTCTGCCGGACACTGTCGACGCTCATCGCATCGGGCGTGCCGATTCTGGACGGCCTCGAAATTACCGCAAAGACGGCCGGCAATTCGATCGTCGAAGATGCCGTCATGCTCACGCGCAAGAGCATCGAGCGCGGCGAGACCATCTCGGTGCCGTTGAAGGAGACGCGCGTGTTCCCGGCGATGGTGACGCAGATGATTGGCGTCGGCGAGGCCACCGGCGCCCTCGATACGATGCTGGCGAAGATCGCGGACTTCTACGAAGAGGAAGTCGACGCGGCCGTGGCCGGCCTCCTGACGCTGCTCGAACCGATCATGATCGCGATTCTCGGCGTGGTCGTCGGCGGCATCGTCATCGCGATGTACATGCCGATCTTCGATTTGATCTCGAAGTTGACGTAGCCGAAAGCCGATCGCTGAGAGCCGATAGCTACGGCTTTCAGCGATCAGCTGTCAGCTTTCAGCGAAGAAAGAGATGCTAGACACCGAACTTCGGATACGAGTCGCCTGGCTGATCGTCGTGCGCGCGATCATCAGCACGGTGCTGCTCGGCTCCGCAACGTTCATGGAAGTCACGGCGCCGGGCTCGTTCGCGGTGGATCCGTTCTTCTTCCTGATCGGGCTCATCTATGCGCTGACGATCACCTACACCCTGACACTTCGATTCGTCGACAAGCATCGCTGGCTGGCCGATGTGCAGTTTGCGGGCGATGCGATCATCGTGTCCGCCTTCATCTACATCACCGGCGGCATCACGAGCTTTTTCACGTCGCTCTACGTGCTGCCGATCGTCGCGGGAAGCGCCATCCGGTCCCGGCGCGGCGGTCTGCTGGTCGCGGCGCTGAGCTCGGCGCTCTACGTGAGCCTCGTCGGCGCGCAATACTTGGCGGCGTCCGGGTATCTGTCGGACCCGTGGCTGACCGGCCAGACCATCAAGCTGCCCGCGCGATCGATCGGGCGGTACACAGCAGCGCTCAACGTGTTCGGCTTCTTCGCCGTCGCGCTGCTGAGCGGATCGCTGGCCGAGAGCGTGCGATCGGCGGGTGCGCGCCTCGCGCAGGCGTCGACCGAGATCGCCGATCTCCAGGCGCTGAACCAGCATGTGATCGACAGCCTGCCAAGCGGGCTCGCCACGACGGACCCCGGCCTGCGCATCCTCACGTTCAACCGCGGCGCCGAGGCCATCACCGGCGTCTCGTCGCTGTCCGCGGTCGGCAGGCCGATTACCGACGTGCTGCAATTGCCCGCGGACGCCATGAAGGCGATCGATCACGACCTGCGCGCAATTGGCGGCCGGCGCCATGAATACCGCTACCGCACGAGCGACGGCCGGGGCGAGATCGAGCTCGGTCTGGGGGCGACGCATCTCGAGACACCCGGCGGACGCGCCGGGTACCTGTTCACATTCCAGGATGTGACCGGCTTCAAGAAGCTCGAGCGCGACGCGGCAATGCAACAGCGTCTCGCGGCGGTCGGCGAGATGGCCGCCGGCATCGCACACGAGATTCGGAACCCGCTGGCATCGATGTCGGGCTCGATTCAGATTCTGCGTCAGGAGCTGCCGCTCAGCAGCGAACAGGAACAGTTGATGGACATCGTGCTGCGCGAGTCGGAGCGGCTCAACACGACGATCCGCTCCTTTCTCGCCTACGCGCGGCCCCAGCGCTTCGAGATTGTGAAGTTCGACGTGCGGCGCGCCCTGAACGACACCGCCCTCCTGCTGCGCAACAGCGCCGAGGTGCGCGACGATCACGCGATTGAGGTGGATGTGCCCGGTACCGAGCTGTGGTACGAAGCCGACGAAGGACAAATCAAGCAGATCGTGTGGAACCTGGCCACCAACGGCTTGCGGGCGATGCCTCAAGGGGGGCGCCTGCGCCTGGCCGCCGCGCGCGAAACGGCGTCGGACGGCGTCGTGCTGACGGTGCAGGATGAAGGCGTCGGCATCCCGGCCGAGCAGCTGGGCGGCTTGTTTCAGCCCTTTCACGGGACGTTCGCGAAAGGCAGCGGCCTCGGGCTGGCCATCGTGCATCGGATCGTGACCGACTACAACGGCGAGATCCAGCTCAGTTCCAACGCGGGCAGCGGCACGACGGTCGCGATTCACCTGCCGGCTCGCGCGGTGGCCACGACATGAGCACGGCAGCCCGGCCGGTTGCCGCCGCGCCCGATCGCCGCCGCGCCCGCATCCTCGTGGCCGACGATGAGCGATCGATGCGCGAGCTGATGGCCATCGTGCTCCGCCGTGAAGGCTACGACGTGCTGCTCGCCGAAAACGGGCGCGCCGCGATCGAGATCCTCGAACGGGAGCCGGTGGATGTGCTGATCTCGGACATCAAGATGCCGGACATCAGCGGCGTGGAGGTGCTTCGCGCCGCGAAGAAAATCGATCAGGACATTCTCGGCATCATGATCACCGCATTTGCGTCGACGGATACCGCCGTCGAGGCCATGCGGCTTGGCGCGTGCGATTACCTGAGCAAGCCGTTCGACGTCGATCTGCTCAAGATGAAAGTGCGGGAGAAGGTCGACAACCGGCAGCTTCGCCAGGAAAACCTGCTCCTGAAGCGGACGCTCGGGCTCACGCATCAGTTCTCGAACATCATCGGCCGCAGCGAGATCATGCTCGGCGTGTTCAAGATGATCGAGACCGTCGCACGTACCAACAGCACGATTCTGCTGACCGGCGAGTCCGGTACCGGCAAGGGCCTCGTCGCCCAGGCGGTGCACTTTCATTCGCTGCGCCGCGACAAGCCCCTCGTGGCGCTCAACTGCGGCGCCCTCCCCGAGGCACTGCTCGAATCGGAATTGTTCGGTCACATGCGCGGCTCGTTCACGGGCGCCGACTCGAACAAGAAAGGGCTGCTCGAGGTTGCCGAGCACGGGACGGTGTTTCTGGACGAAATCGGCGAAATGAGCCAGGCCCTCCAGGTGAAGCTCCTGCGGGTTCTCCAGGAGCGCCGCTTCCGTCGCGTGGGCGGCCTCGAAGAGCTGCAGGCCGACATTCGCGTGATTGCCGCCACCAATCAGGACCTCACAAGGCTCGTAACCGAAGGCCGTTTCCGCGAGGACCTGTTCTATCGGATCAACGTCATTCCCATCTCGTTGCCGCCGCTGCGCGATCGCCGCGAGGACATCCCGCTGTTGGCGGAGCACTTCCTCGCCAAGTACACCGAGGCGATGGGAAAGCAGATCGCCGCGATTTCCAACGAGGCGATCGAACGGCTCGGCGAGCACGACTGGCCGGGCAACATCCGCGAGCTCGAGAACGTCATCGAGCGCGCGGTTGCGCTCGAGGCCACTCCGACCATTCTTCCCGACAGTCTTCCGCCCAACATCCGCGGCGACGCGCCGCGCGTGGCCGCGTCATCGGTCGACGCATTGCCCGACTCGGGGTTCGACCTCGAAACGCACGTGCAGAACATCGAGCGCGGATACATCGCCGAAGCGCTCAAGCGTTCCGGAGGCGTGCAGGTCAAAGCCGCAGAGCTGTTGGGAATGAGCTTCCGTTCGTTCAGGTACTACGTGAAGAAATACAACCTGCGTTGACATTCCGTGTCAGCCAGTGGCGACACAAATTGTCACTGGGTCGAGATCGCCCGGATCGCTTCCGTGAACCGTAAGAATCAAGTCCTTATTATTCATGGCTTTACTGAGACGCGTCGATGCTGATTCGCGTTGGCATTGCGGTTGCTCCTGTCCGGGTCACGCACTCGGGTCGCTGCGCGCGATCAACAGCGGTCAGGCGAGCTACGCGCAGACCTGCTCGGGCACCGGCAGCGGATACGCTCGTGACCTTGCCGACCTCGTGAAGCCGGCGACCGGCAGCAGCCAGGGCTTCATCAGCCCCGACCTCAAGTCGAACGCCGTCGTGAAGAGCGGCTACACGGTTTCGCTGGCAGTAGATAGCGGCATTGGCGTCGACATCGGCACGGCCGCCGGCACGTGCAACGCTTCGGCGGGCACACCGACGAGCTCCTACTACGCTGGCGCGGATCCGGTCACGGCGGGCGGCACGGGCACGCGGTACTTCGGAACCGACACGCGCGGCACGATCTTCTACGCCACGGCCGCGGCCGTCGCGAATCCGATTCCGGCGGCGGCACTCCCGGTTCAGTAAGCGAAAGTCGATTCAGCGTTCAGGGTTCGTTCTCGTTCGGGGTTGCCACACCCCGAGCGAGCGGCGAACCCTGAACGTTCGTACGGGCAGAATGTAGAACCCGAACGCGGACCTCCGAACCCCGAACCGCGAACGCAGAACCCCGAACCGCGAACGCAGAACCCCGAACCGAGAACGAACCCTGAACCCCGCACCATGAACCCCTGAACCCGTGTTGTCGCCCTTGACGCCAGTCGCCACCTCAGTTACAACTCGTACCGTCCCATGACGAAACGCGCGGCGATTCTTGCGCTCATGTGTGCGGCCGTCGGCGTTGGCGTGTCCGGCGCGGCCGCCTACACGCACTACCACCTGCTCTACGATCCGAACTACCGCAGCTTCTGCGATGTGAACGAGACCGTCAGCTGCACGCAGGTGTACATGAGCCGCTACAGCACCGTGGCCGACATCCCGGTGGCGATCTTCGGCGCGCTGTGGTTCGTGGTTGCGGGGCTGCTGTCGGTAACCGGCCTGACCGCGCGCGAGAGCGTGCGGGAAAGCATTCCGGGCTATCTGTTCGTGTTGTCGACGCTGGCGCTCGCGGTCATCCTGTATCTCGGGTACGCGTCGTTCGTGCTCCTGAAAGCGGTCTGCATTCTGTGCCTGACCACATATGCCGCGGTGATCGGGCTGTTCCTTGTCTCCGGCGCGGCGACATCCTTTCCTATGACGACATTGCCGCGCCGCGCCGCTCGTGATCTTCGTGTCCTCGTCCGCAGCCCGGTGGCCGTGACCGTGGCCGTGCTGTTCTTCGCGGGCGCCGCGTCGACGCTGGCGTTCTTCCCGCGCGAGGCGGCACCGGCCGCCGAAGGCACCGCGACGCTGCCTGCGCCGACGCAGGATCAGCGCTCTGAGCTCGAGCGCTTCATGGCCACGGCTCCGCGCGTGCCGCTCATCATTCCGGCCGAGGGCGCGAAGGTGCTCATCGTCAAGTTCAACGATTTCCAGTGCCCGGCATGCGGGCAGACGTATCTCCAATACAAGCCGATCTTCGCGAAGTATCAAGCCTCCCATCCGGGCGCCGTTCGTGTCGTGCTCAAGGACTATCCGCTGAACAAGGACTGCAACACCAACATCATGCAGACGCTGCATCCGGCGGCCTGTGACGCCGCCGTCGCGGTCCGGCTTGCGAGGCAGCACGATCGGGGAGATGCGATGGAGGAGTGGCTGTTCACGCACCAGCCGGCGATGACGTCGCCGTCGGTGCGACAGGCGGCGAAGGACATCGGCGGAGTCCCCGATTTCGACGCCCAGTACCCATCGGTGCTGGCCAGCGTGAAGGCCGACATCGCGCTCGGCAAGCAACTCGGGATCAGATCGACGCCGACCTTCTTCGTCAACGGCGTCAAGATCGAAGGGATGATGGCGCCGCAGTTTTTCGATCAGGCGGTCGCTTACGAGCTCCAGCACGCCACCGCCAAATAAACGATGAAGGCAACCGCTCGCTGCGGTTTCAACCAGCCGTGACCTCAGCGCTTGCGACCCGTGAGCTGACCAAGGACTATGCGGTCGGCTTCTGGCGGAAGCGCCCATGCCGCGCGCTCGATCGGCTGACGCTCGATGTCGGCGTGGGTGACGTCTTCGGTTTTCTCGGTCCGAACGGCGCCGGGAAAACCACCACGCTCAAACTCCTGATGCGGCTCGTGTTTCCCACTTCCGGCCACGCCGAGATGCTGGGCCGCCCGGTCGGCGATCTCTCGGCGAAGCGGCGAATCGGGTATTTGCCGGAGAATCCGTACTTCTACGACTACCTCACCGCCGAGGAGCTGCTCACCTACTACGCGGCGCTGTTCGGCTACACGGGCGCCGAGCGCCGCGCTCGCGCGGGGCGGCTCCTCGATGACGTGGGGATCGGAGCGGAGCGGCGCCTTCAGCTGCGGAAGTTTTCCAAAGGCATGCTGCAACGCGTTGGCATCGCGCAGGCCCTTGTCAACGATCCCGAGCTCGTGATTCTCGACGAGCCGATGTCCGGGCTCGATCCGCTCGGGCGCCGCGACGTGCGATCGCTGATCCTCCGGCTGCGCGATCGCGGATGCACGGTGTTCTTCAGCTCTCACGTCCTGAGCGACGCCGAAGCGCTGTGCAGCCGCGTCGCCATCCTCGCGAAAGGACGGCTGATTGCCTCGGGCCGCCTCGCCGACATGGTGCCGTTCCGCCCGCGCGGATGGGAAATGGTCGTGGCCAGCGCGCGCGACGCGACAATCGCCTCGCTCGGCGCGCGCGTCCTGCGATCCATCCGTATTGGGGACGAGCGGTACACCCTCGAACTGCCGCTCGATCCGCCACCAGAACGCCTTCTCGCGGATCTCACGGCGGCCGGCGCGCATCTCGTCTCGCTGAACCCGATTCGTGACACCCTCGAGGATTTTTTTGTGCAACAAGTGACGAGCGATGCCGTCGCCGGCAGCAGCCGCGGCCTCGACGACGTCCCGCGGGAGCGCACGTCGTGAACGCGACGCTGGCCATTGCCATCAACGTCTTCCGTGAGTCGGTGCGCGACAAGGTGCTCTACAACCTGGTGTTCTTCGCGGTGCTGCTCATCGGGGCGTCGTACATGCTCGGACAGCTGACGGCCGGCCAGGACGTCAAGATCATCAAGGACCTCGGGCTCGCGGCCACCTCGATCTTCGGTCTCTTCATCGCCGTGTTCATCGGCATCGGCCTGGTGTCGAAGGAAGTCGAGCGGCGCAGCATCTACGCGCTGCTCGCCAAGCCGATCCATCGCTATCACCTGGTGTTGGGCAAGTACTGCGGCCTCGTCCTGACGCTCGCCGTCAACATGTCGGTCATGGCGGCGGCGCTGTACCTCGTGCTGGCCTACATGGCGTGGGGCGTGGCGCCCGAGGTGGTAAAAACCTGGGATGCGCCGGCGCTCGACCCGGCGCTGCTGCAGGCGGTCGGTCTCGTGTTCGTCGAGCTGATGCTCGTCACGGCCATCGCGATGTGTTTTTCGACATTCTCGACGCCGATGCTGTCCGCCGCGTTGACGTTCGGCCTGTTCATCGTCGGCCATTTCAGCAGCGATCTGCGGAACTTCCAGGACGTGGTCGATTCGCCGGCCGCGGCCCGCGTCGCGCGGACGCTGTACTGGGTGTTGCCGAACCTCGCGCAGTTCGACGTCAAGGCCGATGTCGTGCACGGCCAATCCGTCCCCCTTGCGTATGTCGGCTTCACTGTTGCGTACGCCGCCCTCTACATCGCGATGCTGCTGGTGGTTTCCGTGTTCGTGTTTTCCAGACGGGACTTCAAGTGAGCGATCGTGGAGCTCGTGACTCGCTCCTGGCGACTGCGGTTGCGGCGATCGCGCTGCTCGCCGGCGCGGTGCAGCTGCAGGCGGCGCGCGAACGCGCCTTCCCCCCGCGGCCGGCCGAAGAGGACGCGGTGTACGTCCAGTCGGGCCCGGCTCTTCGCCGCCTGACCGGCGCGTACACTGCGGTCGCTGCCGACGGCTACTGGATTCGGGCCATCCAGTACTTCGGCGGCACGAAGCGCCGCCTTGCGGCCCGTCCGCAAGGTCCCGAACTGCCGCCGATGCTGGCGGCTGCGACCTCGAACGACTACGCCTCCCTGTACCCGCTCCTCGACATCACCACGTCGCTCGATCCGCGCTTCAACATTGCGTATCGATTCGGCGCTGTGTTCCTCGCCGAGCCCTATCCTGGCGGCCCGGGGCGCCCCGACCTGGCCGTGGCGCTGCTCCAAAAGGGATTACGCGAACGGCCCGATAAATGGGAATACATGGAGGACATCGGGTTCGTGCACTACTGGTACGACCACGATTACCGCGCGGCGGCGACATGGTTTCAGAAGGCGAGCGAGGTGCCCGGCGCCCCCTGGTGGCTGCGGTCGCTAGCTGCGACCACCATCGCGCAGGGCGGCGACCGGCAATCGTCCCGCATGATGTGGGAAGCGATTCGACAGTCGGCCGAAATCGAGTGGCTGCAAAAGAATGCCGAGCGCCGGCTCGCCCAGCTGCGCGCGCTCGACGACATCGACGCGCTGCAGCGGGTCGTCGACGCGTTCACGGCACGCAGCGGACGGCCGCCGGCAGATTGGACGGCACTCGCGCGCGCGAGGGCGCTGCGCGGCGTTCCCGTCGATCCCGCGGGAGTGCCCTACGACCTGGCGCCCGACGGGCGCGTGCGGTTATCGCCCTCGTCGCCGCTGTGGCCGCCACCCGAAGAGCCCCGGCGACGCGAGGCGGCGCCGGCGTCGTGAGCGACACGCTGCCACTCGCCGTGTCGACGGCGATAGCCGCCGCATTTGGCGCCACCATTGGCAGCTTTCTCAACGTCTGTATCTACCGCTTGCCCTTGGGGAAGTCGGTCGTGTGGCCGGCCTCGGCGTGTCCCCAGTGCAAGCGTGCGCTGGCGTGGTACGAGAACGTGCCGATTGTCAGCTTTGTCGCGCTCGGCGGCCGGTGTCGGACGTGCCGGGCCGCCATCGGTGCGCAGTATCCGATTGTCGAGGCGCTCACCGCGATCGTGTTCGCGCTCGCGTGGTGGTATTACGGCCCCAGTCCGCTGTTCGCGTCGCGTGTGCTGTTCGGGTGCGCGCTGATCGTATTGTTCGCCATCGACCTCGAACACCATCTCTTACCCAACGCCATTACGGTTCCGGGCATCGTCGTCGGCTTGGCATTCAGCTTCGTCACGGAGCCGGGCTGGCGCTCGTCGCTCATCGGCATCCTCGTCGGCGGCGGAGTGCTGTTCGCGATCGCGGAAGCGTATTACCGGGTACGTCACGAAGAAGGGCTCGGAATGGGCGACGTGAAGATGCTGGCGATGGTGGGCGCGTTCCTCGGATGGCAGCTCACGCTCCTGACGCTGATGCTCGCGTCGCTCAGCGGAACAGTGATCGGGTTGATGCTGATTGCCTCGAAGCGGGGAGGCCTGAAGTACGCGCTGCCGTTCGGCACGTTTCTGGCTCTGGGCGCCGCAGCTGCCGCGACCATCGGTCCGGCTGTCCTCGAGTGGTATCTGGGTCAGTTGTGACGAAGGCACGACGCGCGGCCGCGGTGTTGTGGCCAGCCGCGCTGCTCGCCGCGTATCTCGGCACGTTCCGTCGCATCGCCCTCGCGCCACGCGACGAACCCGATGCCGTCGACTGCGAACGGTCGTCCCAGGACGCCGCCTTCACGAACGATATCGCGTTGTTCGAGCGATGTCTGACGCGCGATCCCACCAACGTCGAGCTGATGACTGATCTTGGAGCGGCGTACGCCGCAAGCGGCGCGTCCGGCCGCGCCGAGGCGATGTACCGGCGCGCGCTTGCTGTCGATCCGCGCGACGGCGACCTTCATGTCCGCCTCGGCGAAATCCTGCTGAAGCGCGGAGAGTTCGCCTCCGCGCGAGCCGAGGCCGAGGCGGCGCTTCGCTGGCATCCCAACGCCTCGGCCGCTCTCGGTTTGTTGACACGATCGTCCGGTGCGCGGGACGCGGGTCGATGACGGCAACGAGCTCCGCCAGCTGGATGTCGCGGCCAGGCGTCATCGTCGGCGTGCGAGTCGCGCACGCGGTGTTTTTTCTGATTGCGGCCGCATATTGCTTTCTGTCTTACAGCTCCTTCGCGTACGCCCAGTTCCTCAAACCGAATGTCGTTCCAGCGGTCACCGAATTCGTGATGCTGTCGCAATGGTACTACTCGGTCGTACTGTTGACGACGACGCTCACGTTGATGCCGCAGCTTCGCCGGGTTCAAACAGCGGGTCGCGATGATGCCAAGATGGCCGCTCGCGCGCGGGGCCTGGCGATTGGCTACGTCACGGTCTGGGGCGCAGTCGGCGTGGCGCTTTTCGTCACGATGCCGCTGCGCACAATCGGAAACAGTCCGCGAGGGTTCGTACTGGGGTTGCTGGCATTGGCCCCGCCGATCTGGCTCGCGCTCATCGATCATGCTGCCCATCCGGCGCCGGCAATCCGCCCGAGCGATCCGTTTCGCGCGCTGATCGCGTGTCTCGGTTCGGCAATTGTGGTGTGGGTGGCGTACTCCCTGGTGGCGCCGCTCAGGTTGAGTCAAACCGTTGGGATCGATCTGAAGGCGACTGCGTTAGCCATCGCGCTCGGGTGGTCGCTGGTGCTCGATCTGTACTGCGTCATGGCATTGTTCCTGGCGATCCTGGCCTCCATGGCGCTGGCCGATTTCACGCGGGTACCGGGCCGAGTCGAATACTGGTTGTTCGTGACGTGGCTGGGCCTGTCGGCCTCAGTCGTCGTGTATCTGCTCGTGTGCGCGTCGTTGACGTTCACAGGGTGGGACGCTGCGGTAGCGTCTGGCGCCGTCGGGCTGGCGCTCGCGGCAGTCTGGGCGGATGTCGCCAGGCTCCGTTCGAGAGGAGACCGTCACCAGCGTTCGCCGATTGACGCCCTCGCGCAGTTCTCCGCGGCGGTCGGCGGCGTCCGATCGCGTGCCACTGCACGCGGGACGGTCATCGTGCTGCCCGTGATCGCGTACATCCTGATCGACGCGGTGACGCACTTCGACTGGAATTTTCTGCTGCAGAAGCTGACGGTGCTGATCGTGTGGCTCGCCACGTTCGCCGGCGTGTACGCGTCCCTTGCCGAAAGGCATCGAGAGCGTTCGAACCGGTTCCGGATCGCAAGTGCGCCGGTCGTCGTCTTCGCGCTGTATCATGCGTTCGTCTCGCTCGAGGCTCGCGGCAGCGGGCCGGCTGGCGCGGCGTCGGCACCTCGTGATACGAGCCTCGCGCTCGGCCTGATCCTGGATCGCTATGCCGCCCTCGATCCGTCGTTTCGCCTGATCCGCGACGCCCGGAAGGCGCGGTCCGCAGAAACGGCCGAGTATTACGCGCTCCTGCGTTCGCAGACGCTGATTCCGCCGGCCAATGTTCCACCGCTTGATATCGACCTGATCCGCCCGCTCACGCCGGCCCCGGGCCGCCAGCCTGACATTTTTCTCTTCATCGTCGACAGCATGCGGCGCGACTACGTGTCGCCGTACAACGCCAAGGTGTTCTTCACGCCGGAAATCGGCAGGCTGGGAGCGGAAAGCTTCGTGTTCGATCGGGCCTTTACGCGCTATGCGGGCACGGCGCTCGCAATTCCGTCAATCTGGTCCGGCGGCATGATGCCGCACTCCCTCGAACAGCCCGGGTTCGAGCACCGCGACACCCTCCTCAAGCTGCTCAATGCCAACCACTACGTTCGCATGATGAACGTCGATCACATCATTGGCGACCTCGTCGCCAGGGACGCGAACCTCGTGGAGCTGGATGCGGGCAAGGGCACGATGGAGTTCGATCTGTGCGACACAGTGGACGAGCTGGCCGCGAAGATGGCGGCGGCTGATCCCGCCCGCCCGGTGTTCTTCTATTCGCTGCCGCAGAACGTGCACATCGCGATCGCCTCGCGACGCAAAGTGCCGGAGGGCGAGTCGTATCCCGGTTTCTTCGCGCCCGTGGCGTCGAGCGTGCGCCGCATCGACGGGTGCGTCGGCCGCTTCGTCGACTTCCTGAAGCGCACGAATCGGTACGACAACAGCATCATCATCGTGACCTCCGAGCTCACGTTCTCGAGCGATATTACTCCGTCGCTGTACGCGCTTCTCGGGTACGATCCGCCGGATCGAGGTCCCATCTTTGGGCGGGCGGCGTTCGTCGCTCCGGATGCCGACACATCCTGGCGTCGCCGCGGGACCTTTCTGCTCGCGTCGAGCTACGGCCCGGCATATGCGATGCTTCGGCACAACGGCAGGCGGTTGTACGTGGTCGATGCGGTCGACGGCCGCGACAACGCCTTCGATGTGAGCGACGCTGCAGTCGGGGAACGAATCGACATCACCGACGCCATGACCTCCGAGAATCGGATCTTGATCCGGCAGCACCTCGCGGAGCTCGCGCGGCAGAACCATCTTGCCGCGGTGCCATTCCAATGACGTTGACTCCTTCGGGCTACGCGTTCCTCGGTCTGACGGCAATCGTCGCGTGCCTGATCTCGATCCTGACCTTCGCGGTCCTTCGTCTGGCGGCCGCGGCGCGGGACACGCGGCGGTCGCTGCGCGGCAGCGGCGGCACCGAGACCGCGCTGCTGTCCGCGGCGCTGCAGGACGCCGTGACGAAGCTGAAGGCGCAGGAACGCGCCACGGCGGCGCGGGCCGAAGCGTCGGAGCGTTTGAGCGATGAAATCATCTCGAGTCTCACGGCAGGACTCCTCGTCGTCGGCTTGACCGGAGACATTCGCATCCTCAATCCGGCCGGCCGGCGCATGCTCGACCTGCCGGACGCGGCGCCGCCGGACGAGTGCCGGCGATCGCTCGACGAGCTCGCGCTGTGGGCCGTGATCGACGAGTGCCTGCGCGCTGAAGTGGCCGTCGTCCGCCGGTCGGTGACGTTGCCCGAGCCGAGGCACGGTGTCTCGCACATCGGCGTGACGGTCTCGCCGCTGTTCGACGATGGCGGCCGGTTGCATGGCGCGATCTGCCTGTTCACCGATCTTACGGCTGTGAAGGACCTCGAGGAGCAGCTCCGCTTGAAAGACAGCCTCGCCACCGTCGGCGAGCTGACGGCCGGCATCGCGCACGAGTTCCGCAACGGCCTCGCAACGATCCACGGCTACAGCAAGCTGTTCGACGTGATGGCGCTGCCCGAGTCGTATCGCGCGTACGTGGAGGGCATTCGCGGCGAGACGGAATCGCTCAGCCAGGTGGTCACCAACTTCCTGAATTTCGCGCGGCCGGCGCAGCTCACGCTGACACGCGTCGACCTGGGCGCCATCTGCGAGCGCGCGGCCGACGAGATCCGCGCCGACGCGCAGGCGCTCGGCGGCGACGTGGAGGTGCGCGGCGAGTTCGGCGTCATCGACGGAGACGAAGTGCTGCTCCGGCAGGCGTTCAGCAACCTCCTGCGCAACGCGCTCGAAGCCTGCGTCGGCGTGGCCTCGCCGCCCCGCATCGGCATTCAGTCGGAGATCGATCGCCTGCAGAAGGTGTCGCGGATTGCGGTGACCGACAACGGACCCGGCATCGCGCCGGCCTTGCGCGAGCGCGTGTTTCGTCCGTTCTTTACCAGCAAACGGAACGGCACGGGACTCGGTCTCGCACTCGTGCAGAAGATCATCGTTTTCCACAACGGCCGCGTGGTCGTGTCCGCCTCGCCCGAGGGCGGCGCCAGCCTGCAAATCACACTGCCAACAGCACGTTTCCTGCACGTCGACCGGTCGTTCAGGGTCGTAAGTCGTTGACGTCTCGGACATTCCGACGTTGGCGGCCTCGCCTCAGCGCTACTGGCAGCGCCATTGCTGAGTCAGTCCCGGACCTTCGATGAACCGAATGAACCAGAGACTGTCGGCCGCGGCGGGCTTTTCGCTGATCGACATGGTCGCCGTCATGGCGGTCATTGCGACCGTGTCGGCCATGGCCGTGCCCCAGGTGGTGAACGTCGTCGACTCGTTGCGACTCGGCATCTCGGAGCGCGATGTCGAGCGTGAGCTGCAGTTCGCGCGACTCAAATCCGTGGCGACACAACGGCCCATGCGGGTGCGGTTCGATTGTCCGTCGGCCGGACAGGTCCGCGTGGTGGAACTGCTCGGCACGCCCACGGCGCCGGACGCGAACGATGGCGATAACGTCTCGTCGCGGTGCAGCGAAGTGACCTACCCGTACTCTCCGACAGGAGCCGACAAGAGTCGCTTGACGCGGCCGAACAACGACGGTCCGGTACGGACGCTGTACCCGGGGACGACCTTTGTGGCGACGCAGACGCTGGAGTTCTGGCCGAACGGGACGGTCCATGCGGCGTGTCAAAACAACTGCGCGGCGTCCGCGCAAATCGGCGCGGTCACGCTCACGCTGACGCGCAAAGGCAAGAGCAAGAACATCACGGTGAATGGCCTTGGCAAGATTCAGATGGATCGGTAACGAAGCTTCGCCTCGGACCGCCGAGTGGCTGCGCCAGCGCGGCAACGGCGAATCTTCGTTACTAGGCGACCGCGGGTTCTCGCTGATCGAGGTGCTCGCCGCCACCACCATTCTGACGGTGGCGCTCGCTGCGCTCGCGCAGCTGTTTGCCATCTCCGCGAAATCGAATTCGAGCGCCAAAGCGACGACGTTTGCGTCGGTGCTGGCGCAGCAGAAGATGGAACAACTCCGCGGATTGACCTGGGGGTTCGACACCCTGGGCCTGCCGCTCACGGACACGACCACCGACATCACGATCGTTCCCGAGATGGCGGGCGGCCATGGGCTCAGTCCGTCACCGGCGGGGACGCTCGGCCAAAACACCGACGGCTACTGCGACTTTATCGACAAGAACGGCGCATGGTTGGGCGGAGGCCAGACGCCGCCTGCGTCAACCGCGTACATCCGGCGCTGGTCGGTTGAGCCGTTGCCGACCAATCCCAACAACACGGTCGTGCTCCAGGTGCTCGTCACGCGATGGCGCAATCGCGGCTCGGCCGATACCGCCGTGGGTGTCAACCGTCTGCCCGACGAAGCGCGGATTGTCAGCGTGAAGACACGAAAGGCGACGTAATGCGAGGCGATTCGGGTTTCTCGATCCTCGAACTGACCATTTCAACGGGCATCATGCTCGTCGTGACCGCGTCCGTGTTTTCGCTGATGAATCCGGCGCACGGCTCATTCGCGGCCGAGCCTGAAATCTCGGACATGCAGCAACGGCTGCGCGTGGCCAGCGACACGCTCTATAAGGATCTGGTGATGACGGGCGCCGGGGCATACTCGGGCAGCAACACCGGCTCGCTGTCGAGTTTCTTCTCGCCAATCCTCCCATTTCGTTCCGGCTCACTCAACGACGATCCTCCCGGGACGTACCGCACCGATTCCGTGACGCTGTACTACGTGCCGGCCACCGCGGGTCAGACGACGATCAGTCAGTCGATGCCCGGACAGTCGACGGAGCTGAAGGTGGACACGCCCGACAACTGTCCCAACGACAGCAACGGCAACAAAAAGAACCTGTGCGGCTTCGACGAGGGGATGAAACTCCTGGTCTATGACGACACCGGCAACTTCGCGGCGTACACGATCACGAACGTGCAGCAAGACGCCGCGCATCTGCAAGTGGACAAGGGCAACGATACGGGTTGGGCGCCGCCCGTCGGCTCGAAAGTCGTGCAGGCGGCGGCCGCGAATTATTCACTCAAGACTGACAACGCGAACGGCGTGTACCAGTTGATGTACTACGACGGCGGGTCCAATCCCGACGTCCCGATTGTTGACGATGTCGTGGGGCTGACGTTCGAGTACTACGGCGACCCCCAGCCGGCCGTGATGAAGAAGGCGCTGTCGGATCCAACCGGACCCTGGACAACCTACGGACCGAAGCCATCCGCGGTGGCCGTTGCGCCGTACGCCGCAGGCGAGAACTGCATCTTCGTCAACGACGGATCGCCGACCCCGGCGCCACGCCTGGCCACGCTCGCGGCCGCTGGCACCACGCTCGTCAAGCTGACGCAGGCTCAACTCACCGATGGTCCGTGGTGCCCGAACGCCGCGAGTCCCGCGCGCTGGGACGCGGATCTGCTGCGCATCCGGAAAATCGGCGTCACCATTCGCGTTCAATCGGCCGTCGCCGCCCTCCGCGGTCCTGCCAGCGCGCTCTTCACGCACGGCGGGACGTCGCCGGGCGGCACCAAGTGGGTGCCCGATCAGCAAGTGCAGTTCCAGGTGACGCCTCGGAATCTGAATCTGGGCAGGTAGGACCAGGGGGGTCGGGTGGGTCGGGTAGGGCAAGTGGGTCGGGTGGGTCGGGTAGCGCAGGTGGGTCAGGTGGGACGGGTGGAAATGCATATGGATATTCGCCGAGAAAACGGAATCGCGCTGGTGGTCGCGATGATGGCCATGCTGCTGATGTCGGCGCTCGGCCTCGCGCTC
>WNGB01013023.1_pt1 | contig 18074 bp, 25 predicted proteins | sample 5400681 | NCBI WGS metagenome assembly WNGB01 (sample SAMN13153367, study PRJNA577476) | soil metagenome | isolation source: 115 cm soil or saprolite under grassland replicate 2 | place: USA:California | collected 2016-06-15 | reverse complement strand
AGCAGTGCGGCCGCGCCGATCGGCACGTTGAGGAAGAAGATGTACTGCCAACCGACGTAGCGGGTGACAAGTCCACCCGTGATCAGCCCTACCGTGGCGCCCAGAGCGCCGATGGCACCCCAGATGCCGAGCGCCTTGTTGCGCTCGGCGCCCTCGCTGAACATGTTCGTCACGATCGAGAGCGCCGCCGGCAAGACCACCGCCGCCCCCAGCCCTTGCAGCCCGCGCATCGCGATCAGGAACCCGTCGCTGGTCGCAAGGCCCGCGCCGAGTGACGCGGCCGTGAACAGTGCGAGTCCCGTCATCATGATCCGGCGGCGGCCGAGCAGGTCGGCGGCCCGCCCGCCCAAAAGCAGGAAGCCGCCGAAGGTCAGTCCGTACGCGGTGACGACCCACTGCAGGTTTGATTCCGAGAAGTGCAGCTTGCGCCCGATCGTCGGGAGCGCAACGTTGACGATCGTGAACGTTGACGATCGTGAGATCGACGATCGTCATGAAATAGGACACCGCCAGCACTGCGAAGGCGCGCCAGCGATGAACCTCTCTGCTCGACGCTGTGTTCATCGCAAACTCCTTTGCCTCTGTCGCTTGATCGCGGCGGACGTTCCGCCGACTGCTGGTAGTGATCCGCCCCAGCGACGAGATCCATCGCCCGAGAGGCGAGTGGGCGCCCCAGATCGTCAAACCCACGGCTGCGACAACCTGAAGCGGCGCAGCAACTCGCAGCCGCGGCATCGCGCTGCCAGCTCACGCTTGCCGTAGCTGCCTCCTTGCGACGAGCTAAGCCGGCTCCGTCGAAGCGCTTAGAGCAGCCTCATCTGGATCGGCCGGTCATACACCCGCGGCTGCGACTGCTCGAGCTCGAGTGACGCGAGGCTGTCCAGGCCGATTGGGATGGAACAGTTATGGAACAGAGGGGATGCAAAGGGTGGCAAAGGTTCGCGCCGCCAGAAGCCCCAAAATGGCTTGAACTAACGGGAAACCGTTGTCGTCGGCTGCCACCGGCTGCCGTTGGGATCGCATGGTAAAAGGAGGGGGTCGACGCTTCGAGTCCGTCAGAGGGCTCTGCGAGGAGCGCCGGACGGCGCTCCTCGCTTTCTCGTTCACACCGACTTGCTCTGAGTCGAACGTGCGGACGCCCTCGACGTCGCCGCGCGCCGTGCGGGAGAGCTTCGCCTGGCGATGGTCATCGGTCGGCGGCGATGTCGAGGGCATAGATCGCAGCGTCGATCTGCACGGTGGCGTACGCGGCCTGTCGCGGGATGTGGTCGGGAACGGCGACGGCGTGATCGCCAGGGGCAAGGCGGTCGTCGAGGAGAAGGAGAGAGTCGCTCTTCGGATGCGGCGGCGCGAAGGAGGTCTGCCACCAAGCGGTCACCGTGACATGGCAGGCTTTTCCGAGCGTCAGGATGATCGTCCGCTCGGGCGTGACGCTTGGTGCTGCGGCCGGGTCCTGCTGGGTGCCGGCAAAGGCGCCCCGCACCTGGCTGATGATGAGGCCTGGGATGCCAGCCAGTCCTTGGACAAAGATGACGCGCGGGTTGATGGCGCCGATCTCTTCTCGGAGGCGGGTCTTACGGTCTGAGGGGACTTGTCCCCCGAACACGACCAGATCGATCTCGCGTGCGTCGAAGCGTGCGGTGACGTCGGCGAAGTCGCTGGTCGCTTGGGCCGTATAGCCGAGGGCGCGCAGGCCCCTGACCGAGTCTTCGAGGACGAGTTGGCTCTTGCCGATCAACAGGACGCTCCGCTGAGGGTTGCCCGGTGCCATCCTCGAAGGCGTGCTCATCGGCTGCCACCTGTGCCGACGTCATCGGAGCGACCGGCGGCAAGGCGAGGCCACTGGGCGATCGGGCGGCCGTTCATGCGGTAGGGATTGGGTTCTGCGGTGTCGCGCCCCCATCGCTGCGGCCAGCCGGCGGGTGAGTCCTCCCATGCCTCCTGCCGTCCGTAGACGGTCCGGTCGAGCAGCAGCGCATAGCCGGGGGCCATTACCTCGACGCCGCGGCCGTTCGTCCAGTAGGTCTCGAACACCTTGTCGCCCTGACGCAGGTAGCAGACGAGGTAGAACCTGTTGACGCGGCGCCCGGCCAGCAACGCCGCGGCGGAGCCCTGCACCGAATACCAGGGCATCTCCCAGCCCATGAAGTCGCGGTAGCGGACGCTCTCGTCGTATGGGCCCTGGCAGAAGGTCGCGTAGGTGACGTCGCGCGAGTGCAGGTAGGACAGCTCGCGAACGTGGCCGTTGTAGAGAGTGCAGCCTTCGCACTGCTCCTCGGCGGGCTGACCCGGATACCACATGAAGTAGTACGCGATCAGCTGCCGGCGGCCCTCGAACGTCTCCAGCAGCGTGATCGGGCCGTCCGGCCCGATCAGCTCAACGGTGGAGTCGACCTCGACCATCGGCAGCCGCCGGCGAGCGGCTGCGATCGCGTCGCCCTCGCGCGTGTGTGCCTTCTCGCGAATCCGGAGGGCATCCAGCTCCGCCTGGAACCTGGACCGGTCCACGATGGGTGGCACCGCCGGCCGTTGTTCGTCCTGCCTCACATCAGCCGTAGGCCTCATATCGATTACTCCCTTCGTTCCCTTTGGCCGAATGGTCCGCCACCTACGGCGCAGCGTGACCGTCCCTCCTTTGGGTGGTGGTGTGACTCCGGCCTGCCTCGGGTTGGTTCCAGATCGGGATGTAACGCCTGACGAGTTGTGGAGCGTGATCCATGGTGTTCTGCAACGACCTTGGTACATGAGCATCGCACCGAGATCCTTCGATCTGGATCGAAGTGTCCGAGCGCTAGGATCGGCGCACTGGTGTACGAGCAGGAGGAGACGATCGGTGAACCCGATCTTGCGGCTATCGGGGCGCTACTCGCCGAGCCGGCCCGCGCAAAGGTCCTGCTGGCACTCTTGGACGGCCGTTCGCTGCCGGCGAGTCTCCTCGCGTCTGAAGCGGGTATCGCCGCATCCACCGCGAGCCACCACCTGGCCAGGCTCGTCGATGCCGGGCTCATCACGGTCGCCAGCCGCGGACGTCATCGGTACTTCACGCTCAGCGGCGCTGAAGTCGCGCAGCTGATCGAAGCCGTAGCACGAGTCGCGCCCCTGCAACCGATCAGATCGCTCCGGCAAGGGACGCGCGCACATGCGCTCCGCTACGCGCGCAGCTGTTACGACCATCTCGCGGGCAGACTCGGGGTCGCCGTCACGGACGCATTCCAGGAGCGGGGAATAATCGTCGCGAGCGACGGAGTCGGCTACATCGTCACAACGCAGGGCGCCGCCACACTCGCGGAACTGGGAGTCGACGCTCGCGCCGGCGGTGTCGTTCGCGGCTGCCTCGACTGGACCGAACAACGCGACCACATCGCCGGAGGAATCGGAAAGGCCCTGATGTCCCGCCTGCTCGAGCTCGGGTGGCTCGCTCGCGACGAACGAACCCGCGCACTGCACCTCACCGAGGCAGGCCGGACAGACCTCCCCCTCCAGCTCGGTCTCCAGCTGCCGTAGAAGGCGGCGTCGAGACGCGCGTGTCGTGGTCGCCGCTGTTCGACCGTCATCGAAGTGTCTGCGTGTCATCGTCACGGTCGTTCCCGACGGATCAGCCGGAAGGGTCCCGCTCAACCTGGAGCAGCCTCGCTTCGGAAAGGAGTAAAGCGATGAAGTACATGCTGCTGATCTATCTCATGTTCGAAACAGACGATGCCGACGCCGCGATCGAGCTCGCCGCACGCATTCCAGCCGCTCGCCTGGGCGGCGCGGTCGAGGTTCGGCAGATGGTGGAGCCCTGAGATGGTCAGGCGAGGAGGTCGAAAGATCGCGGTTGCCGGCGCGACAGGGAGGGTCGGCCGCCACGTGGTCGATGTGCTCGAGGCCCGCGGCCACGACGTGGTACGGATCTCGCGTTCCAGTGGCGTGGACGTGATCAGCGGCGAGGGTCTCGCCGACGCCCTCGAAGGCGTCGAGTGCGTCGTTGATACGGCGACCGGCCCCTCGCCTGAACAGCAGGCGGCGACAGAGTTCTTCACCACTGCCGCTCGTAACTTGCACGAGGTTGGAGAGCCTGCAGGCGTCCGGAGGATTGTCGTCGCGTCGATCATCGGCTGCGACCGATTCTCCGCCGGTTACAACGCAGCGAAGTTCGCCCACGAGAAGGCAATGCTGTCGGGGACGCTGCCGGTAGCGATTTTGCGCGCGGCACCGTTCCACGAGCTCGTCGGGCAGATCGTCGACTGGGGCCGGCAGGATGGGGTGAGCTACGTGCCGACGATGCGCGCACAGTTCGTTGCCGCGAAGACGGCGGCCCAAGCGCTTGCCGAGCTTGCGGCCGGCCCCGAGCGCGAGCATGACCGGTCGCCAGCCAGTCCGATCCCAGAGATCGCGGGTCCGCGCGAGGAGAGCCTCGTCGAGATGGCGATGCTGCTCGTGCGACGACGCGACGACCCGGTGCGGATCGAGGGCGTGAGCGATCCGAACGACCCGGACCGCGAGCTCTACCTGAGCGGCGCGCTGTTACCAGGGCCTCACGCCACCGTCGCGGGCCCAACCTTCGAGCAATGGCTCGCTGAGGAGGAACGTGACCTTCGGAGATGATCAGAACGCGGCACTGCCCGAGAACTAAACGCCGCGCCCAGTGGGTTGCGTCTCGAGCCTGGACGCTCTGACGACCGCGGCACCGGCCGCAGCCGATGACCGCCCACGTCGAGAGGCAGAGGAATCGAGCAGCCGCGACGACGGTGGCGCTGGCGTCGACGCTCGGGGTGACGGCCGTCTGCTGGCTAATCGCCTTTCGCCAGATGGAGGGGATGGACATGGGCGTCTCGACCTCGCTCGGGTCGTTCGCGTTCTTCGTCGGCATGTGGGTCGCGATGATGGCGGCTGAAGCGCGCCTGCCGGCGTCGCTGCCGCGACAGCGTTCGCTCCGGATTCGGCTTCGGGATGCTCTGCGTCGGTTCGAGCGTCGGCCTGATGCTCGTGCTGGTGGCGCTCGCCCGGAAGCTCCTGCCTCCACACGCCGCCGTCGACGTGCCGCTCGCGTTAAGGATCGTGGGGCTCGGAATCGCAACTGTCCTCTGACAATGGAAAGGGGAGACGAAAACGATGACGGATCACAAGCTCGGAACACGGGAAGAGTGGCTCGCCGCGCGCGAGACGCTACTCGCTCGCGAGAAGGAGCACACGCGGCTCGGTGACGAGGTCGCGCGGCGGCGCCGCGAGCTCCCCTGGGTGCCGCTGGAGAAGGAGTACCGCTTCGACACCGACGACGGCATACGCACGCTGGCGGAGCTGTTCGACGGACGGTCGCAGCTCATCGTCTACCACTTCATGTTCGGGCCCGGCTACACGGCGGGCTGTGCGACCTGCTCAGCGACGGCAGACAGCTTCAACGGTGTGCTCCCGCACCTCCAGGCACGCGACGTGACGATGGTCTGCATTTCACGCGCCCCGCTCGAGAAGCTGCTCGCCTACCGGCGGCGGATGGGCTGGAGCTTCAACTGGGCGTCCAGCTACGAGAGCGACTTCAACGTCGACTTCGGCGTCTCCGCCGCCGCCGAGGGGGCGCACGAGGCCGTGCCGCTGCTCGAGGCCAACGAGGTCGCAGCGTTACCGCTGCTGGGCGACCAGCAGTTCCGCGACAGCCTGCCGCCGGCCGTCACCCAGAACGCCGCCGCAACCGGCACCGACGTCGCCGCCTACTTCTCCGAGGGGCACGGCGTCAGCACCTTCGCGCGCGAGGGCGACACCGTCTACCACTGCTACTCCAGCTACGCCCGCGGCACGGAGTTCCTGATGGGCTACTACGCGATCCTCGACCGGACACCGAAAGGCCGCGACGAGAGCGACGAGATGTGGGTGCGCCGCCACGACGAGTACGACGCGTGAGCAACCGCCCCAGCGACCGGATCCGGGTTCGCCGCAACCCGAAGAAGGGCCGCTACGAGCGCGAGCGGCTCGAGGCGATCCTCGATCGCGGCCTCGTCGCCCACGTCGCCTTCATCGACCGCGATCAGCCCCTCTGCATCCCGATGCTCTACACGCGCGTCGGCGAGGACGTCTACCTTCACGGCGCCCGCGCCGGCCGGATGATGCGGCTGCTCGCCGGCCGGACATGCGCCTGCCTCACCGTCACCGTTCTCGACGGCCTCGCGAAGCTCGACGTCTGGGCGGGCGAACTCCCGCTCGCGCAGCGCTTCCTCGCGCCGGTCGCGTCCCCCGGCCTCCACGACGGTATTCCGCTCTCCGCCAGCGTTCGACGACTCGCGCTGGGCGAATATCAAGACAGCGATGTACGTGACGATTCGCGGCAGCACAAATCGATCGCGCGCCGTTCCTCGGATGGCCGCTGAGAATCAGCTCACGAGGCTTGAGGGGGCGCTCGACGGCGACGTCGTCGTTCCTGAATCAGCGGCCTACGACGAAGTGCGGAAGTCGCCTTGGGCACAGTACGCACACGTACATCCGTTGGCAGTAGCGCGCTGTCGCACGCCCGCCGACGTCGCCGAGGCGATCGCCTTCGCGCGACAGCAGCACCTTCAGCTCGCCGTTCGCAGCGGCGGCCACTGCTTCGCGGGGCGCTCGACGACGCAGGGCCTTCTCATCGACCTGAGCCCGATCGCGTCGGTGCGCGGCTCAGGTGACGTCACACACGTGGGAGCCGGAGCGCTGCTCGGCGACATCGACGACACGCTCGTCCCACAGGGACGCGCTCTGGTGGCCGGCGCCTGCCCCACAGTCGGAGTCGCCGGACTCACCCTCGGCGGCGGGCTCGGGATCATCGGCCGCAGCTTCGGCCTCACCTGCGACAGACTTCTCGAAGCGGAAGTCGTGCTCGCAGACGGCCGCGTCGAGCTCGCCTGGCCCGCGGCGCGGGCGCCCGAACTAATAGACGGCTGGCAGCGGTTCGCCCCGGCTGCGCCCGACGAGCTCGCAGCGAGCCTGCTCCTGTACGCGTCGGCGGCCGCGGACGAGCCGGCGCGGGTGAGCCTCTTCGGCGCGATGCGCGGCGGGCAGTCCGAGGCTCGGGGACTGCTCGACGCGCTTGTGGCGCCCGTTGGGACCGATCCCGACACGATCACCCTCCACGAGCTGCCCTACCGTGAGGCGAAGCGCTACCTCGCCAAGCACGCACCCGGCGCTGAGGGCGGCATCACGGCGGCGAGCGAGCTGTCGAGGCCGCCGTTCGTCTACGCGAAATCGGACTTCTTCCGAGAGCTGCTCCCGGAATACGCGATCCGCGCGCTCGTCGAGCACTTCCTCGCCGGCCGTTCGACAGGTCAAGAACGCGAGCTCGACTTCACGCCGTGGGGCGGCGCGTACAACCGGATCGAAGCCTCGGCGACCGCATTCGCTCATCGCCATGAACTCTTCCTGCTAAAGCACGCCGTCACGGTTCCGGCAGATGCAAGGGACGCCGACCGAGACCGCGCCTGCCGCTGGCTCGAACGTTCCTGGGAACTGCTGCGCGCATCCGCCGCGGGCGGGGTCTTTCCGAACTTCCCCGACCCTGACCTCGCCGAATGGGCGCGCGCCTACCACGGCCCCAACCACGAACGCCTCACGCGCGTCAAGGCGCGGTACGACCCCGACAACGTATTCCGATTCCACCGGTCACTTTGAGCCGGACCGGTCTTGGAGGGAGATCGAGCAAATAACGACACGCCCAGGAGCTGGTGATACGTGGATACTTGGGCTCCTCGCGGCGAGCATCGGATCCACATACGCGATTACCGGGGCGAGGCGTGCGCACAAAGTCTGGACCAGTCTCACTGCCTGTTCAGCGAGAATGGAGCAGTGAGCTCCACTCACATTACGCGCCACATTAAGGCTCCGCGCGCCAAGGTCTATGACGCGCTGATCGACGCGGACGCAATCGCCAGGTGGAAGGTGCCAACCGGCATGACCTCTCACGTGCACGCCTTCGAAGGCCGCGAAGGGGGCACGTTTAGAATCTCGCTCACCTACGACGCGCTAACAGGAACAGGCAAGACGAGCGCGCACACCGACACCTACCACGGCCGCTTCGTACAGCTTCTGCCGAACGAGCGAGTGGTCGAGGTGGACGAGTTCGAGACCGCGGATCCGGCGATGCGCGGCGAGATGACGATCACCATCACCCTCAGCGACGCCGACGACGGCGGCACCGACTTGGTTGCCGTCCACGACGACGTACCGCCCGGCGTCTCGACCGCCGACAACGAGGCCGGCTGGCAATCAGCCCTCGCGAGACTCGCCGCACTGGTAGAAGCCGGGTAGCAAGCGACCCACCGATCGATCCACTAGCCGCCTCACGCACGACACGCCGAACGGGCCGAGGGTCATGAACTCGAAGAGCGTCGCCTGATCGAGTCCGGTGAGATCCGCGCCGTCGGCTTCGTCTACGTCGGCTTGGCGTAGAGCGCGAAGCGCGTCGCGTTCTCTTTCGACATGACATTCGTACTCACGAGCGTCCAGACCGACCCGGCCGCTTCGCGCGAGGGAGCCCAGCGTATTCTTGCCAGGCTCCCTCGGCCAACGTGTCGCGTGTCGCGAGGGTTTGTTGCAACCGTTCAGGGACGGCAGCCGGCCGCCTCGGACGCGATGACCAACTGCATCATGTTGTCGAGCCCCTGGGCGGCCTTGAGCATTCCATCCATGCCTTGTGGGCTGGTGTGAAGCATGTTGCACGCCCCTGGGCTGGTCGGCGTCGCCGCTGCAGACACTGCTGAAATCGCCGCGGCGATCGCGAAGATGAAGACCAGCATCATCGTCGCCATCAGCTTCCTGTTCATCTCTCTCCTCCTCGTTAAGCGCACGCTTCGGGCGCCGTGGTAACGGGAATGACGTGCGTCTCCGAGCCCGGGGGCAGGATGTAGACGACGTAGAAGTCGACTCCGTCCGGACCCGCGATGGCGCGATGGACGTGGCCGAAGCCGCGGTCAACGAAGCCTTCGCCGGGGTCGTACGTCGTCTGGCGACACACATTGGCCTTGGCGTCCTCGTACGTCACCGATCCCTTGACGACTTCGACGAGCGCCGGTCCCGGGTGCGTATGCCAACCCGTCGGCACGTTCGCACCGAGTCGCACGTGCTGGATGAAGACATCCGCTCCGTCCGGCGTGACCGCGCGGGCGAGCGCCCATAGCGGGATCTCGTCGATCGAGTTGTGCGCCGCGAGGAATCCTGTCGGAACCGTCGCAGGGTCAGCTTGCGTGACGTGGTTCGCGATCGCGGCGCCGGCAGCCGCCAGAGCAACGGCCGCGACGCCTGTTGCGATTGCCCACCTTCTCATCAGCTTCCACCTCCTTCTGCCGCCGCCGAGACGGCCATCTGCGCGAGCGGGTGAAGCGTGCGGACGTCGTCGCATGCACCTACGACCGTGCATGCCGCTTGCGGCGCCGCTTCGACGGCGAACGCCCACCCCTCGAGAACGAGACCCGCGGTCGAGCCGCCGCGGAGCAGAGCGACGTTCGTGACACCAAGTCGGGCGAGTTCCTCGAGCGCGCCCGGGCGGAGTGTCGGCTCCTCGTCCGAGGCCGGGAAGAGCACCACCACCATCGCCACCTCCGCTCCCTTCGCTTGCGGGTCAGTGGCGTCGACGCTAGGTCTGGCGTCCCCTCGCGATCATCGGGGAGCTCCCTCGACTTCCAGCTCGGCGACCCGCGCAGCGAGCTCGGCCCGGTTCCGCACGCCGACCTTCTTGAGCAGGTTGGAGACGTGCCGCTCGACCGTCTTCCGCGACAGGAAGAGCTCCTGCGCGATTTCCGGATTACTCGCGCCCGCCGCGATCAGCCGGGCGACCGCACGCTCCCGCTTGGTCAGCAGCTCACTGCCAGGCCCGCGTCGCCACGTGCGAACGCCGAGCGCCCGCAGCCGCTTCTCCGCCACCTGCTGCTCCGTCCGGGCACCGATCTCGCTCGCAGTCTCTGCCGCGACTGTAAGGACATCTTTCGCGCGAGCTCGATCCGTGTCAGCGAGCACCGTCCCGAGGTCGATCCGTGTCCAGAGCGCGTCGAGGACGAGGTCGAGTTCCTCGGCGTCGTGCAACGCCGACTCGAGAAGCCGCGGGCCGTCGCGCTCGCTGAGGAGTGCGTGCACGCGCCGGCTCATTAGTTTGTCGCGAGGGCGCGGGTGAGCCTGCAGGCGCTCCCACTCTTCGAGCGAATCGGCCGCGTCGGCGCGCCGGCCGACACGGGCAAGCGCGTCCGCGGCCACGAGCCGAAGCTCCGTCGCACATCTCGGACAACTCGCCACCTCGGCGCAGGCGCGGGCGGCATCGACCTGTGCAACGACCTCCTGCATCAGTTCCTGCCCGCCGACCAGCGCCAGCCACAGCGCCGCAAGCTGATGGAGCTCGATCCGTCCGTGCTCGCTCGCCCCGCGGGCGTACGCGAGCAGGCGCTCGACGCCGGCGCGCCAGTCGGCGCGGTGAAAGTCGACCTCGCTCGCAACGCGCTCGACCAGGTGCCGCCCGCGGGCCTCGTCGCCGACGCGCGCGGCGAGATCGACGGTTTCGATGACAATCTCCTCCGCTTCGGCCAGCCGGCCCCGCTGGAGCAAGAGGGCGCTGAGCCAGTAACCGGCATCGAGCGTGAGGCGCGGTAGGACGCGGCGCGCAGCCTGGTCCCAGACGTAGCGGATGCGCTCCAACGCCTCGTCGAGGCGGCCCGCCCGCTGCAAAGCCCTCCCGCTCGCGACCAACCCGGTCAGGTGGGCCTGCTCATCGAAGCCGCGCGCCACCTCCGCACGCTCGTCAGCCGCGCGTGCCATCGCCTCGAGATCATCCTCTTGGAACGCGGCCTCATATTCGACCCGCAACGCCTCGAGGTAAGCCCGCCGCGCCCGCTCGTCCGACTCGTAGAGCCGCCGGCCGCGCGCGACTGTCTCGTGCGCAAGAGCGCGCCCGCGCTCCTTCGCCCCAGCGCCCCACAGATCCAACGCCGCCTGCTGAACGTCGAACTCCAGCTCCAGAAGCTCGTCACCCGCATGCGTCGCACGCCCACGATCCAGATAGCCGCTGGCACGATCGAGATCGTTCAGCGCGAACGCGGACCTCGCCGCGTCCAGGAGTGCACGAGCGCGCCGCCCAGAATCCGGCCAGCGCTCGGCAAGCAGCAGGTTCCGCTCCAATGCCACATCGTGTCTCGCGAGCTCCGAAGCGAGCTCCGCAATCTGTTCGTTCAACAGCAGCACGCTCTCATCGGAAGGTTCGGATGCATCGGCGATCCCCACCAGCAAGGCCAGCCCCTCCTCTCCCAGCAACGTCCGCTGCGGCGAGCGCACGAGACGATCCACGACGTCGAGCGACGGCAGGCCCGCTGCGTGCCGGTGAGCGAGCGCCTCGCGGAGGCGGCGAACGTCATTTCCGGCGCTTCTCGTCAACCAGTCGCCCAGGCGCCGATGCACATCGAGTCGCTGCTCCTCAGGGATCTCCCCGCCCGCCGCGATGCGGATCAGATCGTGCGCAAGCCGAACCGTCCCGCCGGAATCGACGGCGATGCCGCGCGAGACAAGCTCACGCACCGCCCGCTCGACCCGGCTCACCTCCCACCCGTTCAGCTCGGCCGCATCGCCGAACGCCAGCGGACGACCGGCAACTGCGAGCAGCGCGAGCAGTCCGCCGGCGTCCCCGCTCGCACCACGGAGTCGCGCGGTCACGAGCCGACCGGCGTCGACCTCCGCTCCAGCAGTTCGAACAAGCGCCTCAAGCCAAAACGGGGAACCACCCGACCGCGCTACCAGCTCACGCGCCGCCGCGTCGGCAAGCCCTGCGTCCAGCATGCCCACCAGCTCGAGCGCCTCGCCGCTCGGCAACGGGCCAAGCTCGAGACGCCGGAGGTGCTCCGGCGGTAACACCTGAGCCAGCGATTCGACCAGCGAAACCGAGGTCGGCGACGGCCGGCCACCCGCGATTAGCGCAAGCGGCTCCCCCCGGTCATGCGCGGCACGTACGAGGTAATGGCAAAGCGCGAGCGAGAGCTCGTCGATCCACTGCACGTCGTCAACGAGAACCAGCGCCGTACCGACCATGCGAAGCGCACGATGCGCGGACTCGAAAATCCGCAACGGCTGAAGCGCTCCCGTTTCCTCCCAAGCGTCGCCCAAGAGCAGCGCCTCCAGCCCGCGCGCTCCCGTCGTAGCGGCGAGTGCCAGCAAAAGATCGGAGGCTGCCGCGAGCGGCACTTCGCGTTCCGGCTCGTGCCCAACGACTCGGAACCGGTTCGACAGCGGCGCCCGCCCGGCCGCCTCCGCCAACAATCGGCTCTTCCCGCTGCCAGGCTGCCCGACAACGACAGCAGCCGCGACGTGGCCCGCTGTAGGGGCGCCAGCGACCTCACCGAGTTCGGCGAGCTCCTCCCGGCGGCCCACGAACGCACTCATCTGCCAAAGCGTACGACGAGTTCAGAAACGCGGAAACGGGCTCCGCTTAGCCGAACAGGAGCTCGTGTCGCGCATGGACGACCGCGAGGAGCTCGAGATCGACCCCGGTGACGTGCTCCAAGTCCCGCCCGGCCACGACGCCTGGATCGTGGGTGACGAACCCTACGTGGGCCTCGACTTCAAGGGCGGCGCCGAGTACGCCAAGACATAGCGCCTCGGGACGGTTGCGGGGCCGCGGCGGTCGTTAGCGTGGGTGCGTGTATGCGGACGAGCTGTTGCTGCCGTGGGTTCGGGCGCTGGTGGAGCGGCTGCCCGAGCTGCGCCTGTTCGACAGCCACACCCACCTGGGCGGCAACGACCCCGACGGGTCGCGTTGCTCGCCCGAAGAGCTGATCGACGCGCTCGCGCTGGTCGGGGGAAGGGCGGTCGTCTTCCCGCTGATGGAGCGCGCGGGCTACGGGGAGGCGAACGATGCTGTGCTCGCCGCCGCGGCGGCGTCCGACGGTCGGCTGGTCGCGTTCTGTCGGGTCGATCCACACGTCGACCCGGTCGCTGAGCTGGAGCGCTGCTTGGCCGCCGGTGCCCGGGGGGTGAAGCTGCATCCGCGGGCGGAGCGGTTCGACCTCCGTCACCCCGGCGTTGCGGCGGTATTCGCAGCCGCGGCGGAGCGGCGGCTGCCGGTGACGATTCACTCCGGGCTCGGGATCCCATCGCTCGGCCGGGACGCGTTAACGCTAGGCGAGCGGTATCCCGAGGCGCGCCTCGTGCTTGCGCACGTTGGCGTCACCGACCTCGCCTGGATCTGGCGTCGGCTCGGCGACCACCCGAACCTGTTCTTCGATACCGCATGGTGGAACCCGGCCGACCACCTCGCGCTCTTTGCGCTCGTGCCCCCGGGGCGGATCCTGCTCGGAAGTGACGCCCCCTACGGCACCCCGGCCTCGGCGGCGATCGTCGCGATCCGCTGCGCGCTCCAGGTGGGGCTCACGGGTGCGCAGATCGAGGCGATCGCAGGCGGACAGCTCGAGCGCGTCCTCGCCGGAGCCGGGCCGCTCGACCTCGGGCCTGCACCGGGGCCGGGTGCGCCCCGCCCGCCGCTGCTCGACCGGGTCTTCGCGCTGCTGGTCGGCGCGCTGGCGAGAATGCTCGAGCGAACGCCGGCCGATAGCCTCGTGCAGCTGGCTCGGCTCGGCTGTCAAGTCGACGCCGACACCGAACCCGCGCAGGTGCTCCGATCGGTCGCCGAGCTGCTTGACCGTCAACAGCGCTACGCGCAGACGCAGCCGCTGGACGGCCGCCGCGCCGCCGGCTTCCACCTCGTGCTCGCGGCCGCGGCCCTCGCCGCCGCCCCCGATGCGCCGCTCCCCGCGGCGATTTCCTCCCGCTAGGGAAGCGATTCACACACGGGTGAAGAGGTGGGGTCAGCAGCCGACGCGTGCGGGCAGGTCGTCGGGGACCTCAGCCAGGTCGACGAACTCCTGAGCGAAGGTAGCGAAGCGCTCCAGGTCGGCGGCGTTGGACGCGAGCCCGAGCGAGGCGCGCACAGCGCCAGCCGAGGGCAGACCGATCACGCGCAGGTAGTCGTCCAGCGTCTTCCCCTCGCCGAACTCGCCGCCGACCAGCGTCTCGGGCGCAATCGTGAAGGCGACCTCCCCGGCACCGGGGTTGCAGAAGCAGCCGGTACGCAGCGAGATGTTGTGCCGGCGGGCGACGCGGTCGACGTAGCGCTCGTCGACGACGCGCCCGTCGGGATGGAGGAAGTTGAAGGCGACCGTGGCCCCGCGCCGGTCGAGGTCGCGCGGCCCGTAGATCGTCGCGGCCGGCGCGCCGTTCCCGTGCCGGAGCGACTCGAGCGTGTCGAGCAGCCTGCCGGCGAGCGCCTGCACGTGCGCGTGAACGGCGTCGATGCCGATCCGGTCGAGGAAGCGGAGGCCGGTCTCGACCGCGGGCAGGTTGAGGAAGTCGACGGTGCCGTCCTCGAAATGCGCCGCGCCGGGGGCGGATGCGTACCACTCGCGCTGGACGAAGGCGGCGAGGATCGTGCCACCGGAGAACCAGGGCCGCTCGAGCTTGGCGAGCGCGGTGCGGCGGGCAAGCAGCGCGCCGACGCCCGTCGGCCAGCCGAACATCTTGTAGAAGGAGAGGGCGACGAAGTCCGGGTGCCAGCGGGAGAGATCGAGGCGGTTGGTCGGCACGTGGGCGGCGACATCGAGCAGCACGTCCCAGCCGTGTGCCTGCGCCTGCTCGATCCAGGCGAGCGGGTGCTTGACGCCGGAGAAGTTGGACTGGGCCGGGTAGGCGAACAGGTTGTGGTGCTCGCCGACGACTTCGGTCAGGTAGCGGGGCAGCAGCTCGTCGTCGACTCGTAGCTCTGGCGCCTCGCTCGGTACATAGGTCGTCTCCGCGCCGCGGGCGCGGGCGAACTCGCGGATCCCGTTGACCGAGTTGTGGTTATCGAAGGTGAGCAGGAAGCGGTCACCCGCATGGAAGGGATAGGCCTCCCCGACGAGCCGCAGCGCACCGGTCGCGTTCGGGGTGAAGATCGCGACGTACTCCTCGGGCGAGGCGCGGAAGAAGCGAAGCACGGCCGCGCGCGCATGCTCGACGAGCTCGGTCATCGCCGCCGAAGTCGGGTTGAGCGAGTGTGGGTTGCCGAAGACACTCGGCCGCAGCAGCGCGAGGTGCTCGACGAGCTGTGAATCGGCGTAGAGGCCGGCGCCGGTGTAGTCGAGGTAGACGTGGCTGCCCGCGTCCAGGCGCCCATACTCGCTGCGCCGAAGCTCGTCGAAGACGGGGGCAGCGGCGCTATGCCGGGGGGAGCCTAGGACGTCGGTCGTGTTCTCACCTCGATCACGTTGTCATCAGCCGCTCGCGCGCCTCGGCCTCCATCTTCTCGTCGTCCTCCTTCGCGTGGGTCAATGCAGCAGCGGCCTGCGCCCGCGCGTGTTCAGGTGGAAAAGGGCATACAGCGGGCAGAAGCCGGCCGCGCTCGTTGCGAGCATCACCGCGGCGAGCGCGAACAGAACGATGCCGCCGATCGAGCCGGCACCGACGACGACGGCGAGGACGATCGCGACGGGCGCGACCAGGAAGCTGCGCAGCCCGCGATCGAGGTTGCTCAGGTTGCGGGACATCTCGGACCTCCTTGCGATAGCTGCTCCGACGTGCTATACAACTCTACAACTACTCTGTTTATTCCGCAAGGAGTTAAATGATGCTTCCCCATCCCCTCCCCAACGACCTGGTCGAGCTAATAGCCCGCCGCTTCCGCGCGATCGGCGAGCCGATGCGGATCCGGCTGCTCGACCAGCTCCGCGACGGCGAGGCCACCGTCGGCGAGCTCTCCGAGGCGACCGCCGCCTCCCAGCAGAACATCTCCAAACATCTGGCCGTGCTCGCCGACGCCGGCATCCTCGGACGGCGCAAAGAGGGCAACCGCGTCTACTACTGGATCGTCGACGAGGGCGTCTTCGCCCTCTGCGAGCAGGTCTGCGGCTCTCTGCAGTCCCAACTCTCCACCCTCGCCGCCCTCGTCGGCGGTGCGTCCACCTGATCTCAAGGGAGGTCGAGATGACCATCAACATGAACACCCTCGACAGAAGGCTCCGCACCTTCGTCGTCACACCGCTGCTCGTCCTCGTCGCGTTCCTACTCGGCGCCGGGACGATCCTCGGGATCGTCCTCTTCGCGCTCGCCGCAGTGATGCTCGCCACGAGCGCAATCAGCTTCTGCCCGCTCTACACCCTCTTCCGCTTGAACACCCGCGGCCCCAAGCCGCTCGCCCATTGAAGGAGTGAACCGAAATGGATGTGACCAGCGAGACCTTCGAACGCGACGTGATCGAGCGCTCGCGCGAACTTCCGGTGGTCGTCGACTTCTGGGCCGCCTGGTGCGGACCCTGCCGCATCCTCGGCCCCGCGATCGAATCCGAGGTCGCCAAGCGCGGCGGCAAGGTCGAGCTCGCCAAAGTCGACGTCGACGCCGAACAGATCCTCGCCGCCCAGTACGGCATCCAGAGCATCCCCACCGTTGCTGTCTTCAGGGACGGCAAGCCCGTCACCGGCTTCGTCGGCGCCCACCCCGCAGCCGCGATCGGACGCTTCCTCGACGACGCCATCGACAAGCAGCCAGAGGCGGTCGAGGTCGCATGAGCCTCACCGCCACCTCACGCTCTATCCCCGGCACCCTCCGCCAGGAGATCGTGATCGCCGGCAAACACCGCCTGATCACCGACGAACCCGAAGCCGTCGGCGGCGAGGGCAGCGCGCCCGCCCCGCACGAACTCGTTCCCGCCGCGCTCGCCTCCTGCGTCTCGACAACACTCGTCATGTCATGTACGCACTACGCAAGGGCTGGGATCTAGGCAAGGTCACGGTCGACGTCGACTACGACCACCGCGCAAAGCCCCGCATCGCTGAGAACGACGGCAAGGGCAAGGCGTGGGTCCGCTTCGACGACGGCACGGATGCCATCGTCGGCGGCTCACGCGTCGAGCGGTAGCCGCTGCAGCAGCGCGTCCACGCGCGCGAAGCCGCTCTTCGCTCCTTCCTCGACGCCGTACTGCATCGTCGTGTTGCGCTCCTCGGTCGTAGCGAAGCGCATCGTCTGCGTCAGCTTCGTCCGGTCGCCCAGATCCTCGAACTCGAGCGTCTGCAGGTGGTTCTGGAACGTCTGCACGAGCCGCTCGGGCGCGTCGACCTCACGGAACTCGCCCTCGACGACGCCGAAGGCGGTGCGGAAGCGGTACGTGCCACCGGGACTGACGTCCATCTCCTCGACGACCGTGCCGTCGCCCCACCATTCCGGGATCAGCTTCGGGTCGGTCCAGACGGAGAAGACGTGCGCGCGCGGTGCGTCGAAGGTTCGTTCGACGCGGATCTCGAGCTCGTTCGGGGTGGTGACGGTGGTGGTGTTCATCGGTCTCCTTTCGTGCGTTCGACGACCTGCGCGAAGCGGTCGAGCCGCTGCAGCCACATGCTGATGCCCTCGAAGGCGTAGGTCCGAGGATCCCGCCGGGGCCCGGTGGCGAACTTAGTCCTCAGCTCACCGCTTTCTGCACGAGCGCGCCGATCCTTGCCTCTTCGGCGGTGGTCAACTCCTTCAGCGCGAAGGCGGTCGGCCACATGGCGCCTTCGTCGAGGTTCGCCTTGTCGCTGAAGCCGAACGTCGCGTACCTCGATTTGAACTTCTGCGCGCTTTGGAAGAAGCAGACGACCTTGCCGTCCTTGGCATACGCGGGCATCCCGTACCAGGTTCTCGGCGAGAGGGCCGGCGCGCTGGCTTTGACGATCGCATGGAGCCGCTCGGCCATCGCGCGATCCGGTTCCGGCATCTCGGCGATCTTCGCGAGCACGTCGCTTTCCCCGTCCGCCTTGCCCGCGCGCGGGCCGCGGCGCGCGGCCGCCTTCAGCTCTTGGGCGCGCTCCCTCATCGCGGCTCGTTCCTCGGCCGTGAATCCCTTGGACGCCTTGCCGGTGGTTCTCTTGCCGGACTGCTGCGTGCCCTTCTTCGTGGGTTTCCTCTCAGCCATTGGGAAGCACCTCCGTGCGCCGAACAAGTTTCGGGGTGGTGACGGTGGTGGTGTTCATCGGTCTCCTTTCGTGCGTTCGACGACCTGCGCGAAGCGGTCGAGCCGCTGCAGCCACGTGCTGATGCCCTCGAAGGCGTAGGGCGCGAGCATGCACCTGCGGACACGGCCGACCTTCTCCGTCGTCACGAGCTGC
>WNGB01008326.1_pt1 | contig 18074 bp, 10 predicted proteins | sample 5400681 | NCBI WGS metagenome assembly WNGB01 (sample SAMN13153367, study PRJNA577476) | soil metagenome | isolation source: 115 cm soil or saprolite under grassland replicate 2 | place: USA:California | collected 2016-06-15 | reverse complement strand
CAGGGCGCCCTGGATCGCCATCGCCGGCGAGCGCAAGTGGTACGCGCGCACGGCAGCATGCCGCGCGGTGGCCGACGCGCTCGAGCGGCGGCTGTAAAGAGCGCAAAATTTGGACAACCAGTTCTGATCTCGTCTAACATTACTGCCTCCGATCTTGGCGATGACAGATCACGATCAGCAATTGCCGCGTTTCGCCCACGCAAATTACGGCGAGGCCGTCGGTAGGCGCATCAGACCGGAATGGCCGCCAGACCTCGCCTCTTCGGCTTCGCCGACAGCCCGTTCCGCCTGTCCGGTCAGTGACTTGAGTGGGCCTATGGCTACTCCGATGAAACGATCTGGCAGCGACGATCTGACGCAGTAATGCTAATGGCCGGGGCGCCGTCTTTGCGAGCGGTCGATCCAGCCAGTCGCTGCCTTCATCGAAAGGCGAGGGAACGAACCATGATACGTATGCTCGGATATTTCTGAGTCGGATGTCAGCCCATCGAAAGATCGAGGAACCATGACGATGCGAACCACGATGTCGGTTGCGGTGGCTTTGGCTTCAATCTCGATCGCCGCAGTCTCCCAGGCGCAAGGCGCCGACGCATTCGGGGGGCAAGGTCAATTCATCGTGAGCGCCGACCGCCTTTTCGGGATCAATTTTTGGTCGTTCAAAGTGCAGCCGGACGCTACGCCGGCGGATCCCACGCCCGACAGGACCACCGAAAGTGGCACCTCCATCAATCTGCTGTGGGGCGGAGGTTCGGGCATCGCCGGCGAGGAGATAGATCCCCATGCCGTTCCGCGTCTCGCCTTCGATTACGCGGTCATTCCAAGTCTGACGGTCGGGGGAGCGATTGGTTACCTGCATCGATCGGCCAAGAGGGAAACCACCGCCAACGGTGTGACTACCTCCGCGGACCGTGCCACGGGAAATGCCTTTTTGATCAATCCACGCATCGGATATGCCCTGAGCCTCAGCCCAACCGTCGCCCTCTGGCCGCGGGGTGGAGTGACGTATTTCAGTGCCAGCCAGAAAGAGCCCAGCGGAACCTTGAGCAGCACTTTCAGCGGATTCGCATTCTCGCTCGATCCGCAGCTGGTCATCTCGCCGGTGCCCCATTTCGGCTTCACGTTGGGACTGGTCGCCGACATCCCGCTCTCGGGCACCACGAAAATAGAAGAAACGGTCGGCGGGGCCAAGGTGAGCGTCGAAGTTCCCACCAAAATCACCAATTTCGGGCTCGCGGCCGGCGTGCTCGGGTACTTCTAATTCGCCGACCGCCGCAAAGCGTGGGATACTTTGCGCCTTCGGCTCGTGTATGAAACGTTCGCTGGTTCTCTGGGACATCGACGGAACGCTGCTTCTCACCGACGGTGCGGGTATGAGGGGCATGGCACGGGCGGGGCGCGCGCTCTACGGGGATGCGCTTCGATGGGATGGCATCCAGGTGAGCGGCATGCTCGACCCCATCATCTTCGAAGAAGCTCTGGCCAAGAGCGGAATCTTGCCGGCGCCCGAGGATCATGGGCGATTCCACGACGTCTATCTCGTCGAGCTCGAGCGCGAGCTTTCGTGCGCTGGCGAGCGAGCCCGGGCGATGCCCGGAATTCGACAAGCCATCGCCACGCTCCTCCAGCGAAGCACCGATCGGAAAGACGTCGTCCAGGGGCTCGTCACCGGTAACTATTCGCGCGCGGCGCCGCTCAAGCTTCGGGCGTGTGGCCTCGACCCCGCCTGGTTCGAGGTCGGAGCTTTCGGAGATGACGGCCGGACCCGTCCTGATCTGGTGGCTCTCGCGCTCAAGCGCTGTGCAGAGCGCTTCGGTTGGGCGCCCGACCCGAGCCACGTGATCGTCGTCGGCGACACCCCGCGCGACGTTGCGTGCGCCCATGCCCACGGTTGTGTCGCGTTCGCGGTCGCTACGGGACGTTATGGCATCGAGGAGTTGCGGGCTGCGGGGGCCGACGTGGTGGTCCGAGATCTTTCCGATCCGGCGCCTCTGTTCGCTCTCATCGATTCTTCGTCCGCCTGAGCCTTCACCCAACCGCGGCCCGAAAAAGCAGCGGCACGGCGTCGCCGGCCTTGCCGAGCCGGCATTCGTCGAAGCCCCGCGCGTTGTCCGGTTCTTCCGTGCCGACGTAGACGGTCTTCGCGCCGGCCCTCCGCGCGGTTTCGGCGAACCCCGCGGCGGGGTACACCGCCCCGGAGCTACCAATCGTGACGAATAGATCGCATGCGCGAAGCGCCTCGACGATGCGATCCATCTCGAACGGGATTTCTCCGAACCAACAAATGTGCGGTCGGATTCGACCACCGCAAGAGCAACGCGGAAGGGGCTCGCCGTCGAGGTACGTCGCGTGGTCGTCGAATGGTGGGGCGTGGTCTTGCTCGCAGCGACTCTTCATCAGCTCGCCGTGCATGTGGACGGCGCGCCGTGACCCCGCGCGTTCGTGAAGCGGGTCGACGTTCTGTGTGCAGAGAAACAGTCGCTCGCCCAACATGTCTTCGAGCCGAGCGAGTGCCAGGTGCGCGGGGTTTGGGATTACGGTTTTCGCCTGCGCGCGCCGCGCGGAATAGAAGCGCCATACGAGTGCAGGATTGGCGGCCCACCCCTCGGGCGACGCGACGTCTTCGACGCGGTACTGCTCCCACAATCCGTTCGCGTCGCGAAACGTGCGAATGCCGCTCTCCGCGCTGATCCCGGCGCCCGTCAGCACGAAGACGCGCGTCGTCGGTTCCAAGGCGAGCGGTTGGAAGTCGTGATAGGGAGCGAGCTTCACCATCTGGTCAATTTACATCGGGTACGTCGTCTCCGGCGAGCCAACGCGGTGTCGATACCGCACCCGGTCGCGGTCGCGGTCGCGGTCGCGGGTTCGCGGTCGCGGTCGCGGTCGCGGATCCTGTTACCCATGTGCTGGCACCGACCCCATCGCATCACTGCGCGCCACCGCCGGCAAGCTCGTGCCAAGCCGACGTGACGCATCGTTTGGAAGGCGCGCATCTCCTTGCTTGTCACGAGCTTGCATGCGGCGGCGCGCCCACGATTTTGCCGCTCCGGTGAGTTTCTGGTCGTCGGTGTTCTTCATGGCTTGGGTCCTTCGACGGGGCGAAAGGACCCAAGCCATGAAGAACGCACCTTCTCTCCCTCATCATCGTCTGCACGTATTCGGACTCGCCCGCGAAATGCTCGTCGCCGTTCGCGACGCCCACATTCGCGACGCCAAGCTCCGGGACGAAGCTCTTCGCGCCGCGAAGGGGACATGTCTCAACTGCGCCGAGGGCGCCGGTCGCGTCACCCGGGCGGACAAAGCCCGCGCGTTCACCGTCGCGCGTGGCGAAGCGGTCGAAGCTGCCGCCGCCATCGAGATCGCCGCTCTCACACGGCTCATCCGCTAGCGCGGTTGGCGGCTACCGCGGTCGCGCGTGACCGCGGTAGCCGCTCTCCAGCTCACCGCAGAAGCGCGGTGAGCATTCGCCGGAGCCGGGAGCCGAGCTCTTGGATGGCGTCGGAATCGTCCTGGCGCACGACGCCGATGGCCGCGGCGAGGTCCATTGCGCCAACGGTTTCCGCGAGGCTGTTTCTCGCTTCGACGAAGTACTTGTGGCGGAGCGCTGCCCCGTCGTTGGGAAGCCCTTCGCAGAGACAGAGAAAGCAGCTCTTCGAAGCGCGGGTGGCTTGATCGCGAAGCTCGCGGTCGCGAATCTTCGCGGCGTGCACGCGCCGCGCGAGCTCACGCGCGACGCGGTAGATGTCGAGACTCTGAAATGGGGTGCGCCATGAAGCCAAGGAGGAACCGATGACCTGAAGGAAGTCATCCTCATCCGGGTCGGGCCGGATGAAGAAGGGGATCGCGAACGTCACCGAGATTGGACCGGTGGCCTGCAAGAGCCGAGCGATCTGAAATGCCCGCGATCGGCACTGTGCCGAGGGCGGGTTGCCACAGATGCCATGGTGAAACTCGCGAGGGATGAACCCCTCGCACGTTGAAGTCGGTGCTGGAACCCTCTGTAGGAAAAAGTAAACTCGTGAGAGTCCGTAGCCAGAGCCTGGTCGTGCTTCGATTCGCGACTGGGTGCGTCCGAGATGGGCGTGCCAGGACCCCCGCCCCGAAGCGGGTCCCTGGTCCGCGCTGCCAGGGGCATAGCCGACCACCTAACGCATCAAGGGTCCCTCTTTGGAACATGGGAACCTCGATTCGAGCGCCGTGCCGCAAGGCTCGGCAAGCCGCCAAGTCCGGCGATGTCTCGAACGAGGGGCGGAGTCTTCGTAGTAGTCCGAGCACGGGAAAGCCGTGCACGTGGCGAAGGGAGACAGCAGTTGCGTAGAACTTCGAAGCCGCTGGGGAAAGCCATGTATGTGGCGCCCAGGTCCGATTGGGCCTGGCTCCAGAGCGAGCAACGGAGGCTCTACGAGCGAAGTGCGCAACATCTCGACTACGTGTTTCGCAAGCTGTGGGGACTGATGACTGATCCCCGCAATCTGCGAATGGCGCTGGCCCGCGTCTCCCGCAACAAGGGGCGCCGCACGGCAGGCGTAGACGAGATGACGGTGAGAATGGTTCTGCGCGACGGACCCGATGCGTTCATCGGGCAGCTACGCGCCGAGCTGCGCGCGGGTCAGTATCGACCGACCGCAGTGAGACGCGTGCTCATCCCGAAGCCAGGGCAGCTCGGCAAGTACCGCCCGCTGGGCATTCCCACCGTCAAGGACAGGGTCGTGCAGGCTGCGATGAAGAACATCCTCGAGCCAGTCTTCGAGGCGGATTTCTATCCGACCTCGTACGGTTTCCGACCCGGTAAGTCTGTTCACGCGGCGCTCGAGCATCTTCGGATGCTCCTGCGACCACGCGAGGGCGGGCCGGAAGACGAACGACGACTCCCGTACCAGTGGGCCATCGAAGGGGACATCAAAGGATGCTTCGACAACATCGACCATCACGGGCTGATGGTCAGGGTTCGCCGGCGAATCGGAGATTCGAAGGTGAACCGTCTCGTCGTGGCATTCCTGAAAGCCGGCGTAATGACCGAAGAGCAGTTTGTTCGGTTGGACGCCGGAACTCCCCAAGGTGGCATCCTCTCGCCGCTTCTCGCCAACATCGCGCTCGGCGTGATCGAGGAGCGGTACGAGCGGCACGTGCGGCCTCGCCGCACACAACGGGGGCCGTGCAAAGACACGGCAACGATGGAACGGCGGGCCAGGGAGAACCGGGGCAACGACCGATACCGTGGCATCGACGTTCTGTTCCCCGTTCGGTACGCAGATGACTTCATCATTCTCGTGAGCGTTGCGTCCGGCCCGGATCAGTTGGAACGGGCTTGTGCAAAAGCGCTCGTAGAGAAAGCTGAGCTGGCGGCACTCCTCAAGGAACGACTGAACCTGGACCTGTCGGACACGAAGACCCTCGTCACTCCGGTGACGAACCCCCTTCGCTTCCTCGGGCACCACGTGCGCGTACGCGAACACCCGGTCCATGGCCGGCTGGTCAGTACGTCCGTCATTCCGCGGGACAAAAGCCAACGGCTTCGCGAACGCATCAAGGATCTCTTCCGCAAGGAAACGACGTGGACGAGCCTTGGTGACCGCCTGCGCAAACTCAACCCGATGCTACGTGGTTGGGCTTACTTCTATCGCCATGCGTGGGGAGCGAAGCGTATCTTTGCCTCGCTCGACAGCTACGTCTGGTGGACCATCCTGCGATGGCTCAAGAAGAAGCACCACCGCGTGCCGACGAACCGTCTCGCGCGGATGTACGGATGGCGAAAGCCAAATGGTCGCGCGCTGCGGTGGCGGGATGACGGTGTCGTCCCGTACTCCACGGCGAGCGTCCGCGTGCAACAGTTCAAACTCGGATGGGTGAAACCCCCGCACTTCGCGGCAAACAACTGCGGAGAGCCCGGTGCATAGCGAAAGGTGCACGCCGGGTTCGGAAGGGGGCGCTCGGAAACCAACCGGCGAAAGCCGGCTCGGCGCCGAGCGCCCACCTCACAATAGATGCTGATGGTTCATTCGACCTCCTCCCCCTGCGGGGGAGGTCGAATGAACCATCAGACATCTCCCCAACCAGACTCGACGAGCGCCAACCGTGACCGCCCTCGCCATGCACGCGCGTGACATCGCCCCTGTTATGAAATGCAGTAGAGCGGGGGCGATGGCGCGCGCGTGCGCGAGGGCGGGATCACGACGCCTAAGGTGCCAGTCGCCGTCGGCGGTCGGGTTCGTGTTCGTGTTCGCGGTCGCGGTCGTGTTCGCGGTCGCGGTCGTGTTCGTGGTCGCGGGTCGCGTTCGCGGCTGAAGTAAGCGTACTTACCCCAAAATTGTCGCCGAAACTTGGTCAACCACTCCGCCGCGCGCGCGCGCCCATCAGCCGTCGGAGGCGCGGCGGCGTAGGCCCGGACGCCCGGCGAGGGCGGCGACTTGCGCGATGAGCACGTCGGGCTCCACTGGCTTCGATACGTGACGCATGAAGCCCGCCTCGAGCGCGCGCCGACTGTCTTCGATGCGCGAATAAGCGGTGAGCGCGGCGGCGGGAATCTGACCTCCGCGGTCAGCGGGCAAGTCGCGGACCTTGCGCATCAAAGAATAGCCGTCCGATCCGGGCATTCCGATGTCGCTCAACAGTACATCGGGACGATCGCGGGCGAGAGATTCGAGCGCCTGATCGGCGGTCGCCACCGTGATCGCGCGCGCCCCCGCCTGCTCGAGAACCGTCGCGATGAGCTCCCGCGCGTCGGCTTCGTCGTCGACCACGAGCACCTGCAGGCCGGCCAGCGGCTGCGTCAGGTCAGGAGCAATGGCCGGCGGAGGACTCGTATCGCGCTGCGGGCGAAGGGCGACTTGCACTGCGCGCACCGGAAGCCGGACGATGAACGTCGAGCCGAGCCCTTCGCCCGGACTTTCGACGTGCACCGTGCCGCCGTGCAGCTCGACCAAGTGGCGGACGATCGCCAACCCGAGGCCGAGCCCGCCGTGTCGCCGCGTGCTCGTACCATCGGCTTGACGGAATCGATCGAACACGTGCGGGAGAAAAGCGGGGGGAATCCCCTGTCCAGTATCGGCCACGCGGATCTCGACGTGCGAATTGATCTGACCGGCGAAGATCTGAACGTGTCCTTCCTTGGGAGTGAACTTGATGGCGTTGGAGAGGAGGTTCCACACGATCTGCTGAAGCCGGTCGGCATCGCACGAGTAGGGCTTGTCCGGGAGCTCGCATCTCCATTCGATGCTGATCGATTTGGCTTCCGCCGCCGGACGTACGGTATCCATCGCCGCCTGGACGACCGCGGGTACGTCGATGGCGTCGAGCTCGAGGCGAAGCTTGCCGGTGATGATCCGTGAAACGTCCAGAATGTCGTCGATGATGGCCGCCTGCGCGCGCCCGTTACGCTCGATGACGTCGAGGCCGCGCATGAACCTAGCCGGATCGAGCTTGCCGCCGCGGATGATACGCGTCCATCCAAGAATCGCGGTGAGCGGAGTGCGTAGCTCGTGCGAGACGGTGGCCAAGAATTCGTCTTTCATGCGATTGGCGGCTTGGGCTTCCTCGCGCGCTTCTTTTTCCTGCGCCAACAGCTTGATTCGGACCTCTTCGGCTCGCTTCTGCTCCGAAATGTCGGTGGCCGTGGCGATCCATCCGGTGACGGCTCCTCCCTCGTCTCGCTCTGGAACGGCACGTAGAAGATGCCAGCGATGTACTCCATCGACGGCCCGCTTGAGGCGGACCTCGGTCTCCAACAACGAGCCGCTGCGAAACGCCTCGTCGATCGCATTGCGTACCCGGGCGGCATCCTCGGGATGGGCGGCGTCGATACCGAAGTGGCCGCTCTCGGATGCGTCCAAACCAGAGAACGAATGCCAGATCGCGTTGCAGTAGAACGCCTCGCCATTCACGCCCGCCGCCCAAACGCACAGCGGCATCGCGTCGACCAGCCGACGGATGCGCTCCTCGGTCCGCTTCTCGTGGGCTTCGCGGTCGCGGTCGCGCAGCAGCATCGCCTGCTGTTTGATCTTCTCTTTTTGCAAGAAGAGCTCGACGAAAACCGACACCTTCGATCGCAGGATGTCCGGATCGAACGGCTTCAACAGATAGTCGACGGCGCCGTGGGAGTACCCGCGGAAGACATGGGTGGCGTCACGGCTCAGCGCAGTGATGAAGATGATCGGTACGTCTCGGCTCTTCGGCCGCTCCTTGATGAGCTGCGCCGTCTTGAACCCGTCGAGGCCCGGCATCTGAACGTCGAGCAGGATGAGCGCGAAATCTCCGGTCAACAGGTAGCGCAACGCTTCTTCGCCCGAGCTGCACTTCACCAGCTCGTGGCCGAGCGGATCCAACACCGCTTCGAGCGCGACCAGATTGCCCGGGTGGTCGTCGACTACCAGAATTCTAGCGCGGGGCACGGTGGCACCTGCCCCATCCGTTTCGCCATCGGTCCGCGTGCCTGACCTCTGCGGCTTGGGCCCCGACCGAGTTCCGAGTGCCTTCGCCACGGGTTCACGTTCCTGTCTTGCGATTCATTCTGGTCCAGAAAGTGATGAGGTCGACGAGCTTCTGGGGGTCGACCGGCTTGGGCAGGTAGTCGAACGCTCCGGCCTGAATGCACTTCTCGCGGTCGTCCTTCAGCGCCTTGGCGGTGATGGCGATGATCGGCAGCGAGCTGAACTTCGGATTCTCCTTGATCCGGTGCAGCGTTTCGTAGCCGTCGAGATCGGGCATCATGATATCGAGCAGGACCACGTCCACCTCGGGATTGCGAGAGAGAATCTCGATCCCGGTGCGTCCGTTCTCGGCGTGCAGCACGCGCACCGAGTGGCTCTCGAGAACGCTCGTCAGGGCGAAGATGTTGCGGATGTCATCGTCGACGACGAGCACCGTTCTGCCGGCGATGGACTCCTCTTTGCCGCGTCGAGCCATGAGCAGCTGCTTCGAGCGCGCGGGAAGCTTGTCCTCCACCCGGTGCAGGAAGAACGCCGTATCGTTGAGGAGCTGCTCGCGCGATCCCTCGGTCGTCTTGATGATGAGCGACTCGGCATATTTCTTGATGGCGTGCTCTTCGGCCTCGTTCAACTCTTTCCCGGTGTAAACGATCACCGGCAGATCGCGATACGCGTCCATGCGTTTGACCTGCTCGATGAGGGCGAGGCCGTCCCGTCCGGGCAAAACCAGATCGACGACCATGCAGTCGACCTCTCCCTTTTCCAGCTCCTTCATGGCTTCTTCGGTGCCGGTTGCGATTCTCACCGCAACGTCGTCGCCGTCGCCCACGACCGACAAGATGTCGGTGGCGTGCAGCGGATCGTCCTCCACCAAGAGGAGCTTTCGCACCGAACGATCGAGGAATGTGGAGATGTGAGCGAAAGCGGCGTCGAGGCTGTCCTTGGTGACCGGCTTCTCCAGGTAGGCGAACGCGCCGAGCACGGCGCCGCGATCTTCCTTTTCGACGACCGAGATCACGTGGACAGGGATGTGCCGCGTCCGCGGGTTCTTCTTGAGGCCGCCGAGCACGCTCCAACCGTCGAGCACCGGAAGTTGCAAATCGAGGGTGATCGCCGCGGGAGCGAGCTCGTTGGCGAGGGCGAGGCCAGTGTCGCCGCGGGTGGCGACCACCGCTTTGAACCCGCGCTCGCGTGCGAGGTTGACCATGATACGCGCGAACTTCACGTCGTCCTCGATGATGAGCAGGACACGATCCCCGTCGCGTAGCCGCTCGCGGTCGTCTTCGACGGGCCGGAGCACGGTCGGGTCGGGCTGAGCCAAAAGCGGCGGACTGATGATGTCGGCCACCGGCCCGTCCGCTACGTCGCCGAGCGTGCTCTCGATGAACGACTCCTTTTTGGTGGCGTAGGTGTCCGGTAAGTAGAGGGTGAAGGTGCTCCCTTTGCCGCTCTCGCTTTCCACCTGGATTTCGCCGCCCAAGAGCCGTGCGATCTCGCGGCTGATCGAGAGACCGAGGCCAGTGCCTCCGTATTTGCGGCTGGTCGTTCCGTCGGCCTGCTGGAAAGCTTCGAAGATGAGTCGCTGCTTGTCCTTGGGAATCCCGATACCCGTATCCTTCACCGAGAAACCGACCACGCGCCGGGCCGACGTGAGCAGAGCTTCGGAGAAGCGAATATCGCCCTGCGGAGGATGGATGAGCAGCTTGACCGAACCATGCTCGGTGAACTTGAACGCATTGGCCAAGAGGTTCTTCAGTACCTGCTGCAATCGCTGCGGATCGGTCGTGACTGCCTTGGGCGTGGCCGGGTCGACGGTGATGACGAAGTCGAGACCCTTCTGGTCGGCGACCGGGCGGAACTGGCGGTCCACGAAGTCGACCAGATCGGCGAACGCGATCTTGCGCGGCTCGACTTGCATCTTGCCCGCTTCGACCTTGGAGAGATCCAAGATCTCGTTGATGAGCGTGAGCAGGTCGCCACCGGCGGCATAGATCGTCTTCGCGTATTCGACCTGCTTTTCGGTGAGGTTGGTCTCCTTGTTGTCGGACAAGAGCTTGGCCAGGATGAGCAGGCTGTTGAGCGGCGTCCTGAGCTCGTGCGACATGTTGGCCAAGAATTCGCTCTTGTACTTGGAGATGAGCGAGAGCTGAGCGGCCTTCTCTTCGAGTGAAGCTCGGGCCTGCTCGACTTCGCGGTTCTTGACCTCGACCTTGGTGTTCTGCTCCTCGAGCAGGCGGGCCTTTTCCTCGAGCTCGAGGGCCTGCTTCTCGAGCGCGGAATTGGTGCGCTTGAGCTCTTCTTGCTGCAGGGTGAGCTCCTGCGACTGGCTCTGCAGCTCTTGCGTGAGGCCCTGGGACTGCAGGAGCAGCTGCTCGGTCCTCATGTTGGCGATGATCATGTTGAGGACGACGCCGATGCTCTCCGTCAGCTGATTCAAGAACAGCTGATGGATGGCGCTGAAGGCGTGGAACGAGGCGAGCTCAATCACCGCCTTGACCTCCCCCTCGAAGAGAACGGGCAAAACGATGATGTTGAGCGGCGCGGCCTCCCCGAGTCCGGAGCTGATCTGGATGTAATCGGCCGGCACTTTGGTGAGCAGAATGGCTTCCTTCTCCAGTGCGCACTGCCCGACCAGACCCTCGCCGAGCCGGAAGGTATTGGAGACGTTCTTGCGCTCGCGGTAGGCGTAGCTGCTGGTGAGCCGCAGCACGTTCGACTCGTTGTCGTTCATGAAGAACGCGCCGTAGTGGGCGGACACCAGCGGCGTGAGCTGCGACATGATGAGGCGCGAAACCGCTTCGAGGTTCTTCTGCCCCTGCATCATGCCCGAGAACTTGGCGAGGTTCGTCTTCAGCCAGTCCTGCTCGGTGTTCTTCTGCGTCGTCTCCTTCAAGTTGACGATCATCTGGTTGATGTTGTCCTTCAAGGAAGCGACTTCGCCCTGCGCCTCGACGTCGATCGACCTGGTGAGGTCGCCCTTGGTCACGGCGGTGGCGACGTCGGAGATGGCGCGCACCTGGGCGGTGAGATTGCCGGCCAGCTGGTTGACGTTGTCGGTCAGCTGACGCCAGGTGCCCATCGCGCCGGGCACCTTGGCCTGGCCGCCCAGCTTTCCTTCGATACCGACTTCGCGGGCCACCGTGCTGACCTGCTCGGCGAACGTTCCAAGCGTGGTGGTCATGCTGTTGATCGTGTCGGCGAGAGCGGCGACTTCGCCCTTGGCATCGACGATCAGCTTCTGGCTCAAATCGCCGTTGGCGACGGCGGTCACGACTTTGACGATGCCGCGCACCTGGGTCGTGAGGTTCGAGGCCATGAAGTTGACGTTGTCGGTGAGGTCCTTCCAGGTGCCGGCGACGCCAGGCACGCGAGCCTGGCCGCCGAGCTTTCCTTCCACGCCGACTTCGCGGGCCACCGTGCTGACCTGCTCGGCGAACGTTCCGAGCGTTTCGGTCATGCTGTTGATCGTCTCGGCGAGAGCGGCCACTTCCCCCTTCGCTTCCACGACCAACCTCTGCTTGAGGTCACCGTTGGCGACGGCGGTCACCACCTTGACGATGCCGCGCACCTGGGTGGTGAGGTTACGGGCCATGAAGTTGACGTTGTCGGTGAGGTCCTTCCAGGTGCCGGCGACGCCGCGCACATCGGCCTGTCCTCCCAGCCTTCCTTCGGTACCTACCTCGCGCGCGACGCGCGTCACTTCGGCGGCGAAGGAGTTGAGCTGATCGACCATCGTGTTGATCGTGTTCTTGAGCTCGAGGATCTCCCCCTTGACGTCGACGGTGATCTTCTTGGAAAGGTCGCCGTTGGCGATGGCCGTCGTGACCAAGGCGATGTTGCGCACCTGGCTGGTGAGGTTCGAGGCCATGAAGTTGACGTTGTCGGTGAGATCCTTCCAGGTGCCGGAAACGCCGGGCACGGTCGCCTGTCCGCCGAGCTTGCCGTCGGTGCCGACTTCCTTGGCGACGCGGGTCACCTCCGCTGCGAACGACCGCAGCTGATCGACCATGATGTTGATAGTGTTCTTCAGGGCTAGAATTTCGCCGCGCGCTTCGACGGTGATCTTCTGCGACAGGTCTCCGTTGGCGACCGCCGTCGATACTTTGGCGATGTTACGCACTTGGTCGGTGAGGTTGCCGGCCAGCACGTTCACGTTGTCGGTGAGGTCCTTCCACGTTCCCGACACGCCGCGCACTTCGGCTTGCCCGCCGAGCTTTCCTTCGGTGCCGACTTCCTTGGCGACGCGGGTCACTTCCGAGGCGAACGATCCGAGCTGATCGACCATGGTGTTGATGGTGTTCTTCAGCTCGAGCACCTCGCCCTTGGCGTCGACGGTGATCTTCTTGGAGAGGTCGCCCTTGGCGACGGACGTCGTGACGTCGGCGATGTTGCGCACCTGCGCGGTGAGGTTGTTCGCGAGCAGGTTCACGTTGTCGGTGAGATCCTTCCAGGTGCCGGCCACGCCGGGCACGTCGGCCTGGGCGCCGAGCTTTCCTTCCACACCTACCGTTCGGGCGACGTCGGTGACCTGCTCGGCAAAGACACCGAGCGTGTCGGTCATGTTGTTGATCGTGTCGGCGAGTGCCGCGATCTCCCCCTTGGCGTCGACCTTGAGGCGCTGCGACAGATCGCCGTTGGCGACGGCGGTCACCACGCGCGCGATGCCTCGCACCTGGGTCGTCAGGTTGGAGGCCATGAAATTGACGTTGTCGGTGAGGTCTTTCCACGTGCCGGCGACGCCGCGCACCAAAGCTTGTCCACCGAGCTTTCCTTCGGTGCCTACCTCGCGCGCAACGCGCGTCACTTCGGCGGCGAACGAATTGAGCTGATCGACCATGGTGTTGATGGTGTTCTTCAGCTCGAGCACCTCGCCCTTGGCATCGACGGTGATCTTCTTGGAGAGGTCGCCGTTGGCGACGGCGGTCGTCACGAGCGCGATGTTGCGCACCTGACCGGTCAAGTTCGAAGCCATGAAATTGACGTTGTCGGTGAGGTCCTTCCAGATGCCGCTCACGCCCTTCACGTCCGCTTGCCCGCCGAGCTTTCCGTCGGTGCCGACTTCCTTGGCGACGCGGGTCACTTCGGCGGCGAAGGAGTTCAGCGTGTCCACCATCGTGTTGACGGTGTTTTTCACCTCCAGCACTTCGCCCTTGGCGTCGACGGTGATCTTCTTGGAGAGGTCGCCTCGCGCGACGGCGGTCGTCACTTCGGCGATGTTGCGCACCTGCGCCGTGAGGTTATTGGCGAGCTGGTTCACGTTGTCGGTGAGGTCGCGCCAGATGCCGGCCGCGTCGGGAACGGCGGCCTGTCCACCGAGCTTTCCGTCGGTGCCTACTTCCTTGGCGACGCGGGTAACCTCGGCCGCGAACGAGCTCAGTTGATCGACCATCGAGTTGACGGTCGTGCCGATGCGCAAGAACTCTCCTTTGACCGGCTGGCCTTCGATCTCCAGCGCCATCTTCTGCGTGAAGTCGCCGTCGGCGACGGCGCTGATGACGCGGGCGACCTCGGTCGTAGGTTGGACCAGGTCGCCGATGAGCGAGTTGATGGCGTCGAGGCTGGTGGACCAGCCGCCGCTCACGTCGCCGAGCGAAGCACGCTCGGTCATTCGACCCTCCCGACCGACGATGCGCTCGACGCGCACCATCTCGCGGACCATCGCTTCGTTCATGCTCACCATGTGATTGAACGCACTAGCGAGCGACGACATGATGCCGCGCTGACCGTCGAGGGGAAGGCGAGCCGAAAAATCGCCGAGCGCGACGGCGTTGAGGGCGTCGAGCAGCTGCGACAGGTCGGACTGAGTTACCAGAGCGTTGCGTCCATTCGTGTTGGTGCGCGGCTTGCTCTTGGCCTTGTCGTTGGGCCGCCTGGTCTTTTGGGAGTCGGCGACGAGTTGCTTGCCGTTGGTTTGCAAAATGCACTCCTTATGTGATGCGTGACAGGCCTCACCCTACGAGCCCCCCGTGTTGACGCTGGACCCCGAACTTAGAGTGGTCCCCAAAGCTTACGAAATCGCCCTGGTCTTTTCCCGCCGCTTCGTCTCCGACTTTTGCCCCACTCGAGCGCTCTCGAGCAGTCGCTCATCCGCGATGTGGCGGTGGAGACCCACTTCGCATGTCGTGTGGGCAGTCCCAGTCACGAAGCTGCTCGAACTCCATCTCGCAGAGCTCGAGCGGTTCGGCGTGAACCTCATCGAGCAAGCCCTGCAAGGAATGCAACCCAAGGCAGACCCGCTGCTTGGCCGTGACCGAGAGACGTAGGGCATGTCACACGCCACCGCGACGACGCGCCGCCCATCGGCCCTGGCAAGCAGCCCGACCAGGCCGCCGAGCGGCCCGATTCCGGCGGGCTCATCGGCGACGCAATCAAGCCCGAGCGTTGCGTAAGAGGGATGCTGTCCGACGAGCACGGTCTCGATTCCGAGCGAATCGAACAAGGTTCGCCAGCGGCCGACCAGTGTTTCGCCGGAAGCAAGTTGCAAAAGGCCCTTCGGCATTCCGCCCCAGCGCGTCGATGCACCTCCCACGAAAATCCCTGCCAGCTCGACCCGATCGCTCCGCGCAGCGGGGGCGGTGTCATGCATCGGCGAACCTCAGTACCTCCACCGTGTCGCCCGCCGAGAGCGAAGTCACATCGGGCTCGACGACGGCGAGCCCATCGGCCCACGCCATGCTGGTCACCGCGCCCGAGGCTTGGTTGGGGAGCACACGGACGGCGAGCCCATCAGCGGTCGCCTCCCAACGCGCGCGCATGAACTCGAGCCGTCCCGGTTTTCGGACGATGCCGGCGGCGAGCGGAGCGCGCAGCGTGGCGGGAAGCGGCTTTCGATCCCCCTGCATCGCGCGCAGCAAAGGAAGGGCGAAAAGCGAAAAGGTCACCATCGAGCTCGCGGGATTTCCCGGAAGCGCCAACACGCGCGTTGCCCCCGCGCGGCCGAGCGCGAGAGGTTTTCCCGGCTTGATGGCTACTTTCCAAAACTCCAGAGTGACCCCCGCTCGCTCGAGCGCCGGCCGGACCACGTCGTGGTCACCTACACTGACGCCTCCCACGGTGACGAGCAGGTCCGTCCCTCGGAGCGCCTGTTCGATGGACGCTTGTGTCGCCTGCGGTTCGTCGCGCACGAGCGGGGCGACGCGCACCCAAGCGCCGGCCTGCTCGGCGAGCGCGCGCAAGCCGATGGAGTTGCATTCTGCGATGCTGCCGGCATCGGCGGCGTCCCCCGGCGCGCGCAGCTCGTCCCCCGTGCACACGATCGTGACGCGAGGTCTTTCGTGGACGACCAGCTCCGGATAATCGAGTGACGCCGCGAGCGCGAGGTGAAAAGGCCCAAGGCGCGTGCCCACCTCGATGGCGAGGTCTCCCTCTTTCAAGTCCTCGCCTGCGCGGCGCACGTGCGCACCGCGCTCGGGCACTTTGTGGAACGTGATCCGGTCACCTTCGCGGGTGACGTCTTCTTGCATCACGACGGTATCGGCGCCGTCGGGAAGCGCCGCTCCGGTGAAGATACGGCAGGTGGTTCCCGGCACGAGCGGCGGCGGCAGAGCTCCCATACGGCTTTCGCCGATGAGCTCGAGCCTGAAGGGCGCGTCGCCGCGGAACGCAGACGTTTGCACCGCGTAACCATCCATGGCGCTCGCCGAAAAAGCGGGAAAAGGTCCGCGCGCCACCACCGCGCGCGCGAGCACTCGCCCGAGAGCTTGGCGTAATGCGACCCGCTCGGCGCCGAGTGCCGTCACGCCGGAGAGCACGAGTTCGCGCGCTTGTTGAAATGACATCATGGGTTTGCTCATTCCGTTCGAAAGGAGGCATCACTATGTTGAACGCAATTCAACTTCGTTGGGTTGGCGAAAATACCTCGAAATGCAGGGCTGCCGTTTCATTCCATCGGACCGGGAATTTCATTGTTTCGAGAGAATGACAGCGTCAACGATTGTTTCAAGTTTTGTTGACCCGTCGGCCACCCAGTGAGCAACTCACCGACCACCTGATGAAGGGCGCGCTCGGATGAGCGACGATGTGACCGCACTTTTGGGAACCGCACGACGAGGCAAACATGATCTCCAGTCGAAGCCGAACGTGGTGGCAACAATTTTCCACCGCGGGCATCCTGTTCGCACTCGTATCGTGTTCGGGCACCGGAACGCAGCAAGACCCCGTCGACTTCGATGAACCTGGCGCGATCGAAGGTGAGCTCGCGGTCTACATTGCCGACTTCGAAGACGGAACGAGCGAGACGCAGTACTTTCTGCGCATTGCCGACGGAGACGAACGGCGGCTCGTGCTGCAATCCGAGCCGGATATCGCTGCTGGCACGCGGGTGAAGGTCTGGGGCAGCCAGAACGTCGAAGCGATCGACGTCACCAATCTCAAGGTCGCGATTGACCCTGCCGCCGGTGGCATCGGCTCGCAATCATCGGCGGTCATCGATACGACGCCGCGCAAGCCTCGCGTGTTTTGCCCGGTGTTGGTCACGCTCAACAACGGAGCGATCCCGTCGACGCTCGGCACTTCGCAAGTCGAATCTCAATTTCACAGCGGCCCCACATCGGTCAACGCCTATTACATCGAAAATTCGTACAAGATCGACAGCACCGGCGGCAAGACCTACGGCCCGTTCAACTACAACATGAGCAGCTGCAGCACGAGCGCTCTCGCCACCGCGATCCGGCCGATGATTCCATCGGAAGACGGCTGTCAGCAGTACGGTTGGGTCATGGTCCCGCGCACGAGTTTCTGCGGATGGGCCGGCCTCGGGCAGGTGGGAACATCCGACCGGCCCGCCAGGGACACCTGGTACAACGGCACACTCGGGTGCGTCGCGACCGTGCAAGAACCGGGGCACAATCTCGGAATGCTGCATTCATCGTCGATCAACTGTGGCCAGACAGGCATCACCGACTCGCTGTCGACCTGCACGCACAGCGAATATGGCGATCGATTCGACACGATGGGCGGCGGCTGCCGGCACATGAATGCGTGGCAGAAGCTCTACGAGAAGTGGTGGGGCGGGTGCAACGCCGTCAAAGTCACCTCGAGCGGCACGTTCAATCTCTATCCCACAGAGGTTGCCTGCAACGGCGTGCAAGCGCTGCAGATACCGTTTCCCGGCGGAAAGACGCGTTCGTTCCAGGGATCGACGCTGACCAGCTGGTACCTCGAATACCGCACGCCCACCGGATTCGATCAGGGCATCGCAGCCCAGGTCCTGGTCCACATCGGAATCAATCCGGTTCTCCCGACGCAGACGAACCCGCGCGGCAACCGGGTGTGGATCGTCAATGCTTCGGGCACTTCCACTGCGCCGGGGCTCACGGCCGGCAAGTCGATCGCCGATCCGGCCGGTGGTCTCACGATCACCGTCATGTCGATGGATGCGACGAAAGCCGTCGTTCAGATCGATTATCCCGGTGGATCCGGCAACAGCCCCGTTTGTCTGGACGGCATGAACACACCTTTTCAGCCGCCCGGACCGACCGACTGCACCCAGATTCCCACTCGACCCGATGGGGGCGTGGTCAACACCGGCACCGGTGGGTCGACCGGCACCAACGACGCCGGACGCGACGCCGCAGGTGATCGGGGAGGATCCAGTGTTGGCGTTGGCGGCAGTGCCGCAGAAGGCAGCACCGATCGTGATAGCGGTGGTCAAGG
>WNGB01011265.1_pt1 | contig 18076 bp, 12 predicted proteins | sample 5400681 | NCBI WGS metagenome assembly WNGB01 (sample SAMN13153367, study PRJNA577476) | soil metagenome | isolation source: 115 cm soil or saprolite under grassland replicate 2 | place: USA:California | collected 2016-06-15 | reverse complement strand
CGTCTCGCCGCGCCGCCTCCGGCGTGCCGTCGGCCGCGGGCTCGTGCCCCGCGCGGAACGCGCCGTACGCGACCGCGGGCGCCGTCACCAGGCCCGTGAACGTCATCGAGGGCGCGCTCGGCCCGAAGCGCGCGTACGGCTGATAGAGGAAGGTGCCGATGCCGAACGCCGCGCCGCCGAGGCCCGTGCCCAGGTTCCAGCGCGCAGGCTCGGTGGGACGGATCCACTGCTCGAGGCCGCGCCCGACCACGTTGCCTGCGCCCAGCGCCAGACCCGCATCCCAGGTGCGCCTCGGGTCGACGTCGGTGAACGCCGCCGCGCCCGCCGCGAGCAGATAGCCGACGCCCGCTCCGAACGCCAGCCCGCCCTGCCCACGGCGCCCGGTCACGAGTGGCGTTTCGTCGAGGCCGCTCGCCACCAGCCCGCCCGTCCAGCCCGCCGCGGCGGCGCTCACGAACATGAGGTGCACATCCTGCCTGGTGGGCTCGATGGCGCGGGCGGCGACGGCGGACCCGATCATCCACGGGACCACGGCATAGGCGGCGGCGCTCGAGGCGGCTTCCGGCGCGCGCAGCCGATCGATTCCGAGGCCCACCAGCCCGCCGCCGACGACCAGACTGTTCGCGAGCACGACCTCGGGTGCCGTCCATTCGAACGCCTTGGCGGACCAGACGCCCACACCCACGCCGGCGACCTCGCCGAGCACGATTGAGCCGTAGCGCAGCCGCGGCTCGGTGAACCCCGCCTGCATGGAGATGAAGGTGCCGGCCAGCGCGCCCCACGCGGACGACGTTGCGTACCACGCCGCCTGCGGCATTGTCGGGCGATACCCGAAGCGGGACAGACCCCAGGTCGTGCCCGCGCCGATCACGGCGCCCGCCGAGCCGGTCAGGATCAGCGCGCCCGGCGAATCGAGGCCGCTCATGAGCGACAGCAGCGGGAACAACGCGCCGCCGGCGACGGCGCTGGAGGCGACCGCGAGCGGCAGCCCGTCGCCCGGCCCGGGCGGCGCGGATGCGGTGGGCGCCGGTGGCGCAAGCGGCACCACCGGGGCCGACGTATCGGCGTCGCCGGGCGGCGGTGCCGCCGGAGGGATCGCGGGCCGCGCAGGCTCGGGTTCGGGCGCGGGCTTCACCGGGTGCAGCAGCGCCTCGGCTCTCGCGCGATCTTCGGGCGCCGCCCGCATGTCCCTTGCCAGCGCTTCGAGCGCGGGCCGGGCGTCGAGCGCCGCCAGGCTCTCGACGGCGGCGCCGCGCACCGCCCGTCGCCGAACAAGCCCACGATCGCCTTCGCGACGGTTCGCTCGTCGCAGCGCGCCGGTGTCGCGGCACGGGCCGGCGACGCGATCAGCGCCGTCGCCAGCAACATCAGGCTGGTCGCGACAAACCTCGACCGACCTCCGCTGGTGATTCGCCGCCGATCCCTAGCCACGGGCAGCTCCACTCTGAGGGAGAGCGCGGCGCGTGTCAGTGACGTCGATCCCGCGTGGTGGTCGGACGCATCGATTCGTCGGGACAGTTCACCGCAGGATGGTGGCAATCTCACGGCCCCGAGTCTCTCGTCTGGGCCGCCATTCTCGAAGGAATTAGTCCATAGCATCCCGATAAGCGCTGCTTATCGATCGACGGCTCTCGGTGCGATGATATCCGACGCCGACGAAAAGCGATGCAGCCGCATCGGTCAGGGTGCCGGGGTCACCGCGTCCCGGCACCAGCGCAAAAGGGATCTCGCCGTCCGAGATGGCGAGGCGGGCGAGCGTTACAGATCTACAATGAGCCATGAAAACTAGCCTTGCTTGTGCGTTGATCATGGTCACCGTGGCGCTGGGCTGCGACGCCGGAAAGTCGACCACAGGCGCGGCGGGCCGCGGCGGAACGACGGGCAGCGCGGGAAGCGCGGGCACGGGAGGAACCACCGGTGCCGGGGGTGCAGGCGGCGGCACGGCAGGGACGGGTGCGGGCGGACGTGGTGGCGCGGCTGGTGGCGGTGGGCGCGGTGGAAGTGGTGGCGCAGCCGGGACCACGGGCGGACGCGGTGGGGGCGGGGGCGCGGTGTGTACGAGCACCACGATCCCGAGTTGCACCGCGACCAGCCCGTACGCGTCGAACGGGTGGGTGTCGAACGGCACCTTCAAAGGCTACGCCACGACGTTTGGGATCGGCATCGGCGGTGGCTACATCCTCGCGCCACCGGACTACGACAACGAGGGCGCCTACACGTGCGCAGCGGGCGCGCTCTATCCCAACACCCGGCCCGAGAGTCAGGCCGGCTTCCACTGGAACGTGAACCAGGCCATGACGCCGGCCAACGCGCCCCCGATGACGGTGACGCCCATCGGCGCCGGTCTGCTCATCAATGCACCGGGGACGACGCGGTCGATGCGGGTCAACCTGAACGACGCGACCACGACTTGGTGCGCCTACCTCCCGCAGGACGGCGGCGGCGTGATTCCGTGGTCGTCGTTCAAGACCGAATGTTGGCCTGGTGGCGAGAGCACCGCCTACGCACTGCAGCCCTTCGTCAGCGTGCAGATCAGCGCCCCCGCCCGCGAGACCGAGCCCACCTGCTTCTGTTTCTGCGTCGTCAGCATCGCGCCAGCCGCGATGTGATGTGGCAGCATGGGTGGTCGTGGCAACGACCGTCATGCAGCTGGTCACCCGCTGTGGCTCGATCGACGAGTTCGTGGAGCGGTTCGCCCGGTTCACCTCCGAGACCGAGCTGCTGGTTCCCGCGTTGCCGGACGTCGTACCCGGCACGGCTGGGCGCTTCGTCATCCGGTTGAAGGACCAGACCACCTGCATGGCCGGTCGCTGCGAGGTCAAGGAGATCCTCTCCGTCGCCGTGCAGACCGGGGGCTCGCGGTTGCTGATGCGGCTGGGGCTGGGACACATGGACTCGCGCAGCCGGGAGGTTCATCAGCGCATGCTCGAGCACCGGGGGTTGAAGCCGGCGCCGTCCGGTGAGCCCACCAAGACGGAGATCCAGGCCCCCGCGCCCGCGAGCGCGCCGCCGTCGTCGACCGCGCACGCGTCCCAGCCCTTGGGCCGGCCCGCCACGCAAGCGCCCCCGCCCGCGCCGCCGGCCCCAGTGCCACCGGCGCCCGGGCGACGCCTGTTTGGGGCTGGCGATACCGTGGTCGATCCGCCGCGTGCACCCGGTGCCGCATTCGTGCCCGCGAACCCGCTCGGCGATGTCGACGCGGGGGACGTCCCGAGCCTCGTCGAGATCAGGCTGGTGGAGACCGAGACCACCGACTCGGCGCCGACCGTCATCGATGCCCCGTCCGGCCCGCTCTTCCCCTGGTTGCCCGGGATGCCCGGGCTGCCACCGGACCGTCGCGCCCGCGCGCGCGCCGTCGCCCGCCGCGCTCGGCCCTACGCGGTGGGGGCGCTGGGCGGGCTGTTGCTCGGCTTGTTGCTGGGCTTGTGGATCGCCCGCACGCCAAAGCCGGCCGCGACGCCGACGGCGACGGCGACGCCGGCGCCGGCCGTGGCGCCCGCCGCCCCGCCGATGCCCGCGGCGCCGCCGACGCCGGCCGCGCCGCAACCGTCCCGAGCCTGCGAAGCCAACGTGACCAGCGTGCCCGCCGGCGCCACCGTCAGCTGGGGCGAGGTCGACCTGGGCGCGACCCCGATCGCGGGCGCCGAGGTGCCGTGTGGACAGGCGGTGGTCACGATCCGGCACGAGCACTATGCCGACGCGCAGCAGACGATCGTCGCCGAACAAGGCAAGGGCCTCACGCTGTCGGAGCGTCTACGTCGCCCGCCCGCCACGCTGATCGTCACCTCGTCACCCCCACACGCGCGCATCAAGTTGAACGGGAAGTCGTTTGGCGCGACGCCCGCTCGCATCGACACGGTGCAGTTCGAACCCCTGCGGCTCGAGGCGCGGCTGCCGGGGCGCCGGCCCAAGAAGAGGAAGCTCACCCTGCGACAGGCCGAGACGACGATCGACATCACGCTCGGGGCGTCGGCCAAGGCGCGGGCGCGCTCTGCGCGCAAGGCACATTGACGCGATCGAGGTCGCGTCGACGAACCCGGCTTCGAACGGCGCGGGTTGCGGCATACAGGCCGCCAACGTCAGCGCCGGCTGAGCCGCTCTCGCTGCTAGCGAACCCTGAGGGGTGACGGGCTTGTTCACGCCGCCCTACCTCGCCGCGACGTCAGTGAGCATCACTCGTTTTTCATCCAACGGCTGGCCACCCTCCAGCACGGTGAGCACGCGGCGCTGTTGCGCCCCGGCAAACCGCTTCCGGCTTCACGTAGCTCTGGACGCTCGGGCTCTAGTGCGACGGAACGTATCCGGACATGCGCGGCGGCGCGCGCCGCTCAATCGCACACCCATTGCAAGTCGGTGCTACAAAAACATGATCGCGTCCCGGACGTGGGTCAGGATTGTCAGCTCGGCGTCTGCACGGATCCCTGTGCGGGTGTGTCGTGCGCGAGCAGCGTCTGCGCAGACCTCGGACAAGTACGCCTGCCAGTACCGCCCGAACGTCGCGGAGAACATGCTGATGTCGGACATGCTGGTGCCCGAGATCAAGGCGCGGGTCGGCTGGTAGCTCATGGTGTTCGCGCGCAGCGGACGCCGAGGTAGGCAAGCGAAGTTGCGGGGGTCATGTCCGTTCGGTTCGAGACCCTCTGCACCAACGAGGCGCCGGCGAAGCTTCCTCCTCGAACCAAGCGACTCGTTCCCGTGGTAGGACCCGCAGGATCGGTCGACGGACTCGCCGCATAATACGCGGCGTCGTACCAATCGCTGACCCATTCGGTTGCGTTGCCGGCCATGTCCTGAGCTCCGTAGAAACTGGCGCCAGTGGGGTGTGAACCCGAAGGCATGAGCTGCGATCCGCAACCCGCGATGTTCGCTCTCGTGCAGTCAGGCGCGGCGTCTCCCCACGGATAGATTCGCATGTCCGTCCCGCGAGCCGCTTTCTCCCATTCGGCCTCGGTGGGCAGGCGCTTGCCGGCCCAACCGCAATAGGTGTCTGCTTGATCCCATGACAAATAGGCGACCGGGAGATCGTTGGATGCAGTCGGGTCGGGCTGACTCACGTCCGCGCACGTCCCGGATGTCACGCACTTGGCGTAATCGCCTCTGGTGACCTCGAGCTTATCAATCTCGAACAGAGCCAGCGTGACGGCATGGGCTGGCATCTCGTCGCTGTCGCAGCCCGTATCGGTCGCCACGCAACCCATGGTGAATTGCCCTGCGGGGACGGTCACGATGTCCCCCGCACCTGCGGGTCCGGAGCTCCCGCACGCTTGGCAAACCCACGACGCAGCAGCAATACCGCATAAAGAGCGCACAACCTTCATCGTCGACTCGCGCCACATGGATCCTCCACGCGTTGATTGCTCATTCAAAGACCGATGTCTCCGGCAACCGAGATGCCCAGGACCGCCATGGGGTGATCGGTGCCGAACCAAAGCGAAAAGGACGGCACGAGCGCAAGAGACCAGGCATCGGGGCGCATGTCGAAGGGAGGATGGGGAAGCTCTGGCGGCAGGTGTGCCAACCGAAGTGCGGCCCGAGGCCCGTGATAAGCGATGTCATCGCTCGACATGACGGTGTCGTAACCGAGCTCGGGGCTGACTCCGAATCTTCCGAATCGTACGGCAACGAGGTCGGCGCTGGCGCCCAAAAGGGCTGCCGAAAAACTCCCGCGAGACCCCGGCACCTGGTCAGGCTCGTATGCCTTCCCAGCTCCGAGCTCTAAACGCCCGTGCACGTCTCCCAACCAAGTTCCGATGCCCCCCACGAACAACCAACCCCAGTCGAGCGCGCTGTCCCCCCCGAGGGCAGCGAACGCCCTGGGTGCGACGTCGAGCGACAGCGACGGGCGATAGGACCACTCGACGCGCGAAACCGATTCGATCACCGGCAGTCTCAGGCATTGCGACGGTTTGCCTTCTGCAGAGAAAGGCACCACGAGCCACGACGGAGACTTGTCGGGCCAGCCGAGACCGTCGAGCTCTGCTCTGGCAAACACATAGTCGAGATCGGCAGAAGCCGCAGGCACGAGGTGAATCGGTTGCGCGGCGGGATTGCCGGAACCGGCGGTACGCGCCACGATGCCGCTGCTGCATCCGGCGCTTGCGTCCTGGACCCAGCGTGGCGGACCAACGTCTCCTGGCGACGTGGCCTTGGCAAGAATCGATACCTGGACACCGTCCCCCCGCCCCGGGGGTGGAATCCCCTCGCCCATCGACGTGATCCTCAGGTGGCTCAGGTGCAGCTCGAGGTCGTCCGCCGACCCGTCGTGCGGAACGACGGGTCGATAGACGGCTGCGCTGCACCCGCAGCACAACGCCACCAGCATGGCGCCTCCCGACCGCACGAGCTGATGCTATGGCGCAAGAGGGAAGGTTTCAAATGGGTCTCTTCGGATTATCAGCTTGCTGTCGTCATGCGCTTGCATGCGCTTGAGCATCGTGCCGGTGAAGACCCAATCCGGCACGCCGGCGAATGGAGTGGTTGGATCGCCCGGGGTGAGCGGCGATGTATTTCCTCCCGACGCAGCAAGCTGCGCGGACACATGGTCGATCGGTGACTGTTGCGCGGCATTTTGCGCGCCGCACTTTCCGGTGCTCTGGCAGTAATAGCCGTAAGCGGCGAAGATCCCCACGACCACGTAGGACGCCGCGAGCAACGAGAATCCCAGGGTCGTAGCAAAGGCCGCCCCTGAGAAGGCTCCGACGGCGGCAGGGCCGAGAACCGCCGCTGCGCCCGCGGCTCCGCCGAGCATGAAATCCATCGCGAAGTCGTCGGTGAATCCGTTCGAGCCGGGGTACTTCTCCTTGTTGACAAAATAGGCGGCGGTACCACCCCCGACCGAGCCTGTCGCAGCAGCGATCAAGGCGAGCGTTGCGAGTCTGGCGCCGTTTGTTGCGGCCGCCACACCGGCGCCGCTGAACAAGCCTATCGACGCGCCCGTCGCTGCGCCGACGAACGCCCCGGCGATGGCAAATCCCGCAACCACTTTCCAGAATTCCGCGCTACCGACGTCGAGACCTGCTTGCGAGGCCACGATCGCTCCTATGATTCCGCCGACGACGAGCCCGGCGACTGCTCCGATGATCACGGCAAACAAGATTGCCCCCACACCGCCGGTTAGCGCTCCAACCACGAGCACGGCGGCGATCACGACCAGGGCAAGCACGATGTCGACGATCGCGTTCGTAAAGAAATCGGTCCAACTGTGCCCGGTGGGGTCGACGTACCGCAGAGGATTGTTCGCGTTGAACGAATAGCGGTTCAGGGCCTGCGGTTCATTCGGATCGCGCACCTCGGAATCCGTACTCAGGAAGCGCCCGAGCGTTGGGTCGTAGTGACGCGCGCCGAAGTAATAGAACCCGGTGCTTTGATCGAAGTGTTGCCCGTTGAAGCTGACGTCGAGCGAACTGGACACGAGGTCGCGCTCCTGGGCGAGCGGGGACGAGGCAGGCAGCTTGGTAACGTCAGCGGCCAGCTGTTCCCCGAACGGCCGATAGTCGCGGCGCGTGACCTCCACGCCGAGGGCGTCCGTCACGACGTTGGTGTTTCCGACGTGATCGAGGTGATAGTAGAAGAGCTGCTCCGCTGCGTCGGGTTTGGGCTTGTTAGCGAGGTCCGACATGACGACGGAGAGTCCTTCCGATCTACCATCGCGCCCGCTGCATCCGCCTTGCACGAGCTGAAGACCGACTACTGCCATTGCGATCGCGGCGCGAATCGGTCGCACCCGGACGATCCGCGTGCCTCGGACGATTGCTTCAAGCGTCTTGGCTCCTAGCTGTCGCCACCGAATGCGCGGTGCGGACCAGCCGACGAAGCCAAGCGCAAAGGCCAACGCCAGCGCCTCGACGACGTGGATGGCAGGCCGCAGGTTTCTCAGCACGAAGAGTGCGAGAGGCGAGCTTGAAGTGTGCGACGGATGCATCTTCACACGGGACAGCGGCATCACGTTGGTCGCCACGATCATGGTTCCGACCATCACGTGGCGGAGCACGTTGGGACCGTTGACCTCGAAAATATCGTCTACGTAAACCGAGCTGACGTCGTGGCTCGTCCCCGAGTTGCTCTGCTCGCTCCCGTTTCCGTGATCGCCGGCAAGCCGGCGAATGCGCATCCCGGCGGGGTCGTAGATGTTCTGCTCGATCGTCTTCTTCGGTTGACTGGAGTTCGCGTTGCCCTGATGGGCTTCGCTGACCATGAGCAGCCGGTTCTCGTCGTCGTATTCGAGCAGGGTGTCGTTCTTTCGAACGATGTTGCCTTTCGCGTCGTATGAGAGCGTCACCGAGGCGCCAGTCAGGTTCTTGTTGTTGCCCGCGCGCGATCGGATGAGCGCCACGGTGGTCCGCTCGTCTGGCGTGAGGCCGCTCGAAGCGTCCACCAGCGCATCCGCGCACGCGAGAAGGGCGTCATCGGACGCGATGCCGTTCCTCTTTTCGGTCGCCAGCGCCAGATCGATCCCGCACTTGACCTGCTGCCGCTTCACCGGGTCGCGTAGAAAGACGACGTTGCCCTTGCGAAGTAGCGTGCCGATCGGATCGTACTCGTAGATCTCGAGCCCGTAGGCCCCGGTCGCGCTCGTGACCCTGTTGAGCTCGTCGTACGCGAAGGACTGCGATTTCAGTGAATTGGCATTGTCGACCACGGAGGTGACGTTGGCGACGGCGTCATACCCGTACGAAAGATCCTGCAGCGCTGCCCCATGGGGATCGACGGTATTGATCCCCTGGAGTTGGAGCCGCGGATCGTATCCGTAATTCGACACGACGCCGTTCGCGAAATTGAGCTGCGATACCCGCCCAATCGCAGTATGCGTCAGCGACGCGACGTCCCGGCCCAGATTGTCCGTCACGCGATCCGGATAGCCGCCCTGATCGTAATGGTAGTCGAGGGCGAAATCGTCCGGGTAGTCGACGTGTCGCATCCGGCCCATCGAATCGTATTGGAAGTCGAGGACGTAGGTTTGGCCGTCGATGGTCTTGCGCTTTTCTGCGATTCGTCCGCGCGTGTCGTAATCGAGCTCGAACACGGTGTTGGGATCCGTGACGCGTACCAGTCGCCCTGCCCCGTTGCCGGCGGAGCTGGTGCCGTAGGTGAACGCCACGGTCTTTCCGTCGGGAAGGACCTTGAGCCTGAGCAGGCCGTTGCGGTCATACTGGAACGCCGTGTGCCTGCCGTCCGGCGCGGTTTGATCGACGATGTTGCCGACACCGTCGTGGGCGTAGCTGAAAGTACCGGCGGCCGGGTCGACGATCGAGAGCCGGCGCCCGAGCTGATCGTAACCAATCGTCGTCGTCTGGCCGAGCGCATCGACCACCCGCGTCGGTCGACCCGAAGGGTCGTATTGATAGCGCGTGACCTGTTCGGCGGACGCGACGAATTCATGCACCTCGACGTTCTGGCCCGTGAAGTTTCGGATAAAGACACTCCTGCTGCCACGGCGGTCGACGACGTCGGTGCGCAGGCCTGCGTAGGTCAGCGTCTGTGACAATCCATCCGTCTCCGTGATCCTGGTTGGGCGGCGCATCGTGTCGCGCTCGGTCGCGGAGAAATAGGGCGTGTCCCCGTCGAAGAAGGGAGCAGACGTCCTAGCCACGTTCCCGATGTCGTCGAACTCGGTCAGAACGATGACGTTTCGACCGCCTGGTCCGTCAGAGCTCGTCCTGTAGACCTGCGCAAGGCCGTCGAAGAACGCAGTCGTGGTGAACCTTTCGGAGCTGGCGGGATCTACGGTGGCAGACGCGCTGGCGAACTGGTTGTTGGCGTCGCCCACGAGCGGAGAGTAGGCGTACGTTCGTGTGCCGTTGCTCGACGATTCGTCCCCCGGCTCGGTAACTCTCGCGAGGCGCCCGAAGATGTCGTACTCGCGTGTGCTCGTATTTCCCGCGGCGTCGACGTTGCTGGTGGGCGTCCCGAAGCGCGGATCGAAGGTGGATCGAACCGTATTTCCTTCCGGATCCTGGGCCGAGATCCGGAAGCTATTCTGTACGGAGTCATAGGCAAACCGACTGACGTTGCCATTTCGGTCGCTAGACGCGACCATGTTTCCGAACTGATCGAAGGTGGCTGTTCTGGTGAGGCTGCCGCCGTTCTCGTCCAGCCGATCGGTGATGGCGGTCGGGTTGCCACGGGATACCTGAGCATCGCTCAGGCCGTCATAGTGAATGGTGCTCTGCGAGAAGACGTTGTCGCCCGCGTCGAACACGGTGATGCGGAACGGAAAACTCGTGAGGCCAGCTGACGAGTTGATGGCCCATTCCATGACGGTGCGCGTGTCATCATTCGGATTGGCGACGTCCCCGTCGCGGTGTGTCTCCACCGTATTGAGGAACTCGTCATACGAGATGCGGGTGCGCACGAGCACCGATCCACCTGCATCAATGGTTTCGTCGGTCGTTTCGGAGACGGCGATCTGAGTGACGCCGGTTGCGGGACTCGGTGTGACGTAGGTCGTGGTCTTGCGCGCGCGCAGGGCGTTGATCGCGTCGAAGATCTCGACGAGCGAAGCAGTTCCTGCGAGCGCCTCCGTTTGACGGAAGTGGGAGCGGTTGAGTACGCCTCGAGTGTCGACCGACTCGCCGATGGCAAAGCCGCGGTACTGCCGATCGGTGAATAGGCCCCCTTCGTAGTTGTATGTGGTGGTTCGTGGATGGCCGCGCCCGTCGTTGCGTGTCATCTGCCGAGCGAGGTGGAAGATGAGCGGCAGGTCCTGGATGTCGTCACCCCCGCTGTTGTCGAAGTGAGTCGACGGGAGGTAGGAGACGTCGACCTGCTCGCCGAGTGCGGTAATGCTGTGAGACACCACGTCGGGTAGCGCGGTATAGGCAGTTCTCATCGCTCGAGCGATTCCGGCCCGCGCGCTGAGCAGGTCGGCACTGGTATCACCATTCAGATCCACCGCCGTTACGCCGAGGGTCACGCGATCGGAATCGACCACTTTCAGTCCGATCGCGTTGAGCTGTGCGGTCATGGCGTCGTCGGTCGCGAAGCCGAGGCCCGTGTTTCGATAGGCCTGCGTGACGCCCGAGTCCGCCCGAACGTAATCGATTAGACCATCCCCGTTGTAATCGAACGTGAGCAACCCCGCCGACTTGCGGTCCGTCATCAACGAGATGATGCCGTTGTCCTGGAGTGACGACGTGTAGTCCGAGTCAAGCGTCCATCCCGCGCTGTTGTTTAAGAACGCCTGCTGCGGTTGCCCGTCGAGCGTTCGAATGAGATCGGCCAGGCCATCGCCGTTGATGTCGATCGTAGCGTAACCTTGAACTTGCGAATCGGACACGAACGGCTCGAGACCCGGGGTCGTTCGGAGGGCATTGGACAAAGCGTCGCTTCGGGCCCAGCCGCTCCCCGTGTTCAGGAAGACGGCGCGGATATCCGAGGGAACGCGTTCGAGCGTGCCGCCGTCGAGTCCAAAACCAAAGAACCCTTCCGTGCTGCGGAAGCTCCACAAGATATCGGTCAAGCCGTCGCCGTTGACGTCGCCGAACGAGACGCCACCCGGGTCTGTCGGCGTGGTCGATCCATTCGCCGAAGCGGGCGCCAGCAGCGAAAACGGAATATCAGTGGAGATCAGATCGCTACAACCGGCATCCGCTCCGGCATCGAGCACTCCCCCGTCGGCACAGGCGTTCGTGAATGGCGGAAAGAAGCGTCTCTCGGCCGTAACGGTCTCATGAAGCGCCTGGAGGCTGGCCGTGTAAGCGGCATCGAGCACGAAACCTCGCCCGGTATTCCGAAACACCTGCCGGATTTTTCCCCCTCGTGTTGCCTGGATGAGGTCAGGCCGCAAGTCTCCGTCAGCGTCGATGATGTCGCCACCGGTATTGAATCCATCGCCATTGACGAACGTGACGCCAGTGGCTGCGATGCTTGTCGTCCAGACGGCGTCCTGGGTGAACTGGCCGCTCCCATTGCCGAGGAACACCGCCTGCCCGTTCTGTACAAGGTCGACGAATCCATCACCGTTCACGTCCACCTGGCGTATGCCGAGATCCTTTCCGTCCGAGCCGTTGAAATCGATGGGCAGACCGCTGGCATCGATTGCCGTCGGCCAACCCACCTGCGGATTCTGGTAATCGTAGTGTCTTGCGGTAAGCGAAGGCGTGGAAGAGTCGCCGGCCACGATGATGTCTGACAGCAGCGACCGACTGGTGATGCCGCCCTTCGCATATTGGAATACGTACTGACGAGCGAGCTGACCGCTGGTACGGGAGGTCATGCTGTGGAGGCGTCGCCGCATCTCCTGCCGCAGGCCAAGCATGTAGCTGCTGCGTACGTCGTCGGTGCGGTCCTCGTACTCGAAGGTCACCTCATTGGCGCCTGGATCCCCTGTATTGATGTTCCCCGTGTACCGGATCGCGTGCGGATACAATTTGTCGTGGTCGCGCTCGTACGTGATCACGACAGTGTTGCCATTGGGATCGGTGATCGAGTCGAGCATCCAACTGGCGTTCTCCACGCGGGAGTCGGCCGTGGTCCCGAATCGATAGCGGATGCCCTGATTGTCGAGCATCTCCCAGGTCCCGGAGCTGAACCTGAACTGGCGAAACGCGCTTTCGAATTTGGCCCGGTAGGCTCCCGAACCGACGCTGACCAGCTCGCCCCCGATCCCGTTGACCGAGAACTGGAAGGAATCATCCCCGGGCTGCGGGACACCTTGCTTCGTCGAGCGCTCAATCCGTCCGACGTCGAGGTGCCAACCCATTCCGAGATCGGTCGGTCCCCCGAAGGAGTTGTAGACGAGCCAGAGCTTTGGCTCGATTGCGCGGCGCCCAGGAGCGATCGCGGTGCGGAAAATGTCGACGAAGGCACCCACGCTTGCCCCCTGGCCAAGCGACCGTGGATCCCCGATGCCCGGAACCGCAGGGGTGGGCCCATCGGCGCTCGTCTGCGCGTGCACCGCCGGGGCGATGAGCATGAAGCTGGCCAGCAGTCCGGCGCCGACGCAGGATGCGCTGGGCGCGCCTCTGCGCCGCGGAGATCGGCTGGATTCGAACGAGGTCGACCTGGAAACCACACGCCCACGTAGTGCTTTGATCATGTCTGCTCCTCCAACCGGCGCCCTGGTCCACTGAACGAGCGGATGCTACATTGTTTGACAACCGTTCCGTCAAGGTTGATTTGCGACCAAATTGACAATCAATTGCCGCGCGTACCACTTACACCCGACCGCGTTGACAACGATTTGTCCCGACGCAGCAGAACAGCAACCGCTGACTCGTTACGAAATTCCGTGAGGGCTGTCAGGTGTGTACTCGGTAGACGCGTGATCTTGGTCCGCCGTCGAGAATCCGGAATCGGTCGAATTAAGTCCGACCGCTCGGCAACCGTTTGCCGGGCGATGACGACGCTGCGATTCGCTTATGGCGCGCCGACGGCGGCGGAACCGGACGTCAGGTCCGACGAGCTGGCGGTGATCATGATCGTCCCCGCCGTTCCGGTCGCGCGGACGATCGCCAGGACCTTGCCTGAGTACGCCTTGCGGCTGGTCCCCTTGTAAGACGTCGTGTCGATCGGGTTGCCGTTGTCGACGCCGACCAGCTGGCCCGGGCCCGTGACCGAGAACGACACCGAATTCTCGGCGGTCGGAACGATGACGCCGTTCGCGTCCTGGATGTCGGGTGCGGCCGGGAGTGGGCACCCGCGCCGCGCGTATCGGGTTCACCTGGTTCGCGGCCGATCACCCGCCCGAATTACCCGACGCGCTGTAGCTAGTTCGGGACCAAGTCGATCTGCGGCGGCCCCCGATTCCCCGGGGGAGGTAGGCTAGTAGGCCTTGTCGAACGAGTTGCTACCCGGCGCTATTCACCGAACCTGGCCCGGGACGGTCGGAGTGCGGCGAGTCTGGGTCGCGATGGCGCTCGCCGTGCTCGGCATGCCCGCGGTGATCACCGTCTTCCCCGGTTGGGTATGGGCGCTGGGGGTTATCGCTTTGGTGGCCCCGGGGTGGGCTCACTTGCTCGCTTTCGGCGCCAGCGCGGCGGCGGCCGCCTTCCTGACAGTGCCGCTGTGGGTGACCGAAGCAAGGGGCCCACTTTCCATGGCGAACGTTGGTATCGCGGAGCTGCTCGGGGCAGCAATGGGTGGATTGATGCTCTGGCTCGCTTTCCGCACGCGCCGGGCGGGGACCCAGCAAGCTATTATCCCTTCGGCGGGCGCGATCGCCTTGACCTCCGGGGTCGCAGTGGCTTCGCTGGCACCGTACCTACGCTACACGACGGCCCTCGAGATCAACCAGGCGATGCGCCTGCGACCGGCTGCTGGCGCTGTTCTTTTGGGCCTGGCGGCCTTGTTGCTGCTTCGCCGGGAGCGCTCCTTGAAACTCAGAGCGCGCTCGCGAGCGAGTGGTTTCGGCGGAGCGAGGTTAGGGATTTGCTGTTCATCGCATCGGCGGACATCGAATGGCGCGAAGCGCCGAACGCACCGTCGCGGAAATGGCCATTGCAGAAGAGAGTCACCGCGCTGAGCTTGTCTCCGTCCGGCACGGCGTTCATCGGCAGCAACTGGTTTGATAAGACTTCCGTCGTGGGCTCCGACGCGGGCATTCGGCGGGCTCACGCCTATCCGGTTCGGTTCATCGATGACACGCGAGTGCTGGGTATCTTTCATGGGTCTGACCGAACCGAGCTACGCATGCAGGAGCTCGGGGAGGCATGGGGTGAACCGCGCTGGCACGTCAGTCTGCCGGGCCTCAACGGATTGGAGGTCGATGTCGTTTCGCCAGATGGCACGTGGCAGGTCAGCGCCCCTTGGGGGGAGACGCGCAAGGTTCTGCAGGGTGCGATCGGCGACGATGCCATCAAGGAGGAGATCTGGAACGCGAACGCCGGTGACGGTGTGACGCGAATCCGCACTTCCCCGTCTGGCAGCGGTGATCTCCTCGTCCAAAGTGTGGGTTCACCCCATCGTCATCCTGAACACGGCGGTTGGGACGAGCCCCTCCCGAGCACTGATCCAGGACACAGCACGCAGCTTTGGTTGGCGGGACCCGCTGGGCGACCGGAACGGCGACTCGCCAATACGAAGTTTCGATGTCGAGTGTACGCGACGAGGACAAACCGGCGCCTCGTTCTTGTGCCTCGCCTACGATCGCTGGGCGTCCTACGTCTGGGCGATCGAACACGAGCAGCTGACTCCGATACTAACGATCCGTGGGCGCGCGGTCCTGACCGCGGGTGTCGACGGTGCCTTCGTCGCTTCAACGATGCAGGAGTTCCTGTGGGTCGACCCAGACCGGCGCGTAGGTGTTCGGTTTCCTCGCTCAGACCGACCGTCGCATCTATTCGACGGCGGCGCCACGGTCGCGGTGGCGCCTGGAGAGATCGGGATTGCCGATCCGGGACTGGGGACCCTCTCCGTCTACCAGCTTCCCTAGGTTCATTATCCGGTTCGCTCTGACGCGAGCTCTAGAGCGGCGTATTGTTTTTCATCCAACGGCTGAGAAGCGCTGACGTTCTCGGATCCGAAAAAACGTTTGGGTTCGTAGGTATCGTTCCGATCGGACCCGATCAGCTACAGCGGCGGTCCGTCAGTTTCGAGGGTGAGCGCGTCGCGATTTGCGGCGATCGATAGATAGCGGAGCGCTTCGTCCCGGGTCTGGGCGTCCGCGCGGCGGAGCAACCCGCGCAGATCTTCCCGACGGCGGTTGGTCCAGCGACCCTCGGCGACCGCGTCGTCGACCACGCGGCGCGCGCTTTCGACCGTTGCCGGCTCGGCGGCAGGCGGCGGCGAGGTCATCACCGGCGCGACCGTCGCTGCGCTCGCGGGCGGCCGCGTCGCGCCCGCCTGCACGAGAGCGACGATCTCGTCCCGGCGAAGCGTGTCGGGCGGGTTCGCAGGCAATGCCTGCCGCAAGGCCTGCAGCTCGGCGGACTGGGCAGCGAGTGCGTCTATTATGCGATCGTGCTCGCTCGCGCGAAGCCCGTAGCCGGCGGCGCCGCCGGCCGCGGCCGCGGCGACCACCAACCCCATGAGCACCGGACCGGTCATGGCGCCTTCGGCTCCCACCACGAGGCGTGCGTGACTTCGATGTACTCGCACGCGCCGTTCGACGCCGACCACTCGAACACCAGCCGGCTGCTGTCGCTCTGGCCCTTGGCGATGTCGACCAGTTTCGGATCCGACGACGAGCAGCTGCGGAAGGTGCTGTTGAGCACCCGCTTCGCGAAGCAGTAGACGTTCTCGGCGCCAATGAAGTTCGCCGACACGAGACAACCAATCTCCTGAATGCCGTCGACGCTGTTCCGCGCCGACCCGAGCGCGCCGATCGCCTCACGATCGTCGTCGTGGATGACGACCTGAGATGCGTACTGCTTGCCGGCCCAACTGGCGAGTGACGTCGCCAGCACGGTCGTAACGACAGCGATACCCACCGCAATCCGCCTTGCTCTGCGCATGCGTCCCTCCCGTCTCCGTAAACCCTGAGCGTTGAGTTTGAAACGCGAGAAGGCCGATCGTATTCCGGCCGTCAGTCCACGCGCGGTTCGAGCTTGGCGGTGACGGCGGCTTTGCTACTGCCCCGCGATCCACTCCGACACGCACGCCGCCTCCGCGTCGCTCAGCTGCAGCGCGGCGAGCGGCATCTGCGACCCACACGGCGGATTGGGCGCGAGCTTCGCGTAGAGCAAGCTCGCCTCCGGCTCGTCGGGGTCGGCCAGCGTCACGGCGCACCCCTTCGCGGTGACCCCGACGACGCGCGCCGCGACGCCCGCGGATACGAGGTCGAGACCCTGCTGGGGCGCGCTCCCGCCGTGACAGATGGCGCTCCCGCACTTGGGTACGAAGATGTTCGCAACCACGTCGCCGCACGACGACCCCGCGTCCGCTAGGAAGCGCTGTCTGTCGCGCAGCCGCCCGGGGCAACCTGCGCTGGCGAGCAGCACGAGCCCCGCGACCCACGACGGCAGCCACGCCGCCCGCCGCCGATCAGTGGGCATAGCGAAGCGCGACCCCCATTTGTATCTGCTGGTCGAGCGCCCCGCCCGCGACCGCCGGGTCCCCGACCTCGGGATCGAAGCTGGCGAAGTATCGGGTGTAACGGCCGCCGAGGCGCACTTCCGACCCGGGCGTCAGGGCGATCGCAACCCCGAGCTCCGTATCGATGCCGGCGACGCGCGGGCGCCGGAAGCGATCGTAGATCTCCCCGCGCGCGATCGGCGCCAGCCAGGCGCCGCCGCCCAGCAGCGAGACTCGCCCCGCCACCCGGACGCGGCCGTCGGCCCCGAGGCGGAACGACAGCGTCCGCGCGGACGGAACCAGGGCGCCGACGTCGGCGTCGGTGGCCAGATCGAAGTAGCTCGCGTCGATGCCCGCCGCTACCCCCAGCTCGCGGGTACGCCCCGCCAGCACGCGCCCGCGGACCTCGCCCGAAAAGCGCGTCCAGCTGTTGTCGAGGACCGCGCCGTTGGTCGTGCTGGAGTCGAGCGCGAAGGCGCGGCTGACCCGACCGCGAAACCCGATGTCGCACAGGACGGGAATCAGCGTGCTCGCGAGCGGGTAGATCTCGAGCCCGAACGTGGCCAGCGGCGCGGCCGTCAAGAGATAGGGTCGCGGCGCCTGCCCGATCGGATCGCTGTAGGTGAACTGCCGCCGCCCGACGTCGATCCCGATCGACACCGCCACCTCGATCCGGCCCGTGGCGAGGCGAGCGGCCTCCCGGCGCCCGAGCTCGACCTCGTCGCCGGAGCCGCGGACTCCGAGCGCCGTCGTCGGCGCCTCGGTCTCCGCGGGCGGATGCGGGACGAGCTTCCGCGCCGAGGCCGGCGCGTCGTCGTCGGTCGCCGCCGCGCGGCTCGACCCGCCTCGCGCCGGCTCCGCGCGCGGGGGCTGCGGCTTGGCGGGCGGGCTTTCCGGCTCGGGTGTGCTCTCCCCGCCGGCGTCGTGATCCGCCGCAGCCGCCGTCTCGCCCTCATCCGGCTGCGTCGCGCCCGACCCGACCGCCTCGGGCGCCGGCCGCTTCGGCTTGTGTTTGTGGTGCCGAGCCGACGCGGAGGGCGCGGCGAGCAGCGCCGCCGCCAGGCAGGCCACGCTCGTGGACCAGGCCCGATGCTTCATGCACCCGGCATCAGGCGGCGATCACGCT
>WNGB01012772.1_pt1 | contig 18088 bp, 16 predicted proteins | sample 5400681 | NCBI WGS metagenome assembly WNGB01 (sample SAMN13153367, study PRJNA577476) | soil metagenome | isolation source: 115 cm soil or saprolite under grassland replicate 2 | place: USA:California | collected 2016-06-15 | reverse complement strand
TTGGCGTCGTTGTGCTCGCGGCTCGCGCGCGCGGTGTAGAGATCCGAGCACAGCGCGGCGCGCACCCCGGCCACCTTGTTGGCCGTGATCGCCATGCCGATCCCGGTGCCGCAGACGAGCACCCCCCGCTCGACCTTCTGATCCGCCACGGCCTCGGCCACCTGGGCCGCGTAGTCGGGATAGTCCACGGACTCGGGCGAGTGGGTTCCGTAGTCCACGACCTCGTAGCCCTGCTCGATGAGCCAGGCCTTGAGGGCTTCCTTTACCTGGAACCCGGCGTGATCGGCTCCGAGGGCGATGGTGGAGACCACCCGGCCACGTTAAGCTCTATCGGGTCTCTCTGTCAAGGCACCCCTACATGTGGGGTCCGCGAGCCCGGCGACGGGTGGACGCAGGTGAGGGATCGGGGAAGCGGGTCAGGGTCGGGCCGCCCCGACCGCCGGTCTTCGTCCCGGGCGCGCTCGCCTTGCCGGGCGCGCACGCTTGCCGTATCCTGCGTGCGATCTCCGACCGCGCCCGCCCTGCCCGGCGGGCCTCGGCGGACCCACGCGAGGAGGACCGGATGATCTACGAATACCGCGCGTACTACATCATGCCCGGGCGCATGCCCGACATTCAGCGCCGCTTCGCCGACGTCACGATGCGCCTGTTCAAGAAGCACGGCATCGAGGTCGTCGGCTTCTGGGAACCGGTGATCGGCGAGTCGAACGAGCTGGTCTACATCTGCGCCTTCGACGACCTCGCCCATCGCGAGCGCGCCTGGAAGACGTTCATGGCCGACCCCGACTGGCAGGCGGCGAGGAAGGCGAGCGAGGTCAACGGCCCGCTCGTCGAACGGGTCGTCAACAAGATCTGGCGCCCCACCTCGTTCTCGCCGCTCCAGTAGAGCTGTCTCAGAGCGTCACGCGCTGGCCGTCCTCGGCCACCGCCGCCCGCCAGTGGAGCTCGCCCGTGATGGCCTCCCGCAAGGCGGCCGCAGCCCCGGGCTCGCCGTGCACGATGTAGGTCATCGCGGGCGGACGGGTGAAGCCGCGGAGCCAGCGCAGGATCTCGCCCCGATCCGCGTGGGCGGAGTACGCGTCGCTCACCATGATCCGCGCGCGCACGGACACGACCTCTCCGAACATCTTGACCGTCCGGGCCCCCTCGCGCAGGAGCCGCCCGCGCGTGCCCGCCGCCTGGTAGCCGACGAAGAGCACGGTGGTGGCCTCGGCGGGGAGGAGCCGGCGAAGGTGGTGCAGGATGCGGCCGCCCGTGGCCATGCCGCTGCCCGCGATGATGATCCCCGGCCCGGCCGTGTCGTTGAGCCGCTTGGAGTCCTCGACGCTCTTGCAGAGGGAGAGCCGGCGCGGGGCGAAGGGACGTTTCCCGTCGGTCTCCACCTGCTTGAGGTCGCGGTCGTGCTCCTCGGGATGCGCGGCATAGATGGCCGTCGCCTGGATGGCCATGGGGCTGTCGAGGTAGACGGGCAGTGACGGGATGCGCCGCGCTTGCTCCAGCTCGCGCAGGTCGTAGAGGATCTCCTGCGAGCGCCCCACCGCGAAGGCGGGGATCAGGAGCCAGCCGCTGGTGTCGGCCGCGCGCGTCGCCGCCTCGGCCAGCTTGTCGGCGTGGTCGTCGGGCGGGTGCAACCGGTCGACGACCACGCCGAGCAGCACGTCGGCCGCCGGCACCGGATCCGGATCGCGCATGATGGGCACGCCGTAACGGCCGAGGTCGCCCGAGAAGACCACGAGGCGCCCGCCGATCCGGCACTGGACGAAGCCGGCGCCCAGGATGTGGCCGGAGTTGATGAAGCGCGCCTCGACGCCCGGCGCCGGCGTGAAGGTCTCGTCGAACCTCACCGCCTCGACCTGGGCCAGCGCGCGATCGGCGTCGTCGGTCGTGAACAGCGGCAGCGCGGGGTCGTGCTTCGAGGTGTGGTGGCGGTTGTTGAACTCCGCCTCCTCCTCCTGCAGGTGGGCCGCGTCGGGCAGCATCACCCGCAGGAGATCGGCGGTGCCGCGGGTACAGAACACCGGGCCCCGGTACCCGCCGCGTACCAGTCGCGGCAGATAGCCCGAGTGATCGATGTGCGCATGGCTCAGGAGCACGGCCTGGAGCGTGGTCGGATCCACCCGGGGCGGCGCCCAGTTCCTCTCGCGCAGCTCCTTCAGCCCCTGGAAGAGACCACAGTCCATGAGCAGCCGCCGCTCGCCGTCGTCGAGAAGGTGCTGGGAGCCGGTGACGGTGCCGGCGGCGCCCAGGAAGGTCAAGGTGGCGCTCACTCGGACTCCGACGCCTCGATCGGGGCCGTGCGCGGGGGGCGAGGCGGGAAGCTCCCCGCGCCGGCGGGAAACTCGAAGATCTCCTCGGCCGCGCCCTCGACTCCCGCGCTCACGAGGGCGGGGATGTCCAGCTTGGCCTCGGCGAACGCCGCTTCCTCGCGGCCCATCCGCGTGCCGGGGTGCCGCGGAACGAAGAGCGCGCAGCAGTCGGCGTCGGGCTCGATGGAGGTCTCGAAGGTCCCGAGGGCGCGGGCCTGTCCGGTGATCTCGAGCTTGTCCATGCCGATCAGCGGGCGCAGGATGGGCAGCCCCACCGCCTCGTCGATGCGCGCCAGGTTGTGAAGCGTCTGCGAGGCGACCTGGCCGAGGCTGTCGCCGGTCACGAGCGCGGCGGCGCCCACCGAGCGAGCCAGGCGCTCGGCGATGCGCACCATGAGCCGGCGGTAGACGATCACGCGCGCGTGAGGCGGCGCCGACAGCACCACCTCGCGCTGGATCTCCCCGAAGGGAACGAGGAAGAGGCGGGAGAAGTACTGCCACTGGGTCAGCCGCCCGACGAGGTCGCGCGCCTTCGGTCGGGACAGGTCGGGCAGATAGGGCACGCTGTGGAAGTGGATGAAGACCACGCGGCAGCCGCGCTTCATCATGCGCCACGCGGCCACGGGCGAATCGATCCCGCCGGAGAGGAGCGCCGCCGCCGTCCCGCTCGAGCCCACCGGGAGCCCGCCGGGCCCGGAGCGCCGGTCCCAGTAGACGAAGGTCTCGCCGGGCAGCACCTCCACGTGGACGTTCAGCTCGGGGCGCTCGAGGTCCACGCGCGCGCCGCCATGGACCGCGAGCACATGGGCGCCGAGCGCGCGGTTGAGCTCGACGGAGGAGAGCGGGAAGGTCTTGAAGGCGCGGCGCGCGCTGATGCGGAACGAGCCGAAGGTCCGCCCGCCGATCACGCGCTCGACCGCTCGCTTCATCGCCTCGAGCGAGGACGGCGTGCGCTCGGCCAGCGCCAGGTTGGCGATGCCCGAGACGCGATCGAGGCGCTCGCGCACCTTGTCCGGATCGGGATGGCCGGCCAGGTCGAGCATGATGCGGCCCGGAAGCTGGACGACGCGCACCGGGCCCAGGTCGCTCGTGGCGCGCAGCAGGTTCTGCTGGAGGTGACGGAGGAAGACCGGGCGGTTGCCGCGCTTCAGGCTGATCTCGTGGTAGTGGACGATGGCGCAGAGGCCAGGCGCGGCGCCGGTCATGACTCGCTCTCGGGCGGGCCGACATGCTTGGGGCGCCGCCGGTAGACGGTCCTCGGGATCTCGACCTTGGGCGGCTTGCGCGGCATGGGCTTGCGGACCCGGGCGTGAACGGGCTTCTTGCGCCTCACCGCGCTCAGTCTACTCAGTAGCGCCCGCCGGGGAAGGTGTCCATCCCGGCATGGCGGCCGGCGGCCTTGTACATCTTCACGCCGCCCCAGGCGGCGCCGGCCACGCCGTCGTGGAGCGCCCAGCTCCGTCCCCGGATGCTCCACGCCGCCCCCCGCCGGCGGAACGGCGACGAGCCGTCGAGCGCCGCGCGGAGCGCCCCACCCTCGCCGAAGGACGCGTGGATCTCTTCCATGACGTCGCGGCCGAGGAGATAGCCGCAGCCGCGCCGCTCGTAGAGGATGGCCGAGTGATAGAAGAGCGGCTCGATCAGGAAGAGCTCCTGCCCGATGAGCCGGCAGAAGCCTTCCATGGTCTCGAGCACGCGGGCGAGGAGTCGCAGTCCCGGCCGGACCTGCCCCGGCGCCAGGCCGTCCTGCATGGCGCGCAGCTCCTCCTCGAGATTGCGCGATGTCGTGCCGAAGAGGGTGTCGCGCCCGTCGGGATCGCGATCGATGGCGTAGCGGGGCCGCCGCGGGTCGGTGATCTGGACGAAGGCCAGCTCGGGAACCGAGAGCGGCGACATCTCGACGTCCACCAGGAGAGCCGGATCCCGATCCTCCGTCGACTCGCGCACCTCCACCCGCGCCCACATCTTGTCCGCAGGCGCCGTGATCCGCACGAGCGGGGCGCCGGCGGCGCCGCGCAGCGTCCCGGGGTCGATCTGGAAGCGCTCGAAGACCTCCTCCGGGATCAGCCGGGCATAGAGGGCCTCGGCCACCTCGCGCGGCAGCGCGTTGATCTCCTGGATGGAGCTGAGGCCGATCCCTTCGACCCGCGCGTCCAACTCGCTCACCTCGTTCTAGCGCACTTCGAGGGCGGCGAGCAACTCCCGGGCGCGCGCCAGCTCCTCGGGCGTCGCCTCGGAGGGGGGCTCCGCCCCCCTTCCGAACCTCCCCCCAGGAATCGTTGCGCCGGCAAAGCCGGCGCTCGAACGTGGATTTCCTCGCATGAGCTCTTTCTCCGTCTGGCTCCTAGCGCACTTCGAGGGCCGCGAGCAGCTCCCGGGCGCGCGCCAGCTCCTCGGGGGTGTTGACGTTCATGAAGATGAGCTCGGGGTCTCGGAAGCGGGCCACCTCGTCCTCGGGGATGGCGAGGACGCGCACCTCGTCGAAGAACCCGGCGATCCGGAGCTGGCCCTGGCGGAGCTTGGATTCCATGGGTCCGAGGCAGCTCTTCGCGTAGCAGGCGTGGAGGGTCTCGAGGCGGCCGCCCAGTGTCGGGAGAACGACATCGGCGAGGGCGGCCCGGTCGATGACGAGTCGCGCGACCTCGGGCGTCAGGAAGGGCATGTCACAGGCCACCGTGAAGGCGGTGTCGCCCGGCGCCGCCCGGAGCCCCGAGTAGATGCCGCCGAGCGACCCGTGATCGGGGAAGACGTCCGGCACCATGGGAAGCGCGAGGGACGCGTACAGCTCGGGCGTATTGGTCACGAGGAGGAGATCGTCGGTGACGGCGCGTACCACGTCCGCGACGCGGTCGATGATCCGCCGGCCGCCCAGCTCCATCAGCGCCTTGGGCCGGCCGCCCATGCGCGTGCTCTTGCCCCCGGCCTGGATGACACCGGTGACCCTCACGCGAGACCCCTCATATCGCCACCGGGCCCCGGCGCAGGACGCGAGGAGGCCAGACCGTGCAGTCGGCGATGGTGGAGCCCGCGCCGCCCGCGGTCGGCCCGCCGTCGAGGATCAGGTCCACCGCGTCCTCGAAGTGACGGCGCACGGCCAGCGCCGTCGTCGGCGGCTCGGCGCCGCTGGGATTGGCGCTGGGCGCGGTCACCGCGAGCCGCGCGGCGCGGACCAACGCCAGCGCCACGGGATGACCGGGCATCCTCACGCCGACCGTCCCCGTCCCCGCCGTGAGCCGCTCCGGTACATGGGCGGCCGCCTTCAGGACGAGCGTGAGCGCCCCCGGCCAGTGCCGGGCCATGAGTTCGCGGGCGCGGGCCGGCACCTCGGAGACAAGACTCTCCACCATCGCCACCGAGTCCACCAGGACCAGGAGCGGCTTGGATTCCGGCCGCCCCTTGACGGCGAACACGCGCGCGAGGGCTCGCGGGTCGAGCGCGTCCGCGCCCAGCCCGTAGAAGCTCTCGGTGGGAAACGCCACCAGCCCTCCGCTGCTCAGGATCGCCGCCGCCACGTCCAGCGCCGCGCGGGAGGGCGCCTCGCTATCGACCGCCACCACCCGCGTCACCGGCGCGCAATGGCCCTCCGACCGATGTCCGTCCTGAAATGGGCGCCCTTGAACGAGATGCGCCCCACCGCGCGGTAGGCCAGCTTGATCGCCTTCGCGAGGTCCGTCCCCAGCGCCTGCACGCCGAGCACCCGGCCGCCGGCGGTGACGAGGCCGCCGTCGCGCGCGGCCGTGCCGGCGTGGAAGATCGTGATGCCGGGCAGTCGCTCGGCCCGTTCCACGCCGTGGATGATCCGGCCCGTCTCGTAGCGGCCGGGATAACCGGCCGAGGTCAGGATCACGCAGACGGACGGTTCGGCGCGCCAGGCCAGAGACGCCGGCAAGCTCTTGCCCTCGGCCACGGCCGCGAGCAGCGGGAGGAGATCCGTCTTCAGGCGAGGCAGCAGGACCTGGCACTCGGGGTCGCCGAAGCGGCAGTTGAACTCGACCACTCGCGGCCCCTCGTGCGTGATCATGAGCCCCACGTAGAGCACGCCCCGGTAGGGAGTGCCTTCCTCGCGCATGCCCCGGATGGCGGGCACCACGATCTCGTCCATCACGCGCGTCTGCATCGCACCGCCGAAGACCGGAGCCGGCGAGTAGGCGCCCATGCCGCCGGTATTCGGCCCTCGGTCGTCGTCGAGCACGGTCTTGTAGTCTTGCCCGGCGGCCAGCGGCAGCACGGCCGTCCCATCCGACAGCACGAAGAAGGAGACCTCCTCGCCTTTCATGAACTCCTCGATCACGACGGTGCGCCCGGCCTCGCCGAAGCCTCCCTCCACGAGGCACAGCGCGACGGCGCGGTCGGCCTCCTCCAGGGTCCGGCAGACCTGCACGCCCTTGCCGGCGGCGAGCCCATCGGCCTTGCGGAAGCGCGCCGTCGGGATCCCGTGGCGCGCCATGAAATCCTTGGCGAAGATCTTCGAGCTCTCGAGGCGGGCCGCCGCGGCGCTCGGGCCGAAGACGTGAAGCCGAGCCTCGAGAAAGCGGTCGGCGAGCCCCAGGGCCAGCGGCAGCTCGGGCCCCACGACGGTGAGGTCCACGCGCTCCCGCGCGGCGACCGCCACCAGCCCCTCGATGTCGGTGTCCTTCAGGGCGATGCAGTCGGCATGCCGGGCGATCCCCGCATTCCCCGGCGCGGCGAGGATGCGGCTGACCCGCGGGCTCTGGGCGAGCTTCCAGACGAGGGCGTGCTCGCGGCCGCCACCGCCGACCACCAGGACTCTCATTCGTCCGCCTCCGGATTCTCCATGCCTTCCAGGTGGGAGCGGGCGATCTGGGCCCAGGGGCTGCCCAGGTCCAGCTCGAGGTAACGCCGCCAGTGAAGGGCCGCGGCCTCGCTCCGCCCGTTCTTCGCCAGCACCCCGGCCAGGTTGAAGTGGGCATCGGCATAGTCGGGCTCGAGCTCCAGCGCGCGGCGATACCAGGTGATGGCCGAGGCGAAGTCGCCCAGGTCCTCGTGGAGCGAGCCCAGGTTGAAGGCCGCCTGGCAGCAGCTCTCGTCGGCGTCGAGCGCCTTCCTGTAGCGCTCGCCCGCCCGCGCGTAATGACCCATCCGGTGCTCGAGGAGTCCGAGATTGTTCCACGCCGCGGCGTAACCGGGATCGATGGTCACCACGCGCTCGTAGGCGTCGACGGCCGACTCCCAGCGCGCGGGATCGTCGTCCCACTCGGAGGCGCGGGCGAACCAGGCCTCCGCCGCGTCGGCGGGAGGGACGAGCGGGCGCACCCGCCCGGCGAGCAGCGACTCTCTCGTCTCCTGCTCGAGATCGCCCATCTGGAAGTCGAGCAGGGCCTGGCCGGTCCGCGGGTCGAAACGCCGCCGGTCCCGCTCCACCACCACGCGGTTCTGCTCGACGTGGAGGCGGAGCTCGGAGAGCGGCTCGGCGGCGTCGGGAGCGAGCCGGCGCGCCCCCTGCAGCGCCGCCCGGACCTGGCGCACCGTCGCCCCGCCCTCGAGGAGCGCGGCCGCCGCGCGCGCCGCCACCAGCTCGCGGAAGCGGTACCCCGTGCCCTCCTCCCGGAGCAGTCCCAGCCGCCGGAGCTGGGCGAGCCGCTTCGGCGTGAGCCGCAGGAGACGGGTCAGCTCTCGCAGGGTGAAGATGCGCTCGGGTGGGGTCAGGCTTTGACTTCTGAACATTCTCGAAAGGCTACTCGGAGCGCTCATCCGCCGTGGATGCGCCCGGCAATTCGTTAAGAAGCAAGAGCCTGACCCCGCGATCCCTCTAGTGCTTGAAGTGGCGGAGACCAGCGACGACCATGGCCATCCCGTGCTCGTCGGCCGCGGCGATGACCTCTTCGTCTCTGACCGAGCCTCCGGGATGTATCACCGCCGTCGCGCCGGCCTTGGCCACCACGTCGAGCCCGTCCCGGAAGGGGAAGAAGGCGTCGGAGGCGCACACCGCGCCGCCCGTCTCGAGCCCCAGCTCGCGGGCACGCATCACGGCGAGGCGGGCGGAGTCGACGCGGTTCATCTGCCCGGCGCCCACGCCGACCACCTGGTCGGCGGTCGCCAGGACGATGGCATTGGACCGGGTGTGCTTGGCGACCCGCCAGGCGAATCGGAGCGCCGCCATCTCGGCCGCGGTGGGCGCGCGCCTGGAGACCACCCGGAGCGCCGCCGGGTCCAGGTCCGTGAGATCGGCGTCCTGGAGCAGCAATCCCCCGATCACGCTGCGCGCTTCGCGGAGCTGCGCCGGGTAGTCCGCGCGCGCGCATGGGAGCTGGAAGACGCGGCACTTCTTCTTGGTCCGCCTGAGCTCGTCCAGGGCGTCGGGCTCGTAGGCCGGCGCGAACAGGATCTCGAGCAGGATGCCGGCCAGCTCCTTGACCACTTCCATGTCGAGCCGCCGGTTGACGCCCACGATCCCGCCATAGATGGAGACCGGGTCGCAGGCCTTGGCCTTCCGCATCGCCTCGCCCACCGTGCGGCCGAGCGCCACGCCGCAGGGATTGGTGTGCTTGATCACCACCGCCGCCGGGTCGTCGAACTCGAGCAGGAGGCCGAGGGCGGCCGACCAGTCGAGCAGGTTGTTGTAGCCCAGCTCGGGGCCGTGAAGCCGGGCGGCCGCGCTGAGCCCGAAGCCATGGCCGGCGAGCCGGTAGAACGCGGCGCCCTGGTGCGGGTTTTCCCCGTAGCGCAGCCCCTGGACCAGAGAGCCCTCGAGGTGGAGCCGCTGCGGGAAGCGGCCCTCGGCCGCTCCGGCGCCCTCCGCGCGGCGTCCGGTCGCGCCGGGTTCTCGCAGATAGGCCGCGATGGCGGCGTCGTACTGCGCGGTGCGCCGGAAGGCCTCGAAGGCGAGCCGGTAGCGCGTCTCCGGCGAGAGCCCGCCCTGGTTGGCGCGCAGCTCCTCGAGCACGGGGGCGTACTGGCCGGTATCCGTGATGACGGCGACGCTCGCGTGGTTCTTCGCGGCGCCGCGGATCATGCTGGGGCCGCCGATGTCGATGTTCTCGACGGCCTCGTCCAGCGTGACGCCGGGCGTGGCCACCGTCGCCTCGAACGGGTAGAGCGTGACCGCCACCAGGTCGATGCGGCCGATGCCGTGGGCCTCGAGGGCGGCCATGTGCTCGGGCCGGTCCCGGCGCGCGAGGATGCCGCCGTGGACCTTGGGATGGAGCGTCTTGACGCGCCCGTCGAGCATCTCGGGGAAGCCCGTGACCTGCGCCACGTCCACCACGGGTACCCCCGACTCGCGGAGCAGCTTGGCCGTCCCTCCGGTCGAGAGGATCTCGACCCCGAGGTCCGCGAGCCCCCGCGCGAAGTCCACCACTCCCGTCTTGTCGTGCACGCTGATGAGCGCGCGGCGCACCGGATTCATGCTGTCTCCCTGATCCGGACCCGGCGGCCCTCGACGACGATCCGCCCTTCCGCGAACAACCGGATCGCCTCGGGATAGATCCGGTGCTCTTCGGCCAGGATGCGCTCGGCGAGCGCCTCCTCGGTGTCATCCTCGCCGACCGGCACCGCCGCCTGCAGGACGACGGGTCCCGTGTCCACACCCTCATCGACGAGATGCACGGTCGCGCCGGCGACCTTGACGCCGTACCGGAGCGCCTGGCGCTGGGCGTGGAGGCCGGGGAAAGCCGGCAGGAGCGAGGGGTGGATGTTCAGCAGACGCCCCTCGAAGTGCTTGACGAAGGCGCCGCTCAGGAGCCGCATGTAGCCGGCGAGGCAGACGAGCTCGACACCGCGCTCGTCGAGCGCCGCGATCACCTGCGCCTCGTGCGCTTCGGGTCCCCAATGATCGTGCGGGTCGATGCAGAGCGCCTCGATCCCGTGGGCGCGCGCGATGGCCAGCGCCCCCGCGTCGGCGCGGTCCGTCACGAGCGCCGCCAGGGTGGCCGGGATGAAGCCGGACTCGACCGCCCGCGCGATCGCCTGGAAGTTCGACCCGCGGCCGGAGGCCAGCACCCCGATCCTGAGCCGCGCGCGCTCAGACATACCCAGTAGCTAATAGGAGTCGAAGAGACGCAGCTGCGCGCGCTCACCCGAGTCGAAGCCCACTTTGTACTGCCCCGTGAAGCAGGCGTGGCAGAAATGCTCCGGATCCGAGCCCGTGGCCTTCAGCATGCCCTCCAGGGAGAGATAGCCGAGGCTGTCGGCGCCCAGGTAGCGCTGGATCTCGGGCACCCGGTGGCTCGACCCGATCAGCTCCTTGCGGGTCGGCGTGTCGATGCCATAGTAGCAGGGCCACTGGATCGGCGGCGAGGAGATGCGCACGTGGACCTCCCGCGCCCCCGCGGCCCGCACCATCTTGACGATCTTCCGGCTCGTGGTGCCGCGGACGATGGAGTCGTCCACCACCACCACGCGACGGCGGTCCAGCACCTCGCGGTTGGGATTGAGCTTGACCTTGACGCCGAAGTGGCGGATCCCCTGCTGGGGCTCGATGAAGGTCCGTCCGACGTAGTGGTTCCTGACGAGCCCCGAGTCGTAGGGCAGGCCCGACTCCTCGGAGAACCCGAGCGCCGCGCCCACCCCGGAGTCGGGGACGGGGATCACGACATCCGCCTCCACCGGGTGCTCGCGGGCGAGCTGATGACCCATGGCCTTGCGCACCCCGTGGACGTTGTGGCCCCAGAGCACGGAGTCGGGGCGCGCGAAGTACACGTACTCGAAGACACACTGCAGCCGGGGGGCGAGCCGGAACGGCCTGAGCGAGGTGGCGCCGCGCCCATCCACCACGATGATCTCGCCGGGCTCGATGTCGCGCACCACCTGCGCCTCCATGAGGTCGAGCGCGCAGGTCTCCGAGGCCAGGAGCCAGCTGTCCCCGAGCCGGCCGAGCGTCAGCGGGCGGAAGCCCGAGGGATCGCGGACCCCGATGACGCTCTCCGGCGTCAGGAGGAGCAAGGTGTACGCGCCTCTGACCCGGGTCAGCGCGCGCGCGAGCTGGTCGGCCAGGGTGACACCCTCGGCGCGGGCCAGCAGGTGCAGGATCACCTCGGTGTCCGATGAGGACTGGAAGACGGCGCCGTCGCGCTCGAGCTCCGCCCGCAGCTCCTCGGCGTTGACGAGGTTGCCGTTGTGGGCGATGGCCACGGGCCCATGCGCGGTGTTGGCGGTGATGGGCTGGGCATTGCGGAGGTTGGAGCTGCCCGCCGTCGAGTAGCGCACGTGGCCGACGGCCCGATGTCCCGGCAACCGCTTGAGGCGCTCGCGGCTGAAGACGTCCGCCACCCAGCCCATGGCCTTCTCCACGTGGAAGACGTGGCCATCGGTGGAGGCGATGCCTGCCGACTCCTGGCCGCGGTGCTGGAGCGCGTAGAGCCCGAGGTAGGCCACGTTGGCGGCCTCGGCGTGATCGAAGACACCGAAGAGCCCGCACTCGTCGTGGAACGCGTCGTCCAGCTCGGGCGCCGTGTCAGCCCACGTATCGTTCAAAGCCGCTCCTCCAGGCCAGGGCGCTCCGATCCACCGAGAGGTCGATCACGGAGGCGCCGCCCGCCCTGATCACCAGCCGATCGCCGCCGACCCGACCGATCCAGCGCCACGGCACCGCGAACTCGCCCATGAGCCGCTCGAAGTGCCGCTCCCCTTCCGCACGCACGGCCACCACGATGCGAGACGGCCCCTCGCCGAAGAGCAGCAACGACAGCGGCGCCGCCGATGGCAGCTCGATCTCCACGCCCACCGGCGCCGGTCCACTCACGCAGCCTTCGCCCAGCGCCACCGCCAAGCCGCCCTCGGCACAGTCATGGGCCGAGCGCACGAGCCGCGCCCCGATGGCCGCCCGGCAGGCCTCCTGCACCTGGCGCTCCACTCCGAGATCGAGCGGAGCCAGCCGGCCCGCGACCCGGCGGTGGATCACCCAGAGGTACTCCGAGCCGCCGAGGCTGACCGCGTCCGGGCCCAGCAGCGCGACCCGGTCGCCGCTCGTCTCGAACCACTGCGTGCACCGCGCCTCGGCGTCGTCCAGGAGCCCGGCCATCCCGATGACCGGCGTCGGCAGGATCGCCTGCCCCACGGTCTCATTGTAGAAGGAGACATTGCCGCCGACCACCGGGATTTCCAGCGCGCGGCAGGCCTCCCCGATACCCGCCACCGCTTCCTTGAACTGCCACAGGATCTCCGGGCGCTCGGGAGAGCCGAAGTTCAAGCAATCGGTGAGGCCGAGCGGCCGAGCGCCGGTCACCGAGACGTTGCGCGCAGCCTCGGCCACGGCCATGGCGGCGCCGAGGCGGGGGTTCAGATGAACGAACCGCGCGTTACAGTCGGTGGTGAGCGCCACGGCCTTCCGCGTGCCCTTGATGCGAAGCACGCCCGCATCGGACCCCGGCAGGACGAGGGTATTCGTCCCGACCTGCTGATCGTACTGCCGGTACACCCACTCCTTGGACGCGATCCCCGGAGAGGCGAGCAAGGCCAGCAGCACCGCCTCGGGCTCGATCGAGACCGGGAGCGAGAGCGGATCGAAGGCCTCGAGGGCGTCCTGCCAGGCCGGGCGCGCCGTCGGCTTCTCGTAGACCGGCGCCTCGTCCGCCAGCGCCTTCACCGGGACCTCGGCCACGACCCGGCCGTGGCTCCGGACGCGGAGGACGCCGTCCCCGGTCACGGCGCCGATCTCCACGGCGTCGAGCTCCCACTTGGCGAAGATGTCGCGGATCTCCGCCTCCCGCCCCCTGGTCGCGACCAGGAGCATGCGCTCCTGGGATTCCGACAGCATGATCTCGTACGGCGTCATGCCCGTCTCTCGCTGGGGGACGCGCGACAGTTCCACCTCCATGCCCGTCCCCGCCCGCGCCGGCATCTCCGAGCACGCGCACGCCAGGCCGGCGGCGCCCATGTCCTGGATGCCCACGATGGCGCCGGTGGCCATCGCCTCGAGGCACGCCTCGAGCAGCAGCTTCTCGGTGAACGGATCGCCCACCTGCACCGTGGGCCGCCGCGCCTCGGCTCCCTCCTCGAAGGTGGCCGAGGCCATGGTGGCGCCGTGGATGCCGTCCCTCCCGGTCTTCGCGCCGACATAGAACACCGGGTTGCCCACCCCCTCGGCGCGTGCCCGCACGACCCGGTCCTTCTTCACGAGCCCGACCGCCATGGCGTTCACCAGGGGGTTGCCCGCGTACTCGGGAGCGAAGCCAACCTCCCCGCCCAGGTTGGCGACGCCGAAGCAGTTGCCGTACCAGCCGATGCCCGCGACCACGCCCTCGATGAGGCGCCGCGTTCGCCGCGCCTCGGGGTCACCGAAGCGGAGCGAGTCGAGGACGGCGATGGGGCGGGCGCCCATGGTGAAGATGTCACGCAGGATGCCGCCGACCCCGGTGGCAGCGCCCTGGAACGGCTCGATGAACGACGGGTGGTTATGGCTCTCGATCTTGAAGGCGAGCGCGAGGTCATCGCCCAGGTCCACGATCCCCGCGTTCTCGCCGGGCCCCTGCAGGACGTGCGAGGCCTGCGTCGGCAGGGTACGCAGGAACACGCGCGAATGCTTGTAGGCGCAATGCTCGGACCAGAGGGAGGAGAACAGTCCCAGCTCGGTGAAGGTCGGCTCGCGGCCGAGCCGCCGGATGATGTGGTCGTACTCCTCGGATGTCAGTCCATGGACCAGCGCCAGATCGAGCGTGACCTTAGGCTCGGCCGACGTCACTGCACGCTAGCGTTTCGAGAACGAGCCATCCTCGACGAGACTCCCGAGGAGCGAGTGGAAGATCAGGACGCCGTCGGTCCCCCCCAGCGCGGACTCGGCAGCGCGCTCGGGATGGGGCATCAACCCCAGCACGGTGCCCACCTCGTTCACCACGCCGGCGATGTTGTCGAGCGAGCCGTTGGGGTTGGCCTCCTTCACGAGCCGCCCGTCCTCGGTGCAGTAGCGGAAGACGACCTGACCGTTGTCCTTGAGCCGGCCGAGCGTCTCGCGATCGGCGTAGTACTTGCCCTCGCCGTGCGAGATGGGCATCTTGAGCACCTGCCCGGGTCTCATGGCGCGGGTGAACGGGGTCTCGCCGTTCTCGAGCAGGAGATACGTGGACTGGCAGCGGTACTGGAGGCATTCGTTGCGCATCAGGGCGCCCGGCAGGAGGCCGGCCTCGCAGAGGATCTGGAAGCCGTTGCAGGAGCCGAGCACGAGCCCGCCGCCAGCGACGAACTCGGGGAGCGCCTCGACCACCGGCGACCGGCCGGCGATGGCCCCGGCCCGCAGGTAGTCGCCGTACGAGAAGCCGCCGGGCAGGATCAGGCAGTCGAAGCCGGCGAGGTTCGTATCCCGGTGCCAGACGTAGCGCACCGGCTGGTGGAGCACCTCACTGACGACGTAGTGAAAGTCGCAATCACTCCACGTGCCGGGGAAGACCACCACGCCGAAGTTCATGGGCTGCCGGTGTCTCCTTTCGCGCTACGAGTTCAATCTACTCTTTACCTCGGGTTCTGGCAAGAGATGTCTCCGCCTCTGAAGTCAGCTGGTTGGCCGGCACCTCACCCCACCACCTCCACCGTGAACTCCTCGATCACCGGGTTGACCAGGAGCCGGGCGCACATCTCCTCGACACGCCGCCGAGCCTCGTCCCGGCTCTCGCCGTCCAGGTCCAGGTCAAGCACCTTCCCCACCCGCACATCGCGGACCTCCTGGAAGCCCAGGCCGTCCAGCGCACGCTGGACGGACGCGCCCTGGGCGTCGAGGATGCTCGGCTTGAGTCTGATGAGCACGCGGGCCTTCACGGGGGTCAGGCCATGATGCACTTACAGCAGGCCGGCCCGGCGAAAGACGGCGTCCACGTTCCTCAGGTACCACGACGGGTCGAAGCACGCCTCGAGCTCGGCCGGCGCGAGCTTCGCCATGATCTCGGGATCGGCCGCCAGCAGGTCGCGAAACGCGGTCCGCTCCCGCCAGGCCCGCATGGCGTTGCGCTGGACCAGCTCGTACGCGGCCTGCCGCGGCAGGCCCTTCTCGGCGAGCTTCAGGAGCACGCGCTGGGAGTAGATGAGGCCGAAGCTCCGATCCATGTTCTCCTTCATCCGCTCCGGGTGCACCTGGAGCCCCTCGATGATCCGGGTCATCTGGTGCAGCATGTAGTCCACCAGGATGGTGGAGTCCGGCAGGATCACCCGCTCGACGGAGGAGTGGCTGATGTCCCGCTCGTGCCAGAGCGCCACGTTCTCGAGGGCGGCCAGCGAATTGCTCCTGACGAGCCGCGCCAGCCCGCAGACCTGCTCGCACGAGACGGGGTTCCGCTTGTGCGGCATGGCGCTCGAGCCCTTCTGCCCTTCCGCGAACGGCTCCTCGGCCTCCAGGATCTCGGTGCGCTGGAGCGCGCGGATCTCCAGCGCCACTTTCTCGAGCGAGGCGGCGATGATGGCCAGCGCGCTCGCGAACTCGGCGTGGCGGTCGCGCTGCACGATCTGGGTCGAGACGGGGGCGGGCTCGAGCCCGAGGAGCCGGCACACCTCCTCCTCCACGTCGGGATCGATGTGGGCGAAGGTCCCGACGGCGCCCGAGATCTTCCCGACGCGGACGGCCTCGCGCGCCCGCTTGAGCCGCTCGAGGTTCCGCCCCGCCTCCGTGTACCAGAGCGCGGGCTTGAGGCCGAAGCTCATGGGTTCGGCGTGGATCCCGTGGGTGCGGCCCACGCACGGGGTATCCTTGTGGGCCAGCGCCAGGGCCCGCACGGCGGCGCGGAAACGGACCAGCCCCGCCAGCAGGAGCTCGGCGGATTGCTGGAGCTGGAGCGCGAGCGCGGTGTCGAGCACGTCCGAGGAGGTCATGCCGATGTGGACGTAGCGGGAGTCGGCGCCCAGAGACTCTTCGAGATCGGTCAGGAACGCGATGACGTCGTGGCGGGTCGTCTTCTCGATCTCGTCGATGCGCTCGGCGGAGACCCTCGCGCGGGCTTTGATCCGGCCCAGCGCGTCGGCGGGGATCAGGCCGCGGCGGCCATGGACCTCGCACACCGCCAGCTCGACCCGCAGCCACGCCTCGTACCTGGCCTCCCGGCTCCAGATCCGGGCCATCTCCGGGCGGCGGTAGCGATCGATCACGCTTCCGATCCTAAATTTAGACTAGCTTTGCAGGAGCTCCCGAGGGAGATTCCGCCGGTCGATCGGGCCCAGGGTCAGCAGCGAGAGCTGCTGCTCGTCGAGGATCCGGGAGATCAGCGCCTCCACTTCCGGCGGCTGCACGCCCTCGATGGCGTCCAGCATCTCGTCGAGCGAGAAGAAGGAGCCGAAGCGCAGCTCTTGCTTGGCCACGCGGTTCATGCGGGACGAGGTGGACTCCAGGGAGAGCATCAGGCTTCCCTTGAGGTGCTCCTTGGCGCGCCGCAGCTCCTCGGCCCTGACGCCGTCCTTCTTGAGCGCTCGCAGCTCCTTCATCAGCGCCTTCACCACCTTGGCGAAGTTCGCCGCGTCGGTGCCGGCGTAGATGTAGAAGAGCCCGGTGTCGCGATAGGACTGCGCGCCCGAGTGCACCGAGTAGGCCAGGGCCTGCCGCTCGCGCACCTCCTGGAAGAGCCGGGAGGACATGCTCCCGCCGATGACGTCGTTCAAGAGGTAGAGGGCGTAGCGCTCGGGCGCGTTCTCGGCGAGGCCGGGAAAGCCGACGACCAGATGGACCTGTTCCAGCGGCTTGTGGACGACGTGGACGCCGGGGTGCAGCGTGGGCGGCGCCGACTCCCGGGAGACGGCCTGCCGCCGGAAGCCGTTGAAGCGCGCGGCGAACAGGTCCACCACCTGCGCGTGCTCCAGATGCCCCGCCGCCGCGACGACGATGCGCGCGGGCGCGTACTCCTCCTCGAAGTGGCTCAGGATGACGTCGCGTCCGAGGTCCCGCACCACGTCCCAGCGGCCCAGGATGGGCCGGCCCAGCGGGTGCCCCGCCCAGACGCGCTCGGCGAAGAGGTCGTGGACCAGGTCGTCCGCCGTGTCCTCCACCATCTTGATCTCCTGGAAGACGACGGACTTCTCCTTCTCGATGTCGGCGGCGGCGAAGAGCGGGTGCATCAGGATGTCGGTCAAGAGGTCCACCGCGAGGGCCAGGTGATCGTCGAGCACGCTCACGTAGAAGCACGTGTGCTCCTTCGCCGTGAAGGCGTCCATCTGCCCGCCCACCGAGTCGATGGCGCCGGCGATCGCCTCCGCCGACCTCGTGGCGGTCCCCTTGAATACGAGGTGCTCGATCAGGTGCGAGATCCCGCCGCGGCTCTCCGGCTCCACGCGGGAGCCGGTCTCGACCCAGATGCCCACGGCGACGGAGCGCACGTGGGGGATGGCCTCGGTGACGACGCGGATGCCGTTCGCGAGCAGGTCCTTCCGACAGGCCATTCGACCCGCCGCTACCCGCGACCGCCGCCCGCGCCTGAGGGCGCGATCGCCAGCTTCTCGAACTCGGAGGGGGGCTTCGCCCCCCTTCCGAACCTCCCCCCAGGACGCAGTGCAAGCCGCAGGACGTCGCGGGGCTGGGGCCCCGCCGTCCGAGGCGAGCCATCTGGAGACTGCGCCGGCAAAGCCGGCGCTCGAAGCGCGGTCACCTGGCACCAGCCTCTCATACTCCCCTCCTACCCGCGACCGCCGCCCGCGCCTGAGGGCGCGATCGCCAGCTTCTCCCTCTCGGCCATGGCCGGCTGCTCTCTGAGAGCGCTCTTGCGGGACAGCCGGACCTTGCCGTTGGGGTCGATCTCGATCACCTTGACGGCCACCATATCACCCTCCGACAGGACGTCCGCCACCGCCCGGATGCGGTTCTCCGCTATCTGGGAGATGTGGAGCAACCCCTCGGTGCCGGGCATGATCTCGATGAAGGC
>WNGB01008146.1_pt1 | contig 18099 bp, 16 predicted proteins | sample 5400681 | NCBI WGS metagenome assembly WNGB01 (sample SAMN13153367, study PRJNA577476) | soil metagenome | isolation source: 115 cm soil or saprolite under grassland replicate 2 | place: USA:California | collected 2016-06-15 | reverse complement strand
TTGTCGGCTTTGACGTTGATGTAGACAAACGGAACTTTGCGCTTCGCGTAGTCCTCACGGGCCGCGGTCGTGTAGGGTCAGGTGTCCTTGCCGAAAATCTCCACGCGGCTTTCTGCCATCGCAGGCCTCCTCGGACCGAAGTCTACGATGCCGATGCTATGATTTTGGGCAGTTTTGATGCTCGCTCCGCTGCTCGCGATCGCCGTTCTTCTGACCGCCGCGTCGCCGAGCGGGACCGGAAGCGTCTCGGGCAAGATCGCGATCGTCAAGGCCGGCGCCACGGTGCCCGACGCGACAAACATCGTCGTCTGGATCGAAGGCGCGAGGCTCGCGGACGCGCCCTCTGGTGTCGTCAAGGCAGAAATGAAGAGCCAGCACAAGTCCTTTCAGCCTCGCGTCATCGCCGTTTCCCGCGACGCGGCGGTGGAGTTTCCGAACGTGGATCCTGTCTTCCACAACGTCTTTTCGGTATCACCGGGCAACCGCTTCGACCTCGGTCTCTACCGCAGCGGCACCTCCAAGCCCAATGTCTTCCGCGAGCCGGGCCTCGTCCGCGTCTATTGCAACATCCACCCGCAGATGGTGGGCTTCGTCATGGTCGTGGACTCGAGCTTCGTCACGGTCACCGGAAAGGACGGCGCCTTCCGATTCCAAGGCGTGCCGCCCGGCCCCTGGAACGTGAAAGTCTGGCACGAGGAAGGCGGCGACGGAGAAAAGGCCGTGCGTGTTCGGTCCGGCGCGGACTCCTCGCTGACCCTCACGCTCGACACGACGCAATACAAGCCGCAACCACACAAGAACAAGTACGGCAAGGACTATCCTCCGCCACCGCCGGACAATGAGCGCTACTGAGACCCGTGCCATCGCGCCCACGAGCGAAGTCCTGCCCGTGCGCGGCCTGAAGCTGCCGCCACCCGAGCCTCCGAAGCTTTCGCTGACGATCAAGATCTTCCTCGCCGCGGCGCTCTTGATCCTGATCGCGGTGGGCGGCGCGATCGCGATTTCGGCTTACAGGGCGACCAAGGTCGCCGACGACAAGATCGAAAAGGATCTCGCCCGGTCCGGCCCGTCCTGGCAGTCCTTCCAGGAGACGCGCTACGGCGAGCTCGAGAAGACGCTCGGGGTCGTCGTCAACAACGCCGGAACGATCTCGATGATGGCCCAATCCGACCCGGCGACCGTGCACAACACCCTCAAAGAGGAGCAGGCCAAGAGCGCCCATGCCGACTTCATGATCGCGGTCGATCCCGAGGGCATCGCTTTCGCCCGCACCGACAAGCCCCTGCCTTACTCGGTGGACCTGCGCGGAGTGCCCACGATCAAGAGCGCGCTCGACGGCAGCGTGAAGGCCGGAATCTGGCTCTCGGGCGGCAAGCTGTACCACGTGGTTGCGGCTCCCGTGCTCGAAGGCGGCCAGAGGCTCAAGGGCGTCATCGTCGCGGGCTGGCAGATCACCGACGACGTGGCGCGCAGTCTCCAGAAGCTGATCAACAGCCAGGTCGTCTTTCTGGCGGATCAGGCGAAACCCTCCGAGGCAGCCAGGCCTTCCGTGGCGGCGTCCACGATGGGGCAGATGAGCGAGGCCGTCCTCGGCGCCGTGGGGAACCAGGCCGGTCTCGTGCAGGCGGTCCTGCGGGAAGGCAAGACCATCGGACCGCTCGCGCTCGACGTCTCGGGGCGGATGTACCTGGCGTACCTTCTGCCCGTCCGTTCCTCCACAGACCAGGTCGTGGGCGCCGCTGTCGCGCTGCGCAGCCGCGACGAAGAGCTCGAAGCCTTTCGCGCGATTCAGAACACCCAGTTCCTGGTGGGACTGGCCGCTCTGGCCGTGGCCTTCTTGCTTTCGTTCGTCCTGGCGCGGCGCATCACCGGTCCGGTCGGCCGGCTCGTCAAGGCGACGGAGGCGGTCCGCGTCGGAAATCTCGAGGCCGCCGACCTGCCCGTCGAATCCAAGGACGAGATCGGCATCCTCGCTCGCTCCTTTCGCGCGATGCTCGAGGAGCTCAAAGAGAAGGCCGCCCTGGAAAAGTACGTCGCCTCGCTGACGATGACGGTCGGCGCCGACGCGGAGACGATCGTGGCGGGACGCCTGACCTCCGGGGCGCCGGTATCGCCTCGGGGCACCGAGCCGCAGGTCGGCCAGGTTTTCGCCTCCCGCTACGAGATCCAGTCGATGCTCGGCAAGGGCGGCATGGGTGTCGTCTACAAGGCCCACGACCGCGACCTCGACGATCTCGTCGCCATCAAGACGCTGCGCAGCGAAGCGCTCTCGGCCGACCCGACCTTGCTCGAACGGTTCAAGCAGGAAATCCGCCTCGCGCGCCGGATCACGCACGCCAACATTCTGCGCACCCACGACCTCGGCGAGATCGGTGGCCTGCGCTATCTCTCGATGGAATTCGTCAAAGGCATCACGCTGAAGAACCTGGTCGAGTCGGGGCAGATCCTGCCCACGCCCGTCGCGCTGCGCGTTGCCAAACAGATCTGCGCGGGCCTCGCCGCGGCGCACGAAGTCGGCGTCATCCACCGCGACATCAAGCCGCAGAACATCCTCATCGAGCCCACCGGCGGTCTGAAGATCATGGATTTCGGGATCGCGCGGCTGACCCAGGAACGCGGGATGACGGTCACGGGCACCGTCGTCGGCACGCCCGACTACATGTCGCCCGAGCAGGCCCGCGGCCAGCCCCTCGACTTCCGCTCCGACATCTACTCGACAGGCGTCGTGCTCTACGAAGTCTTCACGGGGTCGCTGCCCTTCGAAGGCGACTCCCCTCTCGCCGTGGTCTTGAAGCACGTGCAGGAGATGCCGCCGGCGCCGCAGACGGTCAACCCCAAGATCGATCCGAAGATCTCGGCGATCATCTTGAAGTGCATGGAGAAGGATCCCGCGGCCCGCTACCAGACGGTCAACGAGCTCTACGAAGCGCTGACGAAAGTTACGGCGTGATCGATTTTGGCTTTTAGATTTTGGACTTTGGATTGAAGTCCACTATCGGTCTCCTCGCGCTTCTGCTGATCAGCGGCTCCGCTGGCGCACAGGAGCAGTTCTTCGAAGAATCGGCTGCCAAGCCGAAGGTCACGTTTCAATGGGATTTTCTGGCGCGATACGACTCGATCTACCACTTGAGGTTCCGGCCGGACATCGAGCGCGGCCGTTTCGAGCTGCGACCAGAGATCGGGGTGACCGTCTCCGACCGGTTCCGGATCGGCGTGCGCGCGGTGGGCGAGCTCGGCACCGACCACAACAAAGACAACGCTGCCAATTTCGACAACTACCGATCGCGGGAGGTCGCGCTGGAGCGCTACTACGTCGAAGCGAAGCCGGGTCCTGTCACGATTCTGGCGGGCAGCTTCGGCATGCCGCTGGTCTCCTCCGAAATGCTCTGGGATCGTGACATCCAGACTCTCGGCGCCGCTCTGGCCTGGGACATTCCGTTCGGCTCCTCCCGCTTCACGCTCGCGGCAGCCGGCTTCTACGGCCCCCAGCGCGAGCATGACCACACGCGGATCGCGGCGGGCCAAGCCGTCTGGAGGTGGGGCGACGCGGACCGTTTCGCGCTCGAAGCCGCGGCCGCCTACTGGCACTTCGACTTCCACGATTTGAACGCGCACTACCTGCGGCAGAACTACGTCACCGTGCAAAACGGGCGGTCTGCGTATCTCTCCCGCTACCGCCTCGTCGATGCGCTCGTGCGGGCACGTTTCCCTCTCGGTCCGATTCCCGTGACGATCACCGTGGACGGCATCCACAACTTCGGTTCGGAGACGGACGACGTCAATGCGATCGAGGCAACCCTCGCCCTGGGCCAGCTCGGCTCGCCCGGCCAGTTCCGGTTCTTCTACATCTTCCAGTACATCGAGCGCGACGCCCTGCCCGGCGCCTACAACACGGACGACTGGTGGTTTCACACATGGGCCCGGGGCCACCGGATGGGCGTCGGCGTGACGATCCTGCCCAACCTTTTCGTGCAGGGGGCGGTCGTCTTTCAGAACCGGCTCGATCGGACCATCTGGCTGAACCGCGTGACGATCGACCTTGTCAAGATGTTCTGATGAGAAGGACGAAGAGGGTAGGACGTAGGTCGTAGGTGCCCGGAGGAGATCCCCCACGACCTGCGTCTTTCGTCCTACGTCCTCGGATAGAATCTCCCTCACCCATGAGCAAGTCTGTGGTGGCCTGCGTAGACGACCTCTTCTTCCGTTCAAAGATCGACACGACGGCGCGTCATCTGAACGTGCCCGTGCGGTTCGCCGACGCGAAGAGTGTGGCGAAAATCTGCGGAGAGGGCGACACGGCGGTGGTGCTGGTCGAGCTCTCGTCCAACGGCGAGCCGCTCGCGGCGATCCGGGCCCTCCGGCAGGCGCAAGCCACTCGGGAGCTGCCCATCATCGGTTTCCTCTCGCATGTCGACCAGGATCTCGCGCGCGAGGCGCAGAGCGCGGGAGCCACCCGCGTCTTGCCGCGCAGCCAGTTCTCCGAGACGCTGCCGGACCTCCTGATGGATCTGCTCGCGCCCGGCACGAAGCGGGAAGTGCAGGAAGAGCCCGAGCTGCCGGACGAATGAAGGAGATCGCAACGCGATCGCAGCGTGATCGCAGCGTGATCGCCGCGAAGTAGGGCACGGGGATGACCGGGACGACCCGACGGGATCTGATCAAGAGCGCGATCGCCCTGCCAATCGCGGCACAGATCAAAGCTCCAACCAAGGCTCCGACCCGGCCGGTCGTCATCGCGTCGGCCAATGGCCTGCGCGCGGTCGAAAAGGCGTGGTCGGTTCTTCAGGCCGACGGAGATCCGCTCGACGCCGTCGTCACGGGCGTCAACATCGTGGAAGACGACCCGGATGACGTGACCGTCGGATACGGCGGCATCCCGAACGAGGAAGGCGTCGTGCAGCTCGACGCTTCCGTCATGGACGGACGGACGATGAAGGCCGGTGCCGTCGGCGCGCTCGAAGGTGTCAAGAACCCCCCGAAGGTCGCACGCCTCGTCATGGATCGCACCAACCGGGTCTCTTTGGTGGGCCCGGGGGCCCTGAAGTTCGCGAAGGCCCACGGTTTCCAGGAAGAGAGCCTTCTCACCGAGCGCAGCCGCAAGATCTGGCTCTACTGGAAGGAGAAGCTCTCCGGCAAGGACGACTGGATCGAGAGGGGCAACGAGGAAGAGAAAGACCCGGACATCCGCTGGTACATTCAGAAGTTCGGCACTGAGGACTTCCGCCCGCAAGGCACGATCAACTGCAATGCCGTCACCGCCCAGGGCGATCTCGTGGGCACCACGACGACCTCGGGCCTCTTCTTCAAGGTGCCCGGTCGCCTCGGAGACTCGCCGGTGATCGGCGCGGGCCTCTACGTGGACGGCGAGGTCGGCGCCTGCGGCTCGACCGGCTGGGGGGAGGGGAACCTGCGCTCCTGCGGCTCGCATTCGGTCGTCGAGCTGATGCGTCAGGGCCGGTCGCCTCAGCAGGCGGCCCTCCAGGTGCTCGAGCGCATCGTGGCCCTGGCGAAGGACAAGCGCGACAAGAAGGGCCAGCCGGACTTCAACATCCATTTCTACGTCGTCAACAAGAAAGGCGAGCACGCCGGCGCCTCGGTCTGGTCGGCCACCAAGAGCGGAAGCCCGGCCGGCTTCGCCGTGGCCGACGCCACCGGCGCGCGGCTGGTGGATTCGGCCTACGTCCTGAAGCGGGAGAAGGCGTAGCGAGTCGGTGCGCTCAACCCGGAGGGCTCTCCAGGACTGGTTCTTGAAGCAGATCACCCGGCGACGGCGCCGGTATGCCCGCTTCGTCTACAACGACGAAGACAACCTCAAAGCCACGATCCGGCCGGGCGACGTGCTGCTGGTGGACGGCGACCAGCGCGTCTCGCAGGCGATCAAGTACCTGACCCAGTCTTCCTGGTCGCACAGCGCGCTCTTCATCGGCGACGCCTTGCTGAGGAAGTGGCCCGAGAAGCGGGCGGATCTGCTCCGGCGATACGGCCGCGAGGCGCGGTACTTGATCGTCGAGGGGCTCGTGGACAAGGGTGTCATTGCCTCGCCGCTGGTGAAGTACCTCAACTTCAACATCCGCATCTGCCGGCCGATCGGGCTGCGCCCGGAGGACCTCGAGGTCGTGCTCGACCATGCGATCTCGAGAATCGGGTTCTCTTATGACCGCCGCAACTTCCTCGACCTGACGCGGTACCTGCTGCCCTTCCACTTCGTTCCGCCCACTCTGCGCGAGGAGGCCCTTCACTTCGGCAGCGGCAAAGACACCGAAACTCTCTGTTCGACCCTGATCGCCGAGGCCTTCCAAAAGGTGCGGTATCCGATCCTGCCCGTCTTCGTACGCAGGAGAAAGCCGCGGACGACGCGCGACAAGCTGCGCCAGCACATTCTGGGTCGCCCGACGCGTTTCGCCTACAGCGGCCTCCTGCGGGCGCGCCACCCGACTCTCTATGTCCCGCGCGACTTCGATCTGTCTCCGTACTTCGAGATCGTGAAGTTCTCGGCCAGCGATCTGCTGGCGTTCGACTACCGCAAGCTCGAGTGGGAGGGCGAAACGGGGAAGCCGTAGGCGCCGGTCGCTACTTGTCCGCCGCGCGTCGGATTTCCCGCAGACGGTCGTCCGCGAGGATGAGCTGCACGCGAGTGCCCTCCGGATACCGCATGTACTGGTCCCTCGTGACCGGGTACCGCATGTGTGCCATGGCCTCGCCGTCCCTCGCTTCGAATCCCAGGTAGTAGCTCATGTTCCCGGTGGGACCCGTCTCCGTCGACCGCTCGACGACGACGGCGTCGAGCGTACGAAATCCCCCGCCGTGGGCCGGCTTGCCGGCACCGCTCGAACACGCAAAGAGAAGGAGCGCGACGAAAGACAGCGCGGCGGCGAGGCGGGGCTTCGACATGGCAACCTCGATTATTTGATCCTCACTCCGTTCTTGACGACGACATCGACGTTCTGCAGCAGGTCGATGTGCGTCAGGACGTCTCCCCTGACCGCGATCACGTCCGCGTAGCGGCCGGGAGCGAGCGTCCCGATCTCCTTTTCCTTCTTCAGCCAGGCGGCCGGCCAGCGCGTCGCTGCCGCGATGGCCTGCATCGGCGTCAGGCCGAGCTTGACCCAGGTCGCGAGCTCCCGCCAGGTCGAGTCGGTGTGAAAGTTGCCAGGCACGCCGGAATCTGTTCCGACCAGAAGTGTCACGCCCGTCTCTTTCAGCTGGCGGAACTTCTGCGCCAGCGTCGGGATGCGCCGCCGCACGAGCTGAAAGTAGGGCAAGGCTCCGACGTTGGCGAGCGAGGCGCGGATATCGCTCACGATGTCGGGAGCGAGCCCCTCCTGCCAGCGCGGGTCGTCGAGCCTGGCGGGAAAGACATCCGCCGTGTACTCGGAAAGGTACAGGCCCTCCACCGTCGGGCACCAGGCGAGTGTCTGGTTGCGCTTGCGCAAGCCCGCCAGGATGTCCTCGGGATAGCCGGGCTCCGTTGCCAGCCCGGTGTGCTCGAAGCAGTCCACGCCGGCCTTCAGGCCGACGCGAATCTCTTCCTCGCGGTGCGCGTGCGCCACGACGGGACGCGGCGGACTCGACCTGTGCGCCGTCTCGACGATCGCCCGGACCTCTTCCTCCGTCATTTGGTCCTGATCGATCAGCTTGACGACGTCGACACCGGCCTTCAAGACCTTCTCCGTCTTCGCCCGGGCGTCGGCCGCGCCTTTGACCGGCCAGCGCCAATCGTGCTCCCAATCGTTGTAGTCGGCGTGTTGGAGAAACGGCCCGGAGACGAAGAGACGGGGGCCCGGGATCTCGCCCTTCTCGATGCGCGCCTTCACCTCGAGGACGTCCTCGAGAGGCGCGCCGAGCTCGCGAGCGAACGTGACGCCGGCGCGCAGGAGCTGCCGGGCGGCGGCTGGCATGATCTCCCTGCGGAATCGGCCGCGGTACGCCTTGTCCCAATGCTCGTAGTCGCCGTGGCCGAGGATCATCAGATGCACGTGCATGTCGGCGAGGCCCGGCAGCACCGTCATGCCGCGCGTGTCGATCACGGGCGTGCCCGCCGGCACCGCGACATCGGAGCGCGGGCCCACGGCCACGATCCGCGCGCCGGCGATCAGGACGACGCCGTCCGGGATGGGCTTGCCTTCACAGCCGTCCACGATCTGGCCCCCCACCAGCGCAAGCGTTGGCTTGGCGGTCTCCTGCGCCAGGACCGGGGCCGCCGCCATCGCCACGAGAAGGGCCAGAAGGCTTCCTCGACGCATCTTTCTTCTCCTCGTCCTCAACTCTAAACCCTAAGCTCTAAACTCCAAACGCTCATGACGGACCCGCGCGTCTCGATCACTCCCGGCGGCGAGATCGTGGTCTCGAAGGCCGCTCCCCGGGCGGAGATCGTCTCCTGGGCCCTCTACGACTTCGCCAACACGATCTTCTCCATGAACATCGTGACGCTCTATTTCGCCGTGTGGATCATCACGGAGCGCGGGGCGTCGAACACCGCGTACTCCCTGGCATCGAGCTTCTCCTCGCTCCTCGTGCTTGCCGCCGCTCCGGTCTTGGGCGCCCTCTCCGACAGCACGCGACGCCGCAAGCCCTGGGTCGTCGGACTGACGGTCATTTCGGCGGCCGCGACCATTGCCCTTCTGCCGCTGGCTCGCCTGCCGCTATCCGGCCGGAGGTCGGTGCTTCTGGTCCTCGCCGCCTTCGTCGTGGCCAACACCGCCTACCAGCTCGCGATCCCCCCGTACAACGCCATGCTCCCGGAGCTCGTGCCCGCCTCGCGCCTCGGCCGCCTGTCCGGAGTCGGGACCGCCGTCGGCTACGTCGGATCGATCGCCGGCGTGCTGCTCGTGGCGCCTTTCGTGACCGGCGAGCTCGGGCTGCCCGCGGGCGGCAGGCAGGCGGCTTTCCTTCCCACGGGGCTACTCTTTCTCCTCTTCTCGTTGCCGCTCTTTCTCGTGTGCCGCGATCACTTGGCTGTACCCCGGAGTGAGCGGCCGCGGCCGCGGCTGGACCGAGCGGTTGCCGAGCTTGGGGCGGCATTCCGCGAGGCGCACCGCCACCCCGGCTTGTTGCGCTTCGTCTTCGCCTCCTGGTTCTACCAGGATGCCCTCGGAACCGCGATTTCGTTCATGGCGCTCTACGCCGTGACGGTGCTCGGCCTGCCACCGGGCGGAGAGATCCGTCTCTTTGTGACGCTGACCGTGCCGGCCATTGCGGGCTCTTACGTGGCCGGCCGGGCCGCAGACCGGTTTGGGCCAAAGCGGGCTCTCGTCTGGGTTCTCATGGGTTGGCTTGTGGGCCTCCTCGCGGTCGCCGCGGCGCCGACGATGGCCGCGTTCTGGGCGGCGGGAGGTCTCGTGGGCTTTGTCTTCGGCGGCATCTGGGCGACGGAACGGCCCCTGCTGCTCTCACTCGTTCCAGACGTCGAGGCCGGGCGCTTCTTCGGGCTGCTCTCCCTCTCGGCGCGTGCGGCGGCCATCGTCGGTCCGCTCGTCTGGGCCTTCATCGTGGATTGGGCCTTCCGCCCTTTCGGAACGCACGTCGCCTACCGCGTCGCGGTCGGCTCGCTCGCCCTCTTCATGGCGGTCGCCCTGTGGCTCTTGAGGGGCGTACCAGATCGGAAAAGGCCCGGTTAAGATGGCCCCGCCAAAGGAGGGACGGTTGACTTCTTCGCCTAGCGCCCGCGTGGCGCTCGTGGGTCTGGGACCGATCGGAATCGAGGTCGGGCGAGCGCTCGTGCCGCGTACGGACATCGACATCCTCGGCGCGGCGGACCCGGCGCCCGACAAGCACGGCAAGGACCTCGAAGAGGTGCTCGACATGCCGGCGAGCCTGGCCGGCATCGAGGTGAGACCTTCCGCCAAGGCGCTCTATGCCGCTTCGGCCTTCACGCGGACGAAGAAAGACATCGCCCTCATCTGCACGGGCTCACGCCTGCCGGCCGTGGCGGACCAGATCAAGGAAGCCATCGAGGCGGGCTTCCACATCATTTCGACCTGCGAGGAGCTGGCCTATCCCGAGCTTTCCCAGGCGGTGCTCGCGCGCCAGATCGACAAACTGGCGAAGGAAAAGGGCGTTGCCGTGCTCGGCACGGGGGTCAACCCGGGTCTCGTGATGGACCGCCTTGCATTGGAAGCGGCGAGCGCCTGCGTCTCGGTCGACAGCATCACGGTCACCCGCGTCGTCGACGCGGCCAAGCGCCGGGGCCCTCTGCGCGCCAAGGTCGGAGCGGGCTTGACGCGCGAAGAGTTCGTCGCCGGAGTGGCCGTCAAGAGGCTCGGCCACGTCGGGCTCTCCGAGTCCGCGGCGATCATCGCTCTCGGCCTGGGCCTGCCCATCGACGAGATCACCGAGACGATCGAGCCCGTGATCGCGGAGGAGGAGACCGATGGCGTCGCGCCAGGGTGCGTCCTCGGCCTTCACCAGATCGCCATCGTGCAGGCCGGCGACGAAGTCAGGGTCAAGCTCGATCTGACCATGGCCGTCGGTGTGGAGAATCCGTCCGACCGGATCGAGATCGAGGGGGACCCTTCCGTCAGCCTCGTCGTCTCGGGCGGTTACCACGGCGATCGAGCTACGGTCGGCTGCGTCGTCAACGCCATCCCCTTCGTGGTTCAGGCGCCGCCCGGCCTCCACAAGGTCGTGACCCTGCCTCTCTTCGGCCTCGTCCCCCTGCCCTAGGAGGGACCCGCGAGCCTTCGTCCAAAAAAAGGCGGCCCCGACTCAAACGGTCGGGGCCGGGAAGGAAGGTATCGCGTGCTGACTAGAAAACCGAGGGCGCGGGCCCATCATTCCCGAGGCCTTAGTTACTGATTGGAAAAGGTTTAGCTCAGTTGATCGTGTAGCCTCCGGAGGGCAGTGCCTGGTCCTCGAGGATCTCGATCCGGACGTTCAAGGCCGCCTCGGCGTCCCTGAGAATGTCCGGCTCATCCTCGACCAAGAATCGGGCGAGCGTGGGGTGGACCTTCACCCGAACCGTCTCGCCGGACGTGAAGAGCGACGGCGGCTTCAAGAGGGCCCGGCGCAGGTCGAGCGCGGCCGTCAGGTCCGTCTTGATCCGGCCGCTGCCGGCGCACTCGGGGCAGGCGCGGGTCAAGACCCGCTCGAGGTTGCCCCGGGAGCGCTTTCGAGTGATCTCGACGAGGCCAAAGTCCGAGATCTGAAGAACTCGCGACCGGGAGCGGTCTTTGGCGAGCTCCGCCTCGAACTTCGTGACCACCTCGTGGCGGTGCTCCGGGTCCTCCATGTCGATGAAGTCCACGACGAGAAGGCCCCCCAGATCCCGCAACCGAATCTGTCGTCCGATCTCGGGCACCGCTTCGAGGTTTGCCGCGAAGACGGTCTCCTCGAGCCCTTCCTTTCCGACGAAACGACCCGTGTTGACATCGATCGCGACGAGCGCCTCGGTCTGGTGGATGACGATGGAGCCCCCGGAGGGTAGCGGCACGCGGTTTTTCAGCGCGGCCTCGATCTCGGCTTCGACGCCGAAAACCTCGAAGATGGGCTCCAACTTCTCGAATCGCTCGACCCGGGCTGCGAGAGACGGTGCCAGGCCGCGAAGGAACTCTTCGAGCCGGAAAGCCGCCGCCTCGTCGTCCACGCGGATCGCATCGATGTCGTTGCCCGCGAGATCCCGAGTCACGCGCAACGCGAGATCGAGCTCCCGGTGCAGCAGCGCGGGTGTCGCCGTGTTCTCCGCCTTGCGGGCGATCCGGCCGGCCAGGTCGGTCAGGTAGGCGCGATCCACTTCCAGCTGCGCTGCTGCAGCTCCCTGCGCCGCGGTGCGCGCGATGAACGTCCCCTCCGCCGAGAACGACTCCAGAATCGCGCGCAGGCGATCTCGCTCGGCCGGATCCGTGACCCGGCGCGAGATGCCGACCTCGGGAACCCCGGGCAGATAGACGAGCGTGCGCCCGGGCACGGCGATGTTCGTCGTGACGCGCGGCCCTTTTCCCGAGAGCGGGTCCTTCGTGACCTGAACGACGATCTCCTGGCCCTCCTTCAAGACGTCGTCGATGCGCGGGCGATCCTCCCGCAGGGCGGCGCCCGGGACGAGCGTGTCATCGCCCACCTCGCCGGATTCGGCGTCGACCGGACGCGGCACCGCGTCTTCGACATAGAGGAAGGCGTCGCGATCGAGGCCGATCGCCACGAAGGCCGCCTGCATGCCGGGCAGCACCCGGTGGACTCGCCCCTTGTAGACGTTGCCGACGAAGCCCTGCCGTCCGCGCCGTTCGTGAAAGACCTCCACGGTGCGCCCGTCCTCGGTGAAGGCGACGCGCGTCTCGGGAGGCGTCGCGTTGACGAGGAGCTCTTTTCTCACGCGTTAGCGAACCGGCGATACTCGACGCCGAGGATGAGCCCGATGGCCATGAAAGTCGTCGCGACGGAGGAGCCTCCGTAGGAGACGAGCGGGAGAGGAATGCCGGTGATGGGCAGCAGGCCGATCATCATCGAGGCGTTGATGACGACGGAGAAGAATATGACGCCCGCCAGCGCGAGGATCAAAAACACCCCGCCGCGGTCGCGGGCGACGGAGGCAAGCGTGAGAGCACGCAGAAGCAGCGCCGCGAAAAGGGCGAGAACGAGCATGACACCGAGGAACCCCCACTCCTCCGCGATCACCGCCAGGATGAAATCCGCGTGCTGCACCGGCAAGAACCGGAGCTGGCTCTGCGTGCCCGAGCCGAAACCCTTGCCGGAGAAGCCGCCGGATCCGACCGCGATCTTGGACTGACGGACCTGCCAGCCGGCGCCGAGCACGTCCACGTCCGGGTTCAAGAACGTTCCGATGCGCTGCTTCTGGTAATCCTTGAGGAGGAACCACCCCGCCCCCGCCACCACGGCAAAGATCACGATGATGGACACCCAGCCCCGCCAGGGCAAGCCGCCGAAGAGAAGGCCGATTCCCGCAATCGGCAGGAACGTCAGCGCAAGGCCGAGGTCCGGCTGGAGGAAGGTGAGGAGGAACGGAGTGCCCACAATCGCCGCGAGCTTCACGAACGTCGCCGCTTTCAACTTCGCATCGTCCTCATTCTCGAACATGTAAGCCACGAGCAGGGCCGTCGCGATCTTGGCGAGCTCTGCCGGCTGGAACTGAAAGCCGCCGACGCGGATCCACGAACGCACGTTGGCGATCCTCTCGCCGAACAGGAGCAGGTAGACGAGCGGCACGAGCGTGAGCAGGTAGAGGACGAGGGAGAACTTCAGGAGAGTGCGGTAGTCGAAGAGCGTCGCCGCCATCATCGCGGCGATCCCGATCGCGACCCAGATCGCCTGCCGGCCCGCAAGACCGGCGAGGCGACCCCCGGCGGTGGTCGAGGCGACGAACAGGATGCCGAGGCCCGCGAGGGCGACGGCCGAGGTCATCACGACAAGGTCGAGCCGGCGCGGAACGGGCAGGACCCGGGTGATCACCGATCGCCTCCTTCGCGCCGCGCAGCGCGCACGAGGCCGCCGGAGGAGGCCGCCTCGGACGGAGTCCGCCCGAAGCGCTTCTCGAAGATGGCCTTGGCGAGCGGCGCTGCGGCGCTGCTGCCGTGCCCTCCGTTCTCGACGAACACCACGACGACGATCTGCGGATCTTCGACCGGCGCGAAGCCGACGAACCAGGCATGGTCCTGGATCCGCTTCGACCGGGCCAGACTTTCCGAGGTCTCCCGGCCCATCACCTGCACGGTGCCCGTCTTGCCCGCGGCATTCAAACCCGGCACGCGCGAGAGATAGGCCGTGCCGCCCGGCTCGTTCAAGACCGCCCACATGCCGTTCTTGACGATGGCCGCCTTTTCGGCGTCGAGCGCCAGGCCCTGCTTGGTCTCCACCTTGTAACGCAGCTTCTCCTGCGTCGCCGGGTCCTGCGAGGCGTAGAAGAGGTGCGGCGTCGGCAGACGCCCGCCCTCGATCAGCCCGGAAAGAGCCCGCGCGAGCTGCATCGGCGTCACGAGAACCGGGCCCTGGCCGATCGCGACGGAAATCGTCTCGCTCGGGTACCAGCGCGCGCCGCGCTTGGACCGGGCCCACTCCTCGGACGGGACATTGCCCCTCTTCTCGTAAGCTAGATCGACGCCCGTGGGCTCTCCCAGCCCGAAGCCCCTGGAGATCTCGGCGATCCGGTCGATGCCGAGACGCCGGCCCAGATTGTAGAAATACACGTCGCAGGACACCTTGATCGCATCGCGCAGGGCGACCCAGCCATGCCCTTCCTTGCGATGGCATTTGAACGTGCGGCCGTAGAACGTTGCGTAGCCGGGGCAGAAGACCTTTTCCTCGGGATTGACGAGACCTTTGGCCAGGGCCCCGTAGGCCTCGAAGATCTTGAACACCGAGCCCGGCGAAAACTGATTCTGAATCGCCCGGTTCTGCAGAGGATGGTGCGCGTCGCCGATCAAACTGTCCCACTCCTTCTTGGTGACGCGCCGTGTGAACCAGTTGGGGTCGTAGGAGGGCGAGGAGACGAGGACCAGGATCTCGCCGGTCTTCGGGTCGAGCGCGACGCAGGAGCCGACCTTGTCGCGGAGGAAGTTTTCGGCCACCTCCTGGAGCTCGAGGTCGATCGTCAGGAAGAGGTTTTCGCCGGGGCGAGCGTCGATGCGCGCTTCTTCGGCGATCTCATGTCCGTGCGAGTCCACGATCACGCGCCGCTCGCCGTGCGTGCCCGACAAGAGCTTCTCGTACGACTCCTCGATGCCCTTCTGCCCGACCCAGTCGCCCACGCGATAACCCGTGTCGCCGCCCTTGGCGATCTGCTCGGGGCTGACCTCCGACAGATACCCGAGCGCGTGCGCCGCCGAGACACCGCGCTTGTAGAGGCGGCGTTGCGACACCGTGATCGCAAACTCGGGATGCTCGGGCGCGCGCGCCTCGATCGCCGCCACTTCCTCGATGCCGAGGTTCTCGGCCACCGGAATCGGCAGAAACTCCGGGTCGCGCAATCCCCCGAGGTCGATGGCCGAGGCGATGTCTTTCGCCTCGCGTCGGTAAAGCTGCAAGTTGTAGGCGGGTTCGTTTTCGACCAAGACCGAGCCTTTCCGGTCGAGCACGTAGCCTCGCGGCGCGGTCACCTTGACCGAGCGCAGTCGGTTGTTCTCCGAGAGGCCGAAGTAGTACTCCCCGCGATCGGGGCCTGCAGCAGCAGGGTGCCGAGAATGCCGACGATCAGATCGTTGGCGAGCGAAGCCGCGGCGAGCGCCGCTCCCACGGCCAGGGCGCCGCCGAAGACGATGCGCACCGAGATCATGGCGAGACCGTAGCCGATCGCCGCTTTCGCGAACGCGTTCATCCCGAAGAGCTGCTGCGAGAGAGCATCCTCGACGAAGCCGGCGGCCGCTCCCGTCAAGACGGCCCGGACGAAGTCGCCGCCGCGCGACACGGCAGCCGTCGCGAGCAGGAACCAGTCGATCGGAAGGAACCCGCGGTACCGCGAGCCGCCGACGAGGAACTCCAGGGCCGTCGCCGCCGCCAGAAGCAGCGCGATGCGGCCCAACGTCACGGACGATCACCCTTTGGGCCTCCCAGAACTTCCACCGACGCGGGCGAGGGCGCGAGCAGGAGCACGTCCGTCAGCCGGGCGAATGGCGCCGACGGCCGCACCCGGATCTCGAGAAAGATGTTCGAGCCTCGCGCCACCGACTCGACCTGGCCGATCGGGACTCGATCAGGTCCCCCGCCTTCACCGTAGAGGTCGTTGGGATGTTCTGAAGCCTCAAGGCCCCTCGTCCGTCGCCGTGCACGACGCCCAGCTCGCCCGTGCGCACGATGCGAGCCCCGACGGCGGCCGACGCGTCGAGCAGAAGCTGGGCGCGCGACAGCGTGTGGCCCACCGTCACCACGCGGCCCACCAGTCCCTCGGGCACGGCGATCGGCGAGCCCCTCACGACTCCCCGCGAAGCGCCTGCGCCGACGAGCGCGCTCTGGAAGCCCGCCCGCCGCTCGACGAGGAGAACCGGCGCCATGCCCACGACGTTCGGCAGCGAAGAGGCCGCGGCCGACATGCGCCGCTCGCGCTCGTGCTGAGCCAGCTCGGCCTTGAGCTCGAAGACTTCGCGCTGCTCGACCCCGAGCGCTTCCTTCAACCGGGTGTTCTCCGATCGAGCGCGGAAAACGTCGCCGACCGAGTCGGCTCCCGCGGTCAAGGTTCGCGAGACCCACGCCGCCGCACTGGCGAGCGGGGCCGCTGCCGACAGGATCCACGATTGGAGAACCGTGCCCCCGCGGCTCTTCGCCGGCGCTTGCGCCGAGAGCAGCAGCACGCAGAACGCCAGCACGGAGGCGAGAACGACTCTCCCGCGACGCGAACGGCCGCCCACGACTTCCATGCGCGGATTCGTGAATCGCATACGGGCTTCAGGTGATCGAGATCTTCCGCAGCAGGTCCATGTCGGTCAACATCGCGCCCGTCCCCAAAACGACCGACGCCAGCGGGTCCTCTGCGTAGGAGATTGGAAGCCCGGTCTCTTCGCGCAGCCTCCGGTCGAGGTTGCGCAGCAGCGAGCCGCCTCCCGTGATGATGATGCCTTTGTCCATGATGTCGGCCGAGAGCTCCGGCGGCGTCCGCTCGAGCGCCACGCGCACGCTCTCGACGATCGCCGCGACGACTTCGGAGAGCGCCTCGCGGATTTCCTCATCGGTCAGAACCAGCGTCTTCGGGATGCCCTCGACGAGGTCGCGGCCCTTGACCTCCATGGTCAAAGGCTCGTCGAGAGGATGCGCCGAGCCGATCTCGATCTTGACCTGCTCGGCCGTGCGCTCTCCGATCAGCAGGTTGTACTTGCGCTTGATGTACTGAATGATCGCCTCGTCCATTTCGTTCGAGGCCGTGCGCACCGAGCGGCTGTAGACGATACCGGCGAGCGAGATGACCGCCACATCGGTCGTTCCGCCGCCGATATCCACGATCATGTTGCCGGCCGGCTCCGTAATGGGCAGGCCCGAGCCGATCGCAGCGGCCATTGCCTGCTCGATGATGAAGACCTCCGAAGCGCCCGCCCGCAAGGCCGAGTCCTGCACCGCGCGTTTCTCGACCTGCGTGATGCCGGAGGGCACCGAGATCACGATGCGCGGCCGCACGAAGAAGGATCGCCCGTGCGCCTTCTTGATGAAATGGTCCAGCATCTTCTCGGTGACCTCGAAGTCGGCGATGACGCCGTCTTTCATGGGCCGGATGGCCACGATGTTTCCAGGGGTCCGGCCCAGCATTTCCTTGGCCTCGCCGCCGACGGCCTCGACGCGGTTGGTTATGTTGTTCACGGCGACGATGGATGGTTCCCGTACGACGATTCCCTTTCCCCGGGCGAACACCAGCGTGTTTGCGGTGCCGAGATCGACGGCGAGATCGTTCGAGAAGATCGAGAAGACGGATTTCCAGGCCAAGAATCCTCCCTACAATGGCTCGACGAAGACTCTCAGTTTCTTGACGGTTTCATTGCCGGCGGGGTCCACCGCCTTGACGATCAGCATCGCGTAGCCTTCGCGGTCGAGCGTGATCGTCTTCTTGAACGATCCGTCGGCCTCGACGTCGGCGGGCTCGGCGTTGACGGTCACGATCGCGCCGGGAGCAGTCCTTCCGAAGATGAGGAAGAGGTTGCCCATCTGCTGCGGGGTCGAGACCGTAAGCGGCGGAGGCTGCCCGGTGCCGGTCTGGACCGCTGGCGGCTCCGTCAGCATCTTGAAGCGGCGCATGGCACTCCAGTCCGAGGAGACACCGTCGGCGTTGATCGCGGCGACGCGCCAGAAATACGAGCCCTCGCGCGAAACCTTGACCCGCGCGGCTGTGGTGGTCCTATCGTCCAGGTCCACGTCGGTCGCGTCCGGCACAAACAGCCGCGACCGGGAGATCTGCAAGCGATAGCGCGCCGCATCCTTGATCGGGCTCCAGCGGATGTCGATCTGGTCGCCCGTCTTCAAGTCGTAAACTCGGTTGTCGGCAGGCAGCATCGCCTGAGGCGACTCGGGTACGACGACTTTGGCCGTCGTGATGCCCGTCCGCACGCCGGCGGCGATTTTCTCACGGTCGGCCAGAACGACCGTTTCCTTGCCCGTGGACACCGTCGCCTTTCCGCGGAAGGTCGTGACCTCGGTCTTCTCGCCCTGCGCGACGTCGATGCCGACGCGAGATTGCCG
>WNGB01006689.1_pt1 | contig 18100 bp, 16 predicted proteins | sample 5400681 | NCBI WGS metagenome assembly WNGB01 (sample SAMN13153367, study PRJNA577476) | soil metagenome | isolation source: 115 cm soil or saprolite under grassland replicate 2 | place: USA:California | collected 2016-06-15 | reverse complement strand
TGCTGCCGGAGCCGGATGGCGGCGCCGAGGCCGCCGAAGCCGCTGCCGACGATGGCGACGCGCAGGTGGGTCGGGTCGTCGCTCACCGGCCACCTCCCCGGTGCCGGGTCCGTCCGGCACCGCTGGACAACGGTACTGAGCAGTACCACGTCGTGATCGGATGGTACCATCTGGTACCAAGATGGGAAACCTGCTGACGACAGATGCCTCCGCGAACCGGGCGGCCGACCACCGCATGCGGCTGATGGAGGGCATGGCCGCCGCGGTCAGCGAGAAGGGCTACGCCGCCACCACGATCGCCGATATCGTGCGCCACTCGCGAGTCTCGAAGCGGACCTTCTACGAGCACTTCGCCGACCGGGAGGCGTGCCTCCTCGCCTGTTACGCCGAAGGCGGCGAGCTCGTCCTGCGGGCCGTTGCCGAGGCCGCGCGAGGCGACTCGTGGCCGCGGCAGGTCCGGGCGGCCACGCGCGCCTACCTGGCTGCCCTGCAGGCCCATCCCGCGCTCACCCGGACCCTGCTGGTCGAGATCCTGGGCGCCGGTCCCCGGGCGCTCGAGCTGCGCCGCTCGGTCCTGCAGCGCTTCGCGAAGCTGCTCCGCGACCTGGTCGAGGCCGGCCGGCGCGACCACCCGGAGGTCCGCGAGCTGACTCCCGCGATGTCGACCGCGCTAGTCGGCGGCATCAACGAGCTGGTGCTCTTCACCGTCGAGCAGGGCGGCACCGACCGCCTCGGCGAGCTCGAGGAGACCATCGCCGGCCTGGTCCACTCGGTGCTCCACCCCGCCGGCTCCGCGAGCCGCTAGGCGGCCGCTCCCGGCTCAGCGCCGCGAACGCGCGAGCTCGGCACGCAGCCGATCGGCGGTGCGGGCCGCGCCGGCGTCGAGGCTGGCCAACGCGCTCTGCTCCGCCTCCACGCCGAGGCTGTTCAGGGTCATGGCGAGCATCTCGTAGTGGCCGACCAGCATGCAGAGCTCGATCAGCTCGCGCTCCCGCAACCGCGCGGCGAGCGACGCCCAGGTCGCGTCCGTGATCGTCCGGCGCCCGTGCAGCTCGTCGGTGGCCATGAGGAGCAGGTGCTGGCGTGGCGTCCAGAGGTCGTGGTCGGTCCAGCACGGTACGGCGTCGATGGCCGTCCGGGGAACGCCGGCCCGCGCCGCGAGGAGGACGTGTTGCGCCCACTCGTACCACGACCCGCAGTTGCAGGCGGTGCGGAGCACGACCAGCTCGGCGTCGGCTCGCGGCAGCTCGCCGCGCAGGAGCAGCGTGCCCGCGAACGGGAGCCACCAGCGGAACAGCCGGCGATGGCGGGCGAGGGTGGTGAGCACCCGCGGCCGCTCGCCGCCGGTCACCCGTGCGGCGCCGGCCGCGACCAGCCGCGCCACCACGCCGAGGGCCCTCGGCGGCGCCGGCGCGAGCCGGACCTCCAGCTCGTCGCCACGCTCGTGCGCGTCCTCGATCACCTGCTCCTCCGTCCCGGCCGGGGTCGATTGTGCGACCTGGGGCGGGCGACGACCCGGGCCCTTGTGCCCTCGTTCGGGTGGGTCTTCCGGCTCTGTTCGTGCCGGTCCCGGCTTGGCAGGGTCAGGGGAGCGGGCCCAGCCACGGGGCGGGCCGCGGAGGCGGTGCGATGTCGATCACCTGGCAGATGCTGGAACGCAGTCCGGACGGCAGTCGCACGCCCCACGTGGCGCGGTTCGAGAGCGTGGGGCGCCGCCTGCCGGCGACACGCCGCACGACCGACCAGCTCATGGCCTCCACGCGGCACCACACCAAGATCGATCTCGAGCGGCTGACCGGGGTCCACGAGCGACGGGTCTCGGACGGTCACGAGAACTCCCTGACCCTCGCCGTCGACGCGGCCCGCGACTGCCTCAGCCGGTCGCGCCACCGCCCCGAGGACCTCGAGGCAGTGGTGAGCTGCAGCATCACGAAGTACCGTGACGACCTGGTGCAGTGGCTCGAGCCGCCGATGAGCGTCGGCGTCGCGCAGGCGATCGGCGCCACCAATGCCGTCCCGTTCGACCTCGGCAACGCGTGCGCGGGGATGCTGACGGGCGTGTTCGTGGTGGCCAACCGGATCCGGCGCGGCGAGATCCGCTGCGGCATGGTGGTCAGCGGCGAGTACATCTCCCAGCTCGGCGTCAACGCCGCCGCGCACGTGCGCAGCATCCTCAGCCGCGAGCTGGCATCGCTCACCCTGGGCGACGCCGGCGCGGCGGTGATCATCGAACGGGCACCGGAGGGCGGCCGCGGCATCGAGCTCGCGGGCTTCACCACCGTGTCGCAGCACAGCCGGCTGTGCCTCGCCTACCCGGCGAAGCGCGAGCTCGGCGCGCGCATGTTCACCAAGGCCCGCGCGATCCACCGGGTCGCCATCGCCGACCTGCCCTTCCTGTTCCACGAGGCGCTCGAAGCCGCGGGGATGGACAGCGGCGACATCGACCACGTGATCCCGCACCAGACCTCGGTGCGGGCGATCCGCAAGGGCATGTCCGAGGTGTTCGAGGCGCTGGGCGACACGCCTCGCGACCGGGCCGTGGTCACCGTCGACCGCTACGGGAACACGGCGTCCACCAGCCACTTCGTGGCGCTCGCCGAGGAGCTGCGGGCCGGCCGCATCCGCGCCGGCGACCGGGTGGCGATGGTGGCGCTCGCGTCCGGTCTCGAGCTCGGGCTGGTGTTGTTCACCGTCGACGAGGAGTTGGTGGAAGCCCATGGCAACGACGGTTGAGGCGGTCACGGTCGCATCCGGCCACTGGCCGCTGCGGCGGAACGCCCGCAAGCTGGCCGGGGACGCCATCCGGGCGTCGGTCGCCCGGGCCGGCCTGGCGACCAGCGACGTCGGCCTGCTCGTGAACGCCGGCCTCTATCGGGACCGGATCCTGGGTGAGCCGGCGCTCGCCGCCCTGATCCAGGAGGACGTCGGCGCCAACCCGGAAGACCCCCACGCGGGCGCGCACGGGACCTTCTCCTTCGACGTCAACAACGGCTCGTGCGGGCCGCTGACCGCCCTCCAGATCGCCGACGGCTTCCTGCGGGCGGGCACCATCGAGCACGCGCTGATCGTCGCCAGCGACGCCAATCCCGGTCGCGGTATGGCTCCGCGGTTCCGGTTCAGGGCGAGCGGCGCCGCGGCCGTCTGCCGATGGGACGAGGGGGCCGGGGGGTTGCTGGGGTTCCGCTGGGAGACCTCACCCGAGGACGATGGGATGCTGCGGGCGCGGGTGGGACTCGAACGCGGCAGGAACCTCCTCCGGATCGAGGAGGACCCCCTGTTCGGAGAGCAGGCCGCGGCGTGGGCGGGGAAGGCGGCGGCCAGGCTGCTGGCCGACCACGGCGCCGGTCCGGACGCCGTCGACCTGGTCGTGGCCAGCCCGCTGACCGCGTCGTTCCTCGACACGCTCCCCGATCGCCTTGGCGTGACCGGCGACCGGCTGGTCGCGGTGCCGAGGGCGGAGCGCATCCACACCGCCGGGCTGCTGGTCGCGCTCGCCGCCGCCGAGCGGCAGGGCCGCCTCGGCGAGGCCCGCCTGGTGCTGCTGGTCTCGGCGGGCGCGGGAATCGTCGCCGGGGCGGCGCTCCTCGCCCGCTGACCGCGAGGGTTCGGGCGGATCGCGGACGGCGGCGAGGACCCGCGCCACTCACACCGGAAGGGGCCGCCGGACGCCGGCCATGAGCTCCTTGACGACGTCGCTGACCGCCGTCGGCATCAGGCGGTCGGCGAGCGCGCCGCCGATCGCGTCGAGGCCGACCAGGTAGCGCGCCAGCGGCAGCGGGCTCGCCAGGGCGAGGTGCACCGTGCGGGCGACCCACCACGCGGGCGGCATGAGGTGGACCAGCCGCGCCGTCGCCGCCCGCGCCTGCCGGTAGGCGGCCGCGTACTCCTCGGTGCTGGCGCGCGCGGGATAGCGGGCGCCTCCCCAGATCCCGGTGCCGAAGCTGCCCGGCTCGACCAGCACGACCTTGACGCCGTACCGCGCCACCTCCATGCGCAGCGCGTCCGTCATCGCCTCCAGGCCGTGCTTGGAGGCGCAGTACCAGCCCATCAGCGGCAGCGAGACGCGTCCGGCGATCGACGACACGTTGACGACGCGCCCCTCGCCGCGCTCCCGCATCGCCGGCAGGACGAGCCGGGCGATCCTGGCCGGTGCGACCAGGTTGACCTCGAGCTGCCGGCGCACGGCCGCGTCGCCGACGTCCTCGATCGCGCCAGCCTGCGCGAAGCCCGCGTTGTTGACCACCGCCCACGGCCCGCCACCGGTGAGCTCGGCGACCTCGGCGAAGCCTCGCCTGGTCGCCGCCGGGTCGGCGACGTCGAGCAGCACCGTCCGCACAGTGAGCCCGCGGCCCTCGGCGGCGTCGAGCAGCGCCCGCGCCGTCTCCTCCGATCGGGCGGTGCCGATCACGTCGTAGCCGGCGGAGGCCAGCTCCAAGGCGGTCTCGAGCCCGATCCCCCGGTTCGCGCCGGTGACGACGACGCTCGCAGCCATCGGACTCTCCTTTCTCATCCGCCGCCCCGCGCCCGCGCGGGCTTTGCCTTCCGTGGCGCGCCAGCCTTGCGTGCCGCGCCGGCCTTGCGTGCCGCGCCGGCCTTGCGTGCCGCCGCGGCGACCAGCTCGGACAGGCCGCGCTCGATCCCGCCGGCGAGCACGTCGATGTCCGGCGTGGACTCGCGGTCGCCGGTGATGCCGAAGGTCACCTGGTCGCAGTAGGTGAAGATGGACACGCCGATCCGCACGGTGGTGGCGATCGGGACGTACGGCAGGATCTCCACCACCCGGCGGCCCATCGCGTAGAGCGGCACCGGCGGACCGGGCACGTTGGTGGTCACCGTCACGATGTTGCGCTGCGGCAGCCTGAACGCCAGCCGGGCGCCGAGGGCGACCAGCGGGAAGGGCTCGTAGCGCGCGATCGACGTCACCGCCTCGCCGGCCTCCGCCTCGTGGCTCGCCTTCAAGGCGGCGAGGTGGGCGCGGACCGCCGCGAGCCGCTCGACCGGGTCGGGGACGTCCACCGGCAGGTAGGCGAGCATCAGCGAGACGCGGTTCTCGTAGATGCCCTCCTCCCCCGGCGCGCGGACCGACACCGGCACCAGCGAGCGGATCGCGTGGGGGCCGGGCTGCTCGCCGCGGCCGAGCAGCAGCTCGCGGAACGCGCCGGCGATCACCGCGAGGACCACGTCGTTGACCGTCCCGCCGAGCTGCTTTCGGATCGCCTCGACGTCGGCGCGGGCCGCGCGGGCCGCGCGGTAGCGGCGTGAGCTGCCGACCGGGCCGCTGAGCGACGAGAGCTCCGCCGGCACCACCGCGCCGGCGATCGCGGCCAGGCCACGCGCGGTGTCCACCGCGCGTCGCAATGCCTGGCGCGGTGCGCGCAGGGCGCCGCGCAGCGCGCGGACCTGCTCGACCGGGCTGAAGGCCAGGTCACGGACTGCCGCCGCGGTCAGGCGCAGCGTCGAAGGCTCCGGCGACGGCTGCCACCCGTCCTCGACCGGCGGGGACGGCGCCGGCGAGAGGTCGAACACCGCCAGGTACAGGTTCGTGCCGGAGACCCCGTCCACCATGCAGTGGTGCACCTTGCTCAGCACCGCCCAGCGCCCACCCGCGAGTCCCTCCACCAGCCACGTCTCCCACAGCGGCCGCTCGCGGTCCAGCCGCTGCGCCATTACCCGCTCCACCAGCCGGCGCAGTTGCTCGTCGCCGCCAGGCGCGGGCAGGGCCGTCTGCCTGATGTGGTACCGGAGGTCGAAGTGCGGGTCGTCCACCCAGACCGGCCGGCCGAGGTCGAAGGGCACCTGCCTGACCTTGTGCCGGTAGCGCGGGACCAGCGGCAGCCTCCCACCGACCGAGGTGAGGAATTTCTCGTACGACGGTGCCGGGCCCTCGAACACGGCGACCGAGGCGATCGCCAGCGAGGCGTGCCGGTCCTCGTCCTCGAGCTCCAGGAAGCCCGCGTCCAGCGGGCTCATCCGCTCCATCCTCGACCCCTTCCCGAACGGCTCGTCCCCTACAGCCGTCCTCAGCGTGGCGAGCCCGCCGCGACCTGGGAAGAACACAAGGTCCCGCTCGCGCAGGGCCGGTCGGCCGGGATCCGGCAGGGCCGTTCGGACCGCTGCGGCTACCGGGCCTCGGCGGAGGCGGTCCTGGCCAGGAACGAGCGGACCAGCTCGTGGGTCTCGCCGGGCAGCTCGAACTGCGGGACGTGGCCGCAGTCCTCCAGCACCACCGACTGGCAGTCCGGCAGGGCCTCCGCGACGTGGCGCGCGAACCCGTGTGGGACCAGCCGGTCCTGCTTGCCCCAGACGAACAGGGCCGGAGGTCGCAGGCCGGGCAGCCGCTCCCAGAACCCGCGCTCGCCGAACGCCTCCTCGAGGTAGATCTGGCGCATCGCGGCGAAGAACGCGATGCGGCCCCGCAGCTCGCTCATCACCAGGAGGAACTCGTCAGCGGCGGCCTCGTACCAGCTCTGCAGCAGGCGGTCGGGGACGGCGAACATCCTGCGCAGCCCCGCGACCGCCGTGTCGTGCCCGAGCGGCAGGGGCAGCACCGCGAGCTCGGGGCGCAGCAGGCGAACGATCGGCACGAACTGCCGCAGCTTGCGGAATGCCGGCGAGGGGGCGAGCAGCACCAGCCCGCGGACCCGGTCGGGCATCTGCAGCCCGCCCTCGATCGCGACCCGCCCACCGAGTGAGTTGCCCAGCAGGAAGAACCTGTCGAGCCCCAGCGCGTCGCAGAACCCCTCGAGCCAGCCCCCGAACCACTCGGCGCTGTAGGGGGCGATCGGCTTGTCGGCGATGCCGAACCCGGGAAGGTCGGGCGCGACGACGTGGTAGTCGGTCGCCAGGTCCCAGATGGTCGGGAGCATGGAGGCGTTGGTCGCGCCGAGGCCGTGCAGCATGACGACGACGGGCGCGTCGGACGGGCCGGCGTCGAGGTACGGCGTGCGGATGCCGCCGACCGCCGCCGTCGCCGGGTGCGGGAAGCGCGCGGGCCGCTCCCCCGTCGACAGCGCCCCTTCGAGCAGCAGCGACAGCGCCAGGCTGCCACGGACCGTCAGCCTGCCCTTCATGAAGGCGCCGACGCCGCTCTCCCGCCCCGACAGCATCGCGATCAGGGTGTCCGCGTCGGCGTGGATGGTCGCCCGGACGCGCTTCCCGACGCCGTCGGTGCGCAGCACGCGCCCGTCCCGCTCGATGTGCACGGTCCAGCATCCGGCGGGGCCGGCGTCGATCGCGGCGGCCACCGGCGCCTGGTCGGTGATCGGCCCGGACACGCGGCCGGGCGCCGCGGCCAGGAGCGTCTCGAGCTCGACACGGCCCGGCACGTCCGGCCGGTGGCCGGGTGCGGCGTCGAGGCCGCTCGGAACAGGGTCGGATGTCACGGCCTCGCCTCCAGGCGGGCGGGACGACCTTTGTTACCAAAGAGTAACAGCTGCAAGCACTGTTGTCGCCCTCGCACCACCCGGGCAGCTCAGCGGTCCCGTCGTGTCACCCGATCTCGTCGAGGTGCGCGACGTTCGCCCGGTCGGCCTCGTCGGCGCTGGGCGTGCCGGCCAGCCACGCGTCCAGGATCTCGGCGAGCTGCGCCGGCGAGGTCAGCCGCAGGCTGAGCGCGAGCACGTTGGCGTCGTTCCACTTGCGAGCACCCTCGGCCGTGGCGGCGTCCACGCACAGCGCGGCGCGCACGCCGGCGACCTTGTTCGCCGCGATCGAGGCGCCGGTCCCGGTCCAGCAGCACACCACCGCCTGGTCGGCCCGGCCGGTGGCGACGTCCCGCGCGGCCGCCTCGCTGGCCCACGCCCAGTCGTCCCGCTCCCCGGGCGCCAGCGCCCCGTGGGTCACCACCTCGTGGCCGCGACGGCGCAGCTGCTCGACGACCTCGCCGGCGACGCCCGTGTCCTCGTCGGCAGCGACCGAGATCCTCATCCCCGCCCTCGCACGTTCGCTCGATGCCCGCCGGTGGCAGCTCCGGCCAGCCTACGGCACCGGCCGGCGCCGGGCGAGGTCGAGCAGGTGGAAGCCGGGCGGACGGTGCGGTCGCGTGGCGTTGCAGGTGAGCAGGCGGTCGGGCTCGGTGGGGGCGACCCGCAGGCGCACCAGCCAGCGGTCGCCGGTCCGGGTGGCGAAGCCGACCGCGACCACGCCGCCGGGAGCGGTCTCGCGCGACTCGGCGACCAGCTCGTCGAGCTCGGTCAGGCCCTGCTCCCGGCGGAGGAAGTGCTCCGCCGCCTGCACGGCCGGCGGGTAGCAGCAGCGCCCGCGGTAGTGCTCGAGGTCGAGGCGGCCACGCTCGTGCAGCGCGACCACCCGCGGCGCCTCGTCGGGGCCGACACGGCCGTAGTAGACGCCCTCCGGCAGGCAGACGAGGTTGCCGGCGAAGCGGTCCCCGCCGACGTGGGAGCACTCCCAGGCGCGCTCGCCGGCGCTGTCGGCCAGCGCCTGCGCCAGTGGCCGGCCCCAGGTCGCGCAGCACTGGTCGTGGCGACCGTTGGTGCAGGCGAGGTAGAGCGGCTGCGCGAGCGGGGCGCCGTAGCCGGGCGCGGTCCCCTCGCCGAGCCGGGTCCAGTCGAGGCCCAGCAGCTCCCCGGCGTCGTCCAGGCGCAGCTCCTCAAGCCAGCGGGCCTGCCTGCCGGTATGGGCGAGGAAGGCACGCCGCGGGCCGGGCGTGGCACGGCCGGGGCGGCGGACCAGCAGCACGCGCACCCCGGTCGCGTGCGCCCGCCGCCGCAGCGCCCCGCCGACGGCCGGGTCGAGGCGGCTCTCGAGCAGCGGCTCGGAGCCCCAGGGACCGGGCTGCTCGACGAGCACCCAGGCCCGCACCAGCGACGCGGTCGCGAGCAACGGCTCGCCCAGGTTCCGGGAGACCGCGCTGCAGGTTGCCCCGTTCACCGCGGGGCTACCGCTCGGCTCCAGGTGGGCGTCCGCCACCTTGGTTCCGGCCTCGCTCTCGAGCCCCCCGGACCCCCCGCGCAACGACGTCGGACTCCAGGAGGCCTTCCCGGATCAGCCGGCGGACCAGCACGAGGCGGCTCTCCGAATCGAGCTCGGCGGCGAGGTCGGCGACGGCGAAGCGCTCCCGCCGCAGCAGCGCGCGCAGCGCGGGCTCGACCCACGCCGGGAAGGTCAGCCGCCGGTCGCCCAGCTCCAGCACCGGTTGGTCGTCGTCGTGGCGGAGGTGGCAGACCGACCCGGGGCGGCGCCACACCACGGTCGCGTCCGAGACCGCGTCGAGCGCCAGGAGCTGCTGCAACTGCCCGGTGAGGATCGGCGGGCGCGACGACCAGAAGCGCCGCGCCGCCGCCTCGGCCAGCTCGGCGGGCTCGAGCTCGGCGAGGCGGCGGCGCACCTCGGCGAGGCGCTCGGCCACCTCCGGGCCGATGGCGCCGGGGTCGTCGGCGAACCGCGGCGGCAGCGCGCCGTCGAACGCCGCCTCGTCGAGCACCCCCTGCACCGCCTGGCGCAGCAGCTCGCGCCAGCTCGAGGCGAGCACGCCGACGGTGAGGTGGGCGGAGGCCGACTGCTCGGTCCAGACCGCGTGCGGGAAGCCGACGGGCACATAGAGGCAGTCGCCCGGCTCCAGGGTGGCGTCGAGAAGGCGCTCGCCGGGCTTCTCCGGGTTGCCACCGTCGCCGGGCCGGTACACCTCCCAGCGCTTGCGGCCGTGGACCTGCAGCACGAAGACGTCGTGGCCGTCGGCGTGCAACCCGAGCCCGCGCGACGACCGCGGGGTCACGTACGCGTTGACCTGCACCGGGTGGGTGAGGCTGAGCTCCAGGTCGCGGCAGAGGCGGGTCAGCGGCAGCCAGGAGCGGTGCAGGCTCTGCAACACGATGGTGGCGCCGTCGGCGAACAGCCGGTAGACCTTGCCCGGGTCGGCGAGGTCGTCGAGCGGCTTGGAGCCGACCCGGCCGGACCTGGTGTAGCGCGCCGGCGGCAGCGTCGCCCCGTCCTTGACCATGCGGAAGGCCGGCAGGCGCAGCGAGGTGGCGGCGACCACGTGGTCGACGTCGGCCACGCCGAACAGGTCGGCGAAGCCGTCGGAGTCCGCGCCCGGCCGGTACAGCGGGGCACGGCCCCAGTGCTCGCGGACGAACCGCTCCGGGTCGCCGACGCAGCGGCGCAGCGCGCTACCGGTCGGTGCCGTCGGCATCGGCCCCGAGGCCGCTGTCCGCGTCGTCGGTCCCGTCGGCGTCGGTCCCGTCGGCGTCGGTCCCGTCGGCGTCGCCGCTGTCCGACACGTCGGTCCCGTCGGCGTCGGTCCCGTCGGCGTCGCCGCTGTCCGACACGTCGGTGCCGTCGACGCCGTCCGCGCGGTCGGTGCCGTCCGCGCGATCGGCACGGTCGGTCCCGTCGACGCCGTCGGCGCGGTCGGTGCCGTCGGCACGGTCGGTGCCGTCGGCGTCCCTGCCGTCGGTGTCGCCGCCGGAGTCGACGTCGTCGCTGTCGCCTGGCCGCTGGCCGGTGGTGCCCTGCGAGGTGGTGATGTCGTCGTCTCGGAGGGGCGGGTTGTCAGCGCTCATCAGATGGCCTCCAGCTTCGACCGAATCGCACCCGGATCGGCGGACGGACCGCCAAGCTACCGCAACCTACCACCGGCGCTCCCCGGCGTGGCCGGGTCAGGTTGGGCGGCACTCGACCACCAGGCCGCCCGACGGCTGCCGCTCGACCGCCGCCACCTCGAGGCCGGCGTCGCGCGCCAGCTCCCGGAACCGCGGCAGGCTGTTGGTCGTGCCCCCCAGCAGCACCATCTCGATCTCCAGGCGCCGCGGCGCGTCCTGCTCCGCCACCCCGCCCGTGACCACCACCCGCCCGCCGGAGCGGGCCGCCTCGGCGCAGCGCCGCAGGATCGCGGTGGTCTCCCGGTCCGGCCAGTCGTTGAGCACCTTCTTCAGCAGGTACAGGTCGGCGCCCGCCGGCAGCGGGTCGAAGAAGCTCTGGCCCACCGTGGTCACGCGGTCGTCGACGCCGGCGGCCGCGAAGGTCTCGGCCGAGCGCGCCACCGTGCCAGGGAAGTCCACCAGGGTGCCGTGGACGTGGGGCCGGGCGCGGAGGATCTCGGCCAGCATCGCCCCGGTCCCGCCGCCGACGTCGACGACGGTCCTGACCGAGTCCCAGCCGCCGGCGATCGGGATGTCCGCGTCGGGGGTGCCGTGCCCGGCCGGACCCATGAGCGCGTCGAAGCTCGCCGCGACCTCGGGGTGGGCGGCCAGGTCCTCCCAGAACGGCAGGCCGAAGAGCTCGGCGTAGCCGGGCGCGCCGGTCCGGACGTACGTGGGCAGGGTGCCCCAGGCGTAGGCCATGCGGCCGCCGATGCCGTCGAGGCCCAGGAAGTGCGACGAGCCGAGCAGCCCCCGGGCGGCCTCGTTGAGCGCGAACCGGCCCGGCTCGGTCTCCTCGAACACGCCCTTCCCCACCAGGTGCGCGAGCACGTTGTGGAGGGCGTCGGCGTCGCAGCCGGCCGCCTCGGCGAGCCGCTCGACCTCGGTGACGCCGTCGGCGACGTGCTCGGCGATCCGCAGCGTCGCCACCACCCGGATACACCAGGGCGTGCGCAGGTCGCTCAGCGCCTCCAGGTCGACGCCCTGCTGCGCTTGCGTGGTCGGCATGTCAGGCTCGCTTTCGGTATCTGGATCCGGTTGGACGGCGGCGGGGCGCGGGCCTACCACGCCGGCAACCTCGAGCGCCTGCTGCGCGCCAAGCGCCGCTACGACCCCGACGGCTTCTTCCGCTTCCACCAGTCGATCGCCAGCCACGCCGCGGCGCTGACGGCGCACCTGACCGAGGCACCCACCGCCCGGACGGCGGCCAGCCCGCACGATCCGCCTGCTGACCGGCGGAAAGCGGCCGGGGGCGGTCTCCGACGCCCTGGTCGCGGCCTGCGGTCACGGCAGCCAGGCGGCCTGCTGCGCCGGATACGGACGCGCAACGACTGGGAGCTGCGCTGGTCAGGGTTGCCAGTAGCGGCGAAATTCCTCGGAGGTGATGGAGAGGAGGCCGTCCTCCTCAGGATTCAGCGGCTGGTCGGTGAGAAAGCCACGGTCGTCTTGCATCCGCTGCCACCAGTAGCGCGACACGGTCCCGTCGGGGGCGACCTGGACCTGCTTGATGGCCACCACCTCACCCTCGACGGGCACCGCCTGCCACAGCCACAGGCCCTGGTCTTCGTCCAGGTGGCGGAAATGCAGCCGGTCGGTGGCGTGCTCGTCCAACCGCCGGAAGAACCCGACAACCTCGGCCGGGATCCGCGCCGGTTCGAAACGATGGTCGGTCATGGGCCACACTATGATCCATCCCCGCGACGGTCACCACGGCGGCGGGCGCCGGCGCTGCAGCAAGCACCGCAGGCGGCGACCTGGACGACGACATCCTGCGCAAACGCCCGACCGAGGCCGGCCGCCGCATCCTCGGCCCACGCCCCCGCGCCCGACCCGGACCACCGGCCAGAGCGCCGGACGGGAACGAGCAGCTCGTGCGCTAGTGGGCCTCGCCCGGGGTGATCAGGCCGCTCTCGTAGGCGACGACCACCACCTGGGCACGGTCGCGCAGGTCCAGCTTGGCGAGGATGCGCCCCACGTGGGTCTTGACCGTCTGCTCGGCCAGCACCAGGGTGTCGGCGATCTCCCGGTTGGACAGGCCGCGGGCGATCAGCTTCACCACCTCGACCTCGCGCGGGGTGAGGCTGCCGAGCTCGTCGGGTCGCGGGCGGTCGCGGCGCGGCTGGCGGGCGAACTCCTCGATCAGGCGGCGGGTGACGGTCGGGGCGAGCAGCGCCTCGCCGGAGGCGACGATGCGCACGGCCGCGACCAGGTCGCCGGCGGTGGCGTCCTTGAGGAGGAAGCCGCTGGCGCCCGCCCGCAGCGACTCGTACACGTAGTCGTCGAGGTCGAAGGTGGTCAGCATCAGCACGCGCGGCCGGTGGCCGACCCCGTCCGGCGGGTTCATCAGCCGCCGCGTGGCCTCGAGCCCGTCCATCACCGGCATGCGCACGTCCATCAGGACGACGTCGGGCCGCAACTCCCGGCAGGCCCGCACCGCCTCCTCGCCGTTGACCGCCTCGCCGACCACCATCACGCCGTCCTGCGCGTCGAGCAGGGCGCCGAACCCCTGCCGCACCATCGCCTGGTCGTCGGCGAGCAGCACCCGGATGGTCATCTCGGCTCCGCCCCGTGGTCGCGGCCGTCCAGCGGGAGCACCGCTTCGACCAGGTAGCCGCCCCGGGGGGTCGCCCCGGTGGCCAGATGGCCGCCGAGCATCGCGGCGCGCTCCCGCATGCCGATGATGCCCTGTCCAGCCTGCGCCGGCCCGACGCGGTCGCGGCGGCCCGGCGGCGCCTCGTTGCGCACGCGCAGCCAGAGGCGGTCGGGCTCGTAGCCGACCTCGACGGTGGCGCTGGCGCCCGGCGCGTGGCGCAGCGTGTTGCTGAGGGCCTCCTGGATGATCCGGTAGGCGGACAGCTCCACGCCCGAGGGCAGCGGCCGCGCAGGGCCGACGACCCGCAGGTCCACCGTCAGGCCGGCGCCGCGGACGGCGGCGAGCAGCGCGTCGAGCCGCTCCATGCCCGGCTGGGGCGCGTGCTCGACGCTCGCGTCAGCGCCGCGCAGCACGCCGAGCAGCCGGCGCATCTCGGTCAGCGCCTCGCGGGCGATCGCGCTCGTCTCGGCCAGGTCGTCCTTGGCGGCCTCGGGCAGCTCGGGGATGCGGAAGGGGGCCGTCTCGGTGCGCACGGCGATCACCGACATGTGGTGGGCGACGATGTCGTGGAGCTCCCGCGCGATCCGCGCGCGCTCCTCGAGCAGGGCGCTGCGCGCCTGCTCCTCCTCCTGCTGCTGCCTGCCCTCGACCAGCTCGTGCTGCAGCCGCCGCCGCGTGCCGATCAGGTAGCAGTAGGCGAACCCGACCGTCAGCAGGACGAGGGTGGCGTAGACCTCGCCCGGGGTGGTCGCCCGCGGCGCGCTGGCGACGTAGCCGAACACGACGGTGGCATCGGTGACCAGCCAGATCCCGACCAGCAGGTGCAGGTCGACGCGGACGGCGACGGCGTAGATGACGTAGATCGCGACCAGGATCAGCGGCGGCGGCCACGGCGGCCCCTCCTTCGACAGCGGCGGCGCGACCAGCGCCACCGCCGCGGCCACGAGCATCTGCAGCCGCCAGGCGCGCAGCGGCGTCCGGCCCGCCAGACCCAGCGGCAGGACGATCAGGACGGCGAGCGGCGGGACCAGGAGGTCGGGGATGCGGTTGTTGTCGAGCATGTACGCAAGGGTCGGCCCGAACATCGCGGCGGCGGCCAGCCACAGCACGGGCACGCGGTAGCGGCGCAGCCGGTCGAAGCGCCAGCCGGCGGGCGGCAGGTCCGGCGGCTCCGGCCCGACCAGCAGCTCGGTCGGGGCATCGGCGAAGCGCGTCAGCGCGTCGCGCAGCGAGCGCACGTCCGAGGCCTCGCGCGCGGCGCGCCGCCAGGAGGGCGCCTGGCGCGCCGGCGCGCCGGCCAGCAGCCGCCGCGCCCCGCCCAGCAGCCGCCCTGCCCCGGCGAGCAGGGCGGGGCGGCGCGGCCGCCGCAGCCTCGGGCCGTTTCCTCGTGTCATCGCTGGCAGGCTACATCCGGGCATCCGCCCGGTCGTGACCCTGTGGAGTGATCTCCTGCCGGCAGCAGGCTACCGCGGAGCTACCAGCACGCCCGACCGTGGGACCGGCACGCGACCGTGCCCGCCTGACCGGTTCGTCGCGCTCCTTCCTGGTTCGGTACAGGGCGCGGCCCGTTTCCTGCTACCAGGGCGCCAGCCGCGGGCCCACCCGCTACCCGAGCGGTAGCGGCAAGACGGCTCCGTGGGGTGACGCGGCCTCCCCCACCCCGCTGGGACCTTCCGCTCGACGGCCAGACCCGCTGGCCTGCTGGAACGGAAGGCATCCCCGATGGCCACCAACGCCCCCTGGACGCTCGAGCTGCCGGGCGCGCCGACCCGGCCGGCGCCGGCCCGCGCGCGGCGCCGGCCCGCGCGGCTGGCCGGCGCCGTCATGGTCGCGGTGCTCGCCCTCGGGCTGGTCGCGGTCCGCGCCGACGGCATGCCGCGCACGTCGGCGGCCGCGCTGGCCGGCGCGGCCTCGTCGCTCGGCCGGGGAGCCGCCGCGGCCGCGGTGGGACGGCTGGTTGCCGCCCCCGCGGGCCAGAGCCCGCTGCGCGCCGTGCCGGCCGACTTCTCCGCCGTGATGCGCTACGCCCCGGTGCCGGTGCGGATGGCCGACGGGATCGTCCGGCTGGCCAAGCCGGCCGGCGCCTGCTCGGCACCCGGCGGCGGCGGCAGGCCCTTCGGCTTCGAGCGCGTCTGCAAGGTCCACGACTACGGCTACGACCTGCTGCGCTACGCGAATGCCACCGGGCAGGTCCTGACCGGCGAGGCGCGCCGGCAGCTCGACGGCATGTTCGCCCACGACCTGCACGCCCAGTGCCGCGCGACCAGGCACGGCATCGCCGGGCTCGGCTGCGACGCGGTCGCCGAGGCGTTCGCCGCCGGCGTGTCCTTCAACTCCTGGCGCCAGCACTACGGCAACCCTGGCAAGGAGCCGATCCCCTGGGTCGCGGGGCTGCTGGCGCTCGCCCTCGCGACGTCGTTGCTGGCGCGCCGGCGCCGGGTCCTCGCCGTGGCCCGCGGTGGCCGGCGGGTCCTCGCCGTGGCCCGCGGGCACCGCCGGGCCGCCGCCCCTGGCGGCGTGGGCCGCCGGGCCCTCGCCGTGCGCCGCGCCGGTCGCCGGCTGGGCAACCCGAGCCACGCCGGCGCGAGCGGCCGGCGCGCGGGCGGGCGCGACGGCCGCGGCCGGCTGCGGGCGCTCGCCGACGCCACCCCGGCCAGCCGGGACCGCTACGTCGACTTCCTGCGGGTCGCCAGCATCGTGACGGTGGTGCTCGGCCACTGGACGATGACCGCGGTGGGTCGCTCGGGCCACGGCCTGACCGCCGGGAACGTGCTGTCGAGCACGCCGGGACTGTGGCTCGCCACCTGGGTGCTCCAGGTCATGCCGGTGTTCTTCGTCGTCGGCGGCTTCTCCAACATGGTGAGCTGGGAGGCGCTGCGGCGCCGTGGCGGCGGCTACGTCGAGTACCTCTCCGGCCGCATGGCGCGGCTGCTGCGGCCGGTGCTCGCCTTCACCGCCGCCTGGCTGCTGCTCCCGCTGCTCCTCGACCTGCTCGGCGTGCCCGCCGAGCAGGTCGAGCTGGTCGGCAAGGTCATGGGCCAGCCGCTCTGGTTCCTCGGTGTGTACCTGGTGGTGGTGGCGCTGGCGCCGGTGATGGTGCGGCTGCACCGCCGCCACCGCCTGCGGGTGCCGCTCGCGCTGGCCGCCGCGGCCGCCGCGGTCGACGCGCTGCGCCACGCGACCGGCAACGACCAGGTCGGCTACCTGAACCTGCTGCTGGTCTGGGTGCTGGTGCAGCAGGTCGGCTTCTTCTACGCCGACGGCACGCTCACCCGGCTCTCCCACCGCGCGCTCGCCGGGCTCGCCGCCGCCGGCCTCGGCGGCATGGTGGTGCTCACCGGGACGGGGCTGTACCCGCCGAGCATGGTCGGCCTGCCAGGGGAGCCGTCGAACATGAGCCCGCCGACGATCTGCATCGCCGCGCTCACCGCCTGGCAGGTCGCCCTGGTGATGCTGGCGCGCGGCCGGGTGTCGGCCTGGCTCGCCCGCCGCCGGCCCTGGACCGCGGTGATCGCGGTCGGCTCGATGGCGATGACCCTCTACCTGTGGCACATCACCGCGATGGTCGCCCTCTACGGGCTCGTCCTGGCGCTGCACGGGCCCCTTCCGGTGCTGGTCCCTTTGGCCCTGATCCTGTCCCGCTTCGAGCGGCCCGGCCGGCGCGAGCGCGCGCCGGCCGCGGCGCGGCGGCCCGCGGAGACGCCGGCCGGTCGCCTGGCCGTCGTCCTCGGCCTCGTCCTCGCCACGCTCGGGCTGCTCGGCTTCGTGGCCAGCGGGTTCGCGCCCCTGTTCCCCGCGGCGGGCGGGCGGCTGCTGGTGCTGCAGGTCGACCCGCTGCGAAACCTGGTCCACCTGGTGGTCGGCGCCTACCTCGCCGGGGCGGCCCGCCGGGGCGCGGTCGAGCGCCCGCTCCCCTGGCTGCTGGCCGCGGCCGGCACCGCGCTCGCACTCCCGCTCCCGCCCGTCGACCCGGCCGGGGTGGGCCTCCAGCTTGCGCTCACGTCGCTCGCGCTGGCGATGGCGGTGACCCGCCGCCGAGGCCGCGCCGGGCGACCGGCGGGGTCGCCGGCCAGCCCAGCAGGCACGGCCGCGCCGCCGGCACGGCCGCAACCCACCCTGGCGGCACGGTAGCGGCACCGCCCCAGGTCAGCGCCGCCTGTGGGCAACCCCGGCGCCGGTGACGGTCCCGCCTGCTACCGTCGCTGGGCATGCCAACGGGATCGGAACGAGGGTCGAGCATGGTGGGACCGGGGATCGGGGACGGCCTGGCGGCCGGCCGCCAGGCCGGCTGGGGTCGCCGCCTGACCGCGCGCCTGCGCCAGCGCCAGGAGTGGAAGCTGTGCGCCGCGCTCCCGAGGGCCAGCCGCCCGCTGGCGGCGGCCTGGTGGGCGCTGCTGCTGCTGCGCGGCGCGCTGCCGGCGGTGTTCGCCATCGCCATGGGCGCGCTGGTCGGCGCGGTGCAGCACGGCGGCGACCTGGCCGCGCCGCTGCTCGCGGTCGGCGTCGTGTTCGTGCTGCTGCAGGTGCTCGTCCCGGTCCACCTGGCGATCAGCCTCAATCTCGGCGACCGCACCGCCGCCTGGCTGTACGACCGCCTCACCGAGGCGTGCGTCGCGCCGCCCGGCATGGGCCACCTGGAGGACCCGGCGCTCACCACCGACCTCACCGTCGCCCGCGACTTCGACCTGGGCATGACCGGCCCGCCGCTGTCGATGTCGATGGACTTCATCGCGGGCGGCCTGGTCGAGCTGGTCGGCGGCCTCGCCTCGGCGGTGGTGCTGGCCGCCTACGCCTGGTGGGCGCCGCTGCTGCTGGCCGGCGCCTGGCTGGCCACCCACTGGCTGCTGCGCGAGAGCTCGGTGTGGAAGGACCGCCACACCGAGGAGGTGCGCTCCGCCCAGCGCGACTC
>WNGB01010713.1_pt1 | contig 18106 bp, 17 predicted proteins | sample 5400681 | NCBI WGS metagenome assembly WNGB01 (sample SAMN13153367, study PRJNA577476) | soil metagenome | isolation source: 115 cm soil or saprolite under grassland replicate 2 | place: USA:California | collected 2016-06-15 | reverse complement strand
ATCGCGCCGGCGGCGAGGCCGAGCATCTTCACGAGGAAGCCGCGTCGCGACAACCAGCCCTCGCCCCGCCCGAAGTCGGCCTCGAACGCCGCCTGGTCCTCGTCACTGGACGGAAGTGGCTCGCGTTCCTCGACGTAGGGGCCCTGCGGGAGCAGGTACTTGGCGACCTGCACGAACCCGAACCCGAGCCCGCCCAACGCGACCGCGAGCAGGATCCCTTCGACCTGGCTCTGGCCCCCCTGGAAGTAGGTCACCGCGAGGCCGACCGACGCCGCCGCCGTCACCCCGAACGCGAGGCCGGTCAGGTTCGTCGCGCGCCGCTCGCGTTGGTCGTCGCTCATTCGGGCGGAGCCTCCCGCATGGCGCGCGGCTCGATCCAGCGGGTCGCGAGCATGAGCGCACCCAGGCCGACGAGGATCGCGACCAGCCCCTCGGTGATCGGGCCGACGAGCCCGAGCGGGAAGCCGCCCGGGTCCTGGGGATCCTTGAGGTACTGGACGTAGCGGACGAGCGAGTTCACCTGCTGCGGCGTGAACGTGTCGGGGCCGAACACGGGCATGTTCCCCGGCCCGGTGCGCACGGCCTCGCCGACCTCCGTCGGGGTTGCGTCGTGCACCGTGGGCGCGTCGCGGCCGAGGCTCAGCGCGCCGCCGTTGCCGGCCGAGCTGTGGCACGCGGCGCAGTTGTCGAGATACAGCTGCCCGCCTTCCTGCAGGTTGCCGTGAGGGTTGTTCACGTCGGGGATCGCGGGACCGGGCCCGAGCGATACGACGTAGGCGACGAGGTCGTTGATCTGCGAGCGCCGGTATGCGGGCGGCTTGCTGACCGACTGGCGGTCGGGCGACGTGTTGGGCATGCGGCCCGTGCTCAGCTGGAAGTCGGCCGCGGCTGCTCCCACCCCCCGCAGATTGGGCCCCTGACCGGTTCCTTCCCCGGAGGCGCCGTGACACGACGCGCATCCGGTCAGGAACAGCTTCCGGCCGCGCTCGATGGCCGCGGGATCCGAGGAACCCTGCGGGTCGTCACTGCGCGCAGCGGCACTCGTTGCGTGCAGCAGACCGATCGCGACGCACGCCGCCGCCACCGGGGCGGCGACCAGCACGGTGCCGAGGCGGCGAGACATCGACGCGCTCACCGGATCACGAAGATGGTGACGAACAGGCCGATCCAGACCACGTCGACGAAGTGCCAGTAGTAGCCGACGGAATCGGCGACCGGTCCCCGGCGCGCCAGCGGACCGGGACCGGACGCGACGGCGATGAGGATGATCATGAGCAGGAGCCCGGCGGCGACGTGCAACGCGTGGAAGCCGGTCATCATGTAGTAGATCGAACCGTACGAGTTCGTCGAGACACCGAAGTCGAGTGACACGAACTCGCGGATCTGGTTGGCGAGGAACAGCGCGCCGAGTCCGATCGTCAGGACGAGCCACCGCGCCATGCCGGCGCGATCACCGCGTTCACGCGCCCGGACGGCGAGCACCATCGTGCCGCTCGACGCGATGAGGAACAGCGTGAAGATCGCCGACAGCGCCGTCTCGAGCTCCACGCCGGGCGGAGGCCACACCCGGGCCTCGGCCTTCAGCGTGAAGTACGCCGCGAACAGCCCGCCGAAGAACATGAGCTCGGACGCCAGCCAGACGACGGTGCCGACGGCCAGCATCGACGGCTGCTGCCGTGCCCGGGCTTCGGCCGCTACACCGTCCAAGGTTTCTCCTTGTCGCCGTCGCAGGCTCCGGCTCTGTTTGTCCCGTCGCCCTCGCAGGGCTCGGGCTCTGCGGCGGCGGTCGGCCGAGCCGCCACCGCCGCGGGCGACGATCGGCAAAGCTGCCATCGCCGCCGGGCGACAGGTTGTCACACTGCTGCCGGCCCGTGAGGGTTCGCGTGACCGTGGTTCGCTTGCGGTTTAGGTTGTTCGGGTGAGCGCCCTGGTCGCGCCGCCCGCGCCGTCGTGGGACATCCTCGTCACCGATTGGTCGCTCGACCTCGCGTTTCCCGTGGTCCTCGCCGTGGCCGCGGCGTACCTGGTCGGGGTCCGGCGGCTCCACGTCCGGGGTCGCTCGTGGCCTGCCGGTCGCACGACGGCGTTCCTGTCCGGGCTCGCCGTCATCCTGGTCGCGACCGAGTCGGGCCTGGCCGCCTACGACGACGTGCTCTTCAGCCTCCACATCGTCCAGCACGTGCTGCTCGGCATGGTGGCGGCGCTCCTGCTCGTCCTCGGGGCGCCGATCACGCTGGCTCTGCAAGCCGGCTCCCGCGCCTCGCAACGCCGGCTCCTCCGCGTGCTTCACAGCCGACCGGCTCGAATTGTCGCCAACCCCTTGACCGCCTGGGTGCTGTTCGGCGGCACCCTGATCGTTCTCTACTTCTCACCGCTCTACGAGCTGTCGCTGCGCAACGAGTGGGTGCATCGGGGGGTCCACGCGCACTTCGTCCTCGTCGGCGCGCTGTTCATGGCGTACGTCGTCGGGGTGGATGCCATCCCGGGCGCGCTCGGCTACGGCGCCAGGGTCCTCTACCTGGTGGTGCTGCTCATCTTCCACACGTTCCTAGGCGTCGCGCTGCTCACGTCGAAGACCGTCATCGCCGCGGACTGGTATCACGGCGTCGTACGTTCGTGGGGCGGAAGCCCGCTCTCCGATCAGCGCACCGGCGCCGGCGTGTTGTGGACCGCGGGCGAGCTGTTCGGGCTCGTCGCCATCGGAGTCGTCGTCTACCAGTGGATGGCGGCCGAAGAGCGGGCGGCGGCACGGCACGACCGTCTCCTCGACTCTGTCGACGGACAGCACGCCGGACCCGAGACGGTGGCAGCGCGAGGCGATATGTAACATCGATGGAACGAGCGTCACGCCCGCGACCGCGAAGGGATTCACCTCCATGGAAGTTCGCATCGGTGTCGTGCACACGCCGAAGGAGCTGACCCTCGAGCTCGATGACGGCGTCGAGGACGCGTTCAAGATGATCGACGAGGCCATCAAGGGGGGCGACTCGATGGTCTGGTTCACCGACGCGAAAGGGCGGCGGGTCGGCGTTGCGCTCGACAAGCTCGCCTACGTCGAGGTCGACTCGGACGAGGGATCGAAACGGGTCGGGTTCGGCGGCATCTGACGCATGCAGCCCGCGCCCGATCTCCTGGCGCGGCGCCTGCTCTTCTTCACGGGCAAGGGCGGGGTGGGCAAGAGCACGGTGACCGCGGCGACCGCGCTGCTCGCAGCCGATCGGGGCCAGCGCGTGCTCGTCGTCGAAGCCGACGCCAAGGGCAACCTGCCGGGCCACTTCGAGCAGCCGTCGGTCGGCTTCGAGCCGCGTGAGGTCTATCCGGGCGTGTGCGCGATGGCGATGCGCACCGAGGACTCACTGAAGGAGTACCTCAAGCTCAACCTGCGCGTCCCTGTGCTGGGCCGGCTCGGCCCGCTCGCCCGCGTGCTGGACTTCGTCGCCACCGCCGCCCCCGGCGTGAAGGAGATCCTGACCGTCGGAAAGGTGTGCTGGGAGGTTCGCGAGTCGATTGAAGGGCGAGCCGACTGGGATCTCGTGGTCGTCGACGCCGCCGCCACCGGGCACATCATCGGCCAGCTCGACGCGCCGCGCGCGATCCAGGAGCTCGTGTCGGTGGGCATGGTGCGCGAGCAGACCGACTGGATGGTCGATCTTCTCTCCGACGCCTCGGTGACTGGGCTCAATGTCGTGGCCACGCCGGAGGAGATGCCGGTCAACGAGACGATCGAGCTCGTGCAACGGGCGCGGACCGAGCTGTCGGTGCCGCTCGGCGCGGTGATCGTGAACCGGGTCCTTCCCGAGCTGTTCACCCACGCCGACGAGGAGGCGTTCGCGGCGCTGCGCGACGACGACGCCCGCGCCGTGCTCACCGACAGGGTCGGGGAGGGTGGCACGGCGGTGCTCGAAGCCGCACGCCTCGCGGTGTCGTTGCGCCGGACCCGAGCGGTGCACCTCTCAGAGCTGCGCGAGGCCGTAGAGCTCCCGATGCTCTACGTCCCCTACCTCTTCGTGCGCGACCAGGGTCTGCGGGTGACGAAGATGGTGGCGGACGCGCTCGCCCAGGAGCTGGGGCTGTGACTCCGGCGGCGCGCCGGGCGACCAGCATCGAATCGCTCCTCGCCACGAAGGAGATCGTCGTCTTCTGCGGGTCGGGCGGCGTGGGGAAGACGTCGGTCGCGGCCGCCGCCGGCGTCGCCGCCGCCACGCGCCTGGGCGGCAAGGTGCTCGTGCTCACGATCGACCCGGCGCGCCGGCTGGCGAGCGCGCTCGGGCTCGAGGACTTCGGCAACGTCGAGAAGAAGGTGCCGGTGGAGGCGTTCAAGGCGGCCGGGCTCGAGCCGCGGGGCGAGATGTGGGCGGCGATGCTCGACACGAAGAGCTCGTGGGACGAGCTCGTCCTACGCCACGCGCCGGACGAGGAGACCGCCTACCGGATCCTCGAGAACCGCCTGTACACCAACATCACGGGACGCTTTGTGCAGAGCCACGACTACATCGCGATGGAGCGCCTCTTCGATGTACATACGACGGGCAAGTACGACCTCATCGTCATCGACACGCCGCCGACGCGGAACGCGATCGACTTCCTCGAGGCGCCGAGCCGCATGGCCGACTTCTTCGGCGGGCGACTGTTGCGGTGGCTCACGATGCCGTACCGGATGGGCGGCCGACGCGGCGCACGCGTCATCAACTTCGCCAGCCGGCCGTTCTACCAGCTGGCTGATCGCATCCTCGGTAGCCAGTTCCTCCAGGACATCGCCGAGTTCTTTCTCAGCTTCCAGTCGATGTACGACGGATTCAGCAAGCGGGCGCAAGCGGTCGAACGGCTCCTGCACGACCGGCGGACGACGTTTACCGTCGTCACGACGCTCGAGGGCGCGCCACTCCGTGAAGCGCAGTTCTTCTGTGAGCAGCTCACCAAGCGCGATTTCCATCTCGGTGCTCTCGTCCTGAACAAGACGCTGCCCGCCTACCTGCTGACTCCCGACGGGGCGCGCGCGGCCGACGTCCTGTCCGCCGAGGCCGGACCCATCGCCGAAGCGCTGGCACACTCGGGCGCCGCCGAGCTGGCCGATGCGCCGCGCACGGCGCGGGTGCTGCGCACGATCGGCGAGTCGTTCAAGAACTTCGCCGTGGTCGCGACCCGTGAGGCCGAGCTGAAGACGGAGCTCGGGCGCGTCCCGGACGTAGTCGCGAACGTGCCGAACTTCGAGGTGGACATCTACGACGTCGGCGGCTTGGCCCGCATCGGGGACGCCCTGTTCGGCGCGTGATCCGCGCGTTGGGTCGATCGCGTGCCGTATGCGGTAGGTAATCGACCCAACGGTGACGCGCGAACACCCACCGGTACGATCAATACGTGACCCTCGGCGAGATGGCGCGCACGAACACGGGCCTGGGCGGTGCGGCACTCACGCACGCCCACCGGCTCGTCGCGTCATGGCAGGGGCAGGTTCGCCCGACGACCGACCAGACCCTGTACACGACCGACATGGTGGGCACGGTCGTGGGCGAGATCGAGCGGCCGATCGTGACCCGGGCATGGCGCTCTGAGGAGATCATCGAGGGCGAGGCGACCGTGCTCGGCGCGCCCGAGCGGGCCCGCATCCGGTGCATCCCGGTCCGCTGCGAGGGGGCGATGATCGGCCTCGTGACCAGGGAGACGCCGGTGACGTTCGGGCGCCGGAGGGGCGAGCTGGAAGGCCATTACTTCTGGGTGTTCGACCGGTTCGCGCGGATGATGGCCGAGGGGAGCTTCCCCTTTGCCCGCGACGAGGTCGAGTTCGAGGACGCGCCTCGTGTCGCCGACGGAGTCATCGTCTTCGACGGCGACGCCCAGATCCGGTTCGCGAGCCCGAACGCGATCAGCTCGCTGCACCGCATGGGGATCCACGCCTACGCGTCCGGGCAGCGTCTCGCCGAGATCGGCTTCGACCAGGACGCCGTCGACGCCGCGCTGGCGGCGCACCTGCCGGTGACCGAGGAAGTCGAGCGGGGCGACGCGTCGATCCTGATCCGGGCCATCCCGCTGCTCGAGGACGGCGCGGCAGTCGGCGCCGTGCTGCTCATGCGCGACGTCACCGACTTGCGCCGCCGGGACCGGATGCTGCTGTCGAAGGACGCCACGATCCGCGAGATCCACCACCGCGTGAAGAACAACCTCCAGACGATCGCCGCTCTGCTCCGGCTCCAGGGGCGGCGCCTGTCCTCCGAGGAGGCGCAGGGCGCGATCGAGGAATCAGAGCGCAGGATCCGGTCCATCGCGATCGTGCACGAGACGCTCTCGCGCGACACGGGCGACGTCGTGCCGTTCGCCGAAGTCGTCAAGCCACTCGTGCGGACGGTGGAGGAGAGCGTCACGACCGCGGAGGTGACGCTTCACTTCGACGTGCGGGGTGACGCGGGAGACCTGCGCGGCGACGTCGCCACGGCGCTCGCCGTGGTACTCAACGAGCTGATGCAGAACGCCGTCGACCACGCGTTCCCGCGCGACGGCGACAGCCCGGTCGACGGGAACGTCGTCGTGAGCCTGGCCCGCATGGACGGGGAGCTCGTCGTCGAGGTGGTGGACGACGGCGTGGGCCTCCCGAGCGGATTCTCGCTCGACGGCTCGAAGGGCCTGGGCCTGTCGATCGTGCAGGCGCTCGTCAGCGGCGAGCTCGGTGGCTCGATGGAGCTGGGCCCGGGGGAGCGCGGCGCAGGCGGCACGCACGTGCGCTTGCGGCTGCCCGTGGCGCCCAGCGCGCCCGTCGAGCTGTGACGCCGCTAGCTGGCGGCGCGCCGCTGCTTGGCCAGCCAGGCCTTCCGCAGCTTCCGGCGATCCTCTTCGGTGGTGCCGCCCCAGACGCCCGCCTCCTGGTTGGTGGCGAGGGCGAACTCGAGGCACTCCTCGGCGACGTCGCAGGCGGTGCAGATGCGCTTGGCCGTCTCGATCTGCTCGAGCGCCGGACCGGTGCTGCCGATCGGGAAGAAGATGTCGGGGTCGGAGTCGCGGCACGCCGAGCGGTCACGCCAGGCGTCCACGTCCCAGTCATGAGTCCTGATCCAGGTGAGCGCCACGAAGCCTCCGGTACTCGTGGTCATCGTGCGAGTGGTGGTGAAAGAGCGCTCGTGCGCACGTTCACAAGCATCCTCGGGACAAACACCTCGAGGCAGAACCGCAGGGTATTTGCAGCTGCACGATCGCGCAAGGGGTCATTCTCGGCCCGGCGCCTCGACCGGCACGTTCGCGGAGGGTGAGCGTGGCGTCACCCCGCGTGCTCGCCCACCGGGGCGCCCGGCGGGTGGCGCCCGAGAACACGGTCGAAGCGTTCGTGGCCGCCGCCGCTCTCGGCGCCGACGGCGTGGAGCTCGACGTCCACCGGACCGGCGACGGCGGGCTCGTCGTCCACCATGACGCCAAGGCGCGGGGGATCGGCGTCCTCGCCGAGCACTCGGCGGCCGAGATCCGTGCCGCCCGGCCCGAGCTCCCCACACTCGAGGAGGCCCTCGAGGCGTGTCTTGGGATGCTCGTGAACATCGAGGTGAAGAACCTGCCCGGCGACGCCGACTACGACGCCACGGACAGTGTCGCGGGCGCGGTCGTCGAGCTCCTCGCGAGCCGGGATAGGCGGGACGAGGTGCTCGTCTCGTCGTTCAACCTCACGTCCGCCGATCGCGTGTTGGCGCTGGACGGGTCGATCGCGACCGGGTTCCTGACGGCCGTCGGCTTCGACCCCGTCGATGGCGTCGAGGTCGCGCACGCGCACGGGCACGGCGCCGTGCACCCCAACGTGCGTTCCCTTGCGGGTGACGCGGCCGGAGTCACGGTCGCGCGGGCGCACGAGCTCGGGATGGCCGTGAACGTGTGGACCGTCAACGACGAGGACGAGCTGCGCCGGCTCGCCGCCGCCGCCGTCGACGCCGTCATCACCGACGTTCCGGACCTCGCTGTCGAGGTGCTCAGCGCATGATGCGTATCTGAGCGACGCTGAGCGTCGCTGAAATACGCATCACGGTGGCGTGACGATCGTGAGCGCGTCCGGCTCCCACGACATCGTGAGTTGCTCGATCTCGCCGAGGTAGTCGCCGTCGACCTGCCACGGGAACGGCCCGTACCCGGTGATCGTGATCGAGCGCACCCCCGTCCGTTGCGCGACCTTCGGATCGTGCATGAGGCGCTGCCCGTCGCTCAGCGCGGACGCCGCGCCCCTCAGGAGCAACGGGAGATCGAGCGACCGGAACAGCGTCACCGTGAGCGGCACGTCCAGCCCGGCTTCCGGCGCGACCATGAGCGGGCGCTTCCCCAGGTACGCCCACGGCCGCTGGTTCGAGACGATCGCGAACGTCGAGTCGCCGACGATCTCGCCGTCGCCGATCTCGACCCGGAACCGTGGCCGCTTGTGGTCGTAGTGCCGGAACCAGGTGTCGACCGTCGCCAGCACGAACAGCGGGTGCGTGCCGTAGCGCTTGAGGAACGATCGGCGCTCGACCCGGCCGATCACCGCCGCGTCCAGCCCGATGCCGGCATGGAAGAGAAAGCGTCGCCCGTTGGCGGCGCCGATGCCGATGCGGTGGAAGCGCTCCTGAGCGAGCGACACGACCAGGTGCTCGGCCGCCTCGACGGGGTCGTACGCGACGCCGATGCTGCGGGCGAACACGTTGGTCGACCCGCCGGGCAAGGCCGCGAGCGCCGTCTTCGAGCCCGACAGCCCGTCGGCAGCCTCGCTGAGCGTGCCATCGCCGGCGAGGACGGCGACCACGTCCACCCCGTCCAGCGCCGCGCCGAGAGCAAGGCGCGCGGCGTGGCCGCGCCGCGAGGTCTCCTCGACCTCGAGCTTGTGCTCCGCTCCCAGCACGCGCTGTACGAGCACGCGCCGCCGCGCCGTGACCGCGGTCGCGGTCTCGTTGACGATCAGGAGAACACGCACGGTTTTCCTCCGGTCGCCGTCGCAAGCTCCGGCTTTGCGGCGACGGTCGGCAAAGCCGCCATCGCCGCGGCACGGTACCCGCATACGCTCCAGGCGTGGCCACCGAGGCCGAAGCGCTTTCCGCGTTGACCGACGAGATCGTCGCGTGTCGCGCGTGCCCTCGACTGGTCGAGTGGCGCGAGCGCGTCGCGAAAGAGAAGCGCGCCGCGTACCACGACGAGGAGTACTGGGGCCGACCGGTGCCCGGGTTCGGGGACCCGGCCGCGCGGCTCCTCATCGTCGGCTTGGCGCCGGCTGCGCACGGGGGGAACCGGACGGGCCGGATCTTCACCGGCGACCGGTCGGGCGATTGGCTGTTCGGGTCCCTCCACCGGACTGGCTACGCGAACCAGCCGACGTCGACCCGGGCCGACGACGGGCTCACACTCCGGGACGCGTACGTCTCTGCCGCGGTCCGGTGTGCTCCGCCGGCGAACAAGCCGACTCCTGACGAGCGCGACCGATGCCTGCCGTACCTCGTGCGCGAGCTCGCGTTGCTCGAGCGCGTCCGCGTGATCGTGGTGCTCGGGAAGTTCGCGTACGACGCCACCGCGCGGGTGCTCGCGGCGGCAGGATCACCGCTGCCGACCCCGCGCTCTCCGTTCGGCCATGGCGTCGAAGCCCGCTCCGAGCGGTTCATCGTGGTCGGCTGCTTCCACCCCAGTCAGCAGAACACGTTCACGGGCAGGCTCACCGAGCCGATGCTCGACGACGTCTTCGGCCGGGCGCGGGAGCTGTCGGGCGCCTAGCGCACCAGGGCGGCGATCTCGCCGGCGGCGTACACGACGGCGATGATCCCGAGCACGACGGCGACCGAGAGGCGCAGCGCGCGATCCGACGACCGGATGGCGAGGTGCGCACCGAGCTGCGCGCCGGGGATTACCCCGATCGACAGCGGGATCGCGAAGGCCCAGTCAATGTTCCCCAGCAACGTGTGAGCGATCGTGCTCGGTATCGCCAGCACGCCCACACACGCGAGTGACGTGCCGAGCGCGGGCTTGATCCGGAGCCGAACCCAACCGACGAACGCCGGGACCATGATGAGGCCGCCGCCGAGGCCGAGCAGGCCGCTAAGGCCGCCGGCGCCAACGCCGATGATCGCCAGCCGCCACCATTCCATGCGCGGCGGACCGCCGCCACGGTCGGCCGCGAAATCGTCGATCGGCTCTGCCAGGTCGCCGACCGGGTCGACGAGCTCTGCAGGGGCGAGCGTCGGGCTCTGCAACGCGGGTCGCCCCATCCGGAAGGCGGTGAAGGCCACCAGTCCCGCGGTGGCGATCATCAGGAGATGCCCCTCGCCTGGAATGAGGCCGACGAGGAGCGCACCGCCTACCGCGGCGAAGACCCCCGTGGCCGACACCCACACGACGATCCGCGCGCTGATGAGGCCTTCGCGCCCGTAGCGGAGGGAACCGCTCAGGGACGACGGGAGAATGGACGGCAGCGTCGACCCGATCGACTCCAGCGGAGTCGCACCGAGCGCCCGGATCGCAGGTGTCGAGACGACTGCACCCCCGACGCCGAACATGCCCGAGAGCACACCGGTGACGAACCCGACGGCCAACGTCAGGATCGTCTGCCAGGGTCCGGACAAGTCTCTCCCTCGATCGCCGGTGCGCGGGCAGGCTATGCCGGGTCGGTTCCGATCGGCGCAAGGTAGCCTTCGGCGATGGCGACCGACGCGAACCTCCGCGGCGTCTACATCCCGATCATCACGCCGTTCTCCGCTGACGGGTCGGTGGCGACAGACGCCCTGGAGCGTCTCTGCCACGAGTATCTGGACTCCGGCGCGGCGGGGATCGTCGCGCTCGGGACCACCGGCGAGTCGACCGCGCTCGACCCTGACGAGAAGCACGCGGTGATCGCCGCGTGCTCGAAGGCGTGCGCCGAGCGTTCAGCGCAACTGATCGTCGGTGCGGGTACGAACAACACACGAACGACGCGTCAGGCGGTGAAGGAGCTGGAGAGCACGCCGGCACTGGTCGCGACCCTCGTCGTCGTTCCGTATTACGTGCGTCCGTCCGAGGCCGGGATCGTCGCCCACTTCAAGGCGGTGGCCGAGGTGAGTCCCGCGCCGCTCGTCGTCTACAACATCGCGGCCCGAACGGGTCGCAACTTGAGCGCCCCGAATGTGTACGAGCTCGCGCGCACCCCGAACTTCGCCGGGGTCAAGCAGGCTCCGGCCGGGCTCGACGACGACACGCTCGAGCTCCTGCGCCTCACGAACACCGTCGACGGGTTCTCCGTGCTCGGCGGCACGGACACGTTCCTGTTCCCGCTCGTGCTCTTGGGCGGCGCGGGCACCATCTGCGCCAGCGCGCACGTGTGCACGGAGCGGTTCGTCGCGATGATCGAGTGCGCGCTCGCAGGAAAGGTCGACGAGGGACGCTCCCACGCCGAGGCTCTGCTGCCGGTCACGCAGGCGCTGTTCGCGGAGCCGAACCCGGCGGTGTTCAAGGGTGTGCTGCAGGCCCACGGCCGCATTCCCACCGCTGACGTCCGGCTGCCGCTTCTCAACGCGTCGACCGAGGCCACCCAGCGCGCGCTCGACGCGATCGCCGCCGCCTCGTGACCCGACGCATCTCCATCCTCCTGCTGGCCGCGGGAGCGTGGACCCTCTTCGTGTGGGTCACCCGGCTGGTGAACATGGCCGGCGAGGATCGCTCGGCCGGCTTCTACGTGGTGCACGGGGCGCTGGCCGTGATCTCGATCGCGTTCGGCGTCGCGATCGGCGTCGTCGGCTGGAGGGCGCTCAGAACGGGGTCCGGCTGAGACGTTCGTCACATTCGATACGAGACGGATGCGTTTCGTATCCGGCCGCGTTGAAAACACGAGAACGCCGCCCCTCCTCGAAAGGCCGGTCCATTGGGCGACAAGGTGCACCAGCGGCGGTGGTGGATCCTCGCGGTCCTCTGCCTCAGCCTCCTCATCATCGTGGTCGACAACTCGATCCTGAACGTCGCCCTCCCGACGCTCGCGCGGCCGGAGAGCCAGGGCGGGCTGGACGCGACCACCAGTCAGCTCCAGTGGATGGTCGACGCGTACACGCTCGTGTTCGCGGGACTGCTGCTGACGGCGGGCAGCCTCGGCGACCGTTTCGGGCGGCGGGGCGCGCTGCAGGTGGGCCTGAGCGTGTTCGGTCTCGGGTCGCTGCTCTCGGCGATGGCTTCCTCGCCGAGCCAGCTCATCGCCTCACGCGCGCTCATGGGCATCGGTGGCGCATTCATCATGCCGGGGACGCTGTCGCTGATCACCAACGTCTTCGAAGGCAAGGAGCGCGGCCGCGCGATCGCCATCTGGGCCGGCGTCGCCGGGCTCGCCGTCGCGATCGGTCCCGTGACGGGCGGCTTCCTCCTCGAGCACTTCTACTGGGGCTCGATCTTCCTCGTGAACCTGCCGATCGTCGCCCTCGCCCTCGGCGCCGGCGTGCTCATCATGCCGACGTCGAAGGACCCCACGGCGCCGAGGCTCGACCTCGTGGGCGCCGGACTCTCCATCGCGGGTCTCGTCTCTCTCGTCTACGCGTTCATCGAGGCGCCGACGAAGGGTTGGAGCGATTCGACGATCCTGGGCGCGCTCGGCCTGGCCGCCGTCCTGCTCGTGACCTTCTTCGCGTGGGAGCGTCGCAGCACGCATCCGATGCTCGACCTGAACTTCTTCAAGAACCCACGGTTCACGAGCGCCAGCGCCAGCATCTCGATCCTCTTCTTCGCGATGTTCGGCGTGATCTTCCTGTTGACGCAGTACTTCCAGTTCGTGCTCGGCTACTCGCCGCTCCAAGCGGGTGTCCGGCTGCTCCCGCTCGCCGTGACGATGATGGTGGTGGCGCCGCTCAGCGCGCGGGTCGTGGAGCGGATCGGCACCAAGGTCGTCGTCTCGACCGGGCTGTTGCTCTCCGGGCTCGGCGTCCTGTCGTTCGCGGGGCTCGAGGTGACGACGGGCTACGAGAACATCTTCTGGCGTCTCATGCTGATGGCGGTCGGCATGGGTCTCACGATGGCCCCGGCGACGGAGTCGATCATGGGCTCGCTGCCGCTCGCGAAGGCGGGTGTCGGCTCGGCCGTCAACGATACGACCCGTCAGGTCGGCGGTGCCTTGGGTGTCGCGATCATCGGCAGCGTGCTCGCCTCGACGTACGGCTCCAAGGTCGGCGATGCCGTTGCCGGGCAGCAGCTGCCGGCCGGCGTGGCGAGCGACGCCAAGAACTCCCTCGGCTTCGCGCTCCAGACCGCCAGCCAAATCGGTGGCCCCGCGGGGAGTTCGTTGGCGAACACGGCGCGCACGGCGTTCGTCGACGGGATGCATCAGGGTTACCTGGTGGGGGCAGCGGTCCTCATCCTCGGCGCGATCGCGGCGCTCATCTGGCTCCCGGCGCGAGCCCGGCGCCCGGTCGAGGAGCTCGAGGCCCAGTACGAAGCCGAGCATCCCGCCGCGCCCGGAGCGACACCGGACGAGACACCGACCCCGGTCGATGCGCCCACCGGCAGCGTCGAGCCGGCCTACGTGCCCACGGAGCCGTCGGAGCCGAGATGAGCGACGCGGTCGTCGGAGCGGCCGACGCGCCCGAGCGTCCGCGGGGGCGTCCCCGCTCGGCAAGCGCCGACCAGGCGATCCGGGAGGCGGCCGTAGAGCTGTTCGCCGAGAGCGGGTTCGAGGGCGTGAGCGTCGAGGACGTCGCGGCCCGCGCCGGTGTGAGCCGGGCCACGATCTACCGGCGTTATCCGTCGAAGGTCGACCTCATCGTCGAGGCGGGCGGCTGTCTGGTCACCGACGACATCGCGTTCCCCGACACCGGCAACCTCCGCGACGACCTGCGGGGCTTGGCTCGCTCGCTCGTCAAGGGGTTCAAGGACAGTCCGGCCGGGCGGGTGATGCCGGTGATGGTCTTCGAGCGGCGCCGCTATCCCGAGCTCGACGCCGGCTACCGGCGATTCCTGAGGGACCGCAGGGCGAGGACGCGCCAAGTGCTGGACCGCGCCGTCGAGCGCGGCGAGCTCCTGAGCGACGCGGACGTGGCCGTCATGAGCAGCATGCTCGTGGGACCGATCTTCCACCGGCTCATGATCACGCAGGAGCCGCTGAACGACGCCTTCGTCGACACGCTCGTCGACGCCCTGCTCCGCGGGTTCGGAGCGAGCGAGAGCTAACCGCGACAACCGGTTCGCCGACCGGTCAATCGAGACGCTCGAACGCGGCCGCGAGCAGCTGCTGCTGCTCCCGCTCGTGGATCGTCATGCTGCCGGTCGCGGGGCTTGCGCTCGCCTCGCGCGCCACGTGTCGCAGCTCGGCGCGGTCGCGCAGGGCCCGTGCGAGCCGGGCGTGGACGAAGTTCCAGGCGCCCATGTTCGCCGGCTCCTCCTGGACCCACCAGACGTCCCGCGCGTCCGGGTAGCGCCCCAAGATCTCGACGATCTCGTCCTCCGGCCACGGGTAGAGCTGCTCGACGCGCACGACCGCGGCTGGCGCGCTCAACTCGTCCCGCTTGTCCATGAGCTCGTGCCCCAACTTGCCCGTGCAGAGCAGCACCCGGCGGACCGCGTTCCGGTCGAGCTCGGCGCGGTCGTCGAGCGTCAGGTGGAACCCGCCCGCGGTGAGCTCCGACACCGGCGACCGCGTGTGCGCCACGCGCAGGTACCGCTTGGGCGTGAAGACCACGAGGGGCACGTGCCGTGTCGCCAGCGCCTGGCGCCGGAGCACGTGGAAATACTGCGCTGCCGTCGACGGGTACACGACGCGGAGGTTGTCCTCCGCGCTCAGGGTGAGGAACCGCTCGATCCGGGCGCTGGAGTGCTCGGGCCCCTGGCCTTCGAAGCCGTGGGGGAGGAGGAGCCCGACCCCGCTGGCCTGACCCCACTTGTCCTCGGCGGCGGCGATGAACTGGTCGATCACGACGTCGGCGCCGTTGACGAAGTCGCCGAACTGCGCCTCCCACAACACCAGCACGTCGGGGTACGCCACCGAGTAGCCGTACTCGAACCCGAGCGCGGCGTACTCGGAGAGCACCGAGTCGTAGAGCATGAACTCCGCCTGATCGGGCGCCAGGTGCGCGAGGGGGACGTACTCCGCCTCGGTGCGCTGATCGACGAGCGCGCCGTGCCGCTGGCTGAACGTGCCCCGCCGGGTGTCCTGCCCCGAGAGACGCACGGGCGTTCCGTCGAGGAGCAGCGAGCCGAACGCGAGCGCCTCGGCGAGCGCCCAGTCGACCCCGTCCTTGTCGAACGTGACCCGGTGCGCCTGGAGGAGCCGTTCGAGCTTCGGGTGCACCTCGAACCCTTCGGGGCGGGTCATGAGTCCGTCCACGACGCGGGCGAGCACCCAGCGGTCGACCGCGGTCGCGACGCGCGCAGACGGGTCGGGCATGGGCGACGGGAGCCGCGGCTCGCTCGGCGCGTCGGGGGTCGCTGCCTGGTTCGCGTCGGGCGGCGCGCTGCGCTGGGTCTCGGCGAAGGCGGTGTCGAGACGGGACTTGAACTCCTCGCCAACGCCCTCGGCCTCCTCCGCGGTCATGTCACCCCGACGGACGAGCGTGTCGGTGTAGATCGTGCGCGGCGACGGGTGGCTCTCGATGAGCTCGTACATCCGCGGCTGCGTGAAGGCAGGCTCGTCGGTCTCGTTGTGCCCGTACCGGCGGTAGCAGATCATGTCGACGACGACGTCCTTGCGGAACGCCTGCCGGAACGCGAACGCGAGCCGGATCGCCCGCACGCACGCCTCCGGATCGTCGCCGTTCACGTGGAAGATCGGCGCCTGCACCATCTTGGCGATGTCGGTCGCGTAGACAGACGAGCGACCCATCTCCGGTGCGGTCGTGAACCCGAGCTGGTTGTTCACGACGATATGGACCGAACCGCCGACGTCGTATCCCGGCACCTCGGAGAGGTTGAACGTCTCCGCGACCACGCCTTGGCCGGCGAAGGCGGCGTCCCCGTGGAGCAGGACCGGCAGCACGGAGGTCCGGGCGGCGTCGCCGCGCTGATCCTCCTCGGCGCGCACCATTCCCTCGACCACGGGGTCGACTGCCTCCAGGTGGCTCGGGTTCGACGCGAGCGTGACCACGATCTCGTTGCCGCCCGGCGACGCGTGCTTCCCGGTCGCGCCGACGTGGTACTTGACGTCGCCCGAACCCTGGGCCGACGTCGGGTCGAGCTCACCTTCGAACTCGCGGAAGATCTGGCCGTACGACTTGCCGACGACGTTGGTGAGCACGTTGAGCCGCCCGCGGTGCGGCATGCCGAGGATCGCCTCTTCCACACCGTCGTCGGCGGCGGCCGACAGCAGCGAGTCGAGCATCGGGACGGTGCTCTCCGCGCCCTCGAGGCTGAAGCGCTTGTGGCCCAGGTACTTGGTGTGCAGGAAGCGCTCGAACGCCTCCGCGGCGACGAGCCGCTCGAGGATCCGGTGCTTCTCGTCCTCGGTCGGCTCCCAGTGGACGCCCTCGACCCGCTCCTGGATCCACGCCTTCTGGTCGGGCTCCTGGATGTGCATGTACTCGACGCCGATCGTGCGGGCGTACGCATCACGGAGCATGCCGAGGATGTCGCGCAGCTTCATCGTCGGACGTCCGGCGAGCCCGCCGGTCGGGAACTCGCGGTCGAGGTCCCAGATCGTCAAGTCGTAGTGGTTGACGTCGAGCTCGGAGTGGGTCTGCGGCTCCTTGCGTCCGAGGGGATCGAGGTTGGCGATGAGGTGGCCGCGGACGCGGTACATGTTGATGAGCTGCTGCACCGCGACGGCCTTGTCGGTCGACGCGAACGCCTCGGTGCGCGGGCCGACATCAACGCTCCAGCGCGCGGGCTCGTAGGGGACGTCGAAGCTGTGGAAGAGGTCGTCGTAGAACTCCTCGTGGCCGAGCAGCAGGTCGTGCACGACCGAGAGGAAGCGGCCGCTCTCGGCACCCTGGATGACGCGGTGGTCGTACGTGCTGGTCAGCGTGATGACCTTGCTGATCCCCAGGCGCGCGATCGTGCGCTGGTCGGCGCCCTCGTACTCGGCAGGAAAGCCGATCGCGCCGACGCCGACGATGAAACCCTGGCCAGGCATCAACCGCGGAACCGAGTGAATGGTGCCGATCGTGCCCGGATTCGTGATCGTGCCGGTCGTGCCGGCGAAGTCGTCCGGGGACACGTTGCCCGAGCGGACCTTGGTGATGGCGTCCTCATACGCGGCGTGGAAGGCGTCGAAGTCGAGCGTGTCGGCGCTCTTGACGTTTGGTACGAGCAGCGTGCGCGTGCCGTCGCTCTTCTCGATGTCGACCGCGAGCCCGAGGTTCACGTGCTCGTGGTGCACGACGGTCGGCTGACCGTCGACGATCTCGAACGACGAGTTCATCACCGGAACCCGCGCCAGCGCCTTCAGTACCGCGTACGCGATCAAGTGGGTGAAGCTGATCTTGCTGCCGCCGATGCGCGCGAGATGGTTGTTGAGGATCTGCCGGTTGATCTCGAGCAGCTTGGCGGGAACCGTTCGCACCGACGTGGCCGTCGGGACCTCGAGCGAGGCCTCCATGTTCTCGACGATCCGCGCCGACGCGCCGCGGATGGGGACCGGCTCGTCGGCCGCGCCGTCCATCTCCGGAGCCGGCACGGCCTGCGCTACCTCGGGAGCGGCGGTCGGAGGAGCAGCCGGCGCGGGCGCAGGGGGTGCCGGCGCGGCGGAGGCCGCAGGCGTCGGTGCCGCGGGCGCGTCGGGAGCGGGCGCCGCCGGTGCCGACAGCGAGGCCAGCTGCCGGCGGGCAAAGAACTCGCGCCACCCGTCGCTCACGGCGTCGGGGTTCTCGAGGTACTCGCGGTACATCTCCTCCGCGAGGCCGGAGTTGGCGCCCAGATCCTCGAATGTCTCTGCCATGGCTCCCTCCCCGGGGGTCTGCCCCGGACGGCGGCCGTCGTGGCTTAGCGGCGCACCAGCTCCGCGACCTGGAAGGCCAGCTCGAGCGACTGGCGGGCGTTGAGCCGCGGGTCGCACATGGTCTCGTAGCGCTGCTCGAGGTGATCACCGAGGACCTCTTCGGTGCCTCCGAGGCACTCGGTGACGTTCTCGCCGGTGAGCTCGACGTGGACCCCTCCGGCCCAGACGTCGGCGGCCTCACACGCGGCGAAGAAGCCGCGCAGCTCGCGCATCACATCGTCGAAGCGCCGTGTCTTATAACCGCTTTCGTGCGCG
>WNGB01007432.1_pt1 | contig 18109 bp, 16 predicted proteins | sample 5400681 | NCBI WGS metagenome assembly WNGB01 (sample SAMN13153367, study PRJNA577476) | soil metagenome | isolation source: 115 cm soil or saprolite under grassland replicate 2 | place: USA:California | collected 2016-06-15 | reverse complement strand
AGGCCGGCCACGTCTTCTTTCTCAGTCGTAAACTCGTAGTAATTGTTGTAGCCGACGACCGAATCGTAGTCGGTCAGCTTATCGCCCAGCTCATCGGTCGCGCCAGTGACACGGCCAGGGCCGGAAGTGGCGCCGGGCTGACTGGATGCGGCCGGCGGCGCTTCGGTACCACAGGCGGACAGCAGCGCTGCGCCGCCGATCAGTGCGGCCGCGCTGCGCATAAATTGACGCCGCGAGCGAAATAGCCGCTCGGGGGTGATCTCAGATGAAGGAATCTCGTTCATAGCCGATTGTCCTCACGCATTAGCGATTTGTTACTAGATGTATCATAGCCGGCGCATGTTAGAAAGATATGACGAAGATATTACAGGATCGTGTGCCCTGGTTATGAATCCGCGCTGTCGATCTTATCATACAATACTACGTATAGCTGCTGGCCACGAGATCTTTAATCGACTGATCTGGTTGGCTTTTCAAATGCCGATTTGCCTGCCCTTCGACCCTTCGACAAGCTCAGGGCGGGCAGGCTCAGGATGTACGGCAGCAAGGTACTTTTCGTTTATGAGTTCTTCGTTTTTCTTGGGCCTGCGGGCCCAAGAAAAACGAAGAACGAAAGGAAGGTGAACACATATGCCACCCACACCACTCACCGCCGTGCGTCGCCTAGAGTTGCTCGAACCGCCGGCCGGTCATGTCCGCATGGTTCTGGACACCGACGCCTACAACGAGATCGACGATCAGTTCGCGCTGGTCTACGCGCTGCTCTCGCCCGAGCGGATTACGTGCGAGGCGATCTACGCCGCGCCGTTCCACAACCAGCGCTCCAGCGGGCCGGAGGATGGCATGCTGCGGAGCTATGCGGAGATCGGCCGAATCCTGGATCGGCTGGGCCGCGTGCCGGACGGCTTCGTACACCAAGGCGCGACCGCCTGGCTGCCGGCGCTCGACCAGCCCATACCGAGCGCCGCAGTCGACGACCTGATCGCACGGGCGCGCGCCGGCGGCAATGGGCCACTATACGTGGTGGCGATCGGCGCGATCACCAATATTGCGTCGGCGCTGCTGGCCGCGCCGGATATCGCCGAGCGGATTGTGGTGGTCTGGCTAGGCGGGCAGCCGATCGGCTGGCACCACACGCGTGAGTTCAACCTCTCGCAGGATCTGCTCGCCTCGCGCGCGCTATTCGATTCGGGCGTCCCGCTAGTACGCGTACCGTGCATCAACGTGGCCGAGCATCTGCGCACGACCCAGGCCGAGATGGAGCGCTTTGTCAAGGGCCAGGGCGCGATCGGCGACTATCTGTTCGAGATCTATTCCGGCTACTACGACCAGCACTACGCCCGCTCCAAGGAGATCTGGGATATCGGCCCGATCGCCTGGCTGATCGAGCCAGCCTGGGTCGAGACGACGCTGGTTCACAGCCCAATTCTGACCGCCGAGCAGACATGGAGCCACGACTCGCAGCGCCACCTGATCCGCGACGCGCGCGTGATCCGGCGCGACCCGATCTTCGCCGACCTGTTTCGAAAGCTGGAGCGATTCCAGGTTGGAGATTAGCGATTGGGAAATCCCGAACAAACCCCAATCGCTAACCTCCATTCTCTTTCAGCCCTTCCACCGTCGCGCGCCAGTCGATCATCGGGTGCTGCGCGTCGAGCTCGGCCGTCAGCGCATCGGCGACCTCGCGGGCTGTGCCGGCGCGCTCCTGCTGTTCGCCCCAGCGAAAAGCCTCGGTGTAATCGTCGGAGCCAATCAGCCCTGCCGCCATGGCGGCCTGGTCGATCGCCTCCTGAAAGCGAGCCGGCAGCGCGGCGCTGGCACGTCCGCCGGCGTCCTTCGCGCGCACCTGGACAGGGATATCGTGCCAGTAGAGAATCTGGTAGGTGGCCATTACATTTTCCTTTGCAAGCGGAAGGTTTGGAGGGTCCGGGTACTCTCTGGGTGACCCTCCAAGAGTTTTCTTTTCCACCCGTAGCGTCCTAATACATTAAGGTGGACAGAGGCTGACAGTCGATGGCAGTTCCATAAAGATTGGCGGCAGTGACACCGATGCGCCGATTGTGCTGGCCGATGTCACTGAGAACGTGATCCGGTGTACCTCGTCCAATGACGGGGTGCGGAAGTAATCGTACTGGCGCGTAATGCCATCATTGCCTTTGTAATCGACATACGCCGCCATCTCGTAATTGCCCGGCGCAATGCCGCTGCTTGGATTGCCTGAGTCGGGCGGCGGGATCGCAAACCCAAGCGCCCCAGTTGAACCATCGTGTTGGATCGGCAGCGTGAACTGCTCGGTACACACACCTGGCCGCTGACCTGATTTTGGCTTTGGATGTCGTCCAGACTAGAGCCGACCATTCCCGGTTGTGAAGCAGTGTAATACATGCTCGCGTCACTTGCAACACGCGGCAGGCCCGTGCCAGGCTCGCCGCGTGACGCACTGACGACGTAGATATTGATCAGCTGATCGCTGGCTTTGATCACATTGGCCTGATCGATCATGGCCGTGATTGGCCGCAATTTGCCAATAGCGGTGGCGCCCAGCTGGCAAGGATCGGCGGTGTTGATCGCCTGCCACACCGTAAGATTTCCACAGATATCGCGAGCAGTGTTCAGCGCGCCGTCGAGGAAGACATTTGGTACGCCAGCGCTCAAAAGAATCATCACGCGTTTGTAGCTCTGCCCATCAGGGGCAGTTAGCGGCGCGGTCGCGAGCAGATCGTGCGCCTTTTTGAGCGCGATCGCCCCCGACCCGTAGCCGGCGCTGCGATAGGGATCCTGATTGTATGCGCCAAGCGTGCTGATCGCATTCTTCAGCGTCGCTTTGTCGCTGCTCCAGCCGGCGGATGCCTGCGCCATCCCGCTTACATCAGTGCTGTAGGCGATAATCCGCATGGTATCGAGCGGGCGCATCTGGTCGATCAAGCGGTCGAGCGCCTGCTTGACGACATACCCGCGCCGCTCCTGATAATGGCGCCAGGGGCTGCTCGCGCCACCGGTGCAGGTGTCAGTGGATGGTAGCGGGTCGATCGGATCACTCAGCTCGCACTGGTAATCGGCGCCGCCGATCGTATCCTGCTGGTTGCCAATCGTGCCGCCGAGCGTTCCATGCCCGGCAAAATCGTAGCTCATCGCGTCAGTCGCATCAAGGATGATCTCGTACAGCACCGGCGGTGACGAAACCGGCGAATACTCTACCCAGCGCGGGCGAACATAGACCGTGCCGGAAATGCCGATTGTTTGGGTGCTCATCGGCGTGCTCGTCGCCGTGGCCGTGGCCGTGGCATTTGGATCGGGTGTGCTCGTCGCGGCGGCGGCCGTGGCGGTTTGATCGAGCGACTCGTCCGATGCCAGGTCGTGCAGCGCGATCGGAAGATAGTGCGCGAAATTGCCACCAGGAATCGGAGTTGGCGCCGCTGTGCCGGCCGGTGTCGCCGCGACGCGACCAACCACGATCAGGCATACAGCCAGGAGCCCGAGCGCAAACCATCGTGGTTTCATGCCGGTTTCCTCTTCGCGATAGCACGCGTGCGTAGGCAACCGATCGTAGAGGTGCTGTCTACAACTGTGATTCTACACGGCCTGTCAACTAGCCGGCAGGTTTACCGTTCGCGCGCTGCGCCGCGCCGCCGGCGCGGGCCTGGGGTCCGGCAACGATTCGTGCATCCAACCCATAGAACATAACGATCGTGATGATATCCGATAACAGGTGCCTGATGACACCACGCTGAGAAGCTGGGCGAATCTGATCCAGCCAGAGATGTTGCACCAACTGCTCGACCACATGGTCGAGCAGGCCCGCCAACGCAAGGTGACCCGCGGGCGCAAGCTGCGTATCGATGGCACGGTGGTCGAGACCAACATTCATCACCCGACGGATAGCACGCTTGAGCGGCAGCGCTGGGGCGGGCGCGGGCGCAATTGGCGGGCGGGGATCGAAGGGCGGATCAGTGGCCTCAAACGAGGCCACGGCCTCGCTCGCTGCCGCTACCACGGCGAGGATGGGATGGAACGCTGGGTCGGCTGGGGGCTGATCACCCATGATTTGCACAAGATCGCCCAAGCGACGGTGGCGTAGATGGCAGTGCCGGATCATACGTGAACACCCGTTCCAGTGAGGACACTCCATTCTTTCAGGCCATGCTCGTTTGTGCCCTTTCCAAAGGGTTTTGCACCGAAATCTAGCTCGTCTGTGTCGCTGCGTTTCTTATTCGGTCAGGAGCCTTCCGAGGGATTGGCCGGTAACACCGCCATATCCCGCACGTATCGTTCCCGCATCAGTCCCCAAACGCTCAGCACTACTGCCAGGAGTATCATGGCGACGATCACCAGGACGGTGTCTTGCAGCGCCGCGACCTGGGCCGCGACCGGGGCAGCGATCCGCTCGCCCTGCACCGCTCTGCCGGCGTAATACCCTACACGGCTGGCCCACACCGCCGCTAATGCGGCAATGCCAACCGTCTGACCGAGCGTGCGCGTGATCGAGAGCAGGCCAGAGGCCACTCCCAGGCGCTCGCGCGGCGCCGCCCCCATAATCGCGCTGTTGTTGGGCGACTGAAACAGGCCCATGCCGATGCCAATGGGCAGGAAACGCAGCAGGTAGCCGAGCAGAGTTGTGTCTGTACCAAGGGTGCTGACTGCTATGTAGCCGATCAGCAATGTCACCAACCCGATCACGGTTATCGACCGCGTGCCGAAACGGTCGGATAATGCGCCGGAGATCGGCGACACAACTCCAAGTGCAATCGGTACGACTGCGAGCAAGAGGCCAACCGTGCGTGTCTCATACCCGAGCATATTCTCAAGATAGAAGGGCATCAAGACCATCGTGCCGGCGATCGCGACGAACGTGATAAAGCCGGTGATCAGGTTGATGCTGAACAGGCTGTTCCCAAAGAGCCGTAGGTCGAGCATCGGCTGGCGGCTCTTCCACTCCACCCTGATAAACGCCGCCAGAAAGAGCGCCCAACTGGCGAAGAGGAGCAGTACCGGCACTGTGTTGAACCCGGCTTGCTGACCCAGCGTCAGGGCGAGCAGCAAGGAGATCAGGCTGACGAACAGCGTGATCGCTCCGACAGTGTCGAAGCGCTGCCCGCCTTCTGGTGTGCTGGCTGGAACAAAGCGCAGCACCATCAGCGTGCCGACCAGCCCAACCGGGAGATTCACGAAGAAGATCCAGTGCCAGGAGAGCGCCGCGATTAAGAGCCCGCCCAGTGCAGGACCCAGGACGATGCCAATCGAGACCACCGCACCGGTGATCCCCATCGCTTTGCCGCGTTCGGCCGGTGGGAAGGCCTCGGTCACAATCGCGGCACCCAGGGCCATCGTCATTGCCGCGCCGATGGCCTGCAGCACGCGAAAACCGATCAGCGAGTAGACCGTCGGCGCCAGCCCACAGAGCAGCGAGCCGATGGTGAAGACGACGAACCCGCTGGTGTAGAGCGTCTTCTTGCCGAGCATATCGGCCAGCCGGCCCACACTCAGCATCAGCGTCGTCACGGTGATCAGGTAGGCCAACACCACCCACTGCACGATGGCGAAGTCCGTGCGCAGCTCGCGCACCAGCGTCGGCAGCGCGATGTTGACAATGCTGCCGTCGATCGTCGCCAGGAAGATTCCCATCGCGACCGCGGCCATCACATACCATTTGCGGCTATAATCGATCGGTTGTTGCTCCATACTATGTGCCCCCTCTTTTTCTCGAACGGTAAAGCTGAAAGCCGCCCGGCGGAACGATGTCGAACAGAGAACGGTAGTTTTGCACCACGCCTGTGCCTGAGGAACGCTCAGATCGATGCATAGGGTTTATGGTTTAGGTAACAGGCCGGGATATCGAGGAAACCGGTGATTGTCTGCAGGCGATCGTCAGCGGCGACGATGCCGAAATCGGTTCCGATGACAAGGGCAGGTCCGCCCTCCGGCACAAGTTCCCACGAGAAGCGGATCCGATCGTGGTGCGCGTCGATCTCGCTCGTCGGGCGAAACCGATATCCAGCGAACCGCTCCTGCACCCCCTGGATCATAGCGTCGATACCGGCGTGGCCCTCGCCGTTCATCACCGGGTCGAGGTAGCTCGCGGTTTCCGTCCAGGTCCGTGCGATCAGCTCGCGGCGCCTCTCTGCGTCGGTTTCGCTCCACACGGCGAAATAACGATCGGTCAATTCGGTAAGGTTGTTCATGTCAGCCTCCATCATTAGGCTCTATCAATCCCGATGTGAAGTGTAGCACGCCAGCGGGTGACGGAGCATCACCCGAGCGGATGATTCGAGGGGTGATCGGGCAGCGGCAGCGACCGCCGCAGCGATGCGACGCCTAACCATCACAGCCCTACTTCGTCGTATTAGCAGAGCCGACCGTTTCTTGACCTCTTCGCAGAGCAGATGGGTCCGCTCGTATCGGCTCGTCCCAGTCGATTCTGTAGGAGTACATCCAGTTAGAGGCTTTCGGATTGGCAAAGAGCTTGAGGAAGATCGGTGTCGTCAGATCTCGGAACCACTGCTTCAGTGGCTCGACAACGTATTTTCCCGCATCGCCCCGTTCTCCAACTTCATACATTTTCACTGTGCGCTCCCGCCGCAACTGCTCATAGATCACACCTGCTTGCTCCAGATCAGGGACGTCGCGCAAACACTTTGCCAGGACGACCGCATCTTCGTGGAACATCTCAAGCATCTGCTGCTTCCGCCAGGCGGTCAAACGCCTTTGGCCCGCCTGAAGGCGTCACTACGAACTGTAAAGCTGAATCGGCGCGCCAGAAACCTTGTCTTAGACGAACTACGCTTCGAGCTTGTCGATCGCGAGTGCTGTCAGATGCTCGGGCCTTGGCGCCGCAGTTCTGTGTCCAGCAGCGCGCCCGTGCTCTGCTCACGTTAGGCCGGTATATCGCGGCCATCGAGGAAGGCGCCCTGCTCCGTGAAGAGCAGCCACGTGATGGTGCCCGCGCCCTTGAACTCCACCGTTCTGGCGCTCGGCTCGATCCATGTGACCAAGTGGTGCCGGGAGGATGGCAAGCTGGGAACGTGGGAGCCTGGCGACATCTGCGGGGAGCATACCGCACACACTCGGCATGCACAATAGTCAAATGTCTACCAATCGTTGTGCATCGGGTAAGCATTGCATCGCGGTTATAACGGCATCACACACCTCCTGTTGCTCAAGCAGTTCGACAGGGTTCTGCCGCTCCCCGGCGACATTCGCGAGCATGTCCAGGCGCAGAATCGCTCGGCGCTTGCGTTGAATGCGATCGATGTGTTTGATCACAATCCGCCGAAACCAACCGGGAAAGGCAGCGGGCTCGTGTAAGCTGGGCAAGGCAATATAGGCCGTGAGAAATGCCTCTTGCGCGGCATCCTCCGCCAGCTGCACGTCTCCCAAGCGGGCATAACCATACCCGACCGCCATATCTTGGAAGCGCTGGACGATCGGCTCGTAGGCGTCAGTGTTGCCTTGCTGGACCTGTCGAATGAGCGTTGCGAGGTCTGGCTCCATCGCTCTACGCCATCCTTACTGGTTCACTCGTGCTACTATAAGCCCCACCTACAGGACAAAAGGTTTCATGGGTGAATCACCCAGGCGAGGCCATGGGGTAACCCCAACGTCGCGGTCACCAGCCGCACCAGAATACGTGCACTCTTCCCCAACCTGCCATATAGTAGTGTTGAAAATTCCCCAACAATCACCAACCCACGCGGGCAAGCTCCAGCGCGCCTACCTCGGCAAATCCGCGGATTTGACGCTCGAGCGCTTAGAGCAGGTGGCTGGGGAACTCAGCGGCGCGCAGGTTCCTGAGCCGCGTGCGCCCCACTCGACATCGCCTACGTCTCGCGCGCAGATGAGTGCTGCTTTGTCCGATGCTGCGCCGAGGGCCGAGCGGCCGGTGCTGCTGCTGGCGACCAAACTGGCCACCCCGCGTGTAGGTGCCACGCTGGTGGTGCGCGAGCGCTTGCTCAGCGATCTGGATGGCGCGCTCGCGCACCGGCTGACCTTACTCTCTGCCACCGCCGGCTGGGGCAAGACCACCCTGCTGAGTGCCTGGGCCGCTTCGCTTGAGGCCAGAGACTTGAGACGAGAGGCTAGTGCGGCTGGGCCAGATTTGCGCAATGACTTGAATAGAACAGCAGTACAAGCCTCAAGCCGGGGCGCCCTCTGGGCCCCTCTAGCCCCAACGGTGGCCTGGCTGTCGCTGGACGAGCTGGACAACGACCCGACTCGCTTCTGGATCGCCTTCATCGCTGCGCTGCGGAGGAGTGTGCCGGATGTCGGTGCGCTCGCGCTGGCCATGCTGCAGTCGCCCGAACGGGCGCCGCTTTCGGCCATCCTGAGCGTGCTGCTCAATGAACTGGCTGCCACAACTGAGGCTGCGCCGATCGTGCTCATCCTCGATGATTATCATCTGATCGACGATCGGGCCATTCATGAGGCCGTGAGCTTCTTCCTTGAGCATCTGCCAGATCACCTGCATCTGCTGCTCGCCAGTCGCGTTGACCCCGACCTGCCGCTCTCCCGCTGGCGCGTCCGTGGCGAGCTGCTTGAACTCCGCGCCGCAGAATTACGCTTTACTGAAGCAGAAGCGAGCAGCTTTTTCACCCAGACGCTGGGAGAGGGGCTTGCGGAAGCAGACGTGCGGCTGCTCTCCCAGCGCACCGAGGGCTGGATCGCCGGCTTGCAACTGGCCGCGCTGGCGATGCGCCAGCGTGCGGATCGCGCCGCCTTTGTCCAGTCGTTTACTGGCAGCCACCGCTATCTGTTGGACTATATCCAGGAGGAGATCCTGCAGCGTCAAGAGCTGTGGGTCCAGCGCTTCTTGCTCCAGACCGCAGTGCTTCGCCGTCTGAACGCTGCACTCTGTGCGGCACGCACGGAAGACGCGACGAACCAGGCGCTGCTGGAGATGCTGGAGCGGCACAATCTGTTTGTGGTGCCGCTGGATGACGAGCGCCAGTGGTACCGCATGCACGAGCTGTTTCGCGAGGTGCTGCTGGCGCGCTTGCAGGCGACCGAGCCCGAGTTAGTGCCCGTCTTGCATCAGCGCGCGGCGCACTGGTATGCGGCACACGACGAGCTGCCGGAGGCGATTACCCACGCGCTGGCTGCTCGGGACTTCGCCTCTGCCGCCTCCCTGATCGAGCGCACTGCCGAGCGCCTCTGGCTGAGTGGTGAGGCGCAGACCGTGCAGAGCTGGATTGGCGCGCTGCCGGATGACGTCGTGCGCCAGCATGCCCGCCTGGCGCTCACCGCGGCGCTGCGCCTGCTGGAATCGCTCCATTCGACGGTCCGAGAGGCGTATGCCAGAGCGCAGGCCCAGGTCGAGCAGACAATTGCGCGCCTTGAAATCGTCCTGCAGAGACAGCAGGAATCGACCGCCAGTCCTGACGTGGATGAAACGCTGCTCGCTCTCCCAGATGCCGAGGTGGCAGTGATGGAGCGGCGCATCCGCCTATTGCGCGCCTTGATCGCGGCGCGGGCGAGCCTCATACGTGGCGATGCAACGCGGATGCGTCTGCTTGCCCAGGAGACCGAGGCGCTGATCGGCACGTTCCGCGATATGGTCGCGGCCTACCGCGGTGAGGGAACCGCCACGCAGCGCTTCGCCGCGATTGATCAGGTGATCGGCACGCGCAGTGACACCCTGCTGGAACAAGGCGAGGCGCACATCGTCAACACCGCCAATACCTACCTGCCGTTCCTGTGGCCCTACTTCAGAAGTCATCGCGCTACGCTGTTCCGACTGCTGCACGCGCTCAACCTCCAGGCGACGACTGCTGAAGGTGATCAAGTATAACCATCTAGTGGCGAACTGCGTGATCTTCTACAACGTGTTTGCGATGAGCCAGGTGTTCCACGCATTGGAGTTGGGCGGAGAAGCGATCGAAGATACGGCGTTAGCAGCACTGAGTCCGTACATCACGGCGCACATCAACCGGCTTGGGCGCTACGAACTGGACGCGCGCCGGCGACCGCCAGTGCTGGAATACACGCTCTTCGCACGCCCAGTTCCGTCGCGATAGCCGCGCATACCAACGGCTGCCGTCGCATAATCAGTACGTTATGTTCTGTGGCGAGTCTGGACGCGAATCGTTGCCAGACCCCGGCCTGGCGACCGCAGTGCAGCGACCTCCTCGACCGCATCGGCCAGCACCGGCGCGTAGCGCGGCTCATGAATCTCGGCCATCAGTTCGACCAGCCGCTGCTCCAGTTGCCCATAGCCGGTGCGCTGAAGCTCCAGCGGCAGGCCGAGCGTCGCTGCGATCGCCTGCGCCTTAGCGATCAGAGGCGCGTCCTCTTGCTGCACCATGTAGACCAGCCGGTTGTAGTTGGCGAAGTAGACATCGCGCAGCTCGGGGAACCGATCCAGCCCCAATCCTTTGGCGATCGTGCCCTCGAAGCCGCGCACCAGGAAGTCTGTCAGAAAGAAGGCGCCAGGATCGGCGGCCATCTGCGCATCGAATGCCGCGCCGCCGTACATCTCATAGCAGTGCGGGCCGGCGATGCGCGGCACATTGTAGCGCGCCAGAACCTCATCCAGCCGGCCGCTGGTGCCACAATCGCCATACAGCACCACCACCCGCTCGAAGCGTGGAATGAGCTCGCGCAGCCGCCGCTCGACATCCGGCGCGATCCGCACCGGCTGCATATGATCGCTGGCCGCCACGCCGAACAGCGCCACATCCCAGCCCTGCCGCCGCGCGATCGCGATCACCTCGCGCGCCAGCGCGCCGCAGAGGACAAAGGCGACTGTGGGCGATGATACGCCGCTATTGGTTGGCAACAACATCTACGTCTCCGGCCTGGACGAAAGCCAGCCGATGGTTGAAAAAGATCACGTAGTACTCGGTCTGCCCTTCGACCACGGTGTTATCGGACGCGTCGAGCGTGAACACGGGAGCGTCATAGAAGTCGGCCTTGACCCGGCCCTTCGCGACATAGAACTGCCCGGATGGGATGGTGTATTGCAGCGGCACGATACTTCTGGCCGGGATGCCGGGTGGGAAGGCGGACGCTTCGGGATAGGCCCGGCCGTAGACCGGTATCGCCGTATTGCCGGCCTTGGGTGTCACCAGCACACCGCTGCCGGGCACGCTATTGGCGTGGCCCGGGTTGTAGAACCAGGCCTCCTGGCCGCCATAGTAGATCGCATCCCAGTCGCCCCGGCTTTCGGCGCGGTAGAACTGCTGGCCGGTCGCCGCCTTATCGCCCCAGTCGGGAGCGAGCGTCGTCCCCGGCCCCGGTAGCGCCGGGTCGTCGATCAGCGGCGCGTCAAAGCTGGGGGCGGCGTACAGGTACACGAAGTTTGCTGCCTGCGGCGGCAGATCGCGGCAATCGGTCGCGCTGTAGCAGTAGCTCAGCGGCGGCGTGTTGGTGGCGAAGTCCGGTTTGATCGTGATGATGCTGCTTGGTTCGGTGCTCGCTCCGATCGGTGCGCCCAGCAGCTCCATATAATGCGTCCAATCCCAGAATGGGCCAGGATCCCAGTGCATGCCCGTCTGGAAAGGAGGTGTCGGTCCGGGGACGTCATCATGGCCGATGATGTGCGCCCGGTCGAGCGATATACCGTACTTGTCGGCTAGGTGGCGCACCAGGGTGGCCGACGCTCGATACATTTGCTCGGTATACCATGTCGCGCCCTCGATCGCGACGCCCTCGTGCTCGATGCCGATCGAGTGCATATTGACGTAATAGTTACCGGCTTGGTAGGCGACGTTCTTGTTGTCCACCATCTGGGTAATCTGCCCATCCGACGACCGCAGCACATAGTGCGCGGCGACATAGCTGTGCGAGTCCTGGAACAGCTTGATGGTCGAGTTGTAGGAGCCCTCGGTGTCGTGGATGACGATGTACTGGATGTCGAGGCCGTCGGATTCGCGGCGCGCCAGGTCGTAGTTGCCCCAGTCGGTAGGGTCTGTGGGATTATTCTGGTGATAGGCGGCCGGGATGAAGCGGCACGCGAGACGCGCGGGGCAATCGGCGCCGGTATGCTTGTGGTCGATCAGGTGCAGCGCGCCGGCGGTGCTAGTGTTGGGCTTAATATTCGCGGCCCGCAGCGTCACTTTCTGGCCATCGTTTGTGGTGCGCGATACCCCTCGCTGGATCGTCGCGTATACGGCGTCGGCGAAACCCAGCGCCACGCCTGCCTCCTGTGAGCCGCTGTATTTGGCCACCGCGCCGTACCAGTCGGCCGGGTTCGCCGGCAGCGCGCCGACGGTATCGCGTGCGTATTGCGCAAGCAGCGCCGCGCCGCCGCGGATGTTCTGGGCTGCGTCGCGCTTGAGCGCATCGCGGCCGAGGCCAAGCAGGCCGGCGGCAGTGCGTAGCGTGTTCGAACTCGGGTCATTTGGATCGAGCTGCTGCGATCGAACGACTTCGTCACCCTTCCCATCGAAACGTTGCATGCTTGCGACATCGGTCAAATGCATCGGGCCGTAGCCGCCGGCAAAGCTCGGCGCGCCGTTGTGAGTCTCCCAGCGCGACAGGTTGTATGAGACCGCCAGCAGGACACTTTCCGGCACGCTAAACTCGCGCGCGGCAGCAGTGAAAGCATCCTGGAGCGATGTCGACTTGGCGGCTTGGGCGGTTGGGGCGCCGGCGAGGGGTGCGGCCAAGCTGAGCGCGCCAACTACCACAAACAGTAAGAGCAGAGACAGATGGCCCAGGCTATGTCTGCGTTGCATAAGCCGGTCTCCTTCTGATTATACATCTATGGGAGAAGCTAGTCCTATAGTGCCATGAATAAGCCGTTCGTGCAAGCGCGAAAGGCGTGTGCGCTGATCGTAACAGGGCCGAAGCTGGCCGATCGAATCGGGCACATCAGGCGCTATGCTGGCGACCCGCGTCTTTTTTCGCCGGATGCGCAAAATAGCAATTTTTGTGGCATGGTTGAACGGCGCAGGGTCGATCATCGGCACAGTGCAGCGTGTCTGCGGGTAGCCGGTACTGTCCTCGGGCACAGGAATGAGCTCTTCCAGCTGTACATACCCATCCGCACACACGCTGTCCAGCATACGCATGTAATCCGCGCCGGCCAGAAAAAGGGCGTTGTTGATCGCCGCCAGCACGCCGCCATCGTTGATCAGCGGGCGAACCTTGTTGATCAGCTTGATATAGTTGCGTTCAAGATCGACCACCCCCTTGTCGCTGGCAGCAAAAAACGGCGGGTCGAGAAAGACGCAGTCGAACCGTTCACCCTTGCGATTGAGCTGGCTGATCTGCGGCCAAAAGTCGCCGGCCTGAAAATCGGCTTTGTTGATCGGGAAACCGTTGAGCGTATAGGAGGTTTTCGCAACGTTTAAAAAGTGTCGGTTGAGATCGAGATGGACAACCCGCGCGGCGCCGCCAGCCTGCGCCGCCACGCCGAGGCTGCCCGTATAGGCAAATGTATTGAGCACACTGCGGCCCTCGAGGTTGCGGATCGCCCAGTGTCGCAGGTTGCGCGTGTCGAGATAGAAGCTCGTATCGCGGTTCATGGTAAGGTCGATCGCATACCAGACCCCGTGCTCGCGCACGCGCGTTGCAAGGCGTTCGCCGGCAAGGATGCGGCCATTCCGCTCGGCAGGTAGGCTACTACGGCGGACTTTGAGCAATACAGTTTGAACCCACGGCAGCAGCCCCTGCACCACCTGCTGCGCCCTGGCGATCAATTCATTCCCATCCTCAGGCGGGTTGGCATAATTGTGCAGCACCACCGTCATGGCATACAGATCGATCACCAGGCGCGGCTCGCCTTCGAGAAACCCGTTCAACAGCCGGCACGGCAGCTGGTGCTGCGGGTCGAACAAGGGCAGGCGCGCGCTGATCGCCTGGGCCAGAAGCGTTTCAAAGGCGGCGCTATCCATTATAGATCCTTAGCGATCCCAGTGGGGGAACAAGGAGACGAGCCTTCAGGCGGTTCCTGGCACACGGCCCGGCTAATTGAGGAAGAATACGCGCAAAGTCGTATCCATGCATCCGCCGTTCGATCGTATAGGGATGTCCATCGATAACCCCTTGATCAAGAACCAGCGGTGTCGCAAATGAAGGGTGCCGTGCGGTAAGCTGGGTGTAGAAGCTCGAGCGAGCCTGAAGATAGTCGAGTGAAGCGCCACGGCCATACACGCGTAGGACGCGCGTTTGATCAAGCGCGTAAACAGATGACTCGCCGCCCTGGCCCAACAGCGCTGCGGGGGTGATACCAAACTGTTGAAGGATGTGTGTATGCATCTGCCAATTGTAGCATGTATCGACGGCAGTTAGCCCGGCGACTCTCCTGAGCGGCTGCGCGCGATCGCGCCCGCTAATACATCAAGGGCGGCGCGCAGCGCTTGGGCCGTATCGGGGTCGGCCAGCATGCCTGCGACATCGCGGCGATCACGCGGGAGCGCGATGGTGAATGCTGGATCGGCGATCAGCTGCGCCGACATGGTGACAAGCGTTTCGGCGAGCGACGCCTGGGCATGGGTCGAGCGCGGCGAGATGTTGATCAGCGCGACCGGCTTGCCGGGAAACTCGAGGCTGCTCACCAGCCAGTCGAGCGCGTTCTTCAGCACGCCAGGCACGCCATGCGCGTATTCGGGGCTACAGATTGCGATTCCATCGGCGCGGCCAACCTGCGCGCGTAGATCTGCCACACTGGCCGGCGGCGTGTCGCCCTCGCCATCAAGATCGGGATTGAAGTACGGCAGACCGTCCAGCTGCTCATACATTGTGATCACAAGATCATCGGGCGCGAGCACAGATAGTGCCTGCAACACAGCCGTGTTCGACGAAGCAGATCGCAGGCTGCCGGAGATCGCAAGAATATGGAGTGGTTGAGTCATACATATATCCTGATGTCCATCAGACGAAGGACGAACGACGAAGGACGAATAGCTGCGCTGCTGGCTTTCGTCCTTCGTCCTTCGTCGTTCGTCAGAAAAAGCTACACTTCACCTACGGCACCAGCACCCGCAGCCGCGCGGGCCAGATTCGGTACTCCAACGCCTGGATCGCCGGAGCGAAGACTTCGCCATCGGCGTGCGCGGGCGCAGGCGGGTCGATCCGCACGCGCAGCCAGGTAGAGTGTACCTCGTTGATGCCCTTCATCTCGACATAGCTGCCGGCAGCGGGGCGCAGCGTGCGCGGTAGCAGGCGCAGCAACTGCAGCCGGCTGGCGCGGTAGCCATACACAAAGGTCAGCCGGCCGTCGGCCATATCGGCGTGCGGTGCCATGTAGAACAGCCCGCCTGAGCGCGGCCCATTGCCGATCGCCACCAGCGTGATTGGCCCGCCGTGGGTGCCGCCGTCCCACTCCAGCCGCATATTCCAGCGCGGGCGCGCGACTATCCCGCGCAGTGCCGCCAGCAGGTAGCGCGGCGGCCCATGGATGCGCCCGATACGCTGCTGGATCTGCGTCACAAACGGCTCCAGGCCAATCGCCGAGTTGTTCACGAACAGCCGGCCATTCACCTCGCCCAGATCAATCAGGCGCGAATTGCCTCGTGCCAGCACCTGAGCCGCAGCTGGCAGATCGCGCGGGATGCCGAGCGTGTCGACGATATCGTTAGCGGTTCCTACCGGCAGAATCCCGATCGGGCCAAGTGGCCCGTCAGCCTGCCCTGCCGCGTCGGCCAGCCCATTGACCACCTCGCTGACTGTGCCGTCGCCGCCGGCCGCGATGATCGGCGAGCAGCCCGCAAGCGCGGCATCACGCGCCAGCGCGCGGGCATGGCCCGGCCGCTCGGTACGTGCCAGCTCGTAAGCGAAGCCGGCTGCCTCCAGCGCCGCCTGGGCATCCGGCCAGCGCAGCCGACCAGTGTAGCGGCCGGAATATGGGTTGAGGATGATACATGCGGTCAAGATACTCTTCTTTATTGTGAGGTGTGTTTCGCCCCGATCGGGGCGAAACACACCTCACGCAATGAAAATTCATGCCCTGGGCTGATTACGCCCCGCGCCGCGCCCGGCGCTCCTCGCGCGCGCGCTGAGCCGCGCCGGGTGCCTGCCGCTGGGCCGGCGCGCTGGCAAGCGCAACGTCATCTAGCGTGAGTGCGGGCAGCTCGCGCAGCGCCTTAGCCATGGCGCGAATGTGGTCGGGCGTGCTGCCGCAGCAGGCGCCGATGATGTCGGCGCCGAGCGCGCGCACGCGCCGGGCGTAGCCGGCCATCACCTCGGGCGTGCCGCTATACACCGCGCGGCCATCCACTATCTCGGGCATGCCGGCGTTGCTCTTGGCGATCAGCGGGAAACCGGGGGCTGGGGGCTGGGGGCTGGGGATTGGGGAGCCAGATTCCTGCCTATCGCCTGTTCCCTGTGCCCTTTCCCCTAGCGCGACGCGCATCCCGTGGATCACGCCCTCGATCTCATCCGGCCCATTGCCGCAGTTGCCGCCGCCGGCCGCCAGGCCCAGCTCCGACAGCGCGGCCACCGCATCGGCCGGGCTGACGCCCATCATGGTGAAGCCGCGCGTATCGAAGGTCATAGTCGCGACCACCGGCAGATCCGGCGCAGCCTGCCGCGCGCCGGCGACAGCAGCGCGCACCTCGTTGAGGTCGCTCATTGTCTCGATCCACAGCAGATCGACGCCGCCGGCTGCCAGGCCGGCCGCCTGGGCCGCGAAGCCCGCCACCGCCGCGTCGTAGGTCAGCGCGCCCATCGGCTCGAACAGCTCGCCGCTCGGGCCGATATCGCCAGCCACCACGCGATCGCCGGCCTCGGCGCGCGCCAGCTCGGCGGCGGCGCGATTCAGCTCGAACACCTGGCCGTGCAGGTTGTGCAACTTCAGACGAAACGGACTACCGCCAAAGCTGTTGGTCAGAATAATCTGCGCGCCGGCGTCCAGGTAGCCGCGATGGATGGCCCGAACGTGGGCCTGCTTCTCCGGCAGCACGTTCCACTGCTCGGGCGGGTCGCCGAACAGCAGGCCGACGGCCATGAGCATAGTACCCATCCCGCCGTCGGCGACGATCGGGCCATCGTGGCTGGCGAGCAGATCGAGAAATCGGTTTGGCATCATTTGTCTCCCGTGGTGGTCTTTGTCATTTCAATGCCTATTAGCCTGCGGCAGCATGGTACTTTCCGTTTTTATGTTTCTTGCTGTTTTGATCGCGCTCTGCGGAGCGCGATCAAAACAGCAAGAAACGAGCATACAAAGTGGTGCTCAATAGATCTAGCGCCTCGCCTCACCAGAATGGCCGAATCGCATCATCGGCAGCAGCGGCGGCGAGCGAGGCGCGCTCGCGCGGCCATTCGCCGCCGGCCGGGTTCAGCCGGCGCTGATCGCCACGCGATTGCGCGTTCGGGCGCGAGCGATCGGGCAGCGCGGCACGGCGGGACGAATGGCCGGCGCCGGATTGGCCGGTGAAGCGATCGAGCCGGAACAGATCGATGTTGTGGCGCGTCTCGCCGCGCTCGGCCAGGTCGGCCATGATCTCGCCGATCACGCTGGCGAACTTGAAGCCGTGGCCCGAGCAGGGCGATGTGAACGACACCTGCGGATAGCGCGGGTGCAGATCGATGATGAAGTGGTGATCGGGGGTGTTGGTGAACATGCACGATTTCAGCGTCATCGTCGGCCCAGCGCCATCGGGGAAGTAGCGCTCGGCCAGATCGCGCAGCACCTGCTCGTCGCGCAAATTAGGCTCGCGGTCGATGCCCTCGGGATCGATGAACTCTTCCAGGTGATGGTAGCGGCCGAACTTGAAGCCAGGGATACGATGGATCGGAAAGCCGTAATAGCGCCCTTCCGGCACCAGCAAATTGAAGACCGGGAAACGCTCGGCGGCGAAGAATTCGGGCCGCGACGGCTGAAGCCAGGCCAGCACCTGGCGCTCCGGCTCCAGCAGGCCATCCAGGCAATCGAGCAGCGTGCTGTTCCAGGCCCCGGCGGTGATCACCAGCCGGTCGGCCTCGTACACATCGCGGTCGGTGGTCACACGCACACGCTCGCCGATCGGCTGCCATTCCAGCACGCGCTCGCGGCCGTGAATCTCGGCGCCCAGCGCCTGCGCCGCCTCGGCATACGAGACAATGCAGCGCTCGGGCACCAGAAATCCGCCATCGGGCTGGAGCACCGCCAGTGTCTCGTGCGGCAGCCGGTAGCCGGGGAAGCGCTGTGTGATCTGCTTGCCGGTCAGCACCTCGTGCGGCAGGCCGTGTTCCA
>WNGB01015015.1_pt1 | contig 18110 bp, 14 predicted proteins | sample 5400681 | NCBI WGS metagenome assembly WNGB01 (sample SAMN13153367, study PRJNA577476) | soil metagenome | isolation source: 115 cm soil or saprolite under grassland replicate 2 | place: USA:California | collected 2016-06-15 | reverse complement strand
CGCTTCGTGCCCGGCATCGGCCTGGTGCATTCTCCCGGCCGGTTCGCCGTCGTGGTCATGACGGCGCTCTCCGTGCTCTTCGCCTTGGCGGTGACCGAGCTCCTGCGCCGGCACTCTCGACACCGCCGGCTGATCACGGTGGCCATGGGAGCCGCTCTCCTCTTCGAGCTGGCGCCTCTTCCGCGGCCCCTACGAGCTCTACGTTCCAGACCTGACGAGCGTGGAGGCGGACGACGATCCTCGCACCCAGATCGCCGATTCGCCTCCTCTGTCCCCCAACGACCAGCCGTGAACTGCCAGGGGCCTGCCGACAAGATCCCCTCGCCGCTCAGGCAAGAAGCGTCCACGCGAAAAGCACTGATCCCGCGAGGCCGACGAGCAGCGACCCGAGCAAGGTCATCCGGCTCCTGGTGAGCGCCGCGACCGCTCCGAGGGCGATCGAGACCTGCAACAAGGCCACGGCATCGGCGAACGCATGGTGCCGATGCAGCAGATCATCCGCCTCCCGGTCCTTGCCGGCCCTCTCCCCCTCCTTCTCCCGCGCCTTGGCCTGGATCTCCTTTTGCTCCTCCTCGTAACGATGCATCCGGGCTTCGTAATCGGGAGGCGGTTCCTTGCCGATGGCCAGCCACGCGGTCCGAGACGCTTCCTGGATGGCGGCCTTCACACCCTTCGCCTGCTAGTATGCCCACTGGTCGGACGCTTCGGCCTGCAGCCGGGTCGCCTCGGTCTTCAGGACCAGGGCCTCGTTCACCGTGGCCCCCGCTCTCAGTGAGGCGACCGAGGCCAGAGCCGCGAGGATCGCCGTCGTGAGGGCGATCTGTCTCAGGAAGCCTCCGCCTCCCTCGCGCTCGAACGCTTCGTGAATCGCCTCATGCAGCTTCTCGGTCTCGACTTCCGGTTCCTCCGGCATGGTGAGCTCCCCCCCCAATTGCAGGCTCGAGCCGGGGACGGCTGCTCAGCGGTAGGCCGCGGCCTGGATGCCGTAGAGCTCCGCATAGGCGCCGCCTTTCGCCACGAGGTCCTCGTGGGTGCCGAACTGCACGACCTTGGAGCCGTCGAGCACGACGATGAGGTCGGCCATGCGCACGGTGCTGAACCGGTGCGACACGAGGATCGTGATGCGGCCCTCCCCCGCCCCCTCGCGCGATCCGTTGCCGCGGCCCCGCGCCGCCGCGGCGTAGCGCTCGAAGAGGGCGTGCTCGGTCTCGGCGTCGAGCGCCGCCGTCGGCTCGTCGAGGACCAGCAGGAGCGGCTGGTCGCGCATGAACCCCCGCGCCAGCGCGAGCTTCTGCCACTGACCGAACGACACCTCGACGCCCTGGGGCCACGTCGGACCGAGCTGCGTCTCCAGCCCCGCGGCGAGTCGCGCCACGACGTCGTCGGCGCCGGCGCGGCCCACGGCGGCGACGACCGCGGGCTCGTCTTCCAAGCGCGGCAGGTCACCGACACCCACGGACTGGCGGGCCCGGAACTCGAAGCGGAAGAAATCCTGGAACGCGCCCGCCAGGCGTGAGCGCCAGTCCTCCGCTCGCATGCGCGCCAGCGGCGCGCCATCGACCAGGATGCGCCCGGCCGTCGGCTCATAGAGCTTGCACAACAGCTTGACGAGCGTGCTCTTGCCCGCGCCGTTCTCCCCGACGATCGCGACCACCGCGCCCGCGGGCAGCACGAGGTCGACCTCGTCGAGCACGAGGCGGTCCGTGCCCGGGTAGGCGAACGACACGCCCTCGAGGCGGATGCCGCTGGTCAACCGCGAGGGCGCTGGCTCGTCGGCGGCGGCCGCCAGCGACGCTGCGTAGTCCTCGAGCCAGGCGAGGCGCCGGGAGCCGTCGAGCCAGATGCCGCGCAGGAAGCCGATCTCGGCGACGGTGGCCCCGATGTAGGCCGACAGCCGCGCACCCGCGGCGAGCACCAGCAGCACGTCGCCCACCGGCGCGTGGAGCACCGACGTCACGAACACCACGGCGCCGACGTAGGCGCCGCCGAAGATGGCCCAGGCCAGCGTGTGCCAGGCGGCGCTCGCCCAGCGCGCGGCCGACACCACCCCGAACCAGCGCTCCCAGGCCTCGCGCCGCTGGGTGACGAGCCGCTTGCCGATGCCGGTGACGCGCACCTCCTTGCCGGGCGGTGCGGTGGTGGCGGTCATGAACAGGTGGTTGGCCAACCGGCCGGCCGGGGCGCCGCGCTCCTCGGCCATCCGCTCGACGCCGGGCCGCCTGGTCGAGGTCAGCACGGTGGGCAGCGCGAACATGGCGAGCGCGGCCATCGCGGGATGGATCGACAGCAACAGCCCGACGGTGACGCCCAGGCGCAGGATCCACCCGCAGGTGGCGAACAACGACATGTACATGTGGTCGAGGACGAAGACCTGGTTGCGCAGCACGGAGAGCCGGTCGAGGTAGTCGGGTCGCTCCTGGTGGGCGATGGTGGCCAGCGACGCCTGCAGCCGGGCGACGTGGGATTCGAGGGCGACCGTGACCTTGTCGCGGAAGCGGCGCTGCACCCGGGTGCTCACCGTGCGCAGGAACCAGGTGGCGGTGGCGGACAGGCCGAGGCCGACCGCGGCCGTGAGCACCCGGCCTCGGTCGTCCTGGAGCAGGCCCTCGCCGAGCAGCTTCAGCCAGAGGGCCAGCAGCGCGTCGGGCAGGGCGGCGACCTGGGACAGCACGAACGCGGCGACCAGCAGCCACGGCTCGTTGCGGTAGCCGAGCTTGAGCACCCGCCACATCGACGAGAGAGCCGGCGGCAGGTCGTCACGCGAGGAGGTCATAGGCCGTCCCTTCCTCGTCCTCGGTGGCGCCGAAGCGCTTGGCCTGCAGCTCGAACATCGTGCGGTAGCGGCCCCTCTCGGCCATCAGCTCGTCGTGGGTGCCGAGCTCGATCACCCGGCCCTGCTCGAGCACGCAGATCCGGTCGGCGTGGCGCACGGTCGAGAAGCGGTGGGAGATCAGGATCGTGGTGGCCTGGCGGGTCGCGGCGAGGATGCGGTCGAAGATCTCGGCTTCGCCCCGCACGTCGAGCTGGGCGGTGGGCTCGTCGAGCAGGACCAGCCCGGCCCCGAGGCGCACCGCGCAGAGGGCTCGGGCGAGGGCGATGCGCTGCCACTGCCCACCCGACAGCTCGGTTCCGCCCTGGTAGCCGCGGGCGAGCGGGGTGTCGAGGGCGGCCAGCCCGCCCGCGCCGGCCTCCGCCAGGGCGGCGAGCACCACGTCGTCGGGGGCTCCTGCGGGGGCGACGTTGTCGCGCAGCGGCAGCTCGAAGCGGATGAAGTCCTGGAACACGGCGGCGACGCGCGCCCGCCAGCCTGGGAGGTCGAGGTCGCGCAGGTCGACGCCGTCGACCTCGATGGCGCCGCGTTGGGGATCGTACAGGCGGCACAGCAGCTTGGCGAGGGTGGTCTTCCCCGCACCGTTCTGGCCGACGATCGCAAGGGACGAGCCCGCGGGAACGGCGAGGTCGAAGCCCTCGAGCACCGGCCGGTCGCTCCGGGGGTACGCGAAGGTGAGACCGCGGAAGCGGATCTCACGCGCCGGCATGCCGTCGGCCCGGCGAGGGGGCTTCGTCGGAGCGACGAGCGCGCCCGCAGGGCCCATGGCGGGCTCGAGGCGGAGCACCGCGGCGACGGGAGCGGCGGCGCCGTCGAGCGCCCAGTTGAGGCCGCCGAAGGCGATCATGCTCGTTCCCACCGCCACCTGCGCGAAGACGACCAGGCGGCCGAGGTCCAGGCGCCCGTCGGCGGCCCCGTTGGCCAGAGACCAGAAGACGGCGACGTTGGCGGCCGTGACGAGGAGCAGGCTCCAGATCACGGGCCTCTCGCGCAGGCGAGTTGCCTGGTACTGGAGGTCGAACAGGAGGGTGCGGCGCGAGGTGAAGCGCTCGATGGTCCACCCGGCAAGGCCGAACAGGCGCAGCTCCTTGGCGGCGGGCGGGTCGACCGCGAGCCGGTACGCGTACTCCGCGTGACGCTGGGCCTGGCGCACCTTGTCGGTATCGCGATCGCGCCACACCGAGCTCTCGCGCAGGAGCCAATGGGTCGCCAGCCACCCGCCGGCGAGCACGATGGGCGCCCACCACGCATAGGCCAAGAGCACGAACGCCGAGGCGACGCCGCCGATCATCTCGACCAGGCTCCCGGCGATGAAGTCGATGTTGATGAACATCGGCGGGCCGGTCATGCCCAGGTCGAAATCGCGAGCGACGGTGAGGTCGCTGGTGAGGCGGGGGTCCTCGAGGTGGCCCATCCCGGGCGGGCGGACGCACGCCTCGGTCAGTCGGTCGTAGAGCCAGGCGGCGACGCGGCTGCCCAGGTTGGCGCTGATCGCCTGGTGCAGCGGCGCGAGCACCTGCAGCAGCAGGAAGACCACGCCCATGAAGGCCAGCGCCCCGGCCAGGTCCTGGCCGCCCTGCACCGCGCCCACGAGCATCCCCGTGGCGATGGCGAAAACCGCCGGGAGCACGCCGCGGAGCAGCAGGATGGCCCACCAGGCAACGGCCAGGGTGCGGTCGGCCCTGGGCAGGACGCCGAAGAACTTCCACTCCTGTCGCTCGCGCAGCCGGCGCAGCACTGGGCCCATCCCCTCGTCTAACTTGGGACGCGGTGCGGGACGAACGGTGGCGCGTCGAGCCGCGGACCGCCATAGGCCCGGACCTCTCCGAAGCGGCGGCCGGCCCGCCAGTCCTCACGCGCCGCCATGATCTCTTCCGTGGTGCGCGCGACGAAGTTCCACCACATCAGGATGGTCTCGCCGAAGGGAGCGCCACCCAGGAGCAGCAGGCGCGCCGCCTCGCGCTCGGAGACGAGCACGAGATCCCTCCGCCCGCAGCCCAGGTAGTAGAGGGTGTCGATCGAGAGCGCCTGGCCATCGAGCCGGCACCCGCCCTGGAGCAGCACGAGCGCGTGCTCGAAATCGGAGTCGAGGGGAAGGACGAGACGGTGGTCGGGCTCTCCGGACACGTCCGCGCCCACCATGGGCGAGAAGGTTCGCCCGGGTGAGCGCACGCCGCCCAGGTCGCCCATGAGCAGGGTCGCGCGGCCGCCCTCCACCTCGACGATGGGGAGCGCGCGATGCTGGGCGAAGGCGGGGCTGGTCTCGCGGCTGGCTCCGTGAAGAGCCACCCAGAGCTGCAGACCCCGGAGGCGCCCCACGTTCCGAGCGGGCGTCTCTTCCGAGTGCGCGATCCCCCGCCCCGCCGTCATGAGATTGAGCACCCCGGGGCCCGCGGGCCCCGCAAGCCCGAGACTGTCGTTGTGGACCAGCTCCCCCTCGAGCAGCCAGGACACGGTCTGGAGGCCAATGTGAGGATGAGGAGCCACATCCATCGGCTTGCCCGAGGAGAAGGTCAGCGGGCCGTAGGAGTCGAGAAAGCACCAGGATCCCACCAGGCGACGGCGGCTACGCGGCAGCAGGCGCCGGATGGGAAGGCCGCCCAGGTCGGTGAGCCGGCCGGGCAGCGCCTCGAGGGTCGGCGCGGTGGGCTCGCTGACGCACGGTTCGGCCGCGGCGGTCGGTACGAGATTGCTCATCCTCTGGACAATCTACGGCGTCTTTTCGCGGCCGACAAGAAAGCTGCGCATGGCCCACGCCGGCATGGGCCGGCTGAACAGGTATCCCTGGATCTCGTGACAGCCTCGTTCCTTCAGGTAGGCGAGCTGCTCCGACGTTTCCACTCCCTCGGCGATCACCCTGAGCTTCAAGCTCCGCGCCATGGCGATGACCGCGGAGACGATGGCCGCGTCGCCCGCGTCGCGCGTGACGTCCCGCACGAAGCTGCGGTCGATCTTCACTTTCGTGACCGGCAGCAACTTGAGATAGCTGAGCGAGGAATGGCCGGTGCCGAAGTCGTCCAGGACGACCCCCACCCCCATCTCCCGCATCTGCCGCAGCACGGCCAGCGCCAGCTCCACGTTCTGCATGGCCATGCTCTCGGTGATCTCGAGATCGAGCAATCGGGGATCGAGGCGCGTCTCCCCCAGCACCCGCTCGAGCGTCTTCAGGAAGTCCGGCTCCTGGAACTGCCGCGCGGAGATGTTGACCGCGACCCGCAACCGCGGGAGCCCCTGGTCCTGCCAGGCCTTGGCCTGGGAGCAGGCCGCGCGAATGACCCATTCGCCGAGGGGAACGATGAGCCGCGACCCCTCGGCGAGGGGGACGAAATCGATCGGCTCGGTCATTTTCCCGTCGGCGCGGGGCCAGCGGATGAGGGCCTCGACGCACTCCGTGGCCTCCGTCTGCAGGTCGAGCTGGGGCTGATAATAGAGCTCGAATTCCTGCCCCTCGAGCCCGCGCCAGATGCTGTTCTCCATGGAGAGCCGCTCGAGGGCCTTCGAGGCATTCAGGGTCGGGCTGCTGAGCTCGTAGTGGTTCCTCCCCCCGTCCTTCGCGCGGTACATGGCGAGGTCCGCGTTCTGGAGCAGCGACTCGGGGTCGTCGCCGTCGCTCGGGTAGAGGGCGATCCCGATGCTCGCGGTCACGGAGAGCTCCCGGCCGCCCAGAACGACCGGGCTCGAGACCGCCCGGAGAAGCTTCTCCGCCACTCTCGTGGCGTCGACCGGACTGGCGAGCTCCGGCAGGAGGATGGTGAACTCGTCGCTGCCCACGCGCGCGACCGTGTCGGTCTGTCGCACGCCTGCCCTGAGCCTCTGGGCGACCTCCTTGAGGAGCTGGTCGCCCGCGGCGTGGCCGAGCGTGTCGTTGATCACCTTGAAGTGGTCGAGGTCCAGGAAGAGCACGGCCAGGGGCCGGGACTGGCGACGCGCCTGGGCGAGCTCGGGTGAGAGGTGCTCGGTGAAGAGGAGGCGGTTGGGAAGGTCCGTGAGCGCGTCGTGATAGGCTTGGTACCGAAGGCGCTCCTCCTGACGCTTCACCTGGCGGCGGAGCACGAAGTTCCACCAGGCCAGCCCCAGCCCGCCGGCAAGGGCCAACGCGCCGGCCGTCACCGCCTCGTCGACACTCAAGAGCAGCCTCGGGGCAGGATGTGCCACCCGCGTGAACGGAGGGGAAGTTTACCGGTTTTTTCGGCGGGCCGGAAGTGCGATAGATTAGGACAGTCAGCACGATGCCAATGATCCCTTCTCGAAAGCGCGCTCTGGTGACGGGTGCACTCGCGCTGCTGGGTGCCGCCAGTTGTGGCAAGAGCACCCCGGGGCCCACTCCTGCGCTCTCACTCGTGGTCACCCCGAACCCGGTCACCTTCTCCGTGCTGCCTCCGAACTCGCCGCCCCGTGCGTCGATACCCCCCTGCTGCCCGACCCTGGTGGCAGGATGGACCCTCGTGGTCACCCCGACCACCGAGGGCGATCTGGAGTCCGCGACCATCACCCTGCACAACCGCGTGACCGGATACCTCTACGTCAACCGGCTATTCGACGCGAGCCAGCTCGCGACCCAGGTGCCGACCCACGTCCGGGCCGGCGCCCCGGTATCCATCGTGCAGGCCCTCCTGGAGACCATGCCGGCCCAGTTCTCGTCCGCCGAGCCGCTGCGGTTGCGCATGGAAGTGGCGTTCCATGCTGATGGGCGGACCGTGACCAGCGCGGTCGAGCCGGCTTTCGACCAGGCCCCCTGACGGGTCGGCCTCGCGGCCGCCAAAAGCCGGACCAACCGAACACTTTCGAAACTGTCACAAGCCCCCGATCACGGCCCGCCTGCCTCTCGTATGCTCCGGGGCCATGTTCTGGCTCTACCTGGTCACCGATCGCGCGGGCTCCTGGGCCGTGCTCCGCTCCCGGGCCGAAGAGGAGGCGCCGCGCCTCGACGCCGCCGCGGTAGTCGAGCTGCTCGACTGCTACGAGAACGCCGCCGAGGCCGTGGAGGCCGCGCCTGTAGCTCAGGTGGATAGAGCGGCAGCCTTCTAAGCTGCGGGTCAGGGGTTCGAGTCCCTTCAGGCGCGCCAGTCAACCAACGATGGTGGCTGTAGCTCAGCTTGGTTAGAGCGCCAGGTTGTGGCCCTGGAGGTCGCGGGTTCGAATCCCGTCAGCCACCCCATATTTTCAACGACTTACAGACACGGGTTCCACGCGGGTTCCCCGTGGGTTCCATATGGGTTCCACACTTCGCCTTGCTGGCGCCCCTCGAACAGGGTGCTGGCGACAGGCCGAGGCGACACCTTGGCCCGGTTCGTGCCTTAGGTCGGAGCAGTGGAACCCGCGCTCAGCGATCACGGCCCTGCCCCGGGGAGCGCGTAGGCACTAGCCGTTCGACGCCCGGCACCGGACGTTCGAGCAGGAGTGAGACGGCGCGGCGCATCACGCCGAGGTCCTCCCCGCCGCGGGTGAGGGCACTCCTGAGCGGCTCTGCGCTGAAGCGGCCTTCGGGAGGCACGATCCGCGGTTGGCCCAGGAGCAGCGCGCCCAAATTCACGCGCGCGGCCTCCCTCGCCACCTCGCGGTCCGACACCACGCGCAGCATGGAGGCGTACTCGGCAGCGTAGCGGCGCTGGAGATCCGCCGACCGGCCGATCTCCTCCGCGCTCAGCGAGCGGGCGCGGCGCTCGGCCTCGTACCCGAGCTGGCGGGCCGGCGGGGTACCGTCGGCGTGCCCCTCATGGTGCCCGTCCTCTCTTCCACCGAGGGCGGCTTCGCGTTCGCCGTCCCGCCAGAGCGCCAGCTGGCCACCTGGCCCGCCAGGAAGCCCCCGACCAGCGTCACCAGGAGTCCCAGGACCATCCGCCACCGCTCGCGACGCTCCCTCCCGCTCCAGCGCCGAGCGTCCGCCTCGGCCAGGCGAGCCAGCACCTGCACCACGTGGTCGTTCAAGGACCGGGCGATCCGCTCGCCCTCCTCGCCCAGCCTCGAGACCCGCTGCTCGGCCCGGCCCAGTTGCTCCCGCATGACCTTGTCCAGGTACTCGGTCCGCGCCCGCAACGCGGCCTCGCTCGGGGCCAGAAGCTCCCCGAGCCGCTCCTGCCTGAGCTTCAGGTCCTCGCTGAGGCGCGTGAGATCCTCGATCAGCGTCCTTGTCTCGGCGGTCGCCTCCAGGAGAGCGACCGTCTGCGCGTTCTCGCCCACTGTGCTCATCACTGCACCTCACCAGATCGAGCGCGGTTTTTCGTCGCAGCGCCGAGGCTCTCGTCTCCCGGGCCGGTGCCCGGTCCAAGACCGAAAGCGCGTTCTCCCGGCCCTGCTCGCGCGACACCGCGCGCGCCAGGGCCAAGCGATCGTCCGTGTACACCCGCGCGTCCTCCACGGCTCGGGAGACGCTCACGTAGAACTGACGCCGGTTGACCAGGTCCTCGGAGTGGGACGTGTCCACCGTGAGGTAGACCCGCTCCCGCGAGAGCCCCTGGCTCCGGTGGCTCGTCACCGCATACGCGTGGTCGAGCGCCCGCGGCTCCTTCAGGTCGATGCGGACGCTCCTGCCGGCGACGTCGACCGTGGCCAGGCCGCGCCCGAGGTCCAGCTTCTTGATCGTCCCGATGGTCCCGTTGGCGACGTCGAGGGCGCGATCCCGCTCCCGGAACTGGATGCGGTCGCCCACCGCGAAACGACGCTGCGCCAGCCTTTCCACCTCGAAGGCGCGGCGGTTCCGGGGATTGATGACCGGGACGAGGCGGCTACTCTCGAGCTCGAGCCGTAGGAGGTTCCGCTTCTCGTCGATGCTGACCACGCGCGCACGATCCCCGGCCTCGATGCCGTTCCCTCGCCGGACGAAGCGCAGCACGTCGCCCACGCTGTAGCTCGATGCCCGAGCCCGCTGCTCGGCCGTCAGGTCCAGCCTCACGGCCACCTGGGCCTTGACGCTCTGCTTGTCAACCCGGCCCGCTTCGATGAGGGCCTCCCGGATGCGGCGGTTCAGCTCCTGTCGCTCGGCGTTGCTCGGCGCGATCACCACGCCGCGGGCGCCATCCCCGACGAAATCGCGCGCGATCGCCTCGTGTCGCAAGCGGACATCCGGGATCTCGACCACACGCCCGGCCTCCTCGAGGAGCCGCACGGCACGTCCCGCGCCCCCCAACCCGGAAGCGGCCATCACCACCTCGCGGAACTTTTCGTCCCGCTGCCGGCGGATCACGTCCAAGGTCTGGGTCGCAATGCCGCCACGCTCGATCAGGAGGGCAAAGGGCGAGCCGGCCTCGACCGCACGGTGCTGCTGTCGGTCGCCGACGAGCGCGACCTTGGCCCCCACCTTCTCGGCATGGTCGAGCAGCTCCCGCGCCTGGCGGCTTGACAGGAGGCCCGCCTCGTCCACGATCCAGAGCTCCTGCGTCCGGCTCCTGAGAGGGAGGCTCTGGAACGCCGCGGCCACGGTCGTGCTGTCGATCCCTCCCTCCTTGAGTACGGCCGCCGCCGTCGTGGTGGGAGCAAAGCCGCGTACGCTCCAGCCCGCCTCAGCGGCACACTGGCGCACGTGAGCCAGCGCCCGGGTCTTGCCCGTACCTGCCTTGCCCTCCACCGCGACCAGACGATCCGGAGAGGCGAGGATGTGGCGCACCACGCCGAGCTGGTCCTCACCGAGGCCGTGTACTCGCTCGGGCGCCGCGAGAGTGGCTCCGCGGCCACGGCCCCGCTCCACCGCCCGAAGCAGCGCGCGCTCGTCCTCGATCGCTTGCTGTGTCGTCACCCGGGCGAGCACCGCGTCGGAGCGGTCAGCCACCACCAGGTCGTCACGGCCAAGGATGTCTTTCCTCACGTCGTCGATCCTGACACCGCGGTCACGGCCCCGGGAGAGCGCCTCCCGCTCCAGGTCGGCCAGGGAGAACACGGCCCGCCGCTCGCTCAGGTGCGCCACCGCGCCGTTCACCGCAACCCGTGCCGAAAGCTGCAGCTCCCGCTCCGGACTGAGCCGCCCCGGTGCCACCAGGCGCTCCTTCTCCCACGTCGGGAACCGAAGGCCCATCTCCCGTGCGGTGGTCCGCCAGTTCCACAGCAGCGCTTCGCGGTCGATGCCCTTCTGCTTCACCGCGCGCGTGGCGACGGTGACCCGCGAGCCGTGCAGGCGGCTCTTGAGCCCTTGGGCCTGGAGCGCCTTTTCGATCTCTCGCGAGCGCTTGGAAAAGTGCTTCAGGTGCTCGGGCTCGAAGCCGGAAATCCCGATGGCGCGGTCACGACCGGAGCGGCCGTCGCGATAGGTCTTCACCTCGTAGCCGAGAGAGCGCAGCTCCTCCCCGAGCTCGGCCTCGTAGATCTCCCGCGCGAGGCGCTGGGCGCGGAAGATTCCCCGCGCGTTCACCGCCCGCCACTCGCCGTCCGCCCGCCGGGTCATGTTCAGGATGACGCAGTGGGAGTGAAGCTGCGGGTCGAGAGCCCGGCTCGTCTCGTGGCGGAAGCTCGCCGCCACCACGTTGCCCGTGGTCTCCACGTCGCGCCCGCCGTGGACCCACGCCTGGGCATGGCGCTCCAACTCCAACAGCGCCTTCTCCACCGCGCGGTCGTGAGCCTCGAGGAGCCGGCTGTCCCCGCCCACGAGTGCCTGAAGGCTCACGCTCTTGTGCGGGGAGACGGTCACATCCCACCCCGCGCGCCTCTCAGAGAGGCCCTCGCGATGCGCCACCAGGACCTTCTGGCCCGAGGCGTCCTCCCCTTCCAGAAGGCGCGCGAAGTGGTCCGCCTTCACCCGCCCGGAAAGGCCCAACTCCTCGGCCCCGCGGCCGTGCCAGCGCGAGGCCACGATGCCATCGCTCTCCCGTTCCGTGTAGTAGTCCCCGAGCGAGAATTCGCTCCTGTAGTAGTGGCTCGCCTGGGTGGCGCTCAGCGGCGGCGATGCGCGTAGCATGACGCTTCCAGCGTCGCCCAAGAGCCGGTCAGACCGGGTCCAAGATCCCTCGTCGAGGGGGGATCTGTGCCGCGTGGGAGCGAGGACAGAAAGTCCGAGCGACTCCCAGGGTTTGTTTCAAGGCGTTCCAGCGGCCGGGCCTCTGCATTACCGGGCGACGTCTCCGGCACGGTCTACGGCCTCGCTCAACGCAGGGATTGGGACGAACGCTTCGAGCGGCCGGCTCTCAAGAATGAGAAGGACCATTCTCAGAACTGAGAAGAGCTACAACCACGGCCCCGCCCCGCGGGCTCCTCGCAAATCAGGGGAGCCCGCGGGGCACGAGGTGGGCCGAGGCCGGGCTATCCCGCGAGCGGGGCGCGTGCCAGGGACGTGCCGCAGGCTCTCCGTCGTGGCCGTCGCCGGCGGCGCGGCCCTGGCCGACTCGCGACCGCCTGGACCCGCTTATCCAGTTACGCTGTTTGACCAACCCTCGGCTGGCGCCGCGCCACCGGCGGAACGCTGGGCGCACAGGGTATACGCGACCGGCAGGTCGCGCCGCTCATCGTCCGTAAGCCGCGTGACGAGGACCGTTGACGTCGCTCGGGGAATCGCAGCAACGGACGGCGGAGGCACGGCCTGAAGGCCGGGAACGGAAACGGTCAGCCCGGTGCGCCCGCCGGCCGCCGGCGTGATCTGCAGTCGCTACGTTGGGTCCAGGAGCCCCCAGAGTCAAGGTTCGATACACTGTGCTCGACCATGAAGAGCTGGTGGACCGTTACCTTGATCATCGTCCTATCGCTGGCCGCAGTATCGACACTGGGGATTTGGTGGTACCGACGAGTGAAGAAACCAGACGATCCGATGGCCCCGGCCAAGTTCACCGTTCCGATGGGCCTACTCGGAGTTCTCATGGGGGTCGTCCTTAACAACGTCATCGCATCAAAGGTGGCGTACGACAACCGGCAGCAGAGTCCAAGCGCATCGGTCCAATCACCGCCACCCCGTACGTCGGCAGCGACACCAAGGAGCGAGAGCGATCCGGCTGCGCTTGCCGCGAGAGAAAAGCATTTGTCTGACCTTCGACAGGTTCTGGAGGGCGATGACCGCCAATTCAAGAATCTCGCGGGACGCCTCAAGGATGACGGCGTTGTCGTGGAGCCTGAGAGTCCGAAAGAACAGGAAGAAGCCGAGGTCAAGGACCGTTTCCAGGACGAGAGTCCCCTATCCTTTGACCTCGCAAACCACTTCGAGAGTTACGCCGTGAGGCGAAGCAAGCTGCGTGGCGCGGTTCACGCCTACACCGCAAACCTCCGAAAGCTCTATGCGAAGGTCAACGAACAGTTCACCGTCCTCGATAAGCTCTCGGGCCGCCAGCAGGCAGCCTTGGGTGCAGTGAAGCAATGCACGGGAAGGGCACCGAATGTCTTCCTTCGTGGAGACGCGCGCTCCTATTGGTTCGGCCTCGGGAATCAGGGTGGCAACGGGCCTGCTCCCCCGCCACCCGAGATTGTGGCCTGTGTCCGCGCCTTCGAAGCGTTCAAGATGACTCCAGACGTCGAAGCGGCATGTAAGCGATTGCGGCTGGAATCCGAGAAGGTTAGCGGAATAGCTCGTATGCTGGCGAGCGAAGCCAAGGATCTTACGTTTCGAACCTCCCTATCGGGGAACTGCCGGTATCTTAAGGTCGAATAGCGATGGCTGATTCTTTGCCGGTTCGAGCCGGCACTCCGAGCATCTGCGGCTGACCGCCCGCCGGTAAACAAGGGACAGTCGCCGCTTCGCGCAGACGGCGCACCGGTAGGGATAGATGGCGCGGGGGGCCGGGCCAAGGCGTACGAAAAGCTCCTGACCTACATCCGGGCAGACAACGCGCCCGCATTGGCCACATACTTGCACCAGGGCTTCCGCGTCGTTGGCACTGCGCAACGGCAGGCGAAGCTCGGAGGACGCTACGTGGATGAGGTCATTGTCGAGCGGTTCTTGTAGCGGAGCAGGGTTTCCGAGGTGGGTGGGCCGCCCAACAACGTGCTTGATCGGACGGGGCCAGCGCAAGCGATGGAGCCTCGCCGCTCAGCGCGAATGTTGGGCGGGCGGGGTGCGGGGATGATGCACGTCTCGGATGAGCTTAAGACGCGATATCCAGCGCTGGACGCGACCTCGGTGGAGGAGCTTCTCGGGCGCGCCGCGGCCGCACAAGTTCGCGTGTCGCGTGCTGACGCCGTCTCCCCGATCGCGAAGATACCGCTTAAGGTTCGTGACCTCTTGCAGATTGCCCTGGACCGCAATATCGAACTGACGAAGGGATTCGTCAGCGTCTGTAATCAAGAACTCCTCGTCCCGGCCTTCGTCCTTGGGCGAGCGATCGTGGAAACAGGTGCGTTGGCATGGGACGCCTACAAACGCGCCGACCGGATCCTCGCAGCACGCGCGAAGAACGACCTTCCAGAGCTGGACCGACACTTGGTAAACGTTCTGCTCGGGGCGAAGTCAAAGGAGGCCCTTACGGACCCGGTGCAGTATCCGGCCCCCAACGTTCTCACCATCATCGATAGAATCACGAAGTCGGACGTCGGGAACCTTCGTGGGCTGTACGACCTACTGTGCGAGTTCGCTCATCCCAACCATGCGGGCATGCAGGCTGTGTACCGCGATCTTGATCCCGTCAAATGGGAGTCGCGCGCACGGGAGCGGCCGTTCGCTGATGCGATACACGCGGTCGAGGTGGCGTTCCAGGCGGTCGCGGTTGGCTTCGAGATGTCCGTGGCGGCTGTGGAGCTGTACGAGGATAAGCTCACGGCCCTTGCCGGATTGTGCGAAGAGCACATCTGGGAAGGCGGCACGTGGCCTCCCAGCCTTCCGTATCCTGTCCAACGATGAGAGGCGCCGAACAAATAGTTGCAGGGGGACGAGGCCGGCGCCAGCGATGGAGCCTCGCCGCTGAACTGTGAGTTAGCCCGACGAGGGGGACCGTGATCGAGTACGACACAGGCACCCTGACGATCGGCGGGGAGGACGTCCAGTTCGCCCGGTTCCCGGCCTACGTACACAGTCATGTTGCTCGTGTGCCAGGCACCGCGCATATCGAGGCCATGGCGACGAATCTCTCAGCGGCTGGCTTTCGGGAGTCCGACGCGGCCGATTTCATCCGAGCCGTGTGCAAGTGGGGCGGATACGCCGGCATCGCCGGCAGGGTATTTCGTGACAACCCCCTCACGGACCTTGCCGCATCGCTCCGCCGCGCGGCCACGGACGCCTCCGAGGGTCTCCCTGTCAAGACCGCGATTCGGCCGCTGGTGTCGATCAGTGGGTTCGGAGTCTCCTTCGCGTCAAAGCATCTGCGCTTCCTCGCCCCGCGCTCGTGCGCGATCTTGGACTCGAGAATGGCTGCTGCGACCGGGTTCCCGAGCACGCCAGACGGTCTCGCCCAGTACTCGGACCTCTGCTGTAGACTTGCTGGACAACTCACGGCGCGCAAGACTTGGAACCCTGTGCCGCGCCCACGGGGTGCCTGGTACGCCGCCGATGTCGACATGGCGCTCTTCGCAATCACGAGCCATTGGGCTGACGCGCCTTGAGTCGCGGGCTAACAACGAATGCAGTGGACGAGGCACGGCCCGAATGGAGCTTCGCCGCTGATCGTGCGCCGCGACGGCGCGAAAGGGAGGTCAACCGACCGAACTGAAGTGCCTGCTGCACAAGAGATGAGGGATGGCCCCTCGGGCTCGGACGGCAGGGTCAGGGCCCAAACCACCGGAAGCTGCTCCGGCACAACGGCCGGGGTGGTGAGCGTTCACGGAAAGGGCGGGATGAACCCGTCAGGTGAGTGCTGGGAAGACGAACGAGAGTGAACCGCCGGCAACGTGTCGAAAGCGAATGGAGGCCATCGAAACCAGGCTCCGATCAGTGGCCTGGGAGGAGCCCGGGGGAGGTCCTGCTTCGCTGCCCGGGTGGTGGCCGGCACAAAGGCGGCGTGAGCCCAGCGCAGGCTCTTGTGCGGAACGCGGGAACCTGTGCCGCGATGTCAAGGGAGATCTCCAAGTGGCGGACCCACGAGGAGCCGAGTACCGATGCGTGGCTCAGGGACGGACGGGCTCGTAGGAGCGATGAAGCCCGGTAACGCGGGTGGAGCGAAGGGGCCCGACACTCTGGCCCCGGGTTGTGGCCAACCAGCAATGGGAGGAGCTACGGCCTGTGGCAAGGCCTATGACATTCCGAAGCAACTCGTCTGGGAAGCGTATCAACGGGTGAAGGCAAACCACGGAGCGGCAGGGGTCGACGGGCAGTCTCTGGCGGCGTTCGAGGAGGACCTGAAGGGAAATCTCTACATGGTCTGGAATCGGATGTCGTCGGGCTCGTACTTCCCACCGCCCGTGCGGCTGGTCGAAATACCGAAGGACAACGGCGGCAAGCGCCCACTCGGCATCCCAACGGTAGCCGATCGAGTGGCGCAGACGGTCGCGAAGATGGTCCTCGAGCCCTGCGTGGAGCCGGTGTTCCAGCCCGACTCGTACGGCTATCGACCCGGCAAGTCGGCGCTCGATGCGGTAGGGGTGACGAGGCAACGCTGCTGGGAGTACGACTGGGTCGTTGATCTTGACATCAAGGCCTTCTTCGACACCTTGGATCACGATCTGGTCGAGCGCGCCGTGGCTCACCATACCGAGGTTCCTTGGCTCCGGCTGTACATCTCGCGGTGGCTGTGTGCCCCCGTTCAGCTGTCGGACGGTACCCTGGAACCGCGGACCCGAGGCACGCCGCAGGGCGGCGTCATCAGTCCGCTCCTGGCCAACCTCTTCCTGCACTACGCATTCGACGTCTGGATGCGGCGCACGTTCTCGCGGTGTCCTTTCGAGCGCTACGCGGACGATGCGGTGGTGCACTGTCGCACCAAGGAGGAGGCGCAGGCGGTCGTGGAAGCCATCCGGGGTCGGTTCGCGCAGTGCCATTTGGAGCTGCACCCCACCAAGACCCGCATCGTGTACTGCAAGGACGACGGCCGGCCTGGGGAGTACGAACACGTGCAGTTCGACTTCCTTGGGTACACCTTCCAACCTCGACTGGCAAAGAATCGCTGGGGGAAGTTCTTCGTGAGCTTTCTGCCGGCGATCAGCACCAAGGCTGCCAAGGCAATCCGCAAGACAATTCGAGACTGGCGCATGTCGACCCGCTGGAGCAACCATCAACTCGAGGACCTTGCGAGATTCGTCAACCCGGTGGTCCGTGGCTGGATGAACTATTACGGTCGGTTCTACCGGTCCTGGTGTGTCCAAGTCCTTCGTCATCTCGACGAGGCCCTTGCCGCATGGGTGCGGCGGAAATTCAAGCGGTTCCGGCGCCGGGAACGTGCGTCTGTGCACTGGCTCGGCCGCATCGCGCGGCGGGAGCCTCACCTGTTCGTGCACTGGCAACTCGGCCTTCGGCCCGCGGCCGGAGTGTAAGAGCCGGATGAAGCGAGAGCTTCACGTCCGGTTCTGTGAGGGCGGAGGGGTGAGACTCCCCTCCGCTACTCGACTGACGAGCTCCTCGGATGTGCTAATATATTCCCAATATGAAGACTATTGCTATCTCTATTGATGAGGCCAGCCTCGCGGCGATCGATCGGATTGCCCAGTCGGCCGGGCGTCGCCGAGGCCGAAAGGGGCAGGCAAACCGCTCGGAGGTGATTCGCCGCGCCGTGCGCGAGTTCATTGCGCGCGGGAACAGGCGGGAGCGCGAGGATAGGGACCGACGGATCCTGGCGGCGAATCGGGAGCAAATCGAGCGTCAAGCCGAGGCGCTCGTTGGCGAACAGGCGGAGCCGTGACTCGAGGAGAGATCTATCGCACCGCGGAGCGGTCTCCGGAGCGTGGGGGCAAGCCCGGCTTCTACGTCGTGGTTTCCCGCACGTTCATCGCGGAGAGCGACGATGTGTCGACGGTGATCTGCGCCCCCGTCTACGGTCAGGTGCTCGGGTTGTCGACGGAGGTGATCGTGGGTCCGGAAGAGGGCGTGCCTCGCACGTCGGCGGTGCGCTGTGATTTCCTCGCCCTGATGTTCAAGCGCAAGCTGACGGGTTTCGTCTCCCTGCTGCCCCCGCGCAAGCTATCGGAGTTGAGCCGGGCCCTGGCCATCGCGCTCGATCTGACGTGACGCGCGGCGGTCACCAGACGCGAACGCGGTCCGCGGGCGCCAGGTAGAGCGCCTGATCGGGCTTGACGTCGAACGCGTCGTACCAGACGTCGAGATTGCGCACGGTGTCGGCGCGATACTCGTCGGGGGCGTGGCCGTCCCCGATGACCTGCTGCCGCAGCGCCGGCTCCCGGACCTTGGCCCGCCAGCTCTGGGCGAAGCTCAGGAAGAACTGCTGGTCGCCGCTGAGCCCCTCGATGGCGGGCGCCGGCGTGCCGCCGAGCGAGAGCTGGTACGCGTCGTAGG
>WNGB01005947.1_pt1 | contig 18110 bp, 14 predicted proteins | sample 5400681 | NCBI WGS metagenome assembly WNGB01 (sample SAMN13153367, study PRJNA577476) | soil metagenome | isolation source: 115 cm soil or saprolite under grassland replicate 2 | place: USA:California | collected 2016-06-15 | reverse complement strand
CCGCACGACCGGCGCGACGGGCCTACCTATCAATGGTCGCTGGAAGGGCGCGCCTGGTGCGAGGCTGAAATCAAGCAGCTCCAGCTCGACCAGCGGTAAGCCGGTGCGTGGCAGAAGCGCCGAGCGGCGGGCTGGGCGCAGTAGTCGAGGGCGGCGAGATAGATGAGCGAGGATGACCGATGCCATTTTTGTGGAAAGCGCATCAAATACAAGGTGGGGGGGCGTCGCCGACTCTACTGTGATGAGATCTGCAAACAGAAAGCGTATCGCCGGCGGCGGCGCGACAACGCCGATCCGACCTATGTTGCACGGCAAATCGCCGAAGCTCAAGCACGCTGGCGGAGACGCGGCTACCCTGACTCCTTCATCGAACAACTTATGGCCCTTTGGGAAGCCTACGGCGGCCAGGCTATCGATACGATCGAGCGCCTGCTCACCTTCCATGAGCTTTGGGTCATAACGCAGGTGCGGGCCAAAGACGCTAAACGTAACGAACCATAACGAAAGTGTTACGGAACGTTATGGCATTTTGACTGATCCTGATGCGGTAAACGCTTGACACAATCCCCTTTTTCGACTATCATACAGCTATACGAAACACTTGTTCGTCACCAGGAGGATGTCCATGGCCCGCCGAGAAAGTCTACTCACCGTCCGCGCCAATGCGAACGAGCGCGAGCTCATCGCTGCCGTGGCCCAGCGGCTAGAGCGATCGGAGGCGGACACGGTGCGCCTGCTGCTGCGCCGAGAGGCCGAGCGGCTGGGCATCAGCGCCACCAACGAACAGCGCCAGTCTCAACATGAGACTGGCGTTCGTACATAAGGCCATAAAAAGACCGAAGCCAGCGGTGCAAACGCTGGCGATCGGCGGCACGGGAACGGATTTACGGCAAAATCAATTATAGCCGCAAATCCTTCCAATCGCAATAGCTCATAGCACGAAGGATTTACGGTATGCCGGCACCCCTTCCCACAGAGCGCGAAACATTCCTCGCACTCTTTCCACCGCCAAAGCGCGGAACGATTGCCAACTGGTTTTTGTATCCAGTACGCGCTCAGGGCGCTCTCTCCCCGCGCGCCGTTCTGACATGCGTTGTCACAATGCTCCGCGATCGCGTGGCCCGCGCACATCGCTACGGCTACGATCTGAACGCCGCCGATGAGATGCTCGACATCATTGTCGGCCACGAGGTAGCGGCACTTGGCTTTGCGGCGTGGGCGCTGGCCTGGGAAGCGCTGCCCGAAGATGAGCGCGACACAATCAAGCAGGCCCATCGTCAGGAGCACAAGAGCGCCTGGATGGCAGAGAACCCGCCGTCTGAGCGCCAACTCGGCTACCTGCGCAGCCTCGGCTATGCGGGCATGCCGCCGGCGACGATGGCTGAAGCATCAGAAGCGATTGACCGCTTGGTCTCGGCTCAAAAGAAGGCGGCACGACGATGAGCGACCGGCTGATGATCCCGCCCACCGAACGCTTGCAGGTGCGCCCGGCCGAGGCCGCCGCGCTGCTCTCGATTTCAGAGCGCGAGCTGTGGCGCAAGACAAAGACCGGCGAGATCCCGTCGATCGGTGCGCGCCGGCTTCGCCGCTACGCGCTCAGCGACCTGCGCGCCTGGCAGGAACGCCATCGAAATGAGGATGGCAATGGTTAGACGCACAAAGGGCCGGGCCAATGGTGAGGGCTCGATCTACCCTGAGGGCAAGGGCTGGATGGCCCAGATCACCCTGGCCGATGGCAAGCCGAAGCGCAAGCGCGCCAAGACCAAGGCCGAGGCGCTGGAGAAGCTCGACGAGCTGCGCGGGCTGCGGCAGCGCGGTGTGAACCTCTCCAAGCAAAGCCCGACCGTCGCCGAGTGGTGGTCTATCTGGCTCGACACATTTGCAAAGCAGCTGAAGCCGAACATTCGCGAGGACTATCGCGGCATCGGCCGGCGCTATGTCGATCCAGACCCGATCGGGCGCCGCAAAGTAAGCCTGCTCACCAGCGCCGAGGTGCAAGATTGGGTTGACCGGCTGTGTGAACGTATCGCGCCGCAAACGGTGCGCAATGCGCATGCGCGACTGCATAAAGCGCTCAAGATCGCGGTGCAGCGGCATATTCGCACCGATAACCCGGCTGACAATATCGACCTGCCCGAGGCGCGGCCGGCGCCCATTCACCCGCTCGATTTTGACCAGGCGCTCCGGCTGATGGAGGCGCTTGCACAGGATCGCTGGTCCGTACTCTACCGGTTACTGATCAATCTGGGCATGCGCGAGGGCGAGGTGTTGGGCCTGACCTGGGACGCGATCGACCTGAAGAAGGGCACGATCCGCATCTACCGCCAGCTCAAGCGGGTACCCAAACGTGACGGCTCGGGGAAAGAGTTTGTGCTCCAGACAACCAAGAAGCCGGCCAGCGATCGCACGCTCGACATCGACGAGGATATCATCGCCATGCTGCGCGGCCACCGCGCCGCCCAACTTGAAGAGCGATTAATCGCCGGCAGGCGCTGGAAAGACACGTTTGGGCTCCTCTTCGTCACGGAAACGGGCGCGCCCATTCACCCATCAAACCTGCTCAAACACTTTCACAAGGCGCTCGACGTGGCCGAGCTGCCCAAGATCCGCGTACACGACCTCCGGCATACCTGCGCCACGCTGATGCTCGACGCGGGTATCCCGCTCGTGACGGTCTCAAAGATTTTGGGACATTCCAGCGTTGCGGTGACTGCAAAGATTTACGCGCATGCGCTCGACAAGTCGAAGGCCAGCGCGATCGCGACCCTCTCAGGGCGGCTCAGAAGGGTGCAATTATGAGGAACAACCCACAGCATAACCCACAGGCGATGGGGAATAGTGGCGCGGACGGCGGGACTCGAACCCACAACCTACGGTTTAGAAGACCGTTGCTCTATCCATTGAGCTACGCCCGCATTGCGCTTACTATAGCATATGCACGCCCCGCCGACAAGCGCTCGCGCGGCATCAGAATAGCGCCCAATTTTCGTTCAGAATCGCCCTTGACATTCTGTCGCGCTGGTGGTATCATTCCTTTTCGCAGTTTTCAGGATGTTGCGCATCCTTGAAGGTGTGAGAGAAGGAGTCCACTCCATCACCAATCGCGGCTTTTCACGTGCGCGCCATCCGGCGCATCCTTCATGAGAAGCTTCTCATTATCACGAACGCCTATCCCGTGTGCTGCCCACAGTCGAGCAACACCGAGGAGCCGACGCTTCGTGTTTTTGGCATGTTAGGAGTCCATCGTCCGTTGTCCGTAGTCCGTTGCAAGTATGCGAAAGCGAGCGGCAACGGACTACGGATCACGGACAAATGACAGGAGAGGTGCCCATGCCCCCGTTGATTGAGCCTGTTGTCCTTCAGCCGCTGATTATGGCGAACGACCTTGGTGTAGACGGCCTGCATCGAACTGGCCTGGAACGCCGCTCATTTGCGCGCATCCAGGATGCGATCGAAGTGCCGACCTTGATCGAAACCCAGATTAATAGCTTTGATTGGTTTCGCAAGGAGGGCTTGCGCGAGCTGTTCGACGAAATTTCCCCGATCACTGATTTCACCGGCAAAAATATGGAGCTGCGCTTCCTGGACTATGTGTTCGGCGAGCCACGCTACGATGAATATGAGTGCCGCGAGCGCGACATGACCTATGCCGCGCCGCTGCGTGTAAACGTTCAGCTGCACATTCTTTCCACCGGCGAGCTCAAGGAGAGCGAGATATTCCTGGGCGACTTTCCGCTGATGACTGAAAACGGCACCTTCGTGATCAACGGGGCCGAGCGCGTCGTCGTCTCGCAGCTGATTCGCTCGCCGGGCGTGTATTTCAAGGAAGAGAAAGACCCCACCAGCGGCCGCGGCCTGCATTCGGCCAAGCTGATTCCCAACCGTGGCGCCTGGCTGGAGTTCGAGACCAACAAGCGCGATGTGGTTTCGGTCAAGGTCGATCGCAAGCGCAAGATCCCGGTCACCATCCTGTTGCGGGCCGTGCTGGCCTGGCAGGCGCAGCCGAACGGCGAGGGCCACTGGGCGCCCGATAACGAGCTGGAGCACAAGGGCCACGATGAAGATGTGCTTGAGCTGTTCCAGCATATGGAGCAGTCCGACCACCAATATATCAAAGTCACGCTCGATAAAGACCCAGCGCGCCATTCGAAAGAGGCGCTGATGGAGCTGTATAAGCGGCTGCGCCCCGGCGACCCGCCCACGCTCGACAATGCGCGCTCGCTGATTGAGTCGCTGCTGTTCAGCTCGCGCCGCTATGATCTGGCCAAGGTCGGGCGCTATAAGCTCAACAAGAACCTGTGGGAGAAAGATCCGCGCCCGGAGGCCCGCGCCGCCGCGCCCGACGCAAAGGTGCGTGTGCTGCGGCCCGACGATATCTATAAGATCGTCGAGCGGTTGATCGACTTGAACAATGGCAAAGGCGCCGCCGACGATATCGACCACCTGGGCAACCGCCGTGTTCGCACTGTCGGCGAGTTGATCCAGCAGCAGTTCCGCGTGGGCCTGCTGCGCATGGAGCGCGTGGTCAAGGAGCGCATGTCGCTGCAAGACCCCGACACCGCCACGCCAAATGCGCTGGTCAATATCCGGCCGGTCGTCGCGGCGATGCGCGAGTTCTTCGGCGGCTCGCAGCTCTCGCAGTTCATGGATCAGACCAACCCGCTGGCGGAGCTGACCAACAAGCGGCGCCTCTCGGCGCTTGGGCCGGGTGGCCTGAGCCGCGACCGCGCCGGCTTCGAGGTGCGCGACGTTCACCACTCGCATTACGGCCGGATCTGCCCGGTCGAGACGCCGGAAGGCCCGAACATCGGCCTGATCGGCACGATGTCGACCTTCTCACGCGTGAATGAGATGGGCTTCCTGGAGACACCCTACCGCAAGGTCTACCGCGAGGTGCCCAACGCCGCCGAATGGGAGCGCCAGGGCATGCTGCTGCGTGATGTGCGCGACTTGCGCAACGGCGATCTGCTCGCCGCCCGCGCCAGCCGTGTCGATGCCGCTACGGCCAAGCGCATGGCGGTGGCGCTGCTGCGCGGCCAGATTCTGCGCGAAGATATTGTCGACCCGGCCACCGGCGACGTGATTGCCGAGGCAGGAAAGGAGATCAATCGCACACTGGCCGAGCGGATCGCCGCCACACCGCTGAGAACAATCAAAATCCGCCCGATCGTCTCGCAAGAGGTGGATTACCTGTCGGCCGACGAGGAGGAGAAGTACGTCGTCGCGCAGGCGAATGCGCCGCTCGATCAGTTCAATCGCTTTAAGGAAGGCATTATCGCCTGCCGCTTTGGCGATGGCGAGTTTGTAAGCGAGCCGATCGATCGCGTCGACTACATGGATGTTTCGCCCAAGCAGGTCGTCAGCGTCTCGACCGCGCTGATCCCCTTCTTGGAGCACGACGACGCCAACCGCGCGCTGATGGGCTCGAATATGCAGCGCCAGGCAGTGCCACTGCTGCGCCCCGATGCACCGATCGTCGGCACCGGCATGGAATACCTGGCGGCGCGCGATAGCGGCCAGGTGGTAGTAACTAAGCAGGATGGGATTGTGCTCTCGGCGACCGGCGATCATATCACGGTGCTGGAAGATGACGGCGAGCAGCGCGGGTATCGGCTACGAAAGTTCATGCGCTCAAACCAGGATACCTGCATCAACCAGCGGCCGAGCGTCGGGCGTGGCCAGCGCGTTCGCAAAGGTGAGATCATCGCCGACAGCTCTTCGACCGACAACGGCGAGCTGGCGCTGGGACAGAATGTGCTGGTCGCATTCATCCCCTGGGAGGGCGGCAATTTCGAGGACGCCATCCTGGTGAGCGAGCGGCTGGTGCGCGAGGATATTTTCACTTCGATCCACATCGAGAAGCACGAGGTCGAGGCGCGCGACACCAAGCTCGGGCCAGAGGAGATCACCCGCGACATCCCGAACGTGGGCCAGGACAGCCTGCGCAACCTGGACGACCGCGGGATCATCTATATCGGCGCCGAAGTTCAGCCGAACGACATTCTGGTGGGCAAAATCACGCCCAAGGGCGAGACCGACCTGACTGCCGAGGAGCGGCTGCTGCGGGCGATCTTCGGCGAGAAGGCCCGCGAGGTCAAGGACTCCTCGCTGCGGGTGCCGAACGGTGTGCGTGGTAAGGTGATCGACGTCAAGGTCTTCGCGCGTGATGACGATGTCGAGCTGCCGGTGGGTGTGAACCAGCGCGTCGACGTGCTGCTGTGCCAGAAGCGCAAGATCAGCGCGGGCGATAAGATGGCCGGCCGCCACGGCAACAAGGGCGTGGTGAGCCGTGTGCTGCCGATCGAGGATATGCCATTCCTGCCGGATGGCACACCAGTGGATATCATTCTGAACCCAATCGGCGTGCCGAGCCGTATGAATATCGGCCAGATTCTGGAGACACACCTGGGCTGGGCTGCGGCTAAGCTGGGCTTCCGGATCGCCACGCCGGTGTTCGATGGCGCGCACGAGGATCAGATTCACGACATGCTCGAAGAGGCCGGCCTGCCGGCTGACGGCAAGATCACGCTGTACGACGGGCGCAGCGGCCTGTCGTTCGATCACCCGGTGACGGTCGGCTATATCTATATGCTCAAGCTGGCCCACCTGGTGGAGGATAAGATTCACGCCCGCTCGACTGGACCATACAGCCTGGTCACACAGCAGCCGCTGGGCGGCAAGGCGCAGTTCGGCGGCCAGCGCTTCGGCGAGATGGAGGTCTGGGCGCTCGAGGCCTACGGCGCGGCCTACATCCTCCAGGAAATGCTGACGGTCAAGTCCGACGATGTGGTCGGCCGCGTCAAGACCTACGAGGCGATCGTCAAGGGCGAGCCGATTCAGGAAGCCGGCGTGCCCGAGTCGTTCAAGGTGCTGATCAAGGAACTCCAGTCGCTGGGCCTTTCAGTCGAGGTGCTCTCGGCCGACGAAAAGCTGGTCGAGCTGAACGACGACGTGGACAGCGATATGGCGGCGCTGGATGGTATCAACCTGTCGGGGATGGAGCGCGGCGAGTTCTGACACGATGACAAGGTGAGGGGGTGACGGGGTGAAAGCTCCGTTACCTACCTCGACTGTAAGCTCTCACGAAAACGTGTTGACATTTAACACGAGATCGGATAAAATGAACATGTGTTCGTTTTATTTACTGTCGTGGGAGCATGCCATGGGACGTCCGCCGAGGCAGGCCGAGTTCTTCCGCGTGTGGACGCCGGGGATGGCGTATGTGTTGGGGTTGTGGTGGACTGATGGCTGCATGCGAATCAAGTCCAACACCGGTGCCCACGAGATTGAGATCGCGAGTAATGATCGCGAGCATCTCAAACTGATGGCAGAGGTTATCGGAGGTAAATATTATCTGCGAAAGGTGTCACCGCAGGCAAATACCTACGTTATCTCCTTTTGCAGCATCGAGATGTACCGAGATATCGAGCGACTTGGGGGCACACCTCGAAAATCAAGAACAATAGGGTTTCCAGATGTGCCGCCCGAACTGCTCCCACACTTCGTCCGCGGCGTCGTGGATGGAGATGGAACACTAGCGTGGAACGGAGATCGACCCGTTATTCAAATATACTCCGGCTCACCGCTTTTCGTCGGCAATATGATCGCCGCTATTGAAACGGCAACAGGAATACCCGCACCATCACTGACTGCTAATCGCGATAATTGGTATATTAAGTGGAGCACAATCCGTGCGAAGTGCTTGGCAGCCTGGCTCTACGTCGAACACCCTGGATTAGCACTAGCACGTAAGGCGGCGATTGCCGCCCAATTCCTCGAATGGAAGCCGAGGAAGCGGCCCGAGAAGGGAACCATCACTGAAGAGATGCGACGACACTTTCCGGCCTACGTACCAAACATAGGAGAGTGAAATGCTAGAGATCAACGACTTCAATGCGATCCGCATCAGCCTGGCCTCGCCCGAGGACATCCTGAGCTGGTCGCATGGGGAAGTGACCAAGCCGGAGACGATTAATTACCGGACGCTCAAGCCCGAGCGCGACGGATTATTTTGTGAACGAATATTTGGACCTCAGAAGGATTGGGAGTGCTATTGTGGCAAGTACAAGCGCGTCCGCTATAAGGGCGTGATTTGCGATAAGTGCGGCGTCGAAGTGACGCGCGCGAAGGTTCGGCGCGACCGTATGGGCCACATCGCACTGGCATCGCCGGTCAGCCATATCTGGTTCGTCAAGGGCACGCCCAGCCGCCTGGGCCTGCTGCTGGATATCTCGCCGCGCAACATGGAGCGCGTGCTGTACTTTGCCTCCTATATTATCACAACGGTGGACGAAGAGGGCCGGGCGGCGCTGCGCGAGCAGATGCAGGCCGACTTCGCTGTCAAGCGCGAGCGCATCCAAGGCGAAGCCGAGGGCAAGCGAGTCGAGATCGCATCCTTGCTGACGCAGGATCTCGGCGGCATGGAGACGGCCCAGGTCTCGACTCAGCGGCGAATCGAGGAGGATTACAAGGTCCAGCGCGAGGCGCTGACCACCGAGGGTGAGACGCTGCGCACCGACCTGGAGGAGAAGGCTGGGGAGCAGGCCGAGGAAGACATCTCGTTCCACAACGTGGTTCTGGCCGAAGAAGGCGAGGTGATCACCGAGAAGGTGATCGACCAGCTGGACGAGCTGCTCGACCAGGAGCTGGAGGCGATGGAGCAGAACCGCCAGCGCGACATGTCGGCGGCCGAGCTGCTCACCGACGCCGAGCGCGAACGCAAGGAGTACGAGGTCATTCAGGAGCGCGAGCGGCTCCAGGAGCGGCTGCAGCGCGAGCTTGATACGCTGGTGCGCGAGGAGAAGGACAAGCTCGAGCAGGTCGACAGCCTTAAGATGCGCCGCATCCTGACCGAGGCCGAGTATCGCAGCTTGCGCGAGCTGGCGCCGGGCGTGTTCAAGGCCGATATGGGCGCTGGCGCGATCCGCGACCTGATTGTTCGCACCATCGATCTGGAGAAGATGGCCGAGGACTTGCAGGCCGAGGTGCAGACTACGCAGGGCCAGCGCCGCAAGAAGGCCACCAAGCGGCTGCGCGTGGTCGAGAATTTCCGCAAGAGCGGCAACAAGCCTGAGTGGATGATTCTGACCATGCTGCCGGTGATTCCGCCCGATCTGCGCCCGATGGTGCAGCTGGATGGCGGGCGCTTTGCGACATCCGACCTGAACGACCTGTATCGCCGCGTGATCAACCGCAACAACCGGCTCAAGCGGCTGATGGAACTAAACGCGCCGGAGATCATCGTGCGCAACGAGAAGCGCATGCTTCAGGAGGCGGTCGACGCGCTGATTGACAACGGCCGGCGCGGGCGCGCGGTTTCCGGCAAGGGCAAGCATCGCCTGAAGAGCTTGAGCGACATGCTCAAAGGCAAGCAGGGCCGCTTCCGCCAGAACTTGCTCGGCAAGCGTGTGGACTATTCCGGCCGATCGGTGATTGTAGTTGGGCCAAACTTGAAGCTGCACCAGTGCGGCCTGCCCAAGAAGATGGCGCTGGAGCTATTCAAGCCATTCGTGATGCGCCGATTGGTCGAGAAGGGCTTCGCCCACAACATCAAATCGGCCAAGCGAATCGTCGAGCGCGTGCGCCCCGAGGTCTGGGATGTGCTTGAAGAGGTGATCAAGGATTACCTGGTGCTGCTCAACCGCGCGCCATCACTGCACCGGCTTTCGATCCAGGCCTTCGAGGCTAAGCTGATCGAAGGCTCGGCCATCCAGCTGCACCCGCTGGTCTGCGCGGCGTTTAACGCCGATTTCGACGGCGACCAGATGGCTGTCCACGTGCCGCTCTCGCGCAAGGCGCAGGAAGAGGCGCGCCTGCGCATGATTTCGAAGTACAACTTGCTCTCGCCGGCGCACGGCAACCCGGTCATCACACCCTCGCAGGACATCGTGCTGGGCTGCTTCTATATCTCGATGGTCAGGGAAGGCGCCAAGGGCTCCGGCAAGACCTTCGCGTCGATCGATGAGGCCATGCTGGCCTACGAAAAGGACGTGGTCGAAATTCAGGCGCCGATCTGGGTGCGCATGAAGGGTAACGTGCAAGGCCAGAACGACCTGCAGGTGCGCGAGCTGGCGCCAGCCGACGACGGCTCGCCCCGCATGCTGCTGCAGACCACCATCGGCCGGATTATCTTAAACAACGAGCTGCTTGAGCCGATGCAGTTCCGCAACCGCCAGGTACCAAAGAAGGGTCTCCAGGAGATCATCGCCGATTGCTACAAGTATTACACCAACCTGGATAACCTGACCGAGGAAGACTTGGACAGTATCCGCGCCATGCATGGCGATCGCTCGCGCGACGAGCTGGCGCGGATCTACGGCTCGGAGCGCACGGCTGAGCAGGCCGACAAGATCAAGGCGCTGGGCTTCAAGTATGCCACACGCGGCGGCATGACCGTCAGCGTTGAGGATATCCAGGTGCCGCAGGCCAAGAAGCAGATCCTGGTCGACTCCGACTCGCAGGTGATCGATGTCGAGAAGCAGTACCGCCGCGGTCTGATCACCGAGGAGGAGCGCTACCAGGAGATAGTGAAGATCTGGCAGGACGCTACCAAGCTGACCACCCAGGCGGTCAGGGATAATCTGAACCCACACGGCCCGGTGACGATGATGGTCAACTCGGCCGCACGTGGTAACTTCAACCAGCTTAGCCAGATGGCCGGCATGCGTGGCCTGATGTCCGACCCTACCGGTCGGATCATCGAGCTGCCGATTAAGTCGAACTTCCGCGAAGGCCTGACGGTGCTGGAGTACTTTGTGTCGACCCACGGCGGTCGCAAGGGTCTGGCCGATACGGCGCTGCGAACGGCCGACGCCGGCTACCTGACCCGCCGTCTGGTTGATGTGGCGCAGAACGCGATCGTCGTCGTCGACGACTGCGGCACCGAAGAGGGGCTGTGGCTGCACCGCGCCGATGACCGCGAGATGCTGGCGGAGCTTGAGGCGCGAGTGATCGGCCGCCGGCTGGCAGCGCCGATCATCCACCCTCAAACGGGCGAGATCTTGCTCGATCGTAACGACGAGGTCGACGAGCAGATGTCGGCTCGGCTCAAAGATCTCGGCATCAATGATGTGTTCGTTCGCTCTGGGCTATCCTGCCAATGCGATCACGGCATTTGCCGGATGTGCTATGGCCGAAACCTCGCAACCGGCAAATTGGTCGAGATCGGCGAGGCAGTCGGCATCATCGCGGCGCAGTCGATCGGCGAGCCGGGCACGCAGCTAACGCTGCGTACCTTCCACACCGGCGGCGTGGCCTCGGCGGACGATATCACGCAGGGCTTGCCGCGGGTGCAGGAGATCTTCGAGGCGCGCTCGCCCAAGGGCAAGGCCATTCTGGCCGAGATCGACGGCACCGTCGAGATCGTGCGCGAGGGCGATATTCGCAAGATTCGCGTGATCTCCAGCGAGGTCTACACGGACGAGCACGAGCTGCCGGCGCACTATATTCCGCTGGTGGCCGATGGCGCTGAGGTGAGCGAGGGCCAGGTGCTGGCCGAGAACAACCGATCTGATCTGGGCGGTGAGCCGCTGCTATCCCGCATGAGCGGCAAGGTTCATTATGGCGACGGCCAGATAGTGGTGATTCAGGAGGATCGCGAGGAGCGCGAGGTCGTGGTTCCCCACACCGCGCGGCTGCGCGTGGGTGTGGAAAACGGCGCGCGTGTGACGGCAGGACAGCACCTGACCGATGGCTCGGCCGACCCGCAAGAGCTGCTGGAATTGCAAGGCAAAGAGGCCGTCCAGCGCTACCTGACCAACGAAGCGCAGAAGGTCTATCGCTCGCAAGGCGTGGATATCAATGATAAGCACGTTGAGATCATCATCCGCCAGATGCTACGGCGCGTGCGGATCGAGGAGCCGGGCGACTCGGGGCTGCTGCCGGGTGAGCTGATCGAGGCGGCCGATTTCGGGCGGATGAACGCCGAAGTGGTGAGCCAGGGCGGCGAGCCGGCTACAGCCGCAACTGTGCTGCTGGGCATTACCAAGGCATCGCTAACAACCGAGAGCTTCCTGTCGGCGGCCTCGTTCCAGGAGACCACGCGGGTGCTGACCGAGGCAGCGATCACCGGCAAGGTCGACTACCTGCGCGGCCTGAAGGAGAATGTGGTGATCGGCAAGCTCATCCCGGCCGGCACTGGGATCGAGAAGCGCCGCGCACTGGCCGAAGACCTGATGGGCGAGCTGGCCGGCGGCAGCGGACGCCGGCCCGAAATTGACGACCTGGGCCTGCCGGTTGTGGCCGAGGTGCGGCGCGCCAGCGAGCTGATCGGCCAGGCCGACGGCGGCAAGCCGGCCGGCACGCCCGACGATGACGAGATTCGTCGGCGGCTGCGTGCGCTGCTCGAAGGCAGCGAGGACGAGGATGGCATCGGCGCATCCGAGGACGAAGACTTGGCACAGTTCATGGACGCGCTGGAAGAGATGGACGACACGGACGATACGGACAGCACAGGCTTGCCGGACAGCGGAGCGTAGCACGCTGCGTTGCAAACAACAAGGCCGGGCGCGTGTAACGCGCCTGGCCTTGTTGTTTGCAACTACATTTCTCGTTACTACGGCTTACGCCGCATCACGCATCCCAGGTAGCGCAGCATATCGGCGTGCTCGAACGTGACCGCCTGCGTCAGCTGGGCCTCCCGGCAGCGCGCCTGGGCAAGCTGAAGCATATTCCGCGACAGATCGATGCCATGCACACGCGCCGAACTTCTGGGCGATCAGAAACGCGGCCCCGCCGAGACCGAATCCACCATCAAGGACATGCATATTCGGCGTGAATGCCACCAGGCTGAGGATATCTCGCTCGGTGGCCTGGCCGCCGGGGCTGATGAAATTGCACCGTAGATCATTTCGTACTTGCGGATTTCGTCCAGGCTCTACTGGCCCTGGTCGAGCGCGTTTGCGGCTGGGTCGGTCATGCTTCTATTCCCCTACATGGTCACGTGGTCGCCTCCTTGCGGGAGGTTTGGAGGGACGCCCAAGTGAAAGACAGTATTACTCGTGAGGTAAAGCCGACACCCGATACTGGCGACTCAATCGAGAGAAAGCAACTGGTGCAGCGCCGGTAGCAAGGAACTGTTGAATTTGCTGTGCGCACGTATCGGCATCGGCGGCGGCTGTATCGACCATAAAGTCGTAGACCCCATGCGCGTGAACCCGATCGAAGTATGCGCGGGCTTGACCAGGCGCCCGGTCATTCCGTCTATACTCACGCTGCTCGGCCAGAAGCAATGGACAGGAGACACCGATCAGATACGCCGGAAGTGGCGCGAACAGCGCCGCACACTCTACCAGCCAAGCTCGCTCGACCAGTACATGATCGACAAGCACAGGATTACCCGCGCGCGATAAAGCAGCTACGGCATGGTGCATGCCAGAAATAAGACTCTGCCCGACTGGCCCTGGTTGGGCTGGATTGCCAAGCACTTCCATCCATTGGGGACCCCAGAGATAGCGTGGCGGTAACATATGGAAGAAGCGATCGATGCCAGCGTGGAGATACGGTTCGTCAAGGAGTGCTTGTAACGCAATCAGGATCGACGTCTTTCCGGAACTAGACGTTCCGTTGAGCATGACAATAGTGCCACAGCGCATAAAACTGACCTTCCATGCAGGCGATCTGCTGTTAATGGCAACCGATCTGTAGACTCTACAGCCAGTCCCTTACATCGCAGTTTTGTCGCGCTCAATAATCAGTGCGGGTACCTCAGCAACTTTGGCAAGCAGATTGGCGTACTCAGCCAATGGAACGCGAATCTTATCGATCTCCTCGCGAAGATCCGCATAATGCTGCCACTTTCGTTCGTACTCGACCGATGAGATGTCGGTTGGGCGCTTATCCTCGTAGTCCTTCAGTAGTGGATGCCACTTCGACAGGAGTGGGCGTAAGACAGGATTGAGAATCGCAACCGCAAGATACTCGAACGAGAGATTAGCGCCGCCCTTCGGTTGCGCAACAGTTGGCCCATGCTCGCGCAGAATCTTACGTGTGCTCTCAAACAGCGTGTACAACGACGACACAGCCTCGCGCAGAAGCCCCTCATCAGGCCGAAGCTCCGCGACCGCAGCGAGTTGATTGGCGCTCCAAGCCACACCCCAGACACTATTCGTGTGACCTTTGAGCATGCGCAGGCAGCGTCCGCTCTCCACATCCCAACAGCCGCACCAGGTTGTCATTGGCGCCGGTGAGGGCGCGCTTGCCATCCGGACTGAACGCGTAGACATAGATCTCCTGATCCTCGCAGTCAAGTTGGATGGCCTGTTCCGCAACCTGCTCGCGCGCGGTCTCTTCGTCCACCGCCAGTGCCTTTGCTAGCGGGCGGCAGGCTTCCAGCAGCTTCGCGTATTCCAGCTCGCGCTCCGCTTCCCGCCAGCTATAGCTAAGAGCAAAGAAGTTGATCCACGTACTTTGGAGTCCGGCAGCCATGCTGCTGGGCGGCGGCAGCATGGCTGCCGGACTCCAAAGGATCAACTCCTCTGCTCGGCGCTGTAATGTACATGAGCTGCGCCAGCGAGCCTTTGATCGGCGCCTCATCCAGCCGCAGCAGGATGAAGCGGCGCTGCGTGTTCATTGGATCCTTGAACCGAAACGTATGGTTCTCCAGAATCGCCCAGTCGCTACCAAACGCCTGCGCCGACATGCACAGCACCAGCGCGCGCGAGCGCTCCAGCGCATCCTCGACCTTCACCACGATATCGTCGCCACGCTTCAGCGCCCACTCGAAGTACCAGACGCGCAGGCATCGGCGCGCAGCCGCTCGGCCAGGGCGCGCACGGCGGCTTTGTCCTGCGGGCTGTGGCTCAGGAATACGTCGTATGCGAAATCGTCGGCCATGCGTCACCTCTGGTTCCAGTTCGTGCTCGATGGATGGTTAGTCGTCAATAGCCAGTCGTCAGTAGCTAGTTGTCAGCACCCAGTCGTCACGCGTCAAATTGGACGCGGACGAACGCGGCCGAACGCGGGCAATGGAGCCTCTCCCAGTCCCCAGTCCCCAATCTCCAGTCCCTAGCACTAGCAGCCATGCTCGCCCGCGTAGGCATCGAGATCCGCCAGCCCGCCATCCACCTCGTCGCGCGGCAGATTGCCGGCGATCAGCGCCGCGTCGCTCAGTTGCTGGAGGCGCGCGTACAAGGCCCGCCCAGTACCGACGATCGCGCAATCGCCCGGCGCGGCCTGAAGCATAGCCCACAGGATATCCTCGGCTTTGGCATAAGCTCCAGCTTGCTCGTAGTAGAGCAACAGCTCCTGCTGCGTTGTGACGGGCAGCGCGTGCGACGAAAGCTCGGCGTCGAGCGATTCAACCGTTGGCACGTAGTCAGGCAGGGCCAGACCGGGATCGCGCAGCGCGCTATCGAGCAGGAGCAGGAGCGCCTTGTGATATGCTTCGGCCGCAGTCGTGCTATCGCCCTGCGCGGCGGCGGTATCGCCGGAGGCTCTGAGCAGCATCGCCAGCGCAAGGCATTTGTCGCGCCCGGCCGCGGGAGCTTCACCAAAACGCAGCCGGGCGATCAGGTCGTTCGGGTTGCGCTCTAGCACGGCCTCCGGCGATAGCCCGATCAGCTGACGGTAGGCCTGGTCGAGCACCATGTGCGCGGTCTCAAACTGGCGATCCTTGATCATCCGCACAATCCGCGCCCAGACCCGGCCGGCTTGCTGAATGTGGCGCAGGATGTAATCTTGGTAGGTCATTTGGTTTTCCTATTTAAAGGACGTGTGCAAATGGCATTTTTAGCCTGCCCTTCGACCCTTCGACACGCTCAGGGCGGGCAAGCTCAGGATGTACGGCAGCATAGTACTTTTCTTCTTTTGTCGGTCTTTTTCGCCTGCGGGACGAAAAAAGACCGACAAAGGGTATTACATTCGTCATACGTCACTCGTCATTCGTCATTCGTCATTCGTCATTCGTCGGCGATCCCACGCTCCCGCAGCGTCGCGGCGATCTGCGCGAGGCTCAGGCCGTGCTGGCGAGCCAGCTCGGCCGCGTAGCCGGCGATCTGCGGGCGGCCAGGCACGATCAGGTAGCTGGGGGTCGGCTCGCTACCATTGCCGGCGTGCGGCGCCAGGCCTGCCACCAGGCTGACTACGCCGGCGGGTGAGTCGCCCGCCAGCGCATCGTCCACCAGCTCGTGCAGATGCGTGACGAACAGCACGCGCGCGCCGAGCAGACGCAGGCCGGCCAGGAGATCACGGCTGAGCGCGCGCGCGGCGGCGTGATCGGTGCTGGACAGGGGCTCGTTCAGCAGCACCAGGCTGGCTGGGCCGGCCTGGCGAAAGATCTGGGCCAGACGATCGAGCTCCTCGGCCAGCCGCCCGCCGTTGATATCCAGCCGCTCGGCCACCGCAAAGTGCGTGTAGATGCCATCGACCGGGCTGATGCGCGCCTGCCGGCCGGGAACCAGCAGCCCGGCCTGAAACAGTACCTGGGCCTGGCCGACCGCGCGGGTGTAGGTGGTCTTGCCGCCGCTGTTCGGCCCAGTCAAAATGAAGATCGTCGCATCAGGCCCGAACGCCACATCATTCGGCACGAGAGCTTCGGCCAGGCCGGCCGTGCCGCGCGCCGCGCGCAGCCGCAGCGCCAGGTCGAGGCTGTATGCGCCATTGATCACGCACACGCGCTCGCCGGCCGGCGCGATCGCGGGGCGGCAGAGCGACAGCCCGGCGCTACGCAGCTCGTTCACCAGCCGCGTCGCGCCCAAATAGAAGGCTAGCTCGGGTTCCAAGCCCGCCAGCCCGGCGCTCTGCACGCGCGTGTAGCCGGCCAGCGCATCGGCGACAGGCGCGGACACGCGCTCCAGCAAGCGGTCGAGATCGCGAAACAGCTCGTGCTCGGGCGCATGCCGCTGGCGCTCGTCGGCTTTGTAGAGCGCGGTGATGCCGCGCACCGCATCGGGCGCGGCCCGCTCGCCGAATAGCCGATCCAGCAGGCTGTTCTTGCCGGCAAAGCGGCTGGCATTCACCGATACGATCGTCGCCGACTCAGGCCGCAGCTGGGCATCCAGGTTAATCCCCAGCGTGACGCTGCCGGCCTGATCGAGCTGGGCGCGTAGGCGCGGCAGCTCCTCGGCCAGGCGCTGGTAATCGGGCTGCGCGCGCGTGGCGGACAGGAACGCGTGCAGATTCAGCAGCCCGGCCGCGTGCAGATCAGCCCCGGCAGCATCCAGCGCCGACCACAGCTGTTCGACACAGGTTACATAGCCATCGAGCTCGGCCAGCCGCGTGGCGACTTGCAGCAGCGGGATGTGCTCGCCCCAGCTGCCGGCGCGACTAATGTTGGCAAGCTCGCCCAGCTGCGGCAGCATGCCGGCGATACTGGCAACCAAGCTGGGCAGCCGCAGCAGGTCGTCGAGGAGATCCTGACGATAGCCGATCACTGCCGGGTCGTCGCACAGCTCGGCCAGCACGCCCGCAACGAAGCGACCGTGGCGGCCATCGTAGTCGAGCGCATGGATGATCGGCGCCAGCCCCAGATCGGCCTCGCTAGGCGCCGGGCGACCGCTGGTGTGAGTCGCGCCGGCCACGGGGTGGAGCAGGCTCGGAACAGCTGCCTGGGCAAGCGTCATAGCGATCCTGTTGGCAAATATTCGTTGCTATTTCCGACGACCGACGACCGACGACCAGCTTGTGGTCGGTGGTCAATGGTCGGTCGTCACACACCGACCCGAAATGAACATTTGTGAGCCTGTACTACGTTGTATCAAAGGTCAGGAACTCGCCCGCGCACCAGCCGCGCCGCCCATCCACCTCGACATTCCACCAGGTGTATCTATCGCCATGCACCGGCCCGCCAATAATTGTGACGCGCGTACCGCTGGGCAGTGTGCCAACCGGTTCGACCCGGTCATTGGGCTCGGCGCGTAGATTCAAGCCATCTTGCGCCGTAACAGTGGCAGTGCGCGGCAGCGGCGTCGGCGGCACATCGGTGGCCGGCGCGGCCGCGAGTGCCTCGGTGGCGGGCGCTGCGGTAGCCAGGGCAGTCGGCGCGGCCGCCGATTCTGCGCTCGGCGCGGGGGCGCGGCGCAGCACAGCGAAGGCGGCCAGGCCGAGCAGCAGCGCCAGCGCCAGCAATCCGCCCGGCCAACGCGAGCGCCGGCGGGCCGATGCGGGAGGCGCGC
>WNGB01019702.1_pt1 | contig 18111 bp, 23 predicted proteins | sample 5400681 | NCBI WGS metagenome assembly WNGB01 (sample SAMN13153367, study PRJNA577476) | soil metagenome | isolation source: 115 cm soil or saprolite under grassland replicate 2 | place: USA:California | collected 2016-06-15 | reverse complement strand
CTCGGAGGTGATCGTCGTGTTGGCTTCGAGCTGACCGACCCAGTGGCCGTCAGGAGCCTGTTGGCCGAGCAGGTGCGCCTGGGCGCGCACGATCGCGTCCTGCAGGTCCCTCACGGGCGTGATGGTAACATGTTGACTGAACGACGGAAAACTTCTCGCATGGATCTTCTCGTCGGTACCGTGACGTTGCGCCCGTACGTGTTCGCCTTCCTGGCGCTGTTCCTGCTCGCCGGGCTGGCCGATCTCGGCTGGCGGCGCACCCTCGGATTCGCGGGATGCGTCTCGCCGGTGGCCTGGCTCTCGGAATTCTCGTCCACGCGGACCGGCGTGCCGTTCGGACTCTACCAGTACACCCTGCTGACGCGCGGCCGTGAGCTCCACATCGCCGACGTGCCCCTGATCGACCCCCTGTCCTTCACGTTTCTCGCCTACGCGTCGTTCTGCCTCGCGCGCGTGGCTCTTTCCGCCCGGACTGCGCCGCGATCGGTCACGGCGGTGGTCGCCGGCGTGCTCATGATGGCGCTCGACGTCGTCATCGATCCGCTCGCGGTGCGCGGCGATCGGTGGTTCCTCGGGCACCTGTTCACCTACGCCGAGCCCGGAGTCTATTTCGGCGTGCCGCTCTCGAACTTCGCAGGGTGGGTGATCGTCGGCGTCGGCGGGGTCGGTCTCTACCTGGCGTTCGCGCCCGGTGCCTCCGGGCGGCGGGCCTGGCCAGGAGTGGCGTTATACTACGTCGTGTTCGGGTTCAACCTCGCCATGACGGTATGGATCGGCGAGTGGGTGCTGGCTGGGGTGGGTGCGGCGATCCACGTCGCAGTCGCCCTGACCATCGTGTACCTGTACCGGCATTCCGGCGTGATGGCGCTGGGCCCGGAGAGCGGAGGGATTCAGCGCGCATGAGCCTGCCTATATCACAGATGTGGGCGGTGGCGTCCTACGTCATCAAGCAAAAAATCACCGGCCGGAAGCGTTACCCGCTGGTGCTGATGCTCGAGCCGTTGTTCCGCTGCAATCTCGCCTGCGCCGGCTGCGGCAAGATCCAGTACCCGGCGCAGATCCTGAGAAAGCACCTGACGGTCGAGCAGTGCCTCGCGGCGGTGGACGAGTGCGGCGCGCCGGTCGTCTCGATTCCCGGCGGTGAGCCGCTCATGTATCCGGACATCGGGCCCCTCGTGGAGGCCCTGGTGGCGCGTCGCAAATATGTCTACCTCTGCACCAACGCGATCCTGTTGAAAGAGAAGCTCGAAGCCGGCCTCTTCACGCCCTCGAAGTACTTCTCCTTCAGCGTGCACCTGGATGGGCTCCGCGCCGAGCACGACGAAGCCGTCTGCCGCGACGGGGTCTACGTCCAGGCGGTCGCGGGGATCAAGGAAGCGCTCCGGCGGGGCTTTCGCGTGACCACGAACTCGACGCTCTTCGACGGCGTGAACCCGCTCAGAATGCGCGAGTTCTTCGACGCGATGATGGATCTGGGCGTCGAGGGCATGATGATCTCGCCGGGTTACAGCTACTCCAAGGCACCCGATCAGGAGCACTTCCTGCGTACCCAGCGCGCTCACGACCTGTTCTCGGAGATTCTCTCGAATCCGAACCGGCGGTGGCGGTTCAACCAGTCCCCGCTGTTCCTCCAGTTCCTCATGGGCAAGCAGGACTTCGAGTGCACGCCGTGGGGCAACCCGACCTACAACGTCTTCGGCTGGCAGCGCCCCTGCTATCTCCTCCAGGAAGGGTACGCCGCGAGCTTTACGGAGCTGCTCGAGACCACCCGCTGGGAGAACTACGGGCGGCGGAGCGGCAACGAGAAGTGCCGCGACTGCATGGTGCACTGCGGCTACGAGCCGACGGCCGTGCACCACACGTTCGCGTCGTGGCGCGGATTCCGCGATACCGTCCACGCCACGGTGACCGGGCGTTTCTGACGCCGAAGCCGGCATGACGGACGGAGCCCCGCTCGAAGGTTGGGCGCCCGAGATCGGAGGGGCCGTGTCCCTCGAGGCGGTCGTCGACAAGGCGTTCGACTACCGCGGCAACGTTGCCGTGGTGAAAACCGACGGCTCGGAGACGGTCGGGTACCTGTTCAACCGCAACCGCGATGTTCCGGTGCCGTTCGTCCAGATGTTCGACGTGAACGGCGCGGGGCCGTACACCATCCCGTACCGCGAGATCCGCACGATCCGGTTCACCGGCCGGGATACGGCGGCGGGCCAATCTTACGCGGCGTGGCTCCGCGCCAAGGAAGCGGCGAAGGGCGCCCTCCACACCGAGAAGGACTCCGGCCGCACGCCACCCTGGGACGCGTGACCCGCGTCCTCGTCGTCACCGCCGTCGATCTCGAAGCCCGTGGCCTGGCTCGGCACCTCGGTCTCGAGCGCGTCGCCGCGAGCGCGTGGCCGCATTTCCGGGGGGGCGCGCTCGAGCTGGTCTGCGCCGGCCCGCGGGCCGCCCACCTCGAGGCGCGGGTCGCCAGTGCCGTACCGGCGTCGCTCGTGATCTCGGCCGGCGTCTGCGGCGCGCTCGCGCCCGATCTCATCGAAGGCGATCTCGTCGTGCCCGAGGTCGTCGTGAGCTCGACGGCCACGCGTCACGCCACCGCCGCCGTGCCCGGGCTCCGTCGCGCCGGAACTCTCGTGACGGTGGACGCGATCGTCGGAACGGCCGAGCGGAAAGCGCGGCTCTGGGTCGAGACCGGCGCGCTCGCCTGCGACATGGAATCGGCCCTGATCCTCGAGTGGGCCGCGGCGCGCGGGCTCGCGGTCGCCGTCGTACGCGGGGTGTCGGACACCGCGAGCCGCGGCGTCTCCGCCGATCTCGCCGCGGTGGTCGAGCCCGACGGACGAGTCCGTACGACGCGGGCCGTACGCGTAGTGCTGTCGCGCCCGCGAGCCATCTCCGAGGCGTTGACACTCCGGACCGGGACGAACGCCGCGTTGAAAGCCGTCGCCGCCGCCCTCGGGAAAGTAGCTCGAGCATGACATCTGAAGCCGGCGTCGGATCGGGCGTGTCGGAGCCGGGTCGCCTCTGTCTCAGGCCACCCACGGTGGAAGCCGTGCTCACGGCCCCCGCTACAACAAACGTGTCGGAGCCGCGCGCATGACCGGTTGCGTCAGCTCGGGCGTGTCGGAGCCACGCGCTCCTGCCTCAGGCCACCCTCGGTCCAAGCCGGCCTCATGGCACCCGGTACAACAGACGCACTCGTGACCGGGGGGACGGGCTTCGTGGGCGCCAACGTCGTCCGCGAGCTGCTGCGTGAGGGCGGCACCGTCCGCGTGCTGGTGAGGCCTCGCGGCGACCGTCGCGCGCTCGCCGGGCTGGCGGTGGAAATGTGCGACGGCGACCTCGGCGACCCCGCATCGCTCCGCCGCGCCGTCCAGGGCGCGCGCACTGTCTTCCACGTCGCCGCCGACTACCGGCTGTGGACGCGTCGCCCCGAGGAACTGTATCGGACCAACGTCGAAGGCACGCGCGCCGTGCTCCAGGCTGCCGCCGATGCGGGCGTGCGCCGCGTGGTGTACACCTCGAGCGTCGGCGCGCTCGGCATTCCGAAGGACGGGACACCGGGGACGGAGACGACGCCGGTCACGCTCGCCGACATGGTCGGTCCTTACAAGGCCTCCAAGTTCCTCGCCGAGCAGGTCGCCATCGGCTTCGCGCTCAAGGGACTTCCGGTCGTGATCGTGAACCCTTCGACGCCAGTCGGTCCGTGGGACGTCAAGCCGACGCCGACCGGACAGATGATCGTCGACTTTCTCCAGGGGAAGATGTTCGCGACGCTCGACACGGGGCTCAACCTGGTCCACGTGCGTGACGTCGCGCGCGGTCATCTCCTGGCCGCCGAGCGCGGCCACGTCGGCGAGAAGTACATCCTGGGCAACGCGAACCTCACGCTCGCCGAGCTTGGGACCTTGCTCGCGGAGATCAGCGGGAACCGTCCGCCGCGCGTCCGGATTCCCTACGCCGTGGCCTGGCTCGCCGCCGGGTGCATGGAGGTCGCCGCGCGCGTCACCGGCGGCGCTCCCCGAGCGTCGCTGACCGCCGTGCGCATGGCCCGGAAGCGTATGTTTTTCAGCCCGGCCAAGGCCGAGCGCGAGCTCGGGCTCCCGCAGACCGACGTGCGCGAGGCGCTCCGTGACGCGACCGACTGGTTCGCCGCGCACGGGTACGTCACGCTCGCCAGGAAGATCGCATGACCGGGCATCTGGCGGCCCGCCTGACCCGCAAGAGCCGCTCGAACTTCTACTACGCCTTCCTCGCACTCCCCAAGCGCCGCCGGGCCGCCCTGTACGCCGTGTACGCCTTCTGTCGGACGGTGGACGATATCGCCGACCTCGGGGGCGAGCGCGGCAGCAAGTGCACGGACCAGCGGCGCGAGCTCGATCGCTGGCGTCGTGACGTCGCGCTCTGCTACGAGCCCGGCGGCCGCCCGACGGACCCGATCGCGTCAGGTCTGGCGCAGGCCGTGCGGGCGTTCGCGATCCCGCGCGATGCGCTCCTGGCGATCATCGACGGCGTCGAGATGGACCTCGACCAGGTCCGGTACGAGACGGCGGAGGAGCTCTATCCCTACTGTTATCGCGTCGCCTCGGCGGTCGGCCTGTGCTGCATCGAGATCTTCGGCTATACGGATCCGCGCGCGCGAGAGTACGCGATCAAGCTCGGCACCGCGCTCCAGATCACGAACATCATCCGGGACGTCGGTGCCGACGCCCGCGCCGGGCGTATCTACGTGCCGCAGGAGGATCTCCGGAAGTTCGGCGTGACCACGGAGGATCTGCGGACGGGGCAGTACACCGAAGAGTTCGTGGGGCTCATGCGTCACCAGGCAGAGCGGGCGCGACAGTTCTATCGAGCCGCACAGGAGAGCTTCCCGGCGGTGGACGCACGCTCGCTCGTGCCGGCGGAGATCATGGGCCAGATCTATCGGGCGCTGCTGGAGGAGATCGAGGCGCGCCGTTTTCGGGTTTTCGACGGGCGCATCACGGTGCCGACGGCCCGCAAGGTCGTGATTGCGCTCCGCTGCTGGGCGGCCGCGCGGTTCGGCTCCGCCTCGCGCCGGGCGCGGGCGGCGTGAGAGCCGCCGTCTACCGCGGCGCCGGCCGACTCGCTGCCGAGGACTGGCCGGAGCCGTCGATCGGTGCCGGCGAGGTCCTGTTGCGCCTCAGAGGCTGCGGCCTCTGCGGATCGGACATCGCCAAGATCGTCGATCCCGCGACGAAAGTCCCGGCGGTCTTCGGTCACGAGGTGGTGGGAGAGGTGGTGGTCGTGGGCGCCGGCGTGGCGAACTGTGTGGTCGGCGACCGCGTCGTGGCGGCCCATCACGTCCCGTGCGGGAGCTGTCACTACTGCCGCCGTGGCAGCGAGTCCATGTGCCCCGCGTTCAAGACGTCGAATCTCGACCCGGGAGGATTCGCCGAGTACGTGCGGGTCCCCGCGCCCAACGCGCGCCACGCGATGTTCCGCGTTCCGGCGCACGTCCGGGACGAGGCCGCGTCCTTCGTCGAGCCCCTGGCCTGCTGCGTGCGGGCACTGCGGCGCGCCCGAATCGAGCCCGGCGACACGACGGTCGTCGTCGGCCTCGGGTCGATCGGCTGTCTTTTCGTCCAGCTCCTCAAGCGCGCAGGTGCCGCGGTCGTCGGCTGCGACAACCTCCCCGACCGCGTCGCCCTTGCCGGCCGGCTGGGCGCCGACGCCGGCGGGCCGGGCGATGTGACCGGACAGGCCGTGCGAAAGCTGAGCGGCGGCCGCGGCGCCGATCAGGTGATCGTCACGGGAGGAGGCTCGGAGGTGCTGCCGTGGGCGGCGGACATGCTTCGCGATGGCGGCACCGTCCATTACTTCGCCGGCGGCGACGGTGACGCCCTCCCGCTCTCGCTCGAGCGGCTCTATCACCGCGAGCTGACGATCACGGCGACTTACTCGTCGTGCCCGGCCGACCTGGCCGAGGCGTTCCGCCTCATTTCCGGTGACGAGATCGCGGTCGAGCGCCTCGTCACGCACCGCGTGCCGCTCGAGAGCCTGGCGAGCGGCGTCGACCTGATGCGCCGCCGCGAAGCGCTGAAGGTGTACGTCACGCCGTGAGAGCGATGGTGTTCCACGGGCCCGGCGACCTCCGCCGCGAGGAGCTTCCGGTGCGCCCGCCGGCGAGCGGGGAGCTCGTCCTGCGCATCGACGCGGCCCTGACGTGCGGCACCGACGTGAAGACGCTGCGCCGCGGGCACCCGGTGATGATCCCGAAGATCCCCACCGTCTTCGGCCACGAGTTCGCCGGCACCGTCACCTCGGTGGGCCCCGGCGTCTCGCGGTTCCGCGAGGGCGATCGCGTGGTCGCAGCGAACTCGGCGCCGTGTGGCGACTGCCCATCGTGTCGCGCCGGCCGACCGAATCTCTGCGACGATCTCCTGTTCGTCAACGGTGCGTACGGCGAGTTCATCGTCCTGCCGCCGCGTCTCGTCGCCCGTAATGTCGTCCCGCTGGCGGCGTCGCTGCCGGTCGAGCGCGCCGCCTTCGCCGAGCCCCTCGCGTGTGCCTTCCTGGCGATCGAGCGGGCGAGGGTCGAGTCCGGGCAGACGGTGGTCGTGTTCGGCCACGGTCCGCTGGGCTGTCTGCTCGGGATGCTCGCGGCGTCCCGTAAGGCACAGGTCGTCATGGTCGGCAAATCAGGCTGGCGGTTCGATCGCCTGAAGAGCCTGGGTTTCGCTCGTTGGCTGGACGCGACCGCGGGCGATGTCATCGAGGACATCCGCGGCGTCACCGGCGGTCGCGGCGCGGATGTCACCGTCGACGCCACGGGCAAGCCGGAGGTCTGGGAACAGGCCGTGAATGCGGTAGGGCGCGGCGGCAGCGTGGTATTCTTTGGCGGTTGCGCACCCGGAACCTCGATCAGCCTCGACACCCGGCGGACGCATTACGAGGAACTGACACTCCTCGGAGCCTTCCACCACACGCCAGAGATGTTCCGGCGGGCGGTCGAGGCCCTGGAGTCGGGTGCGCTGGTACCGGACAGTCTGATCACTCATCGCATGCGGCTCGAGGAGGTAGGGCGAGCGCTGGATCTCATGGCAAAGGGCGAGGCCCTCAAGGTCCTGATCACGCCATGAAGGCCCATTGGGGTGTCGTCACGTGTGCCGTCATGCTCACCCTTGCCGCGGTCGCCCCGTCGGCCCTGGCGTTCGATTCGAGCCTGACGTTCTCGAAGGGCACGTACGTAATCTCGGGTGAGGGCAGCTACGGCAAGCAGTTCAACCTCGAGGGATTCCACGAGTGGAGCGAGATCGAGTACTGGAATCTCGGGGCCCGCCTGTCGATCCTGCCCCTCGGTCCAACGGGCCCGAGCGTGCTCCGCGGCGCATTCGAGGTCGGTCTCGAGCCGCTCTACCAGCACTACACCGGCTCCCGACGGGCATTCTGGGCCGGCCTGGTCGCCGTGTCCCGGTACCACTTTCTGTCGCTCGGGCGCCTCGTCCCCTACGCGGAGGCCGGGGCCGGCGCGGGCGGGACCGATCTGAAGGTCCGGGAGATCGACTCCAACTTCTCCTTCCTGCTCTGGGCCGGCGCCGGCGCATCGGTGTTCCTCACCGACGCGACCGCGGTGTACGTCGGCTACCGGTACGAGCACAACTCCAACGGCAACACGGACAAGCCCAATCGCGGCTGGGAGTCCCACGTCGGGCTCGTGGGCGTGTCATACTATTTCCGATGAGGCGGGGATCGCCATGAATGCACCCATCTCCGAGATTCTCCTGGCTGGCCCACGCGGCTTTTGCGCCGGTGTGGAGCGGGCAATCGACATCGTCGAGCTGGCGCTGTCCGTGTGCCAGCCCCCCGTCTACGTCCGCCGCGAGATCGTCCACAACCGGCTCGTCGTCGAGACGCTCCGGAGACAGGGCGCCATCTTCGTGGACGAGCTGGACGAGGTGCCGGACGACGCGACCGTGATCTTCAGCGCCCACGGGATCGCGCCGGAGGTGCGGCAGGAGGGGGTCCGCCGCGGCCTTCGCGTGATCGACGCGACGTGCCCGCTGGTGACCAAGGTGCATCTCGAGGCGGTCCGCTACGCGCGCGAGGACTACTCGATCATCCTCATCGGTCACGAGGACCACGACGAGGTCATCGGCACGCTCGGCGAGGCGCCCGAGCGCATCTTCGTCATCGCCCATGTGGACGAGGTCGCGACGCTCGAGGTGCCGGACCCCAACAAGGTCGCTTATCTGACCCAAACCACGCTCTCGGTCGACGACACGCGTGACGTCATCGAGGCGCTGCGCCGGAAGTTTCCGAGAATCGTCGGACCCTCGCGCAACGACATCTGCTACGCGACGCAGAATCGCCAGGCGGCCGTCAAGCGGCTGGCGAACGATGTCGCTGTCCTGCTGGTCATCGGCTCGGCCAACAGCTCCAACGCGATCCGGCTCGTGGAGGTTGCGCAGACGGCCGGCACCCGCGCCTACCTCATCAACGACCAGAATGCCCACCGCGTCGGCATCACTGCGGGCGCGTCCACTCCCGAGATTCTCGTGACCCAGACGGTGGAGGCGTTACGGGGGCAGGGCGTCGCAGTGCGGGAAGTCCACGTGGTCGAGGAGGACGTACGCTTCGCGCTCCCGCAGGAGCTCGCACGCATGGCCGAGGAGCGCGGGATGACCTTGCCGGCCCGGACGGCGATGCGCCAGACTATTTGAGGCCTCGAGAGGCCGCGACAATCAGGTACCCCCCTACCGGTGATGCAGGTTCGGTTCGAGGGTGTAATCAGTCGGCGGCGGTAGGAGCCCCACGGCCGGGCCAAGGTAGCACAGGCGCCGCCCCAGGGCATCGGGGGCGGCGTTGTTGCGTCCGGGCTCGCCCAGCCCGGTCCCGTGCCCGGCCCCGTCCGCAACGGCGGCGCCGTCCTACCTCACAGGACGCCGATCCAGGCCAGGACCGAGAGCGCGGCGATGACGAGCACGACGAAGGCCACGAATGCCCCAAGGCCGATCACGTCGATGACGCTGCGATCCAGGTCGCTCATGGCCCTGATTCTACCCCGTACTTTGCGGCACGCGGGCGCGCGCGTGCTCACCGTGTAGTCGGGCCACCTACCGGGACCACCACGCCATCGCGCTCCTGGGCGATCTGATCGTGGACGACGACGTCCAGCAGCTTGCCCGCGTCGACGAGCTGCCGCGTCAGGCGAAGGTCCTCCTTCGAGGGCGCGAGGTCGCCAGACGGGTGGTTGTGGACGAGGACGACTGAGGCCACGCCCAGCACCCGGAGCGCAGGGCCGAACACCTCGCGCGGATGGACGAGCGACGCCGTGAGCGTGCCGCTCGACACCTCATGGTAGGCGACCAGGTGGTTCTGCGCGTCGAGCAGGAAGGCGCCGAAGTGCTCGCGGGCGTCGTCGGGGAGCAGCTGCGCGGCGAGCGCCGCGACCGCCAGCGGCGCACTCAACGGAGCCCGGCGTGGGCCAGGCTCGCGGACGACGCGGAAGCGGACGACGTTGACGGTGTAGTTCATCACCGCACCACCAGCCCGTCGCCAATGGCGCCGCCGATGATGGGCCCGATGTAGCGGTGCTCGACGACCACGGCGCCGCCGAACCAGGTCGCGTCGTCCGGCAGATGGTCTTTGACCCAGGCGCTGGCCGCACGAGATACCGGACGGAGCAGGTAGAGAGTCCCGTGACCGGACAACTCGAAGTCGATCCGCATGGCCGTTTCTCCTTGCTCGCTTTCGCGAGCCCCATCCTGGCTCGTCGCCAGAACCACCTTCTCGGCCGTCGCCGCGAGGTTGGTGGCGCGGGTGCGATGATCCGCGCGCTCGTGATGGCTGTTCAGGAGTCTACACCAGACCGGTCCCGAATAAGTACCTTGATCTCCGCTCTTGCATGCTAGCGCGTTGGCGACACGCGAAGGGAGGCTGTTTACAAGGCTATGAACGAAATAATCGGACTCTACGACGGGTTTGGCCCCGATTTCCTCGCGGCACTGCTCGCGGCATTCCCCGATAGCGAGCCGACGTCGGAGGAGATCGCAGCCTTCGAACGCTCGTACAAAGAAAGGGGATAGACGAAGGGCCACGCATCGAGTGGCTCGACCGCGCGGTCCTTATGCCCTACGAATTGCGATCCGGCGCAGCCCGGAACGCGCCAAGCACCTTCGGCCCTAGCTCGATCTACTGTGGCGGGCGAAATCTCTCGATCAACGCCTTCGTAGCCCGAAGCTGGTCTTTGAGGCGCTCGGCCGTCGCGGCAGTCCCCGCGCTTTTTGTGTGCACTAAGTTGGAGTTCGCTCTCTCCACAAGTTCGTCAAAGCTCTCCGCGTGCTGCCCGAGCCGCAACCGCACGATGTGGGCCACGTCCTTCTTGTCCTCTTCCGAGTGAACCAGACCTAACACGACGAGAAGGTCCCTAGCCGCGTTGCATCGCTCAACGGCAAGGGGTACGACGTTGATGAGGCCATCTAAGACTGCGCCCTCCACGGGGTCCAGACGGGTGGCCTTCCGCATAGCGACGAGATCCCTCAACAGCAGCTTGTACGCCTCGACGTGCGGGTTGAATTCTAGGAAAATCCACTGCTGAGCCCAGGCGCCAGTGAGCGCGACGAATGAGAGCATCATTCCCACGCCGACACGTCTAGGGGTGATCATCACTTCCCCTTCGGCCCGCGCGGGTCCACGGTGTCGGGGAGGCACGTAAATAGCGCAGGCGGGGTTGTTGTGATCGTCTGTTCTTTCCGGACACGTTCCCGCTCACAGTCGTCACGTGAGTTCCATGCACCGAAAGCCAGAGCCACGACATTGCCCCGCTCCGCTCCCTGTCACCACAAGACCCACGCGCACTCGGCGTAGGCCGTCGCAGCCGAGGCGAGCAGGGAGAACGCGGCGAGCAGCGAGGCTCTTCGTCCGAGTCGCATCATCGGCTGCCTCCCTTAGCCTGGTGAGTTAATCGATGCGCCCATAAAGCACGACACTAAGCGCAAATACTCTGGCGAGGAACATGCCGAAGCCGAGCATCCCGAGCGGGAACTTTGTCACATCACCGACCACATAGAAAAACACGGCGCCTGCCAAGGTCGATGCTGCCGCATACGCGATCCGGCGCGCCCAACGCGCGGTGTGCAGAGCGACGAAACCAAGGGCTGCGCTCAGGAGCCGGCCGCGTTTGGTCAGTCATGGGCTAATTGAACCACCCGCGCGCCGGATCTCGCTCTTGACCGCGAGCGCCTTCTTGAACTCGACGCGAACCTCGGCCCACGCCTCCGTGCTCCAGCGCGTGTGCAGCATCACGCGCAGAACGCGGTTGATGCGGAGCCACGGGTGCCAGAGGCGGGCGGCGATGTCGTTCATTTCCGCTTCGCGAACTCCTCACGCATGCACGCTTGGAGCTCCTGATACCCGTAGAGCGTATCTGTCCCGCGAAACCACCAGCGGCCGTCGGGTTCCACGCGGTAGATCTGGCCCTGGCTCACCCTGCCCTGGGCCTTGCACGCCGCGTACGCCGCCCACGTGCGATCCTGCGCGGGCGTGTTCTGGAACGTGGCGCAGCCAGCGAGAAGCACGGCAGCAAGGATCAGAGCGTCCCCCCGTCGTCCCATCATTGGCTCCCCTCGGCCTGTCTCAGCGCCTCCCACGCCGCCCGCTGCGTCGCGCGCCATGGCGTCGGCTCCCACGCAGACGCGGTCGCGCTCGACAGCGCCAATGCCTCGCCAGGATCCAGCCACGAGCGGAGCGCGCCGTCCTTGACACAAATCCCCGCTCTGCTATGCTTCGCCCCAAAGCGGAAGAGACCGGTCATGTCTACGAAATCACTCTACGAACGCCTCGGCGGTTACGACGCCATCTCTGCCGTCAGCAACGCTCTGGTGGATCGCCTTCAGAAAGACCCGCAACTCGGCCGCTTCTGGCAGCATCGCGGCGAGGACGGCATGAAACGGGAACGACAGCTCCTCGTGGATTATCTCTGCCACAACGCCGGCGGTCCGATGTACTACACGGGCCGCGACATGAAACTGACCCACATAGGCATGCGCATCAGCGAAAGCGATTGGAACATCTTCCTCGGCCACGCCGACGCCACGTTGAAAGCCTTCAAAGTTCCCCAAGCCGAATACGACGAATTCGTCGCCTTCGTCCTCAGCCTGAAAGGCGACCTGGTCGAAGTGTAGCCGGCATTACGCTGCGCGCAGCCATCCAGTCATCGGCTTTCCAGCGTGACGAGGAGCAGGCGGCCGAGGCGGTCAGTCACGGTCGGAGGGCTCGCGGGCCAGCACGCGCTACTCAATTACCTGGTCCGCCCTGATCAGAATCGTCTGCGGGATCGTCAGCCCGAGTGCCTTCGCGGTCTTCATGTTGATGACCAGCTCGAACTTCGTGGGCTGCTCGACGGGGAGGTCAGCGGGCTTCGCGCCTTTGAGGATCTTGTCGACATAGACGGCCGCCCGTCGCGCGAGCGCGTCATAGCTTGGTCCGTACGCCACGAGGCAGCCCGTCACCACGAACTCCCTCACTTCGCACATCGTCGGCACGTGGTTCTTGACGGCGAGGTCCGCGATTCGGCCCCGCTGGTTGAAAGTGAGTCCGTCTGTCACGACGACGAGCGCTCTGAAGATGCTCGCGGCGAATCGTCACGAAGGTCGCGTCGAGCCCGTGAGGGTCTCGAACCTCCAGACGACGGACTTGGAGTCCCAAGACCCGCGCCGCGCTCTCCATCTGCTTCGCCGCGGCAACAGTGCTGGCGCTCAAGAGCATGCCCGTCCGCTCGACAGCCGGCAGCGTTTCCTTCAACAGCTCTAGCCGCTTGCTGTATAGCTCCGGCGCCAGCGTCGTGAGCCCCGTGACATTGCCGCCTGGACGCGCGAGGCTTGCGACGAGGCCGACGCTCACCGGGTCCGGTACGAGCATCATCACAATTGGCGTTCCCGGCAGGGCCCGCTTAGCGGTGAGGGCTTCGACCTCAGCCGTCACGGCGACGACGTCGACCCTGCGTTCCGCCAGGTCCGCGACCAAATCCCGAAGACGGTCCTGCCGTCCTCCCGCGAATCGACGCTCGATGGCGATGTTCCGCCCTTCGACGTAACCGAGCTCTCCCAGCTGGTCCAAGAACGCGATCCAGACGGGATTGGGTTTGACGGGATCGGTCCCGATCGAAAGCAGACCGACCCTTGGGGGAGCCTGTGCCAAGGCCGCCGGCGGCGCGAGAAACACGCCGGCAATGAGCACGAGAGCAAACCCGATCCGCCGCATGGGCACCTCGGTTGAGGACGGCTGCCGGGGAGTCTAGCCGAAGGCCACGACGCGCGCCAGCGCCGCGCCGCCTCCCGCCGCGCGGTGGGCGAAGACACAGCGCATCGACTCCCCAGTTGGCCATTGAGGCGAGACCGACCGCTTCGGCCTCAGAATCCCATCGCTCACGCAGCACCGGGTGCGGGATCTTCGTTCGCGGATCCTCGATGCTGAACCGCGAGCGCAACATGGCGACGGGCTCGTTGGCTAGCGCATCGCGTTCCTCGTCGGTGACATCTTGCGCGACGGCTTCCCTCAGCTCCTTCCGCGCCTTGTCGTGATCGGCGTGATTCGGGTTCCAGAGCGCTGGGTTGGCGTTGGCCGCGCGCACCCGTGGCGTGGCCTGGTCCTGGCGTGGCCTGGTCCTGCTTCGCCGCGAGCGCCGCGTCGCTACGCATCGTGTCGGACGAGCTATGGCACGCCGCGCACGCCCGCGTCGAGAAGACCGTGAAGTCCTACCTCCGACGCGGCAACCAACTGGTCGGCAAGGGCGCCCGCGAGCAGCGCGCGGCCGAGCGGGCGAACCTCCTGGCCGAGATCCCCAAGCTGGCGGGCACCGAGGCGCGGCTAGTCCGACGCATCGCTACCGTCGAGGACGACGCCCTGGTGGGGGCGCTGAAGGGCGAGTGGGAGGCCAAGGCGAGTCGCGAGTGGGCCGAGCGCCGCGTGGCCGAGCTTGAGGGGATCGAGCGCGATCTCGCGGCCGACCGTTCCGAGGTCGAGGCTCTCCGCGAGACGTGGAAGTCCTGGTCGGCGGCCTTGGAGAAGGCGACCTACGCGCCGGCCGGCAGCGTACCCGCGGAGGCCCGGGCGCAGGCGAGGCAGATCTTGCGGAAGGTCTTGGTGGGGACCATCGAGGTCACGCCGCTTGCGGAGAAGATCGACGGCAGGCCCTCGTGGAGCTTCCTGGGCTTCAGCCGCTTCGACGGCGTGATCCTCGGCGGCCTGACCAAGGGCGAGTCATTCAATGTAGTCCTACACGACGCGAAGACGGGCGAGGTCCTGACGCAGGACGTCGACACCCTCGTCAGGGTGGGATACCGGCCTATCTCTGGTGGCTCGGACGCTGGGTGCGGTACCGGGCGCGACACCGACGGGCCCCCAAGCCCCCAGCGCTCGGAGACGCCACGGCGGAGCCGGGGCGCCCCTCGATGTTTCGTTACGATCATGGGGGCCTCGACGGGCCCACATGCCCCCCCACCGCGGCGGGCTCTACGACGTCTTAGCCACGCTGCATCTCGAGTGGTAGCAGCGTGTCTACCAGTGAGGCGCCGCCGTCGGCGTAGATGAGTTGGCCCGTGATCCACGCAGCATCCGGCGAACACAAGAGCCCTACGACGTTGCCGATGTCCGCCGGCGTCCCCATCCGCCCCATAGGCGTCCAGCCGCTGGCATGCCAGGCTCGGGCGGTGTCGACGGCGGCCTGGGGAAAGCTGTTCAGCACGCTGTCATCGGTGAGACCGGGACTTACCGAGTTGACCGTAATACCGCGCGGGGCCAGCGTTACCGCGAAGTAACGGACGAGGGACTCGAGGGCGGCCTTGGCCGAGCCCATCGCGATCCACGGTTGCCAGGTGCCCTTCAGGCCCCCCGGAGCATAGGTGATGGCGATGATGCGGCCGCCCTGACCCATGAGCCCGACGGCCTCCCGCGCGCCGACGAGGAAGGCCTTGGCCTGCGAGTCCATGGCGTGGTCCCAGGCCTCGAGCGTGATGTCCATCGGCTTCTGGTAGAACCGCGCCGCCTCCGGGCGAGCGTTCGCGACGAAGATGTCGAGCGTGCCAAAGGCCTTGCGAACCTCACCGAACATCGACCGGACGTCCTCCACCCTCGACACGTCGGCCTGGACGAGGAAGCCGTCGGCGCCGTGCTTGCGCACGCGCTCGAGCGTATCTTTGGCGGCGGCCTCGTTGGCGTAGTAGTGGACGGCGACGCGGGCGCCGGCCTCGGCGAGCTTGAGCGCGATACCCCGGCCGATTCCCCGCGACCCTCCTGTCACCAGTGCATGCTTGCCCTTGAGCGACATGGTGTCCTCCTTTGTGCTGGGGGCGATCGCCGCGACGCCATGGCCGATGCCCGCCGTTGCGCTCGTCCGGACGATCCTTACCACAAAGAGCTGAGATACACTCCATCATCGGATTGCCGATCACTTGGGGAACCCCATGAGCTTCGTCAGCCACGTCGAGTGCACCATCTGCGGCGCCCGCCACGATGCCAAGCGCCTCCTGACCGTCTGCGAGACGTGCGGGCAGATGCTCGCGGTGCGCTACGACCTTGCGCGCGTCACGGCGCGCGTCACGAAGGACGCGCTCCGCCTGCGCGCGCCCGGCATGTACCGGTTCCGCGAGCTGACACCGCTCGACGACGCCGAGCAGCCGGTGACGCTCGGCGAAGGGGGCACGGCCCTCCTCGAGCTCCCGCGGCTCGCTGCCCACCTGGGCATCGGGAAGCTCTGGGCGAAAGACGAGGGTCAGAATCCGACCGGGTCGTTCAAGGCGCGCGGCCTCGGCATGGCGATCACACGCGCGCGAACGCTCGGCGCCAGAGGCTTCGTCATCCCCTCGGCCGGCAATGCGGGCGGCGCCGCGGCGGTCTACGCGGCGCGGTGCGGCCTGCCGTGCGTCGTCATCGTGCCACGAGGGACGCCGTCGGCGGCGGTTGCCGAGGCTCAGATTGCAGGCGCCCACGTCTTCACGATCGAGGGCTCGATCGCTACCGCCGGCAAGGTTGCGGCGAAAGTCGCGCCTCAGCTGGGCTGGTTCGATCTCTCGACGCTCAGGGAGCCGTATCGACTGGAAGGCAAAAAGACGATCGGACTCGAGCTGGCCGAGCAGCTCGGATGGCGGATGCCCGACGTCCTGCTCTATCCGACGGGCGGCGGCACCGGACTCGTCGGCATCCCGAAGGGCTACGAAGAGCTCCGGGCGATGGGCTGGCTCTCGGGTGCGCTGCCGCGCTTCTTCGCCGTCCAGGCCGAGGGCTGCGCGCCCGTGGTGAAGGCGTTCGCCGACGGCGCCGAGACGACGACGGCCTGGGAGAACCCGACGACACACGCCGCCGGGCTTCGTGTACCGTCGCCCTTTGCGGGCCGCCAGATGCTTCGGCTCCTGCGCGACACTCGGGGCGGCGCGGTCGCGATCGGCGAAGCGGCGATCCAGGAGGGGCAACGCCTCGTGGCGCGCACCGAGGGCATCTGGACCGCGCCCGAGTCGGCCGCGCTCGTCGCGGCGCTCGCCGAGCTCAAGGATCGCGGCGAGGCTTATCGCGACGCCGAGATCCTATTGATCCTCACCGGCGCCGGACTCAAGTACGAGCCGCCACCCCTCGCGGCGCCGACCGATCTGGCGGGCACGGAGGAGGATGTCCTCGCTAGGGTGCGCCGGGTGGCCGGGGCTTAACAGCGTCCGCCCTTCGGTGGTAGGATCTTCTCCACCGCATTGCCCGTCCCAGGAGGCAGGTCAATGGCGATCGAGATCGGGAAGATCCGGAACGTCGGCATCGTCGGTCACGGTGGCGTCGGCAAGACCACGCTCGTCGAGGCCATGCTATTCGCCGCCGGCGCTGTGACGCGCCTGGGGCGCGTGGACGACGGCTCGACCACCACCGACTTCGACCCGGACGAGATCAAGCGAAAGATCTCGATCAACACCTCGGTGGCGTACTGCGACTGGAAGGGCCACCGGATCAACCTGGTCGACACCCCGGGGTACGGCGATTTCATCGCCGATGCGCGCGCCGGGCTCAGGGTCGTGGAGGCAGCGGTCGTCGTGGTGGACGCGGTCGCGGGCGTTCAGGTCCAGACCGAGAAGGTCTGGAAGTTCGCGACGGAGTACAACCTGCCGCGCGTCGTCGTCGTCAACCGTCTCGACCGCGAGCGCGCCGACTTCTTTCGGACCTTCGAGGCCCTCGGCCGGCGGCTCAAGGGGCGCCTGGTAGCGCTGCATATCCCGATCGGTGAGGAGTCGGGATTCAAGGGCTTTGTGGACCTCGTCAAGATGAAGGCGGTCGCCGTCGCCGGCAGCAAACCGTCCGAGGGCGATATTCAAGGCGAGCTCGCGGACCGGGCGAAGGAATACCGTGAGAAGCTCGTCGAAGCTGCCGCCGAGACCGACGACGAGCTGCTCAGCAAGTATCTGGACGAGGGCTCGCTCGGCGAGCCCGAGATGCTGAAGGCGCTCCGCGCCGGTATCGCCGAGGGCAAGCTCGTGCCGGTGGTGTGCGCAGCCGCTGCCAAGTCGATCGGCGTGCACGCGCTCCTCGACCTGATCGTCGATTCGCTGCCATCGCCGGCCGAGCGCGCCGAGGTCGTCGGCACGGACCTCAAGACCAAGCAGGCGGGGGCCCGCGCCGCCGACGCCAAGGCCCCGGTGACGGCGCTCGTCTTCAAGACGCTCAGCGATCCTCATATTGGCAAGCTCTCGCTCTTCCGCGTCGTGAGCGGCACCCTCAGGGCCGACTCGACGCTCCTGAACCCGGGCCGCGCCGCCCGGGAGCGGATGGGCCACGTCTCGTGGCTCCAGGGGAAGACCCAGAAGAACGTCGAGACGCTGGGGCCTGGCGAGATCGGGGTGGCCCAGAAGCTCAAGGAGACCCTCACCGGCGACACGCTCACCGAGGAGGCGCAGCCGTTCGAGCTTCCGCGGATCCCGTTTCCCGAGGCGGCGATCTCGTTCGCGATCCAGCCGAAGACGCGCGGCGATGAGGACAAGATCTCAACCGCGCTGGCGCGGATCGCCGAAGAGGATCCGACGGTCCATTACCACTTCGACCCCGAGACGAAACAGCTCCTCGTCTCGGGCGTCGGCAGCATGCACGTCGAGATGGTCGTGGAGCGCATGAAGCGGAAATACAACG
>WNGB01014029.1_pt1 | contig 18114 bp, 15 predicted proteins | sample 5400681 | NCBI WGS metagenome assembly WNGB01 (sample SAMN13153367, study PRJNA577476) | soil metagenome | isolation source: 115 cm soil or saprolite under grassland replicate 2 | place: USA:California | collected 2016-06-15 | reverse complement strand
GGACATGTACACTTTCGCGTTGTAGGTGACGGTCCAATACCAGAGGGTATGCAGCTCTCCCGCGGTGGCATACCGGAGCAACGTCACGGCCAGAGGTAGAATGGCGCCTCCCACGTAGGAGCCGACGAGCAAGAGACGATCGCGTCGGCTTTCGTCGCGCCGGGATAGGGCCGCCGCGCCGAGCCAGAGGAGCATCGGAAAGTAGAAAACGACGCCGACCTGCTTGCACAGCGTTGCGATCGACGCCAGCATCCCCGCGAGAACCAATTGCCAGACGCGGGTGCGACCCGACGCGCAACCGAGAGCCGACACCAGGCAGAAGAACGACGCCATGAGAAAGGCGTTGCCGGCCGGCTCTCCGTTGTATCCGATGCCGTTCATCGGATGATTGACGACGGCGTACCCGAGTACGAGCGCGAGCGCCGCAACGGCCCCAGCGAACGGACGCCTCGCTTGCCGCCCGGCGGCAAACGCGAAAACGACGCTCGCAACCTCGACGAGGGCGGACGACAGCCTCGTGGGGAGCCAGCCCAGCCCGAACACCTTGGCGAAGGAGCCCACGATCCAATAGAGCATCGGCCCCCGGTGGCTTACGGCGTCCACGAATGGAAGCATGTGGCCCGTGGCCATCCGCTGTCCGAAGGCTGCGATGTAGCCCTCGTCGCTTCCCCCGACCCCGGCAGGTGTCGGAAAGATGTATCTCAGGTGGACGATGGCGACGAGGTACGCGGCGTAGGCAGCCGCGAGCCAGAACGGAGCTTCCAACGAAAGAGCCAACCAACGCAGCTGGCGCGCGGCCGACGAAACCGTCGCGAAACGAACATCGCTTTGCCGCTGTGCCTCGATCCCGAAGCCGCCGTATTCCGACGACGAGAGTGAGTGATGATCTGACACACTTGGCACACGCTCGGTCATCGATCGCATTCGCTTGGCCTAGGCAAGAAGCTGGCCGCTCGGAAATGAGAGGCCCGAGTGCCGGTCGGACCTTAGCCGCGACGGTGTGGCGCTGGCAACATGCACGGGAGAGCCGGTCGCCTGTCGAGTCGCTTCGCGATCGGCAGCGTCTCGTGTCCTCGTCCGAAACGCAACCCGTAGAGCTTGGTCGCTGCCGGGAATCGATTCGTAGGTGTGCCACATGGCACAATGGTTCGGACGTTGCCTACTTCCAGGGCAAAGTCGGGCCAATGGTACGCAGCTTGCTCTCTCGCAGCGGTCGGCTCAGCATCACCCACCGACGAGCCGCCCATGTCGATGTCCGAAAACGGTCAAGTGCAGATCCAGGTGCGCGCGCCTCTTCTCGCGATGCGGGCGGCGGCGGCTGTGGCGGCGATCGCTGCCTTCGCGCTCGCCAGCCGGTATTCGCGCCTCTATTACCAAGACGTGGTCGACGACGCCATGACGTCGATGCAGTATGCGAAGCAACTCGCCCTGGGGCACGGCCTCGTGTTCAATGTCGGCGATCGCGTCGAAGGCTACACGAATTTCCTGTGGGTCGTCTTCATGGCGCCGATCTATGCGCTCTGTTCGTTGCTGCACGTGCAGTTCGTACCCGTCGTGGTTGACGTCAATGCTGCGATCGCGGCCGGCATCGTCGCGCTGACCTACCGCATCGGCGCCAAGCTGTGGGGACCAGGTCATCTCGCGACGTGGACGGCCGTTGCGCTCTGCGTCGTGGACAACTCGTTCACGGTTTGGGCGGCGCTGGGACTGGAAACGCATTTCCTCGGCCTCTGGATGTTGGCGGCACTCGCGCTCGCGATGTCGGGTGTCAGACGCCGCGCAGTTCTGACCGGCGTGATGCTCGCGGCGGCTCACCTCACGCGCCCTGATGCCGCGCTATTTTGCATCGTTCTCGTGGCAACCGAGCTGAGCGAAGCCGTGTGGGCATGGCGTCGCCACCAGATCGTCGCTGCCCGCCGCTCCTTGATCGATGGCGCCGTCATGGGGGGCACCTGGGTTGGTATCTACGCCGTCTACTTCGCTTGGCGATATTGGTATTACGGTTTTCCATTCCCCAACACTTATTATCTCAAGCTCGCCGGCAGCATCGACGCCTGGGCGCGCGGTCTCGAATATGCGAAAAGCTTCTTCGAGGTGCGCGCGTGGGTTCCCGCCTTCGCCACGCTCGGGCTGCTCGGCGTACGGCACAAAGCCGTGCGTGCGCTCGCCGCATACGTCGCGATCCACACCGCCTACCTCATTTACTTGGGCGGCGACTTTTTTTCCGGCCATCGGTTTTTCGTGCCACTCATCCCGCAGTTCGCGCTTCTCGTGGGAGCTGGGCTCGCCGGATTGTGGGACGTTTCGAAGCGCGGCCTGGCACGAAGCTGGCTCAGTCGAGTCGGGATCGGACTCCCGGTCGTCCAAGGATTCTCGGCAGCGATGGTGCTCCTTGCGCTTGCCGTTATTTGGAAGCGCGGACTCGCGCTTGGCCCTCTCAAGGGAGAGATTCTCGAGTTTCGCGACACGATGCGCGGCAATACGAGCATGAGCCGTTGGCTCGGCGAGCAGCGCAGGCCGGGAGATTCGATCGCAACTTGTCTCATCGGGCACACCGGCTTTTACAGCGACATGCGAGTCATCGACGTGTGCGGCGTCATCGATGTCGCTACCGCGCACGCCGAAGTTGCGCAGTTCGGGCACGGCAAAGCCGGTCATGAAAAGATCGCTTCGCTCGAGTACGTTTTGGCGCAGCGACCGACGTACGTCGGAATCTACGTACTCCCGGGCGATTTGGGGCCCTACGGTTATTATCTCAGCGCAGAGGTCCCCCGCAACGGCGCGGAGGGCATCTGGATTCGCGATACGAAGGCTGAACGCGGCACATTCCTCGATACCACGCGTATCGACTTCGAAGCCGATCGGCCGGAGGGGTGGACCGCCGCCGGCACGGCATTCGAGGAGTGGCCGATGCGCGGGCCCCGACAAGGGCAAGGAGAGCTCGTGGGAAGCTCCGGCCGCCTCATCAATACGTTTCATCCCGATCTCGGCAACCGCGCCACCGGCTCGCTGCGTTCCGCTCCGTTCGACCTGGTGGGCGATGCCCTGCTCCTTCGTGTCGCGGGCGGGCGAGACCCCTTCCGCCTGCGCGTGAGTCTGCTCATCGACGGCGCACCCGTGTTCGAGGCAACGGGCAACGAGGGGGACCCGATCGTGATCGGTCATCGACAAGATCTGACGCAGTAATGGTAGGCCGGCGCGTCGAGAAGCCGCGGTGTGGTGCCGAAACCTGCAGCCTGAACCCTGGAAAAGGCTATGGTCAAGCCGCGATGGACGCGTTGAAATTCGACGAGCATGGACTGATGCCGGCGGTGGTACAGGATCGGTTGACCGGCGAGGTGCGGATGTGCGCTTTCGTGAATCGCGAGGCGATCGCGCGGACGCTGGAGACGGGGCGCGCCACATTTTTTAGCCGGTCGCGCCAGAGCATCTGGGAAAAGGGGGAGACCAGCGGTCACACCCTGCACGTTCGGGAGGTTTACGTGGACTGCGATGCGGACACGCTGCTGGTGCTGGTGGACCCTGTAGGTCCGACCTGTCACACGGGGCAGCCGAGCTGCTTTTTCCGACGCCTCGACGGGACCGCTGGCGGGCCGGAGGCCGCGCCGAGTACCACTCCACTCGTTCGCGAAGAAGCCGTTCCGGCGGCCGCTTTTCTGGCTCATCTCGAGGCGGAAATCACGAAAAGACGCGAAAGCACGGCGGACCGGAGCTACACGAAGAGTCTGCTCGAGGCCGGGGTAGGCCACATTGGCGACAAGGTGCGCGAGGAAGCCGATGAGTTCGCTCGGGCCCTCGTCGGGGAGAGCGCCGAACGAGTTGTCAGCGAGGCGGCAGACGTCGTGTATCATCTGCTCGTCGGCTTGGCTTCGCGCGGCGCGTCGTTTCGTGGCGTTCTCGAGGTACTCGCGAACCGGGCGGGGACGAGCGGACATGCGGAAAAGGCGGCGCGCGGCGCGAGGGGTTAGTGGCAAGGGGTTGGGGAAAAGGGGGAAGCCGCCGTTTGTTGAGGGTGCCGCCTGGCCGTCGCCCACGATGCCGATCCCTAACCCCTCCAAAATATTCGATGTCTGGATGAAAGCCGGCTAAAATCGCCGCCGGACCGGCCCCACTGGAGCCACCTCCCCATGCCCACCAAAATTCTCGTCTTCGAGAGTGACGCCGCATTCGCGGGTGAGCTCCGGACCGAGCTGACCCGCCTCGGGCTCGTCGCGCAGGTCGTCGACGACGGCACCGCAGGGCTCATGGCTGCGGCCTCGGAAAAACCCGATCTCATTCTCTTGTCGATCGAGCTGCCGCGCATGAACGGCTTTTCGGTTTGCAACAAGCTGAAGAAAGATCCGGCGCTCAAAGACGTTCCGCTCATCATCATGTCGAGCGAATCGAGCGATGAAACGTTCGAACAACACCGAAAGCTTCGCACGCGCGCCGAAGACTACGTGCACAAGCCGATCGCCTTTGGCGACTTGCTCGAGCACATGCGCCCCTACGTCGACATCGAAAATGGCGCCGGTCCGGTCAGCGGGACGGACGACGCACCGATCATCATCGAAGATGGCGACTTGACCGAGTCGAGCGCCAACGGCGCGGCATCCGATGGACCGCCGTCGGGCGGGGTCGATGCCGAAGTCGAGGCATTCGCCAACACGGCTTTCGATCGGCTGCTCGAAAGCGAACCACCCGGCGGGCGACATAGCGAGTCGCCGAGAGCTGGCGAGGCGGCGCGCCGAAGCTCGCGCGCTCCGCGACCTCCGCCCGTTCCCAGACTGGGCTCGACTCCGCCGCGGCCCACGACCGATGCCGAAGTGGAGCGGCTGCGCACCGACTTGGAGCGTCAAAAAACGGATCTCGCGCGCATGGAGCGCGAGCTCTCCGGGGCTCGCTCCGAGGTGCAGCGACTGGAGGAAGCGGCGCGACGCGAAAGGGGCGCGAACGAACAGGTCGTGCGCCTGCAGCGCGACCTCGACGAGCTCCGGCTCAAGGCGGCCTCGGGTGGGAAAGTGGGGGGCGTCTCCAGCCGCGAGTTTCTGGATTTGCGCGAAGCCCTCAACAGGAAGGACAAGGAGATTCTCAGTCTGCGGGACCAGGTTACCCGCAAGGAGAAGGAGCTGCTCGACGCGAGCGATACCGCCCTCGCGCTCGAGCGGGAAAAGGCTGACTTCGAAGACAGGATTGGAGCCCTCGAGAAGGACCTTCAGAACGCCAAGGCGCTGGCCGAAAGCGCCAAGGCGGACAAGGAGCAAGCCGCCAAGCGCGCGGAAGACTTCAAGCTGCGAGGGGAGAAGCTCAGAGCCGACCTCGAGGCCAAGACTGCCGAGCTGAAATCCCACCAGAAGCGCCACGAAGACGACATGGCCGCGGCGCTGAACGAAGTGCGGCAGACCGAACAGCGAGCTCGCGAAGACGAAGTCACCAAGCTCAGAGAGGCGGCGGACAGAGAGAGGGCGTCGGCCGTCGCGGCCCGCGAAAAGGAGCTCGGACAGGAGCACGACCGGCGTCTGGCTGCGGTCTATCACTCCAACGAAGAGCAACAGAACCGGCTGAAAGGCGAGCTGACGAAGGCCGCCGAAGAAGCGGAGACTCTGCGGACGCGCCTGGCGGAGCGGGAGCGAGAGTCCGCCGAACAGCGGCAGAAGGAGCTCGAGGCGCAGAAAGTCGAGCTCGAAGAGAAGCACGCCGAGCAGGTGCATGTCTTCGAGACGCAGTCCGCTGAACTGAAAACCGAGCTCGCGACGCGCACCGAGGAGCGCGAGGTGACGGCACGCGAGCTCGCTCAGAAAAAGGAGAGTCTCGGCAAGCTCGAAGCCGAGCTCAACGACGCCATGGCCGAGCTATCGACCACCAAGGAAAAGCTGGCGGAGCAGACGCGCAAACTCGAGGCGGCCACGCATAAATGGGAGCAAAACAAGGCGTCCCTCGAGCACGCCAAAGACGCGCTCGCCGCCGCCGTCTCGCAGATCGAAGAAGTCGAAGCGCGCGCCCTCGAATAAAAAGCGGTGGGTAGCTAACGCCGGACGAGATCGCCCCGGAATGGCTCGGGGAAGAGTTCGCGAAGATGCTTGAGGACGCGAGGCGTCTCGTCGCCGGCGACGGCGAGGCCGATGGGCAGATCTTCGGCGAACTCGGAGAGCGTTTGGCGGCAGAGTCCGCAGGGAGCACCCGGCTCGGGACCTTCCGTCACGACGACGAGCGCCACGGGGATACGAGTGCCGGCGGCGATGAGCTGGGCGATCGCGCTTCGCTCCGCACAGAGGGCGAGGCCGTAGCTCGCATTTTCGACATTGCAGCCGGCGAAGATATTTCCGTCGGGTGCGAGCACGGCGGCCCCGACTCGATAGTTCGAGTAGGGCGCGTAGGCTTTTTCCCGAGCGCTCGAGGCGGCCAGCGTGAGAGCCTGCCAAGGGACATCGTTCATGCAGACAGCTCGTTGCCGACCAGCGCGGTTAGCCGTGAGAGGAGGGCCACGAAGGGAGCCGACGTTTGGCGCGCGATCTCCTGGACCTCGTAGTGATCGAGCGGCCGAAGCGAGATGCCAGCTGCCAAATTGGTGACGCACGAGATCGCGCACACCGCGACGCCGAGCTGACGCAGCGCAATGACCTCCAGCACCGTGCTCATGCCGACGGCGTCCGCACCCAGCACGCGCAACATGCGAATTTCGGCGGGCGTTTCGTAATTCGGGCCGATCACGCCCGCGTACACGCCTTCTTTCAGCAAGACGTTCGTTTCGCGTGCCGCCGTGTGGGCGAGCTCGCGCAAGCGGGGATCATACGCGTTTCCCATGTCGGGAAACTGCAAGCCCGCCTGCTCGTCGGCGCGTCCGATGAGCGGATTGTGCCCCGTCAAGTTCAGATGGTCGGTGATGAGCATTCGATCGCCGGCACCGAGGTGCGGCGCGATACCTCCGGCTGCATTCGTGAGCAGGACCGCCCGGCACCCCAGGCGCGCAAGCAGACGAACTCCGAACACCACCTGCCCCGCACCGTAACCTTCGTACAGGTGCACCCGCCCCTGTAGGCAAGCCACGCCAATTCCATCGAGGTGCCCGAAACGAAGGTTACCCGCGTGCCCGGGGACGCCGGGCGCGGACATGCCCGGCAAATCCACATAAGGAATGCTCGTTTCCAGCTGGTCTCCGAACGCACCGAGCCCCGAGCCCAACACCACGCCTACCGTCGGCTTGACGCCCGCCCGTGGCGAGAGGCTCGCGGCCAAGGACGCGAGATGGGCGTCGGATGTAGGCATTCGCCCGAAGTTACCCGATTTGCCGGATACCCGGGCAGTTCTTGGACAGGGCTGCAGCGAATTTTCGTGAATGCGCGCGCGAGCCTCGGCATCGAACCCGATGAGTGGACGCCACCGCTGTTGCGGCGATGCGGCCGCTTTTCGTCAGCTCTTCAATCGCTATCGAAACGAAGTCGGGCGCCTCGTATTTCGGATGGTGGGGCCGCGCGCCGATCTCGAGGACATCATCCAGGAGGTATTCCTCCAGGTTCACCGTAGCCTCAAAGATTTTCGAGGTCAGTCGAAGTTCACCACCTGGCTGCACCGGGTGGCGGTCAACGTCGTGCTCATGCAGCGGCGCGCCGCGCGCAGTCGCCCGCAGCTCGTTCATCCACAGCTCGAAGATACGCAGGCCGACTCGCGGTTGGAGCCCGACGAGGATGTGGCGCGGCTCGAGCGGATGCGGGCCTTCCGCCGGCTCATCGACAGGCTGGCAGAGAAGAAGCGAACCGTGTTCGTGTTGCACGAGCTCGAGGGGATGTCCCCCGCCGATATTTCCAAGATCGTGGGGGCCCCGGTGCTCACCGTTCGCACGCGCCTCTTTTACGCGCGCCGCGAATTGGCGGAGATGCTGAAAGACGAACCGACGCTGGCCAGTTTTGCCAACGCGTTTGCACGAAATGGGGCGGAAGAGAAGGTGGACTTGGAAGACAAGGCCGTCACGGAGGTGCGATGAGCTTCCGCCCGGTGGTTGATTCGGCCGTGCGTGCCCTGCGCGCTCTGTCCGACGAAGCAGCGAAGTCGCCCCTGCCGCCGATCGACTGGGATCGACTCGAACGCAGGCTCATGGGCGAGGTGGCCGAGCACGGTGCGCCCGAGCCGTCCCGCGCCGTCGAAGTGCCACGCAGCCGAGCCGTGGCATCCCGAGCGGCTTCGCCTTGGGGCATCGCGCTCGTCGCGGCCGCCGCGGTCGCCCTCGTTTACGGCGCCCGGCCGAACCCGAGCGGCCATGGCATCGCCGCGCACGAAACCCAAGATCGCGCCCCCGTGTTCGAGGGCGCAGCCGAAAACGTGACCCTTCCCGACGCGCTCCAACCCGGTGATGCCGCGGAATCGGGCTCGCACGCGATCGCTTACCATCGACCGGGGGTCGTCAGCTTCACGCTTGCGCCCGAGTCGCGCATCGAAGTCGTCTCGGTCGATCGAGAGGGCGCGCGACCAGGTTCGATGACCGTCGCCCTCGTGCGGGGCTCGATCCACGCGGAGGTGGTGCCGCAGACCGAGGGGGAGGTCTTCGCCGTCGAAGTCGATCGCACGCGCATCGCCGTGCACGGCACGTCGTTCACCGTTTCGCGAGAAGGCGATCGAGCGATCGTCGACGTCGCGCACGGGTCGGTCGCCGTAGGACCTGCGGGTCATCCGGGGTCGACGCATGGATGGCTGCTAGTGGGTCCGGAGCGAGCCAGCTTCTCCGTCGATGGAGGTCGAGAGGTGAAATGGCTGGTGCCGCCGGCGCGAGCTGCGGACGCCAATTCCGGCACGAGCTCGCGCTCGTGGTCGGTTGCCGTCCCGCCTGCGGCGGGATCTCCCAATTCCGAACATCGGAGCCGCTCGAAGACAGCTTCAGTCACATCGGGGTCGGCCGCGGCGGCTGCGCCACCCGAATCGATCGGTCCCCCCGAGGAAGACACCAGCGGCCCGAGAGAACCCCCCGCGGCGCAGAAGCCGACCACCGTCGCCCCGGAGCCGCGCGACGATGTGGCTACATCGGCGATCCTCAAGGGAATCGAAGCCTGTTACGACCGACAGGTCACCTCGTTCGGCGTCCAGTTCTCCATCCGCAGCTCGCTCACGTTGGCCATCTTGCCGAATGGTCTCGTCCGTGAAGGCGTCTTCGACCCCCCGCTATCGCCGACGTTGATGGCTTGCGCGCGCGAAGCCGTCGCTGCCGCGCGCTACTCGCGGCACGATAGCGTGCGCGAGATTCGCGTTCCGGTGATTTTCGCCCACCCTGCTGACTGAGCGATCATGCGCTCGCCGATTCGGCGAGCATCTCGCTGATGGCATACGTTTCTCGCGCCCCCAGCAATCCGAACTGGACGCCCATCGATCCCGCCTTGACCCAGCGCACGATGCCCGGTAACGCGCTCTCGGCTGAAGCGCCCTTCAGCTTCAGATAGACCTTGATGTTGGCTCCGTAGGGGGCGGGATCGGACACATCCACGTGCATCCCCCCCAGGCTGAAGTCACGGCAGATGCCCGGTTTGCGAGCCCCCTCACCCACGTTGAATTCGATTGCGTAATCGACCCGCTTGCGAAAATGGCGTCTCTTTTCTTCCACTTGATTTACCCCTTGGCCGGAGGAAAATCGTATTACACGTATGGCCGGAAAAAAAGGGGGAGCTCTCCGATACTTCGAGGGCTGGGAAGGCGGCCTCGTGGCCGTCGGGATCGCGCTCACCGCAGCGATGCTTGCCGTTCCTCTGGAAGTGGCGCCCGACGACGTTCCGCTTCCTCTCGTCGATGGAAAGCTTCTCGCGGCGACTCTCGATCGAGATCGTGCACTCGCGGCGGCGATCGTTCCTGCTCTCGAACGCGAGGTCACCCATTCCTCGGCGAGCACCGAGCTCTACGATCTGCGGGCGTTCGGTGAGGCGTTTCGCGCCTACGGGCGCGCGGAAGTCAGCGACGACGTCTACGAAGTCGTGCGCGCACGCCATCGACTCGTCGAAGCAGTTGCCAAGGCGCGCGGGGTCGGAGACGACAAGATGCTCGGGCTTCGTGCTTATCAGGCCGGCCTCTTCAGCGCCGAACTGCGCCGCTGGGAGGACACCAAAAAAGAATCGAACGAGCTCGGAGATCTCGGCGGAGGTTTCTTGCGACTCGCGGTGCAGAGCGGCTGGATCGAGAGCGGCAGAATCGTGATGGATGACGTCTTGCGAGGTATTTTCTTCAAACGTCGATGGAACGAGGTTACCGGCCTCCGCGCGCCATCCTACGATCTTTCGCTCGAGGAGCAGCGTACGTTCTACGCATTCCTGCTGACGCACCCCTACGTCGAAACCGGTCGAGCCGCCGACCCGAGCGATGCCTGCCGAGCCGCCGATCAATGGCGACTACGGAAGATCGAGGAGCTCGCTCGTGTGGATCCCGTCTATCCGTACGCGCTCGCGCGAGGCATTCTCTTCTATCGTCTCGGCCGCTACCCAGCCTCGGCGCAGGCTCTGCGTGACTATCTCGGAAGCGCGACGGACGGCCGCTACTATCTGCGCGCCCGCAACTACCTGGTGGCCGCCAACGCGCGAGCGGCAGAGGAGGCTCCATGAGGCCCTTATCGAAGCGACGGGGACGCGTGCATGGTTTCGATTATTTCGGCGTCCAACCCTTGATTGCGTTCAGACTCGCAATCAGCATTCGAGTTAACGATGGAAACGGACGAACCCAACGGCGGGGGGGTGCGTCGGGCAGCGGTGTCAAGGCCCAGATTTGACACAGTAACGTTAGGTGCTGCCAGCCTGGCATTCGCGCTTCTGCCGTGCGGTAGCACTTCGTTCGGGTCGAGCAATCCGAGTGTTGCGGCGTCGCAAACCGCCGAAGCGCCCGCCGCGGGCGTGCGCGAAGAGGCGAATCACGCCGCGTGGGATCGATTGGCAGGTCTCGATGGGACGGCTTGTCGCGAGAAGCTTGGGGCGGCTGGAGTGCGCTTTCGCGCGATGCCCGATCAGGCCGAACCCAACGAGGAGGGCTGTGGAATTCCTCACGGTGTGCAGGTCACGCAAGGACCGTCGGGCATCAAATATTCACCGCCGCTGAAAATAGATTGCTCGCTAGCGCTCGAGCTTCCGGCGATCGAGCGTGCGATCCAGCAGGAGGCCGGCGAGCAACTCGGTTCACCCATCACCCAGGTGAATGTTTTCGGCAGTTACAGCTGTCGCAAGGTACGCGGTGGCGTGAGCGGCAATTTGAGCGAACACGCGGTCGGAAACGCCATCGATATCGGAGGATTCGTGCCGCGGCGGGGTGCAGCCATCAGCGTCGAGCGTGATTACCTGCCGTTGCAGGCGGAGGCGCCCCACGCGAAGAGCCGCTTCCTGCGCGCCGTCTTTCGGGCACTCTCGGCGGAAAAAGGCATTACCTACGTGATTGGACCGGAGACGCGCGCCGATCACCACGATCATATTCACATCGATCGCGCTGTCCGTTGGTGGCAGTTCCCCTTTTTCGGAGGCTGAGCGCATTGCCGGCACTGAATTGGAGTCAATAGCTCCTTGCGGGCGATTGCCTGCTGGGACTAGGCTATACGTCGCCAATCATGCTGCTCCGAAATTCTTTTCTTCGCGCGCCGGCCGCGATGGTGGCCGGCATTCTCCTCGGCGTTATCGCAACGGCTTCGTCGGGCCTCGCGGCCGGGCGAACCGCGCGCAAGAAAGCGCCCCGCATCCCGATCGCGCTCGAGGAGCGCGAGGGACCGGGCGATGCCGCGGAATGGTGGCACGCTCAACGCGCTTATCCGGCGAGCGATCTTCCCGATACGCTCTCGATGACCGGTTACCAAGAGTGGCAATTGGCGACGCAAACGCTCGCGAGCGGGGGGAGTGAAGGGGCCGTCGCGCCAGCTCCGCCGCAATGGACCCTGATCGGGCCGGCGGGGCTCGATTACGCGGGATCGGGTACGCCCAACATGGGACCGGCGGCAGGCCGGCTCACCGCATTCGCGCTCGACCCGACGAGCGTGAACACGATGTATGCCGGATTCGCGCTGGGAGGCGTATGGAAATCGACGGATGGCGGGGCGTCCTGGAAAGGGTTGACCGATACGCAGCCGACGCTCGCGGTCGGCGCGATCGCGCTCGACCCGCGCAACTCGTCCACCGTTTACGTGGGCACCGGCGAAGGCAATTATTCCGGCGACTCGTTTTTCGGACAGGGCATTCTCAAGTCGACCGATGCGGGCACCACGTGGACGATCGTGGGAGCGGACACGTTCCGCGGTCTTTCCATCGCTCGCATGTTCGCCGATACCGCGGGAGCCGTCTACGTCGGTGTCGTTCAGGGAGTCGGTGGAACGCAGTCGGGATGCACGCAGCCGCAGGACGTCTCCCGCAGGGGCCTCTACAAGTCGACCGACGGCGGTGCGCATTGGACGCAGCTCGTTGCGAGCAGGGCGATTACTGATTTCGAAATCGACACCACCGCCACCCCACGCAGGGGATTTCTGACCGAATACAAAGTGGGAGCTTTCAGTTTCAGCGAGGCGACGACGCCGGCCACGGTGATGCCCGTGAACGGACTGCCCAGTGCGACATCCAATGGCCCGATCAATCGCATCGAGCTCGCGCGCTCGAAGTCCAATCCTCAGGTGCTTTACGCCGGCGTGGGCATCGACACGAGCACGAGCCCGATGATGGAGGAGGGGCAAGCGCAGGTTTGGCGATCGATGAATGGGGGCGCCACTTGGACGCGGATCACCAATGCGCCCGACTATTGCGGCGACCAATGCATGTATGACAACGTCGTCGAAGTCGATCCGACCAACCCCGGCACGGTCTATTTCGGTGGCAGCACCTGTTCGGTGTACAAGCTGACCGGCGGCGACGGCGCTACGCCGACCTGGGCTCTCGTATCGCTTCCACCGGGCATGAACTGCACGGGCTCCAACTGGACGCGGGGCAACGTGCATTCGGACGCTCACGCCATCGTGTTCCATCCCACCGACGCCAACCAGGTGTTCGTCGGCTCCGATGGGGGGCTCGCCAAGACCCTCAACGGGGGCGGCACCTGGACGCATCTGAATACCGGCATTTCGACGCTTCAATTCTACGATCTCTGCGTCGACCCCAACGACGACACGTACATCGTGGGAGGGCTGCAAGACAACGGGTTCGTCCAGATGCCGCGCACGGGCAACACGCTCTTCTGGAAGAACTTTCAGACCGGGGATGGAACGACTTGCGCGATGAATCTCGCCGACCCCACGGCCGCCAATCGTTACGTCCTGAGCTCCACCCAGTTTGCCTCGATCCAGCGGAGGACGAGCCTCACCGGTGCGTCTACGTAGGTTTTCGCGGCCGGCCCCGACTGCTCGGGCGTCTCGGCATGCGGCGACCGCGTCGCATTCGTGCCTCCGATCACCAACGACCCGAGCGCCCCGCTCAATGTTTACGTCGGCACGTACCGCGTTTGGAAATCGAGCAATGGGGGAGCGACCGTGGCGGGCTTCCGCCCCATCAGCCCGGACTTGACCAATGGTCAACCGATCAATTGCACGAACGGGCGCGTGCGTCAGGACGTGCTGACCACCATTGCCGTCGCGCCTTCGTCTTCGCAACGGATTTACACTGGTGCCTATACCGGAAGAGTTTCCACGACCGCCGACGGCGGCGCAACTTGGACCAACATCACGAAGCCGCCGTTGCCCGGTCGCTACGTGAGCGCGCTCGCGGTGGACGCGACCAAGCCCGAAACGGTCTACGTCGCGTTCACCGGATTCAACGCGGTGACCCCTTCCGCTCCCGGGCACATCTTCAAATCGACGAACGCGGGAGCAACCTGGACCCGCTTCGACATGGGGCTCGATCCTTTGGATGTGCCGGTGAGCTCGATCCGCACCCATCCAGGATCCTCGGACATCTTGTTTGCGGGGCATGACCTCGGCGTGGTCGCGACCGGCGATGGCGGTAAGACTTGGCAGCCGGTCGGGACGGGTTTTCCGAACGTGGCCGTGACGGCGCTCCGGTATTACGAGAAGACGTCGAAGCTCTACGCCGCCACGCACGGCCGGAGCGCCTGGAGCATTCAATTCGCGCCGAGTCTCCTGGCCGCGCCGAGCGCGCTTCAGTTCGTGGCGAAGCCGGGCCAAAACCCGATGCCTCAAACGGTCACCGTCAACAATGGCGACACCTTCGGCACGACGCTTCAGTTCACCGCGGCGGCCGCAGGCGGGGCGTGGCTATCGGTCAACCCCGGGACGGGCAAGGTTCTCGGAGCCGTCGGGCAGCCGCTCGCAGTTACGGTCGACGCCGCCGGCGTCGCGCTGGGCGAATACGACGCGACCATCAATTTGAGCGCGATGAACGCGACGCCCGCATCGGTGAGCGTACCCGTGCATCTGAGCATCACGCCGACCGGAATCCTTCCCGACGCCGGTTCGGACGGCACCTCGACGGGCGCGGGCGGCAGCACGTCGGGATCGACGGGCAGCGGTGGCAGTTCGACGGGTGGTACCAGTACAGGAAGCGTCGGTCCCTCGGGAACGACGAGCGGAGCGAACGGCGGTGACGACTCAGGTTGTGGATGCCGAATAGGTCGTGGACCTGAAGGGTCGTCGCGCGCCTTCGTCGCCATGCTTTTTGCCATGGTCGGAGCCGCCGGCGTTCTTCGCCGCCGTCGCATGAACTGAAATCGATGCTCCGCGCATGCTTCGCGGGCCTCGCCGTCCTCGGGCTCGCGTGTAATTCGACCCAGCAAGTCGCGGCCAATCAGTCGAACGATCGTGCCCCCACGCCGACCGCAGCACCGGTGGCCCCGAGCGCTACGTCGCCAGCCGCGACCGCTATCGAGGAGGATGCTGCTGTCGCCGCGCGTCCGTCAGCGGCGCGCGGAGCCGATGCCGGCGCGACGGCACCCGGGACCTGTGCGCGGCAATACACCGCGGACATGTACGCGAAGTGCCGTTGGACGTTCGGTACCTACGGGTACTGCGGTGGGATGAGTCCCTCGCCTGGTGACGAGGGGGGCCGGCGCGGTTGCGTGTGCAACGAATGCCTCGACCATCGGGACTGCACGGCGCGGGCGGGCGGCCGATGCGTTCAATTCCCGGGCATGCGCTGCGTGCCTCCGGGGAAAGGGTGCGTGTATCCTGGTGAACCGTGTGCATCACCGCGCGCGTGCCAAGCGCCCAAAGAGTGTTTTCACGACGAGGTCGGCCATCCTACGTGCGATGTGCCGCCTCCGCCCCGAATGCGCACGCAATGACGGCGGCGGTACGCTTCTGATGGACTCGATTCGCGTCGACCGCTGGCTGTGCGCCGCGCGGATCTTCAAGTCGCGCACGCAGGCGAGCTCAGCATGCGCGGAAGGACAGGTGCAGGTCAACGGAGTGAGCGTCAAGGCGAGCCATGTCCTGCGAATCGATGACGAGGTCCACGCCGAGGCACCACGTGGTACCGTCGTGCTCGACGTCAAGATGCTTTCCGACAAGCGTCTCTCCGCTGCGCTGGCTCGTGAGCTCTATCACGACCGATCGCCGCCACCACCGCCGCGCGACGAACTCTTTCCCATGCGGTCGGCGGGGGCAGGCCGACCCACGAAGCAAGAGCGGCGGGCGGTGCGCCGGGTGCGTGGACGATGACCAGATGCCGCGGCTTCGTCGTGGTCGCGGCCGCCGCGGTGGTCGTGGGTTTCTCGTCGCCACCAGCATTACGGCGTCAGATCCTCGCTGCCAGATCGTTTCGTTGGAGTAGCCCTACGCCCACTCAAGTACTGACCGGACAGGCGGAACTAGCTGTCAGCGAAGCCGAAGAGGCGAGGCCGAGCGGCCATTCCGGTCTGAAGCGCAGCTTCCGACGGCCTCGCCGTCATTTGCGTGGGCGACACGGGGCAATTGCTGATCGCGATCTGTCATCGTCAAGATCCCACGCAGTAATGCCAGGCGCGGCTTGCCCGAGTCTCGCGCGCGGAAATCTCAGCGACAGAGGGGCGAGCCTCTCCGTTGATTGGCTCTACGACGCGCAGCTGCGCGAGGCGAGACGCGCGCGTACTTGGCGATACGTGTGGACTGGCATCAACGGCGTGCTCGCGGTGGGGTCATTTGCGCTTCTCCCATTCGTGGAGCGCGACCAGCGTATCGAGCTCGTCGTCGGTGGTGCCGGGTCCACCGTCGCTTCGCTGTTTACTTGGTTCGTGCCACTCGATATCGAGGCGGCGCTGGCGCGCAAAGTCCAGCCGGCGAACCTCTGCCAGAGGCTCGTCGTCGAGGAGCAATTCATGACCGCCGCAGCCAGCGACGAAGTCTCCCGAGTCACCTGGCCCTGGCATCTGGTCAACTTGGGTTTCGCCGTTTCGTACACGCTGATCGTAGGCTTTGGCACTGACCGATGGCCCAACGGCATCCTCGATGGGGTCGTGGCGCTCGCGGTCGGGGAGGCGCAACTCTTCACGCAACCGACGCGCCTCGGCGATCAATGGGAAGCCTATCGTCGAAATCCCGGCATCACCCCAAAGGCCTGGTCCGTGGCCGCCCTGCCGCAGCGAGGGGGAATTTCGGCGACGTTTCGCATCGCGTTCTGAAGAACGGGTCGCGCACAAGAACGTGGAGGCGAGCGCCGACTTCGGCGTAGTCGGTGCCTATCCGTCGGCGACCTCACCCGACTTGCGCTAGGGCAAGCCCGGCGAGCGACCAGCAGCAGACGCGAACATCGCGTCCCTCGCGCTTCCAGCGATGGACCCCGTGATCGGCCGAGCCGGCCCGCTCGTCACGCTATGGAGCAGCGCTGCCACGAAGGTCGCGATTTGTAGCTGAGACTGTCTCACGCGCGCGCGCTCAGGGGAATTCGCTTGGCCTTCGCCGAGCTTGCGATTTCGTTGAGCAGCGAACGCATGAAGAACGACCTCTGCGGAACGATGTCCACCGTTGCGCCGCGATCGCGAAGGGCTGCCGCGACGACCGGACCGATCGCCGCGACCCTGGTCCGTCGCAGCCCGCGGCGAAGCGCGTCCTCGACCCTGTTCGCCTGTGCGATCGCGTAGAGACGCTCCACCTGCGCGCTGCACGTGAACGCCACCACGTCGACCGAGCCCGTAGATAGGTAGCGGATGAGCTGGATGACGCGGTCATCTTCGCTCGCCTGCGCGTAAAGGTAGGGTGCCACGACGCAGGGCTCGGCGCCGACCCTCTTCAGGAATTCGACGAGCCGAGGATTCGGTTTGCCACCGCAAAGCTGGACGCCCACTCGCCGGTCGCGCCACTCTCTCGATTGGAGCGCGTCGATGAGGCCATCGGTCGTGGGAACTTCCGCGGGCAGCGTGGGGAGGATGCCCACCTCGCGAAGGGCGCGCGAGGGTTTGGGCCCACGCGTCACGGTCGTCACTCGGGCGAGCGCAGCGACGACCGCTTGGTACTGTTGCATGCGTCGTGCAAAACCGAGAAGACGTCGCACGCCTTCGCCCGTCGAAAGCACGACGGCGTCGATCCGGTGTTCCACGAGCTCGCTCAAGAATCGGGTGACCGGGGCCGCATCGGGTGGGTCGACGACGCGAACCAATGGAAAGGCCAGCACCTCGGCGCCGCGATCGGTGAGCATCCTCTGCAAAAGCGCCAGCTCGCGGGTCTCTGCAAGCGCCACGGTAATGCCGCGAAGCGGACGCGACTCGGGCCTTGCTCGAGCGGCGTGAACGCCGGCAGCTTCTTTGGCTGACCACGCCGAGCGCTTGCCGGGGGCGCGCGCCAACGCCACTTTGACGATGCTGCCCTCGAGCCGAACCGGGTAAGTTCGAAGGGTCACCGTCGGGTCGTCGAGGCAATTTCCAGTCGCGAGATCGAAGCACTGCTTGTAGATGGGTGAAGCTACTTTCACCACCGCGCCCCGCGAGCCGATGATGCCCCGCGACATCACGTTCGCCTTGCTGAAGGGATCGAAGTTGCTCACCGCATAGAGCCGGTCGTCGGGCGACACGCGGAAGACGGCGACCTGTTCGCCGCCTACCAGCGCACAAACCCCTCGGTCGGGAACGATACGCGCGAGGGGGCATATCTCGACCCACTGGGTGTTCTTGCTCATCAGACCACCTCGACTTCCACCGCCCGATCGTTCTCGGGTGCACGCTCCTTTTCGTCGGGGCGGGCGGGGCGGATCTGGCCTCGTTCTTCGACGAACCGGATGTTCGGATCCG